>Ga0206931_1016_pt1 | contig 60780 bp, 54 predicted proteins | sample Alteio_BWOrgHeat_17_FD_152946 | JGI IMG/M metagenome (GOLD analysis project Ga0206931, IMG submission 152946) | Enriched cells from forest soil in Barre Woods Harvard Forest LTER site, Petersham, Massachusetts, United States -... | ecosystem: Environmental > Terrestrial > Soil > Temperate forest >...
CAGGATGATCGCTTGCGCGATCACTTTGCCAAATAAGGCAACAAGCTCTGGTAGAGCGTGACAGGCGAGAAGGGTTTCTCGAGGTAGGAGCAGCCGGTGTTCTCGACGAAGTTGCGGTTGTTGCCGCGCACGAGATCGCCGGTGATGAAAATAAAATTCTTGGCGTAACGCGCATCGACATCGCGGGCGCTGTTGTAGAGCTGCATGCCATCCATTCCCGGCATGCGGATATCGCTGACGATGACGTCGAAGGATTCGTTGCGGAGGATTTCAAGGGCGACGAGTCCGTCATTCGCGGTCTTGGTTTCGATTTCCTGCGTCTGGAGGAAGTCAGAGAGCGACTCGAGGATGTAGGGTTCGTCATCGACGAGAAGAACTTTGCCGGTGCCGGGCTTGACGACGAGAACGGGCTGGCCGAGGTTGCCGCCGTGGGCGGAGAGGTAGGTATCGGCGCTGACGGCGAGGGGGAGATCGAAAATGAAACGGGTGCCGGCGGCGGTGCTGCTCTCGAGCGTGAGCTGGCCGCCATGATTCTCAACGATGGCGTAGGCGGTGGTGAGGCCGAGGCCCATGCCCTGGCCGACGGGCTTGGTGGTGAAGAAGGGATCGAAGATCTGTTTTTGTTTATCGGCAGGAATGCCGACGCCGTTATCGCTGACGGCGATGCGGACGCGATTGGAAAAGCGGGCGGCCTTGACATGGATGTGGCCATCGCGACGGCTGATGGGAATGGCCTGCTCGGCGTTCTCGATGAGATTGAGGAGGACCTGCTGGATCTGGCTCGGGTTGGCGGTGACCTGGAGGGAGAAAGGCTCAAGCTCGGTGACGAGGCTGATGTTTTTATCCTGGAGCGGGAATTTTTTGATGCTGACGGCCTGATTAATGATTTCGTTGATGCCGACGGTGTGTTTGCCGGAGTCCTCCTCGCGACCGAAGGAGCGGAGCGTCTTGACGAGCTCGGCGGTGCGGTCGGCTTCTTCCTGGATGGTCTTGATGGAAAGCGCATCGGCCTCGCCGCCGCGCTTGAGGGTGAGGAGCGAGGCGTGGGTGAGGATGGAGGTGAGGGGATTATTAATTTCGTGGGCGACGCCGGCGATGATGTCGCCGAGGGAGGCCTGCTTGGCGGAATCGAGAAGTTGGCGCTGCGCCATGTCTTCCTGCTGCTGCTCAACGCGGGCGCGGATGCTGAACGAGGCGAGCTCGGCGAAGACGGCGAGGAGTCCCTGGGTTTGTTCATCGAACGCGCTGGGCAGGGGGCTGTCGATGGAGATGACGCCCCAGACTTTGTCGTTGATGAGGACGGGCGTGGAGATGACGCTGTGCATGCCGGTAAAGAGCGGGATGTAGTAGGGATCGGTGGTGACTTCGCCGGTGATGTAGGGTTCGCCGGTCTCGATGACGTGACCGACGATGCCCTGGCCGATGCCGTACTGGCGGCTGCGCAGTTCATCGTTCCAGTCGGGGCCGTGGGTGGAGGTGATGATGAGGCGATCGCCCTCGAGGGTGAGGAAGGTGCCGTGGAGGGCGTTGACGAGCTGACAGGCGCGATCGAGAATGACGTTGATGATTTCGTTGACGTGCTTGCGATCCTGGATGGCGGAGAGGACGTCCCGGATGGCGGTGCCGATCTGAAGAATATTCATGGAGCGATGGCTAGCCGGTGCCGAATTGAACGGTGATGAGTTCGGCGCCCTCGGAGCCGGGACTGAGTTCGTAATCGGGGTTATCGGCGGACATGAGCCAACCGTCCCCGGCGGTGAAGGTGCGTTTTTCGAGCGTGAGTTCGCCCTGGGCGAGGAAATGGTACTGGAAGCTGCCGCCGTCGCCGTTCCAGGTGCGATATTCGCCGGCGAAGATGAAGGAGCGGTGGACGGAGAAGAAGGGGCAGTTGATGGCGCGTTCGCTGTGGGGCTGGACGAGTTGGGGCTCGATATCGCGGAAATTAATCGAGGCGAGGGATTGTTTGACGTGGAGCTGCCGGTGCTGGCCGCTGGCATCGACGCGGCCCCAGTCATCGACGCGATAGGTGGTGTCGGAATTCTGCTGCACTTCGAAGATGAGGTTGCCGCCGCTGATGGAGTGGACGCGGCCGGCGGGGAGGAACATCATGTCGCCGGGGCGCGGCTTGATGGCATGGAGCATGGACTCGAGCTCGGGTTTGCCGACGGCGGCGGCGAAGGACTCGGCGGTGACGCCTTTTTTCAAGCCGGCATAGATGCAGGCGTTTTCCATGACCTCGAGAAAATACCAGAATTCGGTCTTGGGTTCGCCGCCGAGTTTCGAGGCGACGGAGGCGGGGGGGTGAACCTGGACGCTGAGTTTTTCGGAGGCGTCGAGGAGCTTGAGGAGAATGGGGAAGCGGGCGGTATCGGGGGCGCGGGTGCCGAAGACTTCGGCGCGTTTTTTGGTCCAGAGATCGTGGAGGTTGGTGATGCCGTCGACGGGCGTGGTGAGCTGGCTGCAGGCTTCATCGCGGTCGACGAGTTCCCAGCTTTCGCCAATGGGTTTGCCTTCGGGCAGGGTTCGCCCATATATGGCATGCAACTGGTTGCCGCCCCAAATCCGCTCATAATACAGGGGAGCGAAAGTATATATGCTCATCCAAGGCAATATTACCCGCCGACGCTCCTGACGCAACCAGATTACCAGCGCGGTCATCCCAATTACTAGACAGGCTCCGGGGCAAATGTTTCAATAGATGCGTGAAAATTTTAGTAACGGGCGCAGCCGGGTTTATCGGGTTTCATGTGGCCCGGCGTTTATTGGAGCAGGGTCACGCGGTGGCCGGGCTGGATAATTTTAATGCGTATTATAATCCGGCTTTAAAGGAGGCGCGATTCAAGGAACTGGGGACGTCGAAGCAGCTGACGTTTCATCGGATCGACCTGGCGGATCGGCGCGCGATGGAGGATTTATTTGAGAAGGAAAAGTTTGAGCGGGTGATTCATCTCGGGGCGCAGGCGGGGGTGCGGTACAGTTTGGAGAATCCGCACGCGTATATTCAGGGGAATTTAGTGGGATTCGCGAACGTGCTGGAAGGTTGCCGGAAGCAGAAGGTGGATCACATGGTCTATGCGAGCTCGAGTTCGGTTTATGGGTTGAATACGACGATGCCATTCAAGGTGGGGGACAATGTGGATCATCCGGTAAGTCTTTATGCGGCGACGAAGAAGGCGAATGAGTTGATGGCGCACACTTACAGTCATTTGTATGGGATTCCGACGACGGGGCTGCGATTTTTTACGGTCTATGGGCCGTGGGGTCGGCCGGACATGGCGGTGTTTTTATTCACGAAGGCGATTCTGAAGGGGGAGAAGATCGATCTGTTTAATAATGGGAAGATGCGGCGCGATTTCACTTATATCGACGATATTGTGGAGGGAGTGGTGCGGGCGGCGGATGAGCCGGCGCAGGGGGATCCGGAATGGAGCGGCACGGAGCCGCATCCGGGGCGGAGCAGCGCGCCGTGGCGGTTATATAATATCGGGAACCAGCAGCCAGTGGAGTTGATCGAGTTTGTGCAGACGCTGGAATCGGTGCTGGGCAAGAAGGCAAAGATCAATTATTTGCCGCTGCAGCCCGGGGACATGATTGCGACGGCGGCCAACGTGGAGGAGCTGAAGAGCGCGATCGGTTACACGCCGAAAACGGCGCTTAAGGACGGTCTCGCGAAATTTGCGGATTGGTATCGCGCCCACGAGGCGCTGTGCGCCGCGTGCTAAAAGAAAAGACTAGAGAACGGTCTGGACGTAAGCGGTCACTTCCTGAGGAGTGGCGGCATTATCGAAGCGTTTGATTGGCTGGCCTCGCTTATTAAAGACGACGATGCGGATGTCGGGGTAATGGTCGCTCCAGCCGAATTTTCCGAGGACATTGCCGTTAAAGTCGGCGATGGTGGGCATATCGAGGCGGGGATTCATGGAGTTGCCATTTTTGCTGTAGAGGGGCTTGACGCGAACGGCTTCCTTGTCGAGTTCCTTGCGGATTTGTTTTTCAACCAGGCGACGGGCGATGGGGGCGACTTCGCCACGGAGATCGACGACGCGGACGAAATGGAAATCATGGCGACCGCGCATGGGATCGAACGACTTGCTCATATCGCGCGATTGCTGCTCGAGGTCACCATTGGTGTACATGACGACGGTGACGCGGCCGGGGGGGTCGAGGGGCTGCTGGCGGCCGTCGACATCGGTGGCGATGATGGAGACAGCTTCCGAGGGAGCGGGATGGTTGGCCCGGGCGAGCGCGGACGGAAGGATGACGGAGAGGAGGGCGAGCGCGGCGAACGGGCGCACGAGAGAGGAAAAAATGAGTTTCATTGAGCCAGTAATATTAAAACAAGCGGGGGTCGCCGACAATAACAAAGAAAGGGTTACTGGAGGCGGGGTTAACTCCCTGGGAATCAGGGAGTGGGGGCCTTGACGAGGACGCAGCGGAAGCCGGTGAACTTGTCGCGGTAATTCTCGCCGGCGCCATTGCGGACGGTGCTATTGGGAAAATTTTCTTTGGAGCTGAGCCAGCTGCCGCCGCGCATGGCGTGGGTGCGGCCGGAGGGATCGAAGGGATCGAGGCACCATTCCCAGACGTTGCCGAGCATGTCGTAGATTCCGTACTGGTTTGGCTCGGAGCTGCCGACTTCGGCGGTGGTGTGGAGATCAGAATCGCGGGAAGTGACGGCGGTATTGAGATTGGAATCGGCGAGCATGTATTCCCATTGCGGTTCGGTCGGGAGGTTAAAGATATAGCCGTCGGGCAGGTGGCCGGCGGTTTTTTCCAAGGCGGTTGCCTTACGGCAAAATTCCATGGCTTGGTTCCAGGTGACGGAATCGACGGGGTGGTTGCCGCCGCGGAAGAAGCTGGGGTTTGAGCCCATGACTTTTTCATATTCGGATTGTTTGACTTCGTATTTGCCGCCCCAGTAACCGGAGGGGAGTTTGACCAGTATCATGCCGAAGCTGGTGACGAGGTCGTCGCTTTTTTCGAGCGTGACGGATTTTTTGAGATCGACGCCTTCGCCGACATCGAACTGGGCGCGGGAGAGTTTATAACCTTCGAGTTCGACGGCGTAGTTGAGATTTCCAGGGCGAAGTTCTTTAACGGTGAGGGGAGTTTGTCCGACGACTTTTTTGCCCAGTTTGACGGTGGCGCCGGAGGGAACGCTTTCGAGGAAGACGGAGCTGTAGGGGAAGTTGACGGCAGAGGGAGTTTCTTCGCCGCCTTTGATCTGGAGTTTGATGGCGGGGAGGATCCAGCCTTTGTGTTCAACGGTGAGGGTGTATTCGCCCTCGGGCAGGGAGTCGAGGCTGGTTGGGAGCTGGCCGGTGTGGGCATAGCCGTCGGGGCCGCTGAGGCTGTAGCTGACGCCGGACGTAGCCGACGTAACCTTGAGTTTGCCGACTTTGCGAATGAGTTCGATGACGCCGAGGTCGAGCGTCTTGGTTCCTTCGAGCGATATGTCGCGGGTGACGACATCATAACCGGGCAGTTCGATTTTGACGGAGGTTTTGCCGGGTTTCAGGTCCTTGAAAGTGGCGGGGGTCGTGTGGATGATGTCGCCGATGGTGACAGTGGCGCCGATGGGATGCGTGTTGACTTTGACGCCGGCCGGCTGAGCGGCCTGGGCGGCTTCAGCCGCCATGCGCTCTTCTTCCTTTTTCTTGAACTCTTCAAATTCCTTGTTGCGCGCATCGAGCTGGGTCTGGATCTCGACCGCCGCTCTTTTGGCGGGGAGGACGGCCAGGTAATACCAGCCGACCGAAATCAGGAAAAGAGTGACGGCGGCGCTCATGACGGTGATGCCCGGTTTGCGCTTGGGATCGACGGGTTTGGTGAGGCGCTCGGCGGCACCCTTGGCGAAAAGCCGTTTTCCGCTGGAGGGAGCGGCATCGGTGGGCGCGGGGGCGCGGATGGGTTCAGATCGACCCGGATCGAATGGGGCCGGATTTTTTCCGCCGCCGGGTATAAATTTTCCAGTTTGACTCATGAGGAAACGCTATTTCTCGCCGCCCAATCAAAGCCGGGGTTGGACAGATTCACCAGCCCAAAATTATTCATTTGCTGATTTAAGGCGTTAATTATCAATGGAAAAATTCCATTTTTTCCATATTTCCCGGGCTGTTTTGCTTTGCAGGAAGGCAATGAAGTCGGCGGCGAGCGCAGGTTGACGGCTATTTTTCGGCAAGGCGGCGGTATAAATGATTGGCGGATAATCGGCTGGATCGATCTTGAAGACGTCGTAACCGGGGATGGCCGGTTCGGGCAAATCGGTCCGGAAAAGAAAAACGGCGTCGGTTTCGTCGCGTTGCGCGTTGGCGAGGGCGTCGCGGTCATCGCCGCCGAGGACGGGCGCGGATTTCATTTTTTTGTCGACACCCCGTTTTTGCATCGCGGAGACGGCGTAAAAGCCAGAGGCCACTTTTTCTGGATCACCCATGGCGACGCCGGTCCATTCCTGGTCGATGAGGTCATTCCATTCGAGTTCTTCATCGGTGATGAGGGGCTTATGACCGAGGACGACCAGTTCATTTTTTGCGACGGGTTTCTGGCCGGCGGGTTGGAGGCTGCCGCTGGCGGTGAGGGTTTTGATTGTGTTGGGGTTGGCGAGGATAATGACATCCCAAGCCTGTCCTTTTTCGATTCCATCGCGGAGCGCGCCATCGTTGGCGAGTTCGAGTTCAACTTCCCCGTTGTTGCGGGAGTTGGCCCAGGCCTGGGTGAGTTCCTTCAAGGCATTGCGGAGACTGCTGTCGGCGGCGATGGCCAGCGCGGTTGTTTCGGCTCTCGCGGGCGTGAGCGCGCAGAGCGGGAGCAGCAGAAAAAGGAAGAGCTGGCGCAAGGGATTACTCGGCGGGCGGTTCGCCAATGGCATCGGCCGATATGTAGGCAGTGGTGCCGGAAGCGCTCTGGACTTTGACGAAGCTGCCGTCGGGCGCAATGATGCGAATGCGCGTGCCTTCGTCGAATCGTCCTTCGGGTGGCGCGGCTTGTTCAGGGCCGGTCAGGTAATATTCGGTGCGCTTCGTGACCATTTTGTCGAATTGCATGGCGTCCTTGCCGCTCCAGCCCTGGCCGGCGCAGGCGGCGAGGAGCGCGAACAGGCCGATCGAAATTCCAACACGAAATAGTTTTGTCATAAAAATTCCCTTGGGTCGGTGATTTTACCGGTCAACGCCGACGCCGCCACCGTATAGGGCGAGGCGAGATAAACGCGGGATTCCTTGTTGCCCATGCGACCGGGGAAATTGCGGTTGGTCGCGGAGATGCAGTTCATGGGCTGGTTGAGGCGGCCGAAGGTATCTACGGGACCGCCGAGGCAGGCGGCGCAGGAGGCATTTTCGGTCATCTGGACGCCGGCGGACTCGAGGACGGACCAAACTGTATTCTCGCCCATTTTCAAGGTTTGCAGCTCGACGACGACATCGGGCGTGGCGGGAACGCCGAAGGTGTCGATTTTGACTTTGTGACCTTTGACGATCTCGGCGAAGGCGAGGAAATCGGAGGTCTTGCCGCCGGTGCAGGAGCCGATGTAGGCGCGGTCGAGGTTGATTTTGCCGAGTTCCTTGGCGAGCGCGCGATTGCCGGGATCGGGATGCTGGGCGACGGTCGGCTCGAGGGTGGAGAGATCGAATTTTTTGTCGTAAACGAAGGTCTGGTTCTGGTCGAGCTCGACCGGCTCGAAATCGCTTTTTGTGCCGTTACGTTTGGTGCGTTCGTTGACGTAATCGAAAGTAATTTTATCGGCGGGGAAGATGCCATTCTTGCCGCCGGCTTCGATGGCCATGTTGGTAATGGTCATGCGGTCGTCCATGTTCAACGCCATTGCGCCGGGGCCTTCGTATTGCATGGCGCGATAGGTGGCGCCGTCGAAGCCGATATCGCCGATGACGTGGAGGACGACGTCCTTGGCCATGACGCCTTTTGAGAGTGTGCCTTCGAGATAAAAGCGCATGGTCTCAGGAACTTTGATCAATAATTTGCCGGTGCCCATGACGAATCCCGCGTCGGTGTTGCCGATGCCGGTGGCGAACATGTTGAAGGCGCCGGCCATACAGGTGTGGCTGTCGGTGCCGAAAAGAATTTCGCCGGGGCGGATATGACCTTTGGCGGGGAGAGCGGTGTGGCAAACGCCAGCGTAGCGGGCGCCATATTGTTTCTTGAGCTGGCCGCGCGAGGCGTCGAAGACCCATTTGCCATCTTCCTCGTCGATGACGTCGTAGAAATAGGGGAGACCCTGCTCGCGAACGAAGTCGCGGAGGATATCGACGTTGCGGTTGGAGAGGGAGTCGGCGGTGAAGATGTAGTGATCGGGGATGATGACGACTTTGTTTTTATCCCAGACTTTGGCGTTCTGGCCGAATTCGCGCTTGAAGACGCCGATGGTCCCGGGTCCGCAGACGTCGTGCGTGAGGAGGACGTCGGTGTTGATCCAGACGTTTTCGCCGGCCTGGGTCGATTTTTTGCCGGAGGCGCGCGCGAGGATTTTTTCGGTGAGAGTCACAAGGGTCTAGAATAAATCGAATGGCTCATTCTGACAATGGACTTTTTGTACATTGCCACGCCGTGAGGGGATCAACAAAAAAGCAGCCAAAAGACGAGGAAGAGGACGCCGCTGAGGAGCATGCTGACGGGGAGGGTAAGGATCCAGGCGGAGGCGATTTTTTTGATCGTAGGCAGTTGCAAACCGGCGGGTTGCGCGACCATGGCGCCGCTGATTCCGGAGGAGAGGACGTGGGTGGTGCTGACGGGCATTCCGAAGACGGAGGAGAGGCCGATGGTGATCATCGCGACCAATTGCGCGGCGGCGCCCTGGGCGCAGGTGAGATGTTGCTGGCCGATTTTTTCGCCGACAGTGACGACGATTCGTTTCCAACCGATCATGGTGCCGATGCCGAGGGAAAGCGCGGTGAGGAGGAGAACCCACTGGGGCGCGTAGTCGGTGAGGGCGAGAAGGGTGGCGCGATCCTGTCGCAATTTTTCCCAGTTCTTTTCCGTGATGAGGGGATGCTGCTTTTCCATTTTCGCGAGGGTCTGGTCAATGGAGACAATACGGCGCCGGATTCTCATCCGTTCGTCGGGTGAAATTTCGCGGACATGATTTTTGTTCTGCAAGTCGCGCTGGAGTTCGGCGAGGTCGAACTTTACGTCGAGCAGCGTGGTGGAGGCATCTTCTCCCGGCAGGTCGAGGATGGCGCGCATTTCGACCGTGGCCGCTTCGCAATCGCGAAATGTTTTGGCGTCGTGATGCCGATTCAAGGCGAAGTTGGCGGGCAGGAATCCGATGAGAATGATCATGAGCAAGCCGATGCCTTTTTGTCCGTCGTTGGAGCCATGGGCGAGGCTGACTCCCGAGCAGGTGCCGATGAGCAGGCAGCGCATCCAGAACGGCGGCGGTTTATTTTTGACGGGTGGCTTGTGAAACCGGGGATCGCGCAACAAGACTTTGGAGAGTTTCAGCAACAAGTAAGAAAGGAAAAAGCCGAGGAACGGTGAAATCAGGAGGGAGAGCAGCACTTCAATCGCTTTGCCCCAGTTGATGCCGCTGCCGAAGACGTGTCCGGGCAGGAGCGAATAGGCGAGTCCCGCGCCCAAGATGGAGCCGATGAGAGTGTGCGAGCTGGAAACGGGAATGCCGACATACCAGGTGCCGAGGTTCCAGAGGATCGCGGCGATGAGGAGGGCCATGATCAGCGCCAGGACGATCGAGCTTTTTTCCGAGACGAGGAGATCGGTCGGCAAAAGATGAGTGATGCTGAGCGCAACGGCCATGCCACCGAGGAAAACGCCGAAGAAGTTACAGACGCCGGAGAGGACGACGGCGATCCAGGGCTGCAAGGCGCGCGTGTAGATGACGGTGGCGACGGCATTGGAGGTATCGTGAAATCCGTTGATGAATTCAAAGCCGAAAGCGACGAGCAACGCAAAGAGGAGAAATGCCAGTGATCCTGCCGGAGCGGAGAGATCGGAAGGAAGGAGCATGGATCAATTTTTTTGTTGGCCGCGACTGCCAAACTGTAAAACGATGAGGACCAGGGCCAGCGCAAGCATGGCGATGGAGAGCAACTGGCCCTGCGTGACCATCCCCCAAAAGTAACCGATGCCGAGGTCAGGCTCGCGGAAACATTCGCCGATGATGCGCATGACGGGGTATCCGGCCATGAAGGTGAGGGCGACGGCGCCGTCGTGTTTCGAGCGAAATCGGACGATGAGCATGATGGTAAAGAGAAGCAGGCCTTCGAGGAGGGCTTCATAAATCTGGGAGGGATGACGCGGGACGTTCAGGCCGTGGACGAGGGGCGCCTCGGGAAAAATAACCGCCCAGGGGACAGTGGCGGGACGCCCCCAGAGTTCGCCGTTGATGAAGTTGGCGATGCGCCCGAGGAAGAGAGCGGGAGGGCAGCAGAGGGCTGTCGCGTCGGCGAGGTTGTAAAATGGAATTTGGCGGTGACGCGCGCAGAGATAAATTGCGGCGATCGCGCCGATAATGCCGCCATGGCTGGCCATGCCGCCCTGCCAGATGTAAAAAATCCAGAGCGGATGATGGCGGGTCACATCCCAGCTATAGAGGAGGCAATAACCGAGGCGGCCGCCGACGATGACGCCGGCGATGGTCCAGGTGACAAAATCGGTGATGGCTTCGCCGCGGAGTTGGCTCCAGCCACGAGCGGCTTGCCAGCGCAACCCGACGAAAAGCCCGAGGAAACCGAGCGCATAGGCGAGTCCATAATAGCGGAGGCCGATATTTCCGCTGAAATGGATAAGATAGGGGCTGAGGTTGTGGGTGTAATAGGCGAACATGGAATCGCCGCAGAGTTTATCGTCAGGCGGGTTGGGACTGCGAGTGATTTTAATTCTTTGCCGCAACCTGCACCGGGGATAAGTTAAAGCCCATGTCGAACCGATCGGGCCGAATCGTCTGGATTGCGGCTGCGCTGACCCTGTTGCTGCAGCTCTACATGACGGGTTTTTTTACGCAAGGGGAGCGGATACCGCTGACGGTCGACGTTAATCCGGGCCGGTATAAGGACGGGGCGTTTTCGTGGCCGCCGCAGAGTTCGTTCAACACGCAGTATTTTCTGGGGTTTTCGAGTTTTCCGGCCCCGTTCCATCCTGTTTCGCTGGCGGCCCATTTATCGGTCTGGCTGTTTTTCACTTTGTATTTTCCATTGTTCGCGACATTGGGGCTGCTGGGTTGTTACGCGCTGCTGCGCGAGCTCGATTTTTCGCCGGTGGTTTCCACGCTGGGGGGGCTGGCGTTCGCGTGGCAGGGGGATTTGTTCAGCAGCATTTTTCCGGGTCATTTTCCGGCGGTGACAATCTGGGCGGCTTTTCCGTTCGCGCTGCTGTTTGCGATTCGTTCGTGCCGCCAGCAAAGCTGGTTTTTGGCCGCGTGCAGCGGGGCGTTCACGGGGTTGATGGTCCTGCTTTTACCGGACCGCGGCGGCATTTGCAGTCTGCTGGTGGGAGTTTATTTTTTGCGGGAGATTTTTCGCCACTGGACAACGAACACTCCCCTGGCGGTCGAGACGATGGCGCGGTTTGTCTTGACGGTTGTCGTAGCGGGACTAGTGGCATTGCCGGGGCTGGTGCCGATTTTTCAATTTAACGTGAAGGACGTGGACCGGTCGACGGAGAGCCTCCAGGAAAAATTCAACTGGGCCACGCAGTGGAGTTTTGCGCCGGAGGATTTGATTACTTATCCATTCCCGGGATTCCTAGGCTGGTTCCAGGACGATGACGCGGGGCCGTACTGGGGACGGATCGGTCAAAGCGCGGGATGGCCGGAAAAACACGAGGGGATGCGCAATTTTTGCCAGGTTACATTCTCGACCGGAACGGTCGCATTTTTGCTGGCGCTGTTTGGGTTGATCCGACTGGTGCGCGAGCGCGACGTGATCAATCCGTTCACGGACGAGCAACGGAGCGTGGGCCGATTTTTTGCGGTGGTGACGGGGATCGGCTTGATCCTGGCGCTGGGCAAGTACACTCCCATTTATAGCTACGCTTTCAAGCTACCGCTGATGAGCACGTGGCGGAATCCGCTGAAATTCCTGATGCCGGTGAATCTGCTGCTGGTGATGCTGGCGGCTTATGGCGCGCAGGCGTTCTTCGTTTTATTGTCCGATCCATCGGAGATTGCCGCGGCCATCAAAAGCAAGATTTCAAAGCGGCTGGGGCGACTGGTGCTGCTGTTGGGGACGGGCTGGTTGTTCAGTTATGTGCTGATTATTCCCATGGCATTGTGGCTGGCGCGGCTTAATTATACACCGGAACAGCGGGGCGCGATTTTTTCGAATTTAAATTTATCGCTGCTGGTTGCGGCGTGTTGCGTGGCGATGCTTTGGCTGGCATGGAAAATTCTGTCGCGACCGGAGCAATATCGCGGCCGGCTTTTTATCAATCCATTGATCCAGAAATTGTACGATGCGGTTTTTAAGCAGTCGAACCTGGGGGCGACGTGGTTGATTGTTTGCATGGCTGGGATCGCGCTGCAGATGGCGTGGGTGCAGTCGCATTATATCCGACTCTACCCGTACAAGAGCCTTTATGCTTCGAGCCCGCTGATCGACCGGTTGCGCCCCTCGCATGGCGAGAGTCCGTTCCGGGTCAAAATCGACATGTCGGATTCGCTGCTTTATGAATCCTTGAGCACGGTATTTCCTTATTTTGGAATTTCCTCGATTGATATCGACGCGGTTTCGCGAATGCCGTCGGACTATGCGGCGTTCTTTAGCACGCTCCAGAAAGAGAGCGTGCGGATTCTCCAGCTGGGAGGCGTTCGGTATTGGGTGATGCCCGCGAAGGAGGTTGAAACGGCGAAAGCCGACCCGATTCTTTCAAAGAATATCGCGGGTGTGAGCTGGTTTGTGATGGCGCCGACGGGACAGGCCAACGAACCGACACACGGGTTGGTGGAGATGCGGGATTATCTGCCGAAGGCGCTGCTGGTGCCGGGACTCGAGGTTCTTCCGACGCGCGCGGCGGTTTTGGAGCGCCTGGCCGACCCGGCGTGGAATCCGCGGCAGGAAATCCTGGCGGCACAGGACGATTTGCCCAACGGCGTTGATGCGCATGCGGCGGCGAACAAAAAAGGTCCGCTTCAGCCGTTGCCAGCCGCGAAAATTACGCACTACGACGGGCATACCATTGAAGTCGAGGCCGATGCGCCGCAACCGGCTTATCTTCTCATTAATGACCGATTCGACCCGGGCGTCGCGGACTGGACGGTATGGGTCAACGGCGCGCCATCGAAAATTTTCCGGGCGGATTATATTTTACGCGGGCTGGCGTTGCCAGCGGGCCATTCGAAGGTCGTGATGCATTTTGAGCCGTTGCTTTACGGAGAGATTCCTCCAGCATGGCCCATTTATATTGAGATGGGGGTTTTGTTCCTGATCGCGCTGATCGGGCTGTGGCGTGGCATGTCGTCGGGTGATGGCGCGGCCGCCGGCACTTAATTCACGCGCTCGCCGGTTTCGTTGACGATGTGAATTTCGACTTTTGACGGGTGGGAAAACAGGGCGGTGAAAAATCCTACGATTTGGCCGAGGGAGTAGAAGAGGAGAAGGCAGAGGGCGGCGATTCCGGTTCCGATGGTGGGAGCGGCGGCGGCGCGCTGGCCGGCAGGAGAGGTATCGTGCGGCAGTGGAATCGTGGCGGCGATCAAGGGAATAAACACGGCGGCAAAGAGGATGGCGGCGAGCAGTGCGAGCTGGGGATGGATGACAGTGGCGACCAGCCAGGCCAGCAACAGGAGCGGGGGAAGCTGTTTTGCGCTGGGACGCAAGCTGACGAGGAATTGGCGCGTGCGACCGATGCCGTAGCGCAGGAGCATGTGGGCGAAGGCGGCCCAGGTTTCGCGCTGGGGGCGGTGAACGCGGAGGTCGGGATCGTAGTAGATGCGGGTTTGTTTTGGAGCGCGATCGAGCCACTCGTTTTCCTCGTTGGGATAAAGCGATTCGTTGAATCCACCGGTTTTTTGAAAAAAGTCGGCGCGCACCGCAAGATTGCAGAGAATCAATTCGCGTTCGTCGCTGCGCCGGAGCGATCCGCGCGGGATGTAGCGGGCGGCGCCGGGGCCGGAGACGAGAGGGTGGGCCAGGGCGGCGTGGAATGTTTGCTGGAGGGTGGGAGATCCGGGCGGCAGGAGAGCGGGGCCGCCGAGCACGTCGAACTCGACGGATTGGATGTGTTTTTCGAGCCGGGCAAAGTAATCGCGATCGACCTGGGAGTCGCAATCGAGAAATAGCAAAAATTCGCCGTGTGCTTTGGGCGCGGCTAAATTACGCTGTCGGGATGGGTTATTTCCCTCGGCGACCAAAATCTGATAGCGCGTTTTATCGAGTCCGCACGACGCCAATGCCTCGAGGGCAGGCAGCCGGGGATTGAATTGCGGCGCGGGGATGATAATGGTGATCTGGCCCGGGTTCATGATCGTGGGATGGCGGGTGGCAACATGAAGACCAATTCAATTCTCGTTATTATTCCCACTTACCGGGAATATGACAATCTTTGCGAATTTACGCAAAAACTCTGGTCGGCGCAGCCGAAGGCTTCGCTTTTGATCGTGGACGATGCTTCCGGGGACGGGACGCCGGCGTGGGTGAAGAGTCAGCCGCAATTCGGGAAGGAGCTTTTTTTGATCGAACGGCCGGCCAAGCTGGGTCTCGGGACGGCTTATCTTGATGGTTTTCGCTGGGCGTTGACGCGCCCCTTTGAATTTATTGTGCAGATGGACGCCGATCTTTCACACGATCCGGCAGCCATTCCGCAATTATTGGCGGCAGCCGCCGAGGCCGACCTGGTACTGACATCGCGTTATCTGCCGGGCGGAGGCATCAGTAACTGGCCGCGACGCCGTTTGTTGCTGAGCCGGAGCGCGGCCTGCTACGTTCAGTTGCTGACGCGGATGCCATTTACGGACCCAACGGGCGGTTATAAATGCTGGCGGCGGAGCCTGCTGGAAAAATTTGATTTTGCCGAGATTGAATCGACGGGTTACGGTTTTCAAATCGAAATGACCCATATCGCCTGGAGGCTGGGAGCGCGCATCGTCGAGGTTCCGATTGTGTTCGAGGGACGTCACGCGGGGTTGTCGAAGATGTCGGGGCCGATCGCGCGCGAAGCTTTCTGGGAGGTCATTCGTCTTGCTTTCAGCGGGAAAGGACCCGGTCAGGGGGGGACGCGCTGATGCTCTCGACTCTCGTCGGTTCTCGTCCGCCAGCGACGGCGTCGCCGCCCGCTTCCGCGCCAGCGGGCCGTTTTCTTTTGCGGGACTATGCCGCAGCGTTGCTGGTTTTTATTGTCGCCCTGGGGGTCTATATTTACACGTTGTGCCCGAGCACGGCGATGGAGGATTCGGGCGAATTGATCACGGGGGCGATTGTTTTTGGGGTCCCGCATCCGCCAGGTTATCCGCTCTGGAGTTTTTGCGGTTTTATTTTATCGCATCTTTTGCCGGTGGGAAACGACGCGTGGCGGATTAATGTTTCGTCCGCTATTTTCGGGGCGGCGGCCAACGCGGTGCTTGCGCTGCTCGTTTCGCATTCGGGCCGGAGGATGATCCGGGAAATCGATCCGAATCAACCGGATCGAGAAAAGTGGCTGCCATTTTGCGGGGCGGTGGCGGCGGGGTTGATCCTGGGTTTCAGCTCGGTGATGTGGAGCCAGGCAGTGATCGCGGAGGTTTTCACGCTGAATGCGCTATTCATTACGCTGGTGCTGCTTTGTTTTTACCGTTGGATGGCGGAAACGACGCGGACGGGCTGGCTGGAGGCGGCGATTTTTGTTTTTTGCCTTGGGTTGACGCATCATCACACGCTTATTTTTATCAGTCCGGCATTTTTGCTGGCGGTATTCCTGGCGGATCGGCGGGTTTTCCCATCATTTCTCATTGGCATCTGTTTGCTTTGTATGACGACATTCGCCGGCTTTGCATGGCTCTCCGGTGACAGTGTGCTGCAGGAGATTGCCCGGCGCACAGCTTTCGGCGTGATGTTCATCATTTCCGTTTTGTCGTTCTGGCATATGCGTCAATTTTCGCGACCTCGTTTTGTGCTGGGCGCGGCGCTGGTCATTGTGGCATGGGTCCTGGCGATCGGGTTGCTCGGGGACTGGTTTTCGATTCAAAGCGTGGCGGCGGTCATTCTGTTTCTATTGGCCGCTCTTGCGCTTGGCCTTCTGGGCACGGCGGAACTTAATCATCGTCTCATTGCGGGGATGGTGATGGTTGGCTGGATCGGCCTGACGCCTTATATATATATGCCGATTGCGGCGCGGACGAATCCGCCGATGAATTGGGGTTATGCGCGCGAGAAGGCGGGTTTTTATTACGCGATCAATCGCGGCCAATACCCGAACAATCTCGCGGCGATGATTGAGAAAGTGCTTGGGCCGGTGACGCGCGTTCATGCGGGGCAGGCGAAGCCCGCGGCGAAACTGGAAGAGCAGGTCGATTACATCGCCGCGATTATCCGGGCCGTCAAGCAATACGGACATGCGCTCGAAGACAATTTCACTTTTTCGGTTTGCGTGCTGGCATTTCCATTGCTCATTTATTTTCAGCGTCTCGCGCTGCCGGAGCGGCGTTGGATTTATTTCCTGATTTTTTCCTATCTACTCCTGGCCATCATGCAGACGCTGCTTGACCCGCCGTCGAGCCAGGATGTGCAAACGGTCTGGGTGGTGCGGCGTTTTTCCCTGCAGTCTCATTGTCTTTTCGTGCTGGCTGTCGGTTATGGGATTATCGCCGGCGCGTATTATATCCTGCAGCTGGTTCCAGAATTGCGGGCCCGGAATTGCTGGGTTGTGATGCTGATTCCGCTGTTTCCATTTTTTCAGAACCTGGCCACCGTGCGCCAGGACGGCCACTGGTTCGGCTGGCAATATGGCATTGATATTCTGCGCCCAATGGACAAGGGCGCCGTTTTTTTCGGAGGCACAGACCAGGGTCGATTCGTGCCCACTTATATGATTTTTTGCGAGAGCCAGCAGCCGGATCGGTTTAAGCGCGATCCCTCATTCGACCGGCGCGATATTTATATCATTACCCAGAACGCGCTGGCTGATAAAAATTACATCGATTACATCCGCGACCAGTACGACGACAATTATCGGCCGCATCATTTCAACGCTTTTGAAAGGTGGCTTGGGCGGGCCCATCAATATCCAGTCGAGAGCCTGCAGTTGCCGGACGACCTTGCTTTCCAGAAATGTTACGATGATTTTTATCTCTCGGTCCAACAGCGCATGACGACGGGTGGCCCGACGCCGGACTCGGGCAGCATCGACGATATTTTTGACATCAACGGGCGCGTTGCGCGCAAGATATTTGACGCGAACAAAAAGACGCACACTTTTTATGTCGAGGAAAGCCTGCCGATTTATTGGATGTATGAATATGCCATCCCGGAGGGGCTGGTTCTCCGGCTCAACCCGGAGCCGATCATCAAGCTGGATCCGGAAATTATCCGCCGCGACCGCGAGTTTTGGGATCGTTATACCACTTCCTTGCTGGCGGACTCGCATTTTCAGACCGATCTACCCGCCCAGCGCGCTTTCGCGAAATTGCGCTCCTCGATCGCGCACATGTACAGCTACCGCCATCTTTACGACGAGGCCGACTATGCTTTCCGACAGGCGATGCGGATCGGGCCGGATAACGAGGAAGTCGTCCAATACTACGTGGAAATGTTGATCGCGCTGAGCCGTTATGACGACGCGGAAAAAGTATTGAACACGGCTCTCGAAGCCGATCCGCGCAGTTCACCTCTTCGCGGCATGCTGCAGGATATCGGAGAGGATCGCAAGAAACTGGCGGCGCAGCTTGAAATTCGCGCTGCCGTCGAAAAAAGCCCGAAAGATTACCGGGTGCGAATGAACTTGATCAACAGCATGGTGGGCATGCGGCAATTTACGCTGGTTGACCGGGAAATCGAGAAGGTCATGGAAATTCCATCGACGCCGACGGACACGATTGTCAGTTGCATGAGTTTGCTGGAAAATTTACATCGTCCCGATGAATCGATGCGCATCCTGGAAATTCGTGCGAAGGTCGATCCAAAAAACGCCGACGTTCTCTATAACCTGGCGGCTATGTACGCAGTACGCGGAAAAAACGAACAGGTTTTTCCGTTATTGGAACGTTCATTCAAATATGGCGGCACTAATTTTATCGAAGTCTCCAAGCACGATCCCCGGTTGCTTGAAATCCGGACAAACAGCGTCTTCCAGAAATTAATGTCAACTTATCGCTCACTGAATCACTGATCATGAGTAGCTCCAACTTTTATTTTGCCTGCATTGGTGATAACGGAGGCGCTGGCGCTGGCGGTGGCGTGGTTAGCTTAGGATTATTGGCATTGATTTTGGCGGCCTGTTTTCTTTCGGTTTTGGGTTGGTTATTCGGATTTATTTTTGTCGATGCTGAGACAAAGAAGCCTGGGCAATCGTTCGGTTTTCGCGCCGCAGTTTTTGCGTTAGTGGGAATTCCATGCCTTACGTTGCTTTGGTTGCTGCCTTCATCGAGATCCAGCGGCTTTACCCTTCGGCCTGAAGTGCACAAGAACGCCTCGATCTTTTATGACAAGGGCAAGGAAACCATGTTTTTATCGGTTGAGCCTGATATCGGTAAAAGCGCAACGAAGGCAGTCTGGTTGTTCCCGCTGCCATCCGCTCCCGAGAAAGTTTCGGCTAAAATAATCCGCGAGCTTCCAGGATTCAGTGGCACAGAGATGTCTTCCGAATTGCGTACGCCTACGGCGGGGGTTTCCGCCGCTATTTCAGGAACTACGACGGTTCCAGTTGCTCCGCCCGTTATGTATCTCTGCACATGGCTGCTTGGCATGGTTCGGGAGTCAATCAACAGTGGCGGGGAACCGTCGACTGATTATTCGCCACCTCCAGGGCCTCTCTACATCGAGCCGACGCCCGGGGTCCGCGTGTTTTCGCACCTTGAGCAATATGGGCTCACGCTCGAGACAGTCAGTTGCGACAGTCCCGGAGCGATGAAGGCTTATTTTGGGAGCAAAAAATTGGATTGGGTGCCACGAATGGATGAGATCACTCGATATTACCTGGGCCCACAGAGCACGTTTGTTTTGATTTGGATTTCCAGCCCGGAACAGGTCAAGCAATCCGAAGGGGGTCACCCTTACATGGCGACCAAGGTCAGTTTTCCATCTTCAAAAATTTATATTCCCTTAAAAGTGCTTGCGCCACCGAGTCTGCAATTCGTCCCGCATCAATTTTATATTTACGGGCTGGCAAAGCCGGAAATTCCGGTGTGGTTATGGCCGTTTAGTCACACCAGTTATTATGAGAATATTGCAGTTGGCGCTTCTCCAGAATTGGCGGCGGAGTGCCCGGAAATTGAGGCGATTCAACCGAGCAGCCAGGGCGCGTTTGGAACGAGAAAAGAGAATCATTTTACGAAGGTCGAGATTAATGCCTCGAGTGTTTTACTCGGCCGCGATATATATCTTGAGCCGGGTATTGCTGCTTCAAAGTATTATTGGACGAAGGAAATTTCGGATCGGATATCCCGCAAGCCAACTTATTCCTATAGTTCAGTGGAAGGCGCTGAAACCGATGAGGCAATGACCGATGCGACAGTCAGATCCGGGCAACTTTTCCGAAGTTTTCGCATATATGCCGGGTGGTCGTTTCTGATGGTGCCTGTTTCCACATTCGTTGCTCTTTTGATTACCAGCATGCGCTATCCGCGAGCGCTGACGGTATCAGACTGGTTCTGGCCATTTATCAATACGTTGTGGGGCTGGCTTGGGTTGGGATATATACGAGTCGGTCGGTCACTCCGAAAATCATTGGGTGTTTCTTCGTGGTCAGCTTTTCCGAAGGAATCTAAAAACAAGTTTTACCTGTCATTAGTCAAATGGCTCGGGGGATATCTGATTATTTGCGTATTTATAGCGATGTTTTTTCCGCCAGATGCAGAGGGATCCGGCCGCACCGCCGAACTTTTTTTGTTCGTATTGGGCCTGATGAACCTTGGTCTTCAGGCTCTGTTTTGGACTGGCTATGAACTGTGCGGAGAGAAGTCAAAGCCTCTCGTGTTCTTTCATAAAACTTACTGGATGGTAAGTTCCGGGATTTTTTGCATCGCCTACGTGGCGCTAGTTTTGCTGATTGGCTGAAAACGCGACCGGCTTCAGGACAATTCGTAAACGATGGCGCTGAGCGTGTAAATCGCCGCCGTTTCGGAGCGAAGCACGGAGCGGCCGAGAGAAATGGGGAGGAATCCGCGGGCGCGGGCTTCGCCGATCTCGGCGGGGGTGAAATCGCCTTCCGGTCCGACCATGACGATGATTTTACGAGGTGACGGAGTGGCCGGAATCGCATCCCGTAAAACCTGTTTCAGCGGGCGCGCTTCCGGTTGCAGCGAGCCGATTAATTTGATCGCCGACTTGAGGTTATTCTCGACAAAGGATTTTGGAGTGGTCAACGGCAGCACCGTAGGCAGCCAGTTCTGGCCGCATTGCTTGGCCGCTTCAATGGTGAGTTGACGCCATTTTTGCGCGCGCGACTCGGCCTGTTCGTCATCGAGTTGTGAAACGCTGCGGCTCGACTGGAGAGGCGCGATTTCACCGATACCCAGTTCAGTCGCTTTTTGAATGATGAGATCCATCGACTTTCCCTTGGTCAACGCCTGGGCGAGGCAAATGGAGTCGGCCGGTTTGGGTGTGCGTGTTTCGGCGGATTTTTTGAAGGTGACGCGCCGGTTTTTCTGGCCGGTGATTTGCGCTTTCCACTCGAGGCCCTGGCCGTTGAAGACGGCGAAGTTATCGCCTTCTTTCAGCCGGACGACGTCGAGGCAGTGGTGGGACTCGTCGTCGTCGAGTTCCCCGGATTCGAGATTGGGGCAATAAAAGCGTTTCAACTGAAAAACTCCCGGGCTTTGCGAAAGAAGCTTTGTTCCTGCGGATGGGTCTCTTCGTTACAGCTGTCGGCGAAGGATTGCAGCTTGGCGCGTTGCTCGGTGTTTAGTTTGGCGGGCACTTCGACGTAAACCTTAATGTGGAGATCGCCGGTGCCGCGCCCTTGCAAGTGAGGCACTCCTTTGCCCTTGATCCGGAAAACTTTGCCCGAGGCGGTGCCGGCGGGAATTTTCAGCACGGAGGTACCCTCGAGTGTCGGGACTTTCAGGTCGCCGCCGAGAGCCGCCTTGGCGAAGCTGATCGGCACTTCGCAGAAAAGGTGAATGCCGTCGCGGGCAAAAATCTCGTGGGGCTTGACGTGGACGACGATGTAGAGATCGCCCGGAGGCGCGCCCCGGATGCCGCCTTCGCCCTGTCCGGAGGAGCGCAGCCGTGAACCGTCATCAATGCCGGCCGGAATCTTGATTTTAATTTTGCTGCTTTTCTCGACGCGACCCTGGCCGTGGCATTTCGTGCATGGCTTCTCGATGACCTGGCCGTTTCCACGGCAACGCGGGCAGGCCTGAGCGACGGAGAAAAAGCCACGCGTGGCAAAAACCTGACCGGAACCGCGGCAGGCAGGGCAAGCGGTGACACTCGAACCGCGCTCGGCGCCCGAGCCGTCGCAGCTCGAGCATGTTTCGGGCTTGGTGAGTGAAATTTCCTTTTCGCAGCCGCGAGCAGCCTCTTCGAAGGTAATCTGGATGTCGTAACGCAGGTCGGCGCCGCGACCGCGCTCAGAGCGTTCGGACATGCCGAAGGCTTCCTCAAAAATACTGCCGAAAACGCCGCCGCCCGCGCCGCCGAAAACTTCACGGAACACTTCGAAGGGGTCGTGCATGCCGCCCATGCCGCCGCTGCCCATTCCCTGACTGAAAGCGGCGTGTCCAAAGCGGTCGTAGGCGGCGCGTTTGTCGGGATTGCTTAAGACTTCGTAGGCTTCGCTGACTTCCTTGAATTGCTCCTCGGCTTCCTTGTTGCCGGGATTTTTATCGGGATGATATTTTACGGCCAGCTTGCGGTAAGCTTTTTTCATCTCTTCGACGGTGGTCTGTCGCTCCACTCCGAGCACCACATAATAATCGCGCTTGGCGGGAGGCATGGTGTTCAAGTGGACTTAGGCGCGCGCGCCTTCGCCACGAAGACCGCGGCGGGTCGCAGGAGGCGGTCTTTTAATTTGTAGCCTTTGCGGGTTTGCTGGACGACGGTGCCCTCAGGGTGCTTGTCGCTTTCCTGGTGGCCGAGAGCTTCGTGACGGTGGGGATCGAACGGCTGGCCAACCGCTTCAATGGTCTCGACTCCGGCCTGTTGCAGGAGCGACTTGAACTGGTTCAAGACCATGCCAAGGCCGTCGGCGATCGCCTTTGGATCGGTGGCCGTTTTGGCGGCCTCGAGGCCCATCTCGAAATTGTCGAGAATCGGCATCAGTTTTTCAAAGATATCGCCGGCGGCATATTTGATGGCTTCTTCTTTTTCGCGCTGGGCGCGTTTGCGGTAATTATCCCAGTCGGCCTGGGCGCGCAACAGTTTATCCTGCAATTCGGCGATTTTCGCCGGGCCGTCGAGTTGATTGAGCAGGTGGGTGTCAACGACGGAATAGGCAGGAGCGGCAGGATTTGCCGCCGGTTCATTTTTAGGTTCGGGTTTGGGAGGATGCTTCACAGTATTCTATTTTGGTTCAAAGTTATTTTCCGGCGACCGGTTCTTTCAATCGCTGCAATGCGGCCAGGGTAATATCATCATTTTGCGCATGTCCGGAACTGAATCGCCGCACCTGGTCGAGAATATCGCGTACCAGATAGTTCACCCCGCGAGGCCCGTCGGTCATAAGGGCTTCCTTGAGATGGTCCCGGCCGAATTCCTTTCCTTCGTGGTCCAGCGCCTCGTTAATCCCATCGGTGTACAACATGATGGTGTCGCCGGGCAGCAGAGTAAGAGTAACATCACGGATTAATTCGTCAAATATCTTGCCGCTATCGATGCCGAGGGCCATTCCGGGGCAATTGGGGGTCTGGACTTCCTTGAAGTTTTTACAGCAGAGCAAGGGAGCCTCATGCCCGGCGCGGGCCAGCTTCAGTTCGTGGGTGCTGGTATCAATGATGGCATAAATCATGGTAATAAACATGTCCTCGAGAATGTCGGGATAAAGCTGGCGGTTGACTTCGCGCAGTACCTGGGCGGGCGAGGGATTTCCCGGGGCTTTGCTGCGCAGGACGCTGCGGCACATGGCCATGATGAGTGATGCGGGGATTCCCTTGCCGGAGACGTCGGCGATGACGAGTCCGCGCCGGGTGGCGTCTATTTCGAGGAAATCGTAATAGTCGCCGCTGACTCTCTGGGCCGGCAGATTCAGAGCGCAGATTTCGTAGTGCGGGGTCTTGGGCGATTCGGAGGGCAGAAGAATGCGCTGGATTTCGCGAGCAACGCGCAGGTCATGATCCATTTTTTTCTTTTCGGACAATTGATGATAAATCTGGACGTTATGGAGGGCGAAAGCGGCCTGGTCGGCGATCGACTTGACGACCTCGAAGTCGGTCGCGGTGAAATCGCCGCCATCCTTGCGGTTGGCCAGGGCCATCATTCCGAGGAACTCGGACCGGTAGCGCAGCGGGATTTCGAGGTAATTGCGGGTGTAGAGAGGTTCTTCCCGCAAATTGGAGAAGTCCTCTTTTTGCGGTTTTTTTTCCGGCTCGCTGGCCGGTTCGGCATTTCCAGCGGAGGCGAGGACATTTTCCAGGTCGTCCATCTCGGGGACGCCCTTTTCCGTCGCATCGAGGTATTCCTGGTGGCGCGCCACTTTCGCGACAATGGAGTCGGGCAGGAGGAACGGCGGCGGGAATACGCCGAGGATCGCTTCCGAGGTTAAATTTTTACGGTTGGCGTCCCAGAGGTAAATGGCGCCTCCGCGCGCTTCGCAGACATTCTCGGCGCAGCGCAGGATGGTTTTGAGGAGGTGGGGCAGGTCAATGTTTTCGGTGAACGCCTCGCCGAGGTCGTGGAGGAATTCGAAAATGATTTTTTTCTCGCGCTGCAGCGAGCGGAGTTCCTTCTGTTCCTTGAGGCGGCTTGCTTCCATGTCGCGTTGCCGCTGCCAGAGCAGGGCGATTGCCCCCAGGAGGGCGAGAAGAAGGCAAATGAAGATCCAGGTCAGCATAGGGAAACCAGAGCAGAATGAATAGCAGGCCAGCAAAAAACTGGCAACGGAAGCTTGGGGCGAATTACTCGCTTGTGCTGATGCCCAAATCTTCCTTCAGATAGGCGACAACATCCTTGAACTTGGGAACGTTCCTTGGGTCGAGATCCATGAGGCACTGATGGGCATCGATCATATCACGGGCTTCCCGGTTTTTGTCCGGGGCGCCGTTGGGCAGTTCGCGGGATTCGCAGGGCTTGGTGAAGTCGGTGGCGGTGATTTCGATGTCAAAAAGGCGATCGAGGCCAAGGTTCTGCAAGAGTTCGAGGTTGCGCGGACTGGCGTTAAGGATATGGAGTTGTCCCGACGCTTTTTCTTTCAAGGCGAGTCCGAGACCGGTGAGGGTCCCGAGGAATGTGCTGTCGAGATAAGTGCAGCCTTTCAAGTCGACGACAAAGCGGCTTGTTCCGTTTTTAAGCAATTCCTGGTAAAATGACTTGAGGCAGCCCGCGTTTTGAAACGAGCCACGCCCGATGACTTCGACGAAGGCGAGTTCGTCTTTTTTTGCTACCAGGATTTTTGATTCCCCCACACTCTAAATATAGAATGCGGGGAAAGTGAGTCAATCGCGGGAAATTAATCCAAAAGGACGATAATAGCGATCACAACTTCCGCTTTTAGGGGCTGCCGTGATCGCCGCCATGCACTCGATTTTTCCATCTTTGTTCCATTTCCTGGAACTTGGCCTGCTGGTCGGCGCTGAGGAGGGGCATAATTTTACTTTGTCCATCCTGGCGCGCCGCTTCGATCTGGCTGTGGCTTTGATCGTGGATGGCCTGCTGCTTTTGAAGCGATTCGACAATGATGGGGCGGATTTTTTCCTTCTCGTCGGCGGTCAATTGAAGTTCCGTTTCGAGATGGGTCATGATGTGCTCGCTCATTTTAGGCACGTCAATGCGCGCGTGGAGCGCGTGGCGCCCGAAATGCAGGGCGAGCATCGAGCCGGTGATTCCACCCGCCACGAAAACGGCCAAGAGACAGACGCTAATTTTCAACCATTTGCCGGCGGCCATACTGCGTCGTCTCCTTCTTCAGCATAATAAGAATCATAGGCGCTGCCCCAAGGGGAGCTGTTCGCCGGTGAGATTGAACCTGCCTGCCAAGTATAAAGCAAAGCCATTCCGGCAATAGCCCAGGAGCAGACAAGGGCCGGGCTCGCCAGCCGGCTGAAAATTGAATAAACGGGGTCCTGGTTCTGGATTTCCCGCCATTGGGCGACGACGCGCTGGGCAAAGCCGAACGGCGCGGCTTCGTCAGGAAGCGACGGGTTCCGGCGCACGGCCTCGTAGAGGTCCGCGAGATTTTTAGTCGGTTTCTTCATGGTTTTTCTCCCTCGTTCTGCAAACGCTGCCATGCTTTTCGCAGTTTGCCGCGCGCGCGGAAAGCGCGGATTTTGACCAGGGCTTTGCTCCAGCCGGTGTGGTCCGCAATTTCCTGGACGCTTTTACCATCGATTTCGAGCAGTCGAATCACGATTTGATCTTCGGCGGGCAGGGTCTGGAGGAGGTGGTCGAACAAATCCTGCGTTGCCATTTGTTCGGCCGGGTTGTTCGGATGGGTTTCGGGCAGGGATTCGGAAATCCACTCAGCCTGTTCCTCCGACAGATCGGCCCAGCGCAATTCGGGCCGGCGTTGTTTTGACCGGAGATGGTCGCGGCAGGTATTGACGGCAATCCGGCTGAGCCAGTGATGGAAGGGCGCCCCGCCTTTGAACTGTTCGAGTCGCGTAAACATTTTGATGAAAATTTCCTGGGCTAGGTCTTCCGGGGCCTCGTTTCGAGGCGAATGCGTCCGCACAATCCGAAAAACCAGCGGGTAAAAATAGGTGACAAGGTCACGGGATGCCGTTTCATCCCCCTTTCGGACCTCGGCCAGGAGCCGTGGTACGTCTTCGGCTCCAATTTCAGCCTGCATCGATTCGTCTCCATACCTTACAAGACGCCATGGGCAACCCGCCGGTTACAACGGCCTTACTCATAGAGGTAGTGGTCGCGCCGGAGGCGGTTGACGACATCCCGGAATTCCTGCTGGTTGGGGCCTCCCAGTTCTTCCAAACCTCTGTAAATCTGGATGGCGCCCCGCCAGTCCTGGGTCTCTTCCTTCATGCGGGCAGCCTCGAGGCCGGCCTTGATCTTCCAGATAAACTCGGGGGGAGGGGGTTGGTTCGCGCCGCCGGCGGCGAGCCGGCCATAGAGGACATCGAGGTAGAGAGCAAGGGCATCCTGGCCGCGACCCAGTTTTTCGAGGCTTTTGGCGCGGCGAAATCCGGCTTCATTGCGCTGGGCCAGGTCGCCCTGGTTTCCGTTGATGATGACGCCGTAGGCCGCTGCGGCCTGTTCGTAATGGCCGGGATCTTTTTCGCCGAGGGCAAAAAAGCAATCGCCCCGGCGGAGGGTCGCCTCGACGAACCGGGGGCCGCTTTTTTCGGTGGAGAGGACGGAATCGAGAATGGTGACAGCGTTTTCAAATTTGAGCTGGCGCTGGTAAATGCGGGCCTGCAGCAGCCGGGCGTCCGCTTTCAGCGGGGAAGTTTCCGGGACTTTGTCGAGGGTCGAGAGGGCGCTATCGTAGTCGGCGTGGGCGGCGGCGCAAACGCCCGTCCAGTAAATGGCGTCACCGGCCAGGGGATGTTGCGGATATTCCCGGGCCAATTGCGCGAAGCGGATTTCCGCGTTAGCGAAATCCTGGTGATTAAAATAAAACTCGGCGAGGTGGAAAAGAATTTGCGGCGCCAAGGGGTGCTTGGGGAATTTTTCGAGCAGCGCAAGCATGGCCGGCGCCGCCTGGTCTTCCGTGATCTTCTTCGCCGCGAGGTCGGCAAAAATTCCTTTGCAGGCGGCATCAGGATAAGCCGGGTCATCGGGGAACTGTTTTAAGAATTGCGCATAAAAGAGGGACGCCTCGTTGACGTTGCCGGATTGAAACGCCAGATCGGCCAGGCGCAGGGTCAGGACCGCCTTTTGGGTATTGGTCGGAGCGGTCATCAACGCTTTTTCGTACGTTGACCAGGCGGCGTTGCCGGGGGTCAGTTTTTCCTGCATGGATCCGCGGAGGAGCGTGATTTTGTCAGCGTACTGGCTATGCGGAAACGCGGCCGCGAATTGTTCCTGGGTTTTCAAAAAGACGTCGAGCTGGTTCTGTCGCGCCTCGGCGAGGAGAAGGTTGTACATCGCATCCTCGGCGAGGGCGTCCTTGCCTCCGGCCAGTCGCGCAAATTGCGCCGCCGCTTTCGGGTAATCTTTTTGGCTGAAAAGAATCTTGCCGATTTCGAGTTGCGCTGAGCGGCTCTGTTCCGCGTTTTCGTTGCCTTCCTGGCAGCTTTCGAGCGCTTTCAACGCTTCTTCGGGTTTGCCGGCGCCTTCAAACAGTTGACCCAGCTCGAATTGGGCGGGGCTGCGCCAGCGCGATTTTGGGTAGGAGGTCAAAAGCGTTTGCAGCGTCGCAATCGCTTTTTCGGGCTGGCTGTTTTCTTTTTCGGCCTGGGCAATGGCAAAGAGTGCGCCGGCCGCATTTGGTTTTTCGGCGTTGGATTTTGCGAATTCCTGCAGTTTCTCGGTCGCCTCGGGTAAACGCTGCAGGGCCGCCGCGCTTTCCAGGTAGAGGCGGAACGAGGCGAGTTTTAATTGCTCCTCGTCGCTCAAGCGCCACGCTTTCTCGAGCGCCTCAAGGGCATTTTCCTGCTGGTTCAATCCGTGATAGGCGCGGCCGAGACCGAAATAAGTCTGTGCGACGAGCGGTTTGGGAAATGGCTTCTCGGCTTCCGTCACTTTCGTGTAGGCGGCGACGGCGGCGGCGTATTTGCTATCGAGCGAGTTAATTTCTCCGAGGAGGTAGCTCGCCTCGTAAAGGACTTCGGGGGTCGGCTTTTGGCTGGTGATCAACTCAAGGCGATCTTTTGCTTCCTTGAACAGGCCTTTGTTCAAGTCGGATTTTGCGTGGAGCAACGCGGCTTTCTGGGCGGTTTCTCCCGCACCGACATCATTGCTGAGCTTATCGAGAATTTCATCGGCATCCTTGTCGCGATCTTCCTTCAACAAACACCAGGCCAGTTGCAATTTTGCATCCGCGCCGTTTTCATTCTGCGGAAAGCGGGCGATCAGGTCGCGGAATTTTGCTTCCGCCTCGGGCCAGCGCTTGAGCGCGATCAATGCTTCGCCCTGCCAGTAGAGCGATGCGCCATGCGGGCCGGTTCCACCATTAATAGCTTCCGGTGACGTAAGCAGATCGAGCACGCCCTGGTAATGGCCGAGGTAATAGAGCGATTGAGCTTCGAGCAGGCGCGCTTCGCCGGCTTGATTGGCTGCGGGATATTTCCGGAGAAAGGCGCCCAGCCGCTGATCGGCGACATCGAACAACTGTTCGTCAAAAGCCTGCCGGGCCGCGATGAACGATTTCCCTTCGTCATTGGCCGGTTCGATGGCGCGCACCGGCACGATGACGAGCGCGGTGCAGGCGACGATAAAAAGAAGAGGCGTTTTAACCATGAGCCAGCAATTTTTTTAAAAACGTTCCAGTGTGGCTGCCGGCAGTGGCCGCGATTTGTTCCGGCGTTCCCTGCGCCACGATTCGTCCGCCAGCATCGCCTCCCTCCGGCCCGAGATCAATCACGTAATCGGCGCATTTAATCACGTCGAGTTGATGCTCGATGATAATGAGCGTGTTGCCAGTCTGGCGCAGGCGCAGCAACACTTGCATGAGTTGGTCGATGTCGCCGAAATGCAATCCGCTGGTCGGTTCGTCGAGGATGTAAACCGTCCGTCCGGTGGCGTGCTTGGAAAGTTCAGCGGCGAGCTTCACCCGTTGCGCTTCGCCGCCGGAGAGTGTTGTCGCCTGCTGGCCGAGCTTGAGGTAGCCGAGCCCGACTTGTGCGAGAGCTTCGAGTTTGTCGTGCGCCCCGGGGATGTTGCGGAAAAAGTTCAGGCCGTCATCGACAGTCATCTCAAGAACGTCGGCGATGTTGCAACCTTTGTAAGTGATCTCGAGCGTCTCGCGATTGAATCGCCGACCGCGACAATATTCGCACGTGACATAGACGGGCGGTAAAAAATTCATCTCGATCTTGATGACGCCGTCGCCTTCGCAATGTTCGCACCGGCCACCCTTGACGTTGAAACTGAACCGGCCTGGCCCGTAGCCGCGCACGCGCGAAGCGGGCAACTCGGCGAACAAATCGCGGATGGCATTGAACGCGCCGGTGTAAGTGAGGGGATTCGAGCGCGGCGTGCGGCCGATCGGCGTCTGGTCGATGACGACGGCTTTGTCGATTTCATCCAGCCCCTCGATGCGCTCGTGTTCACCCGGGCGATCTTTCGCATTGTAAAGATGCCGGAAGAGCGAGCGGCAGAGGACATCGTTGACCAGTGTGCTTTTGCCGGAACCGCTGACGCCGGTGACGCAGGTGAGTAAACCGAGAGGGAAAGCGGCGGTGACATTTTTAAGATTGTTGGCTTTTGCGCCGACGACCTTGAGCCAGTCGGCGCTTGGTTTGGCGCGCTGTTTCGGTACCGGAATGGTTACGGCGCCGCTCATATATTGGCCGGTCAGCGAGCGCGGATTTTTGAGGACTTCGGCAACCGTTCCCGCAGCGACAACGTAACCGCCGCGCGCGCCTGCTTGCGGTCCGAGATCGACGATGTAATCGGCTTGGCGAATGGTGTCTTCATCGTGCTCGACGACGATGACCGTATTGCCGAGGTTGCGCAATTGGCGCAGCGTCTCGAGCAGGCGCTGATTATCGCGCTGGTGCAGGCCGATGCTCGGTTCATCGAGGATATAAAGCACGCCGGTGAGCTTGGAACCGATCTGCGTTGCGAGGCGGATTCGTTGCGCTTCGCCGCCGGAGAGCGTATCGCTTTCGCGGTTGAGCGTTAGATAGCCAAGGCCGACTTCCTCGAGGAATTTGAGGCGGTTGAGAATTTCCCGGCGGATTTCGCCACCGATCTTTTCCTGGAACTCCGACAGGTTAAGAGTTTCCAGCCATGCCTTCGCCGCGCTGATCGAGAGCAAACCGAATTGCTGGATGTTGAGCGGCTTCTGGGGCGCCGCGCCAAGAGTTACCGCTAAAATTTCCGGTTTGAGACGGGCGCCGTGACAAGTCTGGCAATCCTGCCGGCTCATATAATGGCGCAGGCGGTGGCGCGTGACTTCGCTGTCGCTACTTTCATAGAGGCGGCGGAGTTGCTCGAGAACGCCTTCAAAGGGACGAGTCACTGTCGTGGCGCCGTCTTTGCTTTTGCGGGTTGCCGCCATCTCGATTTCAACGTCGCCCGAACCATGAATCACGGCCTTGCGGAAGGCTTCGGAACAATCCTTCCATTCGCGCGTCAAAGGCTGTTTGTAATGCGTAGCCAATGAGGCCAGTTGCTTTGCGTGGAGATCTTTCAAGGCGGCGTTGCTCGATCGCCATGGGGCAATCGGCATGTCCTTGAGTGGACACGTTTCATCGGGCACGAGGAGTTCCGCGTCAAAAATCATTTCGGTGCCGATGCCGTGGCAGGCGGGGCATGCGCCGAGCGGACTGTTGAACGAAAAATGGCGCGGCGTCAGTTCACCGAAGCGATAACCGGTTTCCGGGTCGAAATTCTGGTTGCTGACGGTCCACTCAACTGGCTTTGCCTTGGCATCCTGGGTCACGATGGTCACCACTCCGCTGCTGGTGCGCAAAGCCAGCTCGATGGAATCGGTCAGACGCGACTTGATACTTTCGGCCGCCTTGAGGCGATCGACCACGGCTTCGATGGTGTGGGTCTTCGCTTTATCGAGGCGGGTTACTTTTTCCAGTTCGGTGATTTCTCCATCGATGCGCGCGCGGATGAATCCTTCGCGCTGCAATTTTTCGAGCACATCCCGGAATTCGCCTTTTTCCTTCTCGACGATGGGGGCGAGGAGTTGGACTGGCGTATGTTCGGGAAGCGCGAGAACGCGATCAACCATCTGCTGCACCGAAATACGCTGGAGCGGTTTGCCGGTCTTGGGGTGATGCGGCAGGCCGAGATGAGCGAAGAGGAGCCGCAGGAAATCGTAAATTTCGGTCGTGGTCGCGATGGTCGAGCGCGGGTTGCTGCCCGAGGTCCGTTGCTCGATCGCGATGGCGGGAGAAAGGCCTTCGATGAAATCGACCTCCGGCTTTTCCATCTGCTCGAGGAATTGGCGCGCGTAGGCGGACAAGCTCTCGACGTAGCGGCGTTGACCTTCGGCATAGAGCGTGTCGAACGCGAGCGATGATTTGCCCGAGCCGCTCAGCCCGGTGATGACGACCAGCTTGTTCCGGGGAAGCGTCACCGAGATATTCTTCAGGTTATGCTGCCGCGCACCCCCGATCCGGATTTCCTCCAAAGCCATAACCGCCAAGCCTACCACAAAGAGAATGGCTTGTCACCCGGCGTAAAGACCTGATTTTAGCTTTCGCTAAGCCGTCTTGATGCAAAAACAGCGATAGTAATAATCGTTTTCCGGGGCGACCATGGATCCCGGGCCGGCGACGCGCTCCCATTTTGCTTTTTCGAGAACTTCGTCTTTCTCGCCGGCGCCAAGGACGACTTTGAGCCTGAACAATGTGCATTCGCAGCCTTTTTTGTCATCACAATCACCGGAGCAGCCATACTTTTTTCCACCTCCCATCGGCGGGTTTTCCTCATCCTGGGTGCACAAGCCCGTGTTGCAAGGAATGTAACGCACAGCGAACTTTCCAAGAGTTGCTCCTAGGACTGGCGTGACGCAGAGACAGGTATATTCAATTTTGTCGGGATGATTTTTGGCTTCATGATCCTTGTTCAGCGCCGTTACTTTCCATATAACGTCCTTAGCCGAGCCTTTGGGCCGCTCGAAAAGCTGGCAATAATTTCCGTTGGAACAGGTGTCGGACTGTTTGCAGAAAATTGATTTTCCGGCATCGCCTGTCGTTGAGTCGCCGCACTTGCAATCGGTGTGGACGTCAAATGCAGCCGCATTGAGGATTTTGATTTCGTCGCCCATGGCCGATTCGTAGCTCTTGCCCCAATGAAAGTCAATCCGGGGGCGGTCCTTAAGATTGATCTTGCCGGATAGTCCTCCACTTCCGAGGATCCAAGGCATGGCTCAAGCCATAAAAAGCGCCGCGCAACACCTGGCTTCATCTGTCAGGGAAAAGTTTGGAACGATTTTGGCTGATCCTCCGTGGCGCTTTCAAAATTCCACCGGCAAAATGGCGCCGGAACATAAACGACTGGCGCGCTACGGCACGCTTTCTCTTGATGAGATTAAAAGCCTGCCGGTGGTGGATTGTGCCGCCGCGGTGGCTCATCTTTATCTCTGGGTTCCCAACGCTTTGTTGCAGGAGGGGTTGGAGGTGATGAAGGCGTGGGGATTCACTTATAAGGGCAATATTGTCTGGTATAAAATCCGCAAGGATGGCGGGCCGGATGGACGGGGGGTCGGATTTTATTTTCGGAATGTCACCGAAATTATTTTGTTTGGGGTGCGGGGAAAGAATGCGCGGACGCTGTCGCCGGGAAGGAGCCAGGTGAATATCATTTCCAAGCAGAAGCGAGAGCACTCGCGCAAGCCGGATGAGATTTATCCGATCATCGAGAAATGTTCGCGCGGTCCTTTCCTGGAATTATTTGCGCGGACGAAACGTAAGGGCTGGACTGTCTGGGGAAACCAGGCGCCGGAATCGGAAGATTGTTTCAGCGGTCCGACTTACGGGAACGCTTACGGCTCGGGAAAGCCGAACGGCGGCGACGAAAAGAAAATGACCGGGAAGCCTTCCGGGTCGACGATGGTGAAATCGAGATCGCCCCAAGGCCGCTTGACCAGCGGCGTGACTTGATAGCCGGTCTTTGACACGCGCTCCCACAACTCGACGACATTGGGAACCTGAAGCGCGACTTTGCAATCGGTCACGGGATCGTGGACGATCTCGCGCGCCAGTAGTTCGATGATGCCGCAACCGGTATCGAACATGGCGCCGTGGTCGCTCGTGCTGTTGCACCAGCTATGCTTCAGAGGAAATCCGATGACATCCTCGTAAAAATGCTGCACTTCCTCGAAGTGGTACACGTAGAGAATCAGGCGAAATTCGGTGACGCGAGGCGCTTGCACGGCTTTCAGCTAATATCAGGCCTCCTGGTAAAAGCAAGCGGCACAAGATAGATCTTGCCGGATAGCCCTTCGCTTCCGAGCATAAAAGGTCATGGCCACAGCCAAAAAAAGCGCATCAATGCCGCGAACCAACGGGGGCGATCTTTTTGGCGCCGAGCAAAGCGCGGCTGTGACGGCGGCGCGACCGCTGGCGGCGCGGTTTCGGCCGCAATCGCTGGATCAATTTGTCGGGCAGGAACATTTGCTTGCGCCGGGCAAGCCGTTGCGGAGGCTGATTGAGTCGGACCGGCTGACGTCGCTCATTCTTTTTGGGCCGCCCGGTGTCGGCAAAACTTCGCTGGCCGAGGTGATCGCGCATACGACGAAGTCGCGATTCGAGCGATTAAGCGGCGTTGAATCGACCGTGGCCGATCTGCGTCGCGTTCTCGCGGAAGCCGGTCTGCGTTTGCGGCAGAACGGTGAGCGCACGGTTTTGTTCATGGACGAAATTCATCGATTCAACAAAGCGCAGCAGGATGTTTTGTTGCCCGATGTGGAAAGCGGTTCGATTCGGTTGATTGGTGCGACGACGCATAATCCTTCGTTCTACATCAACGGACCGCTCGTCTCGCGTTCGCAGGTATTTGCGCTGGAGCCGCTTGATATGGCCGCGCTGAGCGGTCTGCTGGATACGGCGCTGGCCAACGAGGAACGAGGTCTCGGCAAATTCAAGATCGAGATTCAACCCGCCGCACGCGCGCATTTGCTGGCGGTGGCCGAAGGCGACGCGCGCCGTGTTCTTAATGGTCTCGAGCTTGCCGCATTGACGACTCCTCCGGGTAAGGACGGGAAAATCGTCATCACGCTCCAGGACATGGAAGATTGCATCCAGAAAAAGCGGGTGCTTTACGATCGCGATGAAGACCAGCATTACGACACGATTTCCGCGTTCATCAAGTCAGTAAGGGGCAGCGATCCTGATTCGGCGCTCTATTGGCTGGCGAAAATGATCGAAGCGGGCGAGGACCCGCGTTTCATCGCGCGCCGGCTGGTCATTCTCGCGGCGGAGGACATCGGCTTGGCCGATCCGCGCGGCATCATGGTTGCGGTGGCGGCGCACCAGGCGGTGGAATTTATCGGGATGCCCGAGGGACGCATTCCGCTCGCCGAGGCGACCGTTTATCTGGCGACGGCGCCGAAAAGCAATCGTGCCTACCTTGGAATTGAGGCGGCGCTCGGCGCGATAAAAAAGGAAACCCAGGTCGCAGTGCCGAAACATCTACGCAATGCGCCGACAAAATTGATGAAGGAGCTGGGTTATCACAAGGGTTACCAGTATGCGCACGATTTTGAAGGGGCCGTTGCGCCGCAGGAACATGGCGTCGAAGCGGGTAGTTTTTATGAGCCCAGCGATTACGGCTATGAAAAGCAGGTCAAGGAACGGCTCGAGTACTGGAAATCGTTGCGCGCGGACGTGAAGCCGCCCGCTACGAATTGATTTTGCGTTTCTAAATCGTCGCGAAGTTGTAAGATTTGTCGTTCGTCATGGCGCCGATTATCCAAACTGAAAAACTGACCAAGGTTTATCGCACCTATATCAAGCAACCCGGCTTTTGGGGCGCGATCAAAGGGCTGGTCAAACGCCGTTACGAGGAGACGGCCGCGGCCAAGGAAGTTTCCTTCAGCGTCGGGGAAGGGGAGCTGGTCGGTTTTCTCGGGCCGAACGGCGCAGGCAAGACGACGGTGCTGAAGATGCTCTCGGGTTTGATCCATCCTTCTTCCGGCACCGCCAGCGTGCTCGGCTTCACGCCGTGGGAGCGCAAAAATGAGTTTCGCCGCCAGTTCGCCATCGTTCTCGGGCAGAAAAATCAATTGTGGTGGGATCTTCCGGCGGCGGAGTCACTGGAGTTGAATCGCGTTATCTATGGGCTGGATAAAAGCGCGGCGCAGAAGGTCATCGACGAATTGACGGAGCTGCTGGATGTGCGCGACAAGCTGAACGTGATGGTGCGTGAACTTTCGCTGGGCGAGCGGATGAAAATGGAGCTGATCGCCGCGCTTCTGCACCAGCCGCGCGTTCTTTTTCTCGACGAACCGACCATTGGCCTCGACGTGGTTTCCCAGAAGAAAGTGCGCGACTTCCTGCGCGATTACACGGCGCGCCGCAAGATCACCACGCTGTTGACCTCCCACTACATGCAGGACATCGAGGAACTGTGCGACCGGGTCATCATCATCGATCACGGGCGTCTCTTTTTCGACGGGCCGTTGCAGCAAATCCTCGATCAGTTCGCCAATCACAAGATCATTACCATGTCGCGCCGGCAGAATCTCCCCGCCTTCGATTACAAGCCATGGGGTGAGGTCCTCGAGCTTGAGCCGCAACGCGTTCGACTCAAAGTTCCCCGGACGCAGGTCGTTCCGGTGAGCCGGGAGCTCCTCGGGGCATTGCTGGCGGACGATATCAATGTCGAGGAAGTGCCGGTCGAGGACATTATTCGCCAAGTATTTTCAGACCATAACGTTAATTCCAAGAATGATTTACAAAGAAATTCTTAATGTGAATGATTTCCACTATCTTTTTAAAGGTTTTAGGGTAAATTGACGTCGCATTGAAAACTGTTATTTACGTTCCCGGCGCCGATTTTAGCGTTTGAGAACTTTCTCCATCTGATTACCTATGAATAAACACTTTAAGATTACTTGGGCCAATACCTTATTTATACTAGTGCACTTTGCCTGTTTCGCTGCCTTCTGGGTTGGAATTAACTGGACGGCGTTTGCTCTCTTTGTCGGATGCTTTGCCATTCGTAAGTTTGGTATTACCGGCGGGTTCCATCGTTATTTTTCACATCGCAGTTATAAGACGAGCCGGGCTTTCCAATTTTTTCTCGCGTTTCTAGGTGGCAGCTCGGCCCAGAAAGGGGCGATCTGGTGGGCGGCCCAGCATCGGCATCATCACAAACACTCGGATACGGACGAAGATATTCATTCCGCCAAGCTGGAAGGGTTTTATTGGTCGCACATCGGCTGGGTGCTTTCGGACGAATACGACGATTTTGACGCCAAGACCGTGCAGGATTTAATGAAATTCCCCGAGCTGGTCTGGCTCGACAGATGGCTCTTTGTTCCGCCCGTTACACTCGCCATAGCGTGTTATCTCATTGGCGGTATCACAGGCTTGGTCTGGGGTTTCTTCATCAGCACCGTGGTTCTTTATCATACAACTTTCGCGATTAATTCGTTGTGCCATATGTTTGGCAGCCGCCGTTATGAAACCGGCGAAGAGAGCAAGAACAGCCTCTGGCTCGCCATCCTGACGATGGGCGAAGGCTGGCATAATAATCACCATCATTACCCGCTTTCGGCGCGGCAGGGCTTTTTCTGGTGGGAAATTGACATTAGTTACTATGTTCTGGTGGCGCTGTCGTGGTGCGGGCTGGTCTGGTCGCTGCAGGCACCGCCGAAAAAGATGCTCCTGCCGGAAGCGATGACGGCGATCAATCCGCCGGAACCTGAGCCGAAGCTCAAGGTGCCGATCGTTTCGGCCTAGATTTTACGCGGCGCAACTCGGCCGCGCTAATAACTCATCTGGTAAGTGCACATTTTGCAGATGGGCAGCAGGGGACCTTCCTGCAAGCTGCGCCGTAGCTCGACAAAGGCAGGGGCATTCCACATCTCAAAAAAGTTTTCAGAAGCCAGGAAGCCATTCAACTCAAACCCTGGTACTTGATGTATAAAACAGCAGCCTTGGACCGACATGTCCAGGTGCAGAATATTCAACGAGAAATAAAGAAGATTGCACGAAAATGGAGCCGATCGCTGATACGGATTGCCCTGGTCGAGGAACCCGGCGTCAAGCTTCCACATTTCTTCTGATAATCGTTCGCCTTTAGTCAGTGTAATCGGCTTGACGCCAGTTTCTCCCTTAACCTTAAGAAGCGCCGGGTCGAATTTTTTCATTTCGACCGGGGTCGACCATTTGGTCGGGTCCGCGAAAATCGGTAATTTGGATGCGGCAATGGCCTTCGCCGCTGTGGCTCGCAACGATTCAAATTCAGGATGCTTGTAAGGCGGCATCGCAGCGAAGCCATCCATATATTTGGCTTCCAGGGAGGTGGTTGCCTCTCCTCCGGTTAGCGGATTGAGCGTGTAGATATAAATGGCATTCACGTTGAGCTCATGGCAAAGCGCGACGAAAGCCGGCACCTCGTGCAGGTTTTGCTGGTTCACAACAAGGCTCGCGCACAAATATTTACCCATGCCTCGCAAGATCCGGATAGAATCGAGAATGCCGGGCAACGCATTAGGCCCCAGCTTCATCACCCGTTCGTGAGTTTCCGGTGTTGCCGCATTAAGGCTGATGCTGAAATTCACATTCAGGGCCTTGAATTCGTCCATGAAACGATTCAAGCGCGCGCCGTTTGAGATGATTGAAAGATGGCAGCGTTTGTCGACGACTTTGGCAATTTCCTGAAGAATTTCCCGGAACTGCGGATGAATCGTGCATTCACCTCCAGTTAAAATCAGGGTCCGAGCGAAAGACATCACTTCGAGCAACCGGGGCAGCCGAGTAATGTCAAAAATGCCGGTGGTCTCATAGGTGCAGGGACAAAAGGCGCACGACGCATTGCACAGATCGATCAGTGAATAGGCCTGGTGCCATGGATAAGCGGTCAGGACCGTCTTGCCATGGACCTTTTCCCAGACGCTGGTTAAAAAATTTTGCAGCCAGCGATCGCTTTGCGTCGCCTCACGAAGCTCTTCGTAACTCACATCCGGCATGAGCGCTTCAATCTCACCCATCGGCCGATGGACAATGCCTGGATCGCTCAGTGTTTCTATGGAAGGGGAAGCTATAGCCATGGAAGAGAACCGATTGGCCGCATCCTAAACTCTTCTGCTGGACAGTGAAAGCAAAACCCGCGGGAGCCAGTTATCGCCACGGTTGCGGCGGTAATGTTGTTTTCCACTTCTTGCACAGGTCGTCGCGTAAAAAAAAGCAGTCGATTGCTTCCAGCTTTCGTTCCTCGCTGTAATAAGCGTAACCGGTTTCAACCAGGTTGAACGAATGAGCTTCCATGAATTCGGTAATCTGTGACATGAGCGGCGTGTCCGTTCCGTAGCCTTTACGTGTCCAACATTCAATCTCGACGACTTCCGCCGCCGGGAGTGTCTGGATCGCGCCACGCAGGATTTTGTCCTCTGTGGCCTGCACGTCGATTTTAATTAATTGTGGAGCGGGCAGTTTCAGTTCCTTGACGGCGGCATCCAGCGTTTTGATTGGTACTTGAGCGTTGGTGGGAAAATAGGTGCTCGTTCCGACATCAAGCGTCGTATTGCCAAAACCGCCGGGACTTAAGCAGATTTTGATTGTTCCGTTCGTGTCGCCCAGCGCGAACGGATGAAGCGTGAAATTGGGATGCGCTGCCAAATTCTGGTCCATGTAAGGCTTATATTCCGGGACGAGATCCACGGCCGGTTCAAAGAGGTGAAATTGTGATCTTGGAAACAAGGGTGCTATCGCGGCCGACCAGAAACCATTAGACGCTCCTATATCGTAAATAATGCGCGGGTCGAATCCTCCCTCCTTCAATTTTTCCAAAATGCGGATGTCGTCCTGGCAATAAATGGAAAAATCCATGAATTGGTTTTATCCGCGTTGGTTGCCGATGCCAGCTCTTTTAAGGAAAAACAAAACGGGCCTGCACGAGGGTGGAAGAGGCCCACCGCCGGGCTTCTTCGAAAATTTCGCGATCCTGAAAAAAGAAAACGTTTCCCCACGAATTTTCAACCGCTCTCGTGTAGTTGCAATAAAAGAGAGTTTCGTTCGATGTCCATAACCGATAGAGGACGAGGTGCCAGCGATAATCCCGCTGCCGCATCGCTTGTACCATGTCGGGAAGACGATTGAGAACTTCACCCTGGCCGAACGGTATTTTCTCATCCCAAAACTCGGCCATCACCACGGGGTAACGTTGCGCTCCCATTCCTTTGATGACCTCCAATTCAAAACCTTCGGTGTCGATCTTGAGGAGGCTTGCCTTGCTCGGGAGTTTGCCCTGCCGGTGCAGGCTATCGAGATCCATCATTTTTGTTTTTAGTGTATCGGAGAAAGCCATGTTATCCGGCAGGCCATGCTTCAGAAAGCTGCTGTAAAGCGTCGGTTCCTGTTGGGAGGGATCGCCGGACACAAACTTAACGAGATGGAGCGCCCTTTCCTTTTCCTCGGCGCCGATCGCGATCTTTGAGGCATGAAATCCGGGGCGATTGCCGAGACGTTTTTTCAACTTTTCAAAAATATCCGGATGCGGCTCAAAAGCGTGAACTTCGTATCCGCCATCCAGCAGTCCCTCCGACATGTTGCCCAGGTGCGCGCCGACATCGATGGCAATCCGAGTCGGGAGGAAGGATGCCAGATGCGCAAGGAGATCAATTTCAGGATTAAGGAGTTGATAATCTGTCGTGTGAACGAGGGCGCGCTCCTGTAATTGCCTCAGTTGACTTATTTGCAGGCGCAATTCGTCAAGGTGTATACGATCGATTTTTTTTTGCATCTCCTCGAGTTGATCGCGCAAATCGGAATAACGCTGGAGGATTTGCTGAAGGCCCCGGAAAAAAGTGGTTGAGTTCTTGATCTGCGCTTCGTTTCCGGCGAGTAGTTCAGCCTGGCTTTTAAGCAGCGTATCGAGTTCCGGAACGACCTTTGCCATGAGCCGGTTGCCCTTTTTATAGAGCTTCTCCCGGATTTTTCTCAGGGCTGGGCTGGTCTGTTTCTTGGCCATGATTCAAATAATGCGCCGCAATGGCATTTCTTTTCGCAGGAACAGAATATCCTTTTGCAGCAGAGTTCCATCGACGGGTGATCGCCAGCATCCTAATTCGTCGTAGTAATAAAACCCAAGTTTTTCGGCCAACTCGAGCATTTCTTCGAAGACCAGGGCTTCCTTGGCGAAGCGGACCATCGAGACTTCGAGGATCAGGACATCAATTTGAGGCATCAGGGCGCTCGCGCCCGCCAACACCTTGTGTTCGGCGCATTGCACATCAATTTTCAGGATACCGCGGCCGACGAGCTTTTGCTGTTGCGCCAGTTCGTCCAGGGTGAAGGCTGGCACTTTTATATCCTGATATTTACGAGAGTCGTTCGGCAGCAAAAGGGAGCTGCCATAGAGATCGTCTGAAACCTGAAATATCAATTCACCGCTCTCGTCGGAAACTGCCGCTTTAATCCAGGTGAATTCCGGATTTTGATTCTGAAAGAAGTGCCCGCTCAATTTGGCGTATTTTTCCAGTAGCGGATCGACCAGGATAAACCGTGACTTGGGGAAAGCTTTTTTGACGGCGTGAGACCAAACTCCCGACGAGGCGCCGATATCCAGGATAAAATCGGGCTGATATCCGGCTTTGCTTAAGCGGCGCATGACGTGATAAGACATCGCAAAATCAACCCAGATGTCCGGAGGTGTCTGCTCATCCACGTAAAAAACAACGTCGCTTTCCGAGCGGGGCATTAGTTTTTCAAAACGAAGGTCGTGTGGTTCACTCTTCGCCAGGGAACTCCACAACCACGCGGTCGCTCCTTCCGAGCTAAAGCCAGTCGCCTTACTGGCGGCATTTTGCCGCATCTGTTGCTGCGCTTCAGGGTGGGAAATCCTGGCGACAGCATCAATAAAGTCGCTTTGGAGATAATCGCAAACAAGACCGCATTCAAAACGTTCTACAAAGCGGGCTGCGGCCGTGTTTTTGGAGCCGAGAACGAGAATAGGCGTATGGGTTGATGAGAGCAAAAATGGTAGACGCGTCGGCAGGCTTAGCCGCGCAATTGCGCCGGTGTGGTCCTTTTCTTCCAGGGTTCCCGATGGAACGAGGGCATAGGCGTATTTTTTGCAAACGGCGTGAAGTTCGCGCTCTGGAACAAACCCGCAATCATGAATTCCATCGGCGGCGAGTTCTTCCTTAGTAACATTGAGCCAACTGGCGCTGGCGTTTCCGTACCAGTCAATCGTACAGCCCGAGTTTCGAACTGTTTCCCGGGTCCAGTCCAGCCACTGTTTGCTCCACACGTTTCCGATCAAAATCCCGGTTCTGGGATTGCGCTTAACACGCTCATCCGTTTTCAGGGTTGAACTTACGAGCGCTTCATCCACAAGGGGCGGCAACAGCCAGAACTTACACCGGTAGTTATTTTCGTAGGCATTTCGCATTTCGGGAGAAATCGCCAGGCGCAGCGTCGATTTGGTCAGTGCTTCACGAATGAGGACATCACTGATACCGGCATCGTAAATACTCTGGTCATCCATGATATAAGTGCAGAGCGGTGCATTAAAAATATCCCGGAGGGCAATTGCCGACAACAGATCGTCTGCATAAAACGGGACACAGACAATGCGCCGCACTTCGTAACCTTCCAGGGCGTCCAACAACCGTCGATAGATCTGCGCTCGCGAAAGGTTGGTGTGATCGAGGCAAAAGCTCCGTTCGCCGAATTGATGGTCCTGATGCAGATTGCGCGACCGGATTGAAATAATATGAGGGCTATTTCCAAATAGCCGATGCACGAGAACGCCGGTGCCATGGCACGGGGTCACTTCATTGGGGGTAATAACAACATCGCACGGCGTTAATTTCCGGCTAGCGTTGTCCGTTTCGATCCAATTGGTGCCCCGGGGAATGACCAGTAACTTCTCCAGCTCGATGCGGGCGCTTTCCGCTTCGGATAAGAGCTGCGTGGTCGGGTGCATTAAAATAATTATGAGGGTTAAAAGAATAAAAAAGCAAGTTGCACGATTGCCCTAGTCTATTTTTAACAAAAGCGCTTCCAGTCTAATTACTATTCGGCCAGACGATCTGGATTATTTAATCGTTTCGATACTGGCCGCGATCGATTTCTGAATGCCAGGGTCTTTGGCAAAGACGGCCGCATCGTAAGCAATGGAAACAGGGCGTTTATCCACCACGCCAAATAGCAGCACACCCTGTTCAGAATCTTCAAAAATGACCTCCATATAGGCCCATTGGCTGCCCGCAATAGTCCTGGATTCCTGCTTTACGATTTTGGATTTGTGTCCGGCAAAATTCGCGTTGTGGGAGTCGATCTGCTGCGCCATCGCGGTCACCTGATTCGAGGGAGTAACCGCCTGGCCAGGAGCGCCGACATTAATGATGACGTAAAAATTGTAAGTCCCGTCGACATACACCCGTTCATCCGGCAAATTGCTTTTGTAACGATAACCTATCCGGCCTTTGATATCGGCATCGCTACCCAGATGAAGGCCGCCGGGAAGATCGACCGACAGTTTGCCGGGAATGACTTCGACGTTCGTGGTAAAAAAACCGCAACTGGCCACTATAATTGATAAGAATGCCAGCCAGGGAATAACTCGATGGATCATGCTGTTCCTTTCCATGGGGACCGTTTCGGAAGTTACGGTAAGCGCGTCAGTCCTAATGTACAGACTTCCTTTTGCCTTCCAAGGGAAGGGGATGGACTGAATTAATAAAAGTGCCAGAGGTCCGATGCGGGCGCATTTGCCGCTGCCGATCGGCGACGTGCATTTCGATCGTAGGCTCAATCTCTTTGTCGCAACGGCGCGCGAGGCGTGCTTGCACCCTGCTGTTGCGTTGTTCATTGACCGGGCCGAAAATATCGCCCAGAATTTCGAAGTTGGCGTCGCGGCGGCTCATGGCGAAACCAAAGCGCCGCACCCGAGGCACTACAGGGAGAATGCGTGAGGATAGCTGCTATAAGATTTATTTTTGTCCTATTTTTAGTCTTACTTCTTTTCCCAGCTCCTGTCCGTGCGGACCCGCCGAAACTGCCGGAGGAAGTGGTTAAAGCCCTGGATAGCGCTTCCTCCGTCACACTCTATTCAATTCAGCCGTGGGGCGGGCCCGATCTTCCCGAATGGGATTTCCACGGACATCACCAATTGGGACATGTCGATCTCACGCAGGAAAAGGCTAAACAGGCCATTGCTGCCTTGAACGACGCGATCTCAACGGGAACTGCCAATATGGAGTCGCTATGCCTCATTAATCCACGCCATGCGCTGCGCGTAATCTCAGGCCGGGATACATACGACATTCTCATCTGCTACGAATGCGGACAGCTTGAGCTTTTCAAAAATAATCAGCGATTACCTTTCTCCGGAACTATTGGACGCAGCCCCGGTGCGCTCAACGGCCTGCTTCAAGGATCACATATTCCTCTGGCTGGTGACAAAGACGCCCTCAATGCTTCCTATAATGAAGAAACAAAAGCAGCCATGCAAAGAGCGGAGCAGGGGGACACGAAAGCACAAGAAGTGATCGGTGAGTATTTAATGAGCGGACGAGGCGTGAAGAAAGATGAAGAACAAGGCATCAAGTGGCTTGCAAAATCGTCTGGAACCCCAATCGATGATCCGTCTTTTGAAGTCAAAGTTGGTAAGATGCTCAGCCATAATCGTGATACTGCGTTTAATTTCGAAGAACAGATGAAGTTGTTTCGAATGGCTGCCGATCAAGGCAATGCCGAAGGGCAATACCAAGTTGGATACTTTTATGAACTCGGTGAAGGGGTAACAAAAGATCAAACAGAGGCATTGACGTGGTTTCACAAGGCCGCCGATCAAGGAAATCCCAAGGCGCAATATGAGCTTGGGGTGTGCTATGCGCGCGGGTGGGCTGTAAAAGAGGACGATTCAGAAGCTTTAAAGTGGCTCCTCAAGGCGGCTGAGCAAGGACACCCGGAAGCGATGTTTCAGATTGGCGGAATGTACCAGAGCGGCAAGGGCATTGGTAAGGATTTGGGTGAGGCGTTCTTTTGGTATCAGCTGGCGCAGGAGTACCACAGTACTTATGGTCAAGAGCCTTTGAACGTCAGTCCTGAGCAGAAAGCCGCAGCTGAGCAGCGCGTAAGAGACTGGAAATCAAAGCATTCTCCCATGCCCCGATGACTGTCATAGCAGGCGACACGCCGGATTGTTATGACTCGACCTATTTTTGACTTAAAGTAGATATGCCAGAGGGGAGAATCGAACTCCCGACCAAGGGCTTATGAGTCCCCTGCTCTACCGCTGAGCTACCCTGGCTGAAACGTTTACTTTTAGCAGCTTTGCCGGCTCATTCAAGCCGATGTTGAACGCGCCAAACGCGCTTATTGTTTGCTATACAAACCCAGCGGCTCAACCGTCCCCTTGGATTCGGATCGCTGCCGCAACCATTCTTCCAGTGCGGTTTCCCGGCTTTGGCTCAACAAGGAATTCTGCAGCTGCGCCTGAAAATCGGTAAATTGGCCGGCTTCCGGCGGCTGCCGCGATTCGACCGTGGCGATAACACCGCCGTCTCCGGTCGGCAGAAAACCGGTTGTTCCGTGAAGGGGCAGCGAAAGCGCAATTCCGCGCACGAGGCGCAGTTGCATGTCGTCCTTCAATCGAGGATCGGCCGGTACGACCGCGGGGAGCGCTTCCACTTTTAATTTCAACGCGGCGGCCGCCTTGTCGAAGGAAACGCCCTTGTCCATTTCGCTCTTGATCGTCGCCGCCGCGGCGCGTCCGGCTTCCACTGTCATGATCAGCGATTTGCGATTCTTGATCTCCTGCTCCACGAGCCCCTTGACCTCGTCCAGCGGACGAGGCTGGCTCGGTTGAATCTCCTCCAGCAGGAGGATAAAAAATCCGCGATCTGTTTCGACAACGCTGCTGATCGGGCGATCGGGCATCAGGTGGAATGCCGCTAAATTAAAATTAGGGCTTGGGGGCAGGGGAGCAGGAGCTTCGTCCCGGGCGAAAAAACTGGTCTTGGACACGGCCACTTGTTGCTTTTGCGCTTCAGAAGTAAAACCATTCTGGCTGCCCTTTTCCGTTTCGCTCGAAAGAGCCTGTGCGAAGGCGAGCGCCTTTTCCGCCAGCTTTTGCCGCGCCGCATCCTTGGCCGGCCCGGTCAGTTTTTGTTCTTCGGGCGCCAGCTCAAAACGAACATAGGAAACCTGGCGGCGTTCTTTCGTGCGCCAGGCGGGAGTTGATTCGATTCCTTCTTTATAGGCGGCTTCAACTTCCGCCGGTGTGACGGTTGCTTTTGAGGCCTGCTCCTTGGGGTCAAACAGAATCCAGCTGACGCTCGTCTTGCTGAATCCCTGGCTGAACGCCTCGTTGACCTGTTCGGGCGTCACCAGCACGGGAGAAACGATCAACCGCTCGAGCTTCTCGATCGTAATTTCATCACGCACCATGTCCTCGAATTTCTGCGGGGGAATGCTGCGTCGTTCCAGAAAGGTGTGTTTGAACTGATTATAAAGATCGGGCTGGAAAACTCCGTCCTTCTGGAATAGACGCCGGTTCTGGATGAAATCGACGACTTCCTGGTCGGTAGTCCGCACATCCATTTCCTTTGCGGCGCTGAGGAGCAACAAACGGCGCCACGCTTCGACCAGCAGCGCTTTACGCATCTCGCCCGTTTCCGAAATCATGCCGTACTTCAGCACCGCCATGACATAAGAGGCCGACTCCGAGTCGTTAAACATTTCGGCGGTGACATTCCGCCCGTCAATTTTTCCGGATACCCGGTCGGCGCCCTGTCGATTGAACGAGGGCGTCACGCTCGTATAAAATAGAAACGAAAGACAGATCACCATGAAGATCGTCACGATGAATGGGCCGAGCCGGCGTTGAATGGCGCTGATCATATTTGAGTTCCAGTTGGGTCGATTGCGGTTAAATCAGGTGGTTCCATTTTTCAGCTCGCCGTGGCGCAGTAAAATGAGATTGCGCCCGTAAACGATCGGTAAAAACAGAAAGCCGAGGATAATGGGCAATTTATCAATATGGAATCCATAAATCAGGTTGACCAGGCTGCCCCAGAAGCTGATGTACCAGAAAATCGGCGGCACAATCACCCGCTTATGCTTTTCTGAGATAAACCATTGCACCAGAAAACGGGCGCTAAAAGCCACGTTTCCAACCAGCCCGAAAGCCGTCCACCAGAGTGAATCGGCATAAAACCAGGGCGCGGCGGATCCGAAACAGTGTTGAAGCAAAGCAAAATAACCGATGGGCATAGACGGCAAGACTTTGCCGAATCGCCCATTTTTACAAGCAGATTCGGGGAGGGGTCGACTAATCCCCATCCCGCTTGTCAGCCTTTGTTCTTCTGTTAAGATTTGATCTTTCGCTATGAACCAACTTCGCGTCGGACTCGTCGGACTTGGCACGGTCGGGGGCGCCGTCTGGCGTCACCTGCAGACCAATGCCGATTTATTGCGCGATCGCATCGGCGCCAACATCGTCATCTCGCGCGTCGCGGTTCGCCGGCCCGAGCGCGCCGCCGAACTGAACGTGCCGAAGGATCGCGTCAGCACCGACTGGAAGCAGCTTGTGACTGATCCCGAACTGGATGTGATTGTCGAGCTTATCGGCGGCACGACCGTGGCTTATGACGTCTGTCGCGCCGCGCTGGAGAACGGCAAACACGTTGTCACCGCCAACAAGGCGCTTCTCGCTGAAAAAGGTCGTGAGCTGTTCGAATTGGCCGCGAAGCATCAGCGGCAATTGATGTTCGAGGCTAGCGTGGCTGGCGGCATTCCGCTGATCAAATCGTTGCGAGAAGGACTTGTCGCTAATCGCATTCTCGCTCTTCACGGCATTATCAACGGAACCTGCAACTACATTCTCTGGCGCATGAGCCAGGGAAATCTCGAATTTGCCGAGGCGCTGGCCGAAGCCAAGGCGGGCGGTTATGCCGAGGCCGACGAAAGCCTCGACGTCGATGGCCATGACGCCGCCCACAAGGCGACCGTCCTCGCCGCGCTCGCCTGCGGACTGTGGATTCCGACCGCTTCGCTCTACGTCGAAGGCATCCGCACTGTGGAAAAGCGGGACATGGCATTTGCCCGTAAGCTGGGCTACGAACTCAAGCTACTCGCCATCATCAAGGCCGATGCGGATCACGCCGTTGAAGTCCGCGTCCAGCCGACGCTCGTTCCGCTCGCGCACGTTCTCGCCTCCGTCTCCAGCGTTTTCAACGCGGTCATGGTCCGCGGCGATATTGTCGGCGATACGCTTTTCTACGGGCGCGGCGCGGGGGCCGATGCCACGTCCAGCGCCGTTCTGGGCGATCTCGCCGACATCGCCGCGCATCATCCCGGTTCCATTCCGTTGCGCCCGGTCGGCAGCCAAGTTGCCGCGCGCATCAAGGGCATCGATGAAATTGTTTCGCGCTATTATTTGCGGATCGACGTGCTCGATCAACCCGGCGTCCTCGCCCAGATTGCCGGAATCCTGGGCTCGCGGCAGATCAGCATTTCCTCGGCGATCCAGCCGGAGAACCGTCGCGATTCCCACGTCCCGCTTATTTTCATGGTTCATAACGCGAAAGAAAAAGAATTCCAGGCCGCGCTCAAGGAAATCGCCGCGCTCCCGGTCGTCAAGGGGCCGCCGGTTCGCTGGCGTGTGGAGGATTTCGCGTGAGTTACCAGGGCCTGATCGAAAAATATCGCGCCCGTCTTCCGGTCACCGACAAAACGCCGGTGATCACCCTGCTCGAGGGCAACACGCCGCTCATTCCCGCGCCCCGCTTTGCCCGGCACATCGGCGCCGACGTGCAGCTCTATCTTAAGTACGACGGAGCGAACCCGACCGGTTCCTTCAAGGATCGCGGCATGACGATGGCCGTGAGCAAAGCGGCCGAGAAGGGCGCGCAGGTTCTCATCTGCGCCAGCACCGGCAATACGTCCGCCTCGGCGGCTGCTTTCGCCGCGCGCGCGGGACTTAAATGCCTCGTTCTGCTGCCACACGGAAAAATTGCGCGGGGCAAGCTCGCGCAAGCCCAGATGTACGGCGCGCAGATCGTCCAGATCGAGGGAAACTTCGACCAGGCGCTCAACGTCGTCCGCGAACTCAGCTCGCAACCGGGCTTTGAAGTCGTCAACTCGATCAATCCGGTGCGCATCCAGGGCCAGAAAACGGTGGCGTTTGAAATCTGCGAAACGCTCGGCCGCGCGCCCGATTTTCACCTGACGCCGGTTGGCAACGCGGGCAACATCACCGCTTCATGGGTCGGTTTTAAGGAATATTTTGAAGCGGGCATCATTAAGACGAAACCGAAAATGTTCGGATTCCAGGCGGCCGGCGCCGCGCCGATTGTGGAGGGTAAAATTGTGCCCGATCCGCAAACCATCGCCACCGCCATTCGCATCGGCAATCCCGCGACCTGGGAGGGAGCTAAAACCACCGTCAGCGAATCGAACGGAAAAATCGACAAGGTCACCGACGAGGAAATTCTGGATGCCTATCGCGCTGTGGCGCGCCTCGAGGGCGTCTATGTCGAACCCGCTTCTGCTGCGCCGCTGGCCGGATTAAAAAAGGCCTTTCGCGCCGGCCTGATTCCTCCCGGGAGCGTTGTCACGGCGATCATGACCGGCCACGGTCTTAAAGATCCTGACGTGGCGCTTGAGTCGTGCGGCGGCGAATTCAAGATCGTCGCGGCAACCAAGGCCGCAGTCCTGAAAGCCGTCGGGCTTTAAGAATTTTTCGGATCGATCTTGGGCTTGGCGGGAGTAGCCGGTTTTTCCGCTTCACTTGCCAAATGAACACGCCGCGTATTTTTATGCGCGGGCAGGAAGGCGTAACCGAGCGACGAAATATGGCTGTTGATGCGCCGCAGCGCGTCGAGCATTTCAAGGAAGTAGGCGCTCGCCGTCAGCGATTCCTTGTGCGCGTATTTCAATTCCCGGTAATGCTCGCTCTGCAGCGTGCGGCACCACTCGTTGAACGGTTCCTTCCCACTCACGAGTTGTTTCGCAAGGCTTGGCGTTTGCGTCGTCAGCAGCGTGGTTGCCAGATTGAAACGTTCGAGCACCCGCTTGTGCAACTGCTCAATGCGCTGCATATCCATGTCCGTGAAATAACTGTGGTCCTTGTCCTGGCGAATAATCAAATTGCAGAGCTGCTTCTGCAGGAGATCGCCGGCCGCTTCCAGCTCATTGACGAATGTCAGCAGCGTGAACTGCCACCATCGTTCGTGCGCGCTCAAATCGGTTTGCCCGATCTGGCCGAGATATTTTGTCAGCTCATGGTAAGCGACATCAACGCGGTCGTCGTGCTCCTGCACCCGGTGAGCGAGGGCGGCGTCGCGCGTTGTCAGCGCCGTCCAGAAAGTCTCAAGCATCCGCTTCACATTGTCGGCCATGCCCAGCGTTTCGCGCGTCGCGTTGGCCAGTGCCAGCGATGGCGTATCGAGCGCTTCAGAGATCAAATACGACTGCTCCCCGCTCAGTGTCGATTCGCTCGCGACCGATCCGTCCTGGATCAACCCCTGCACAAATTGGGTGATCGGGCCGAGGAACAGCAGCCCGATCCCGGCGACAACCAAATTATAGAATGAATGAAATTGCGCCGCTGTCTGGGTGAAGCTGAGCGGTAAAATTCGCAATAGCTCGGAGGTCAACGGCAGGAAAATCACTGCTACCGTCGCCACCGCGCCTTTGATCAAAAGATTCGCCACGGCCAGCCGTCGCGCTTCGAGGTGAGACCAGCCCGCGGCCAGGGCGGTGCATGCAATTCCCAGGTTTGCGCCGATGACCCACGGCACCATGATGCTCGTCGATAAAATACCCGCGCTCGCCAAGCCCAGTCCGAACCCGATCGACGCCGTCGAAGTTTGCAGGAAAAATGTCAGCACCGTGATCAGGATGACAATGATCCACGGATGCGATTCGGCCAGCTTGAGCTGCATGACCAGGTCGCCATTGCGCGGGATCTGGTGCGCGGCGTCTCCAATCATCCCGATCGACAAAAAGATTAATCCCAACCCGATCAAGCTCTGGCCGATGCCGCGAAAGAGCGGTCGCCGGCAAAATTGAAATCCAAGTACGCCCACAAATAGAAGCAGCGGCACCAGCTCTTCAATGTTCAACGCCAGCAACTGCACGGAAAATGTCAGGCCGATGTTTGTCCCCAGCAAAACCGCGAGCATCCGCTGCGCAGGCAAATTGCCCTCGTCGACCATCTGCATCGTAAAGAGCGAGATCGCCGCCGACGAATTGGTCAGGGCGCCAAAAATAATGCCCGATCCGAACGCCTTCGCCGGATTTTCAGTCGTGCGCTGCAGCCACGACATCAACCGCGAGCCGAACAAACGGTCGAGGCCTTTGCGCAGCGCGCGAATCCCGAACAAAATGAGGGCGACCGAGCCCAGCATGTGAACGAAGATCATTGCGCTATCCTGTCGTCCGCTCGTTGGGCCGCCCCGAACCGCCACGGATCAAATAAATGAATACCAGCGTCTTGCACCTTTATTTAAATCTACTCCTTTTTTTAAAATGAAAAAGGAAATCTTCATGCAAATATCCGGAGCATTGCGTTGGCTTGATGGATTCGATCGCGGTTGAATCCCGTCCGGTTTGTGTTAGGCTCGCCCTCCCATGTCTCTCATTGTCCAGAAATACGGCGGTACGTCGGTGGCCAATCCGGAAAGGATCAAGGCCGTCGCCGAGCGTGTTCTTCAGTATCGCAAGCAAGGGCATCGCCTCGTCGTCGTCGTCTCCGCCATGTCGGGCGTTACCGATAGCCTTATCAAGCTTGCCAAAGAAGTTATTCCCGAGCCTGCCGAGCGCGAACTTGATGTCCTTCTCGCCACGGGCGAGCAGACCACCGCCGCGCTCACTGCCATGGCTCTTCATGGTCTCGGCGTCAATGCCGTTTCGCTGACCGGCGCGCAGGCCGGCATTGTCACCGACGGAAAATATACCAAGGCCAAAATTTCCAATATTACGCCCAAAAAAGTCCACGAGCTTCTCGACTCGGGCAATGTCGTCATCGTCACGGGCTTCCAGGGCCAGAATGAAGAGGGCGACATCACCACGCTCGGACGCGGTGGATCCGATTTGAGCGCCATCGCCATGGCCGCCGCGCTCAAGGCTGATCTCTGTCAGATCTTCACCGACGTCGACGGCGTCTATACGGCCGATCCGCGCCTTGTCCCTAATGCCTCCAAAATTTCCGAAATTTCATACGATGAAATGCTCGAGCTCGCCAGCCTCGGCGCCAAGGTCATGCAGGCGCGTTCCGTCGAGTTTGCCAAAAAATTTAAAGTCGTTTTCGAAGTCCGCTCGAGTTTCAATGATAACCCGGGCACCATCGTCAAGGAGGAGAATATGGAAATGGAAAAAGTCGTCGTTCGGGGTGTCACCCTCGACAAGAACCAGGCCAAGGTCACCATCGTCCGGGTCCCCGACAAACCCGGCATGGCCGCTCTCATCTTCACCACGCTCTCCGATGCCGGCATCAATGTCGACATGATCATCCAGAACATCTCTGAAAAGGGCTTTACCGACATTACCTTCACGGTTACTCGCGACGAGGTCGCCCAGACAAAAAAAACCATGGAGCCCATCGTTAAGCAGGTAGGGGCAAAGGAAATTATTGCCGAGGAAGGTGTCTGCAAACTTTCCATCGTCGGCATCGGTATGCGTTCTCATTCGGGCGTTGCCGCGACCCTTTTCCGCGCGTTGGCTGAATCGAAGACCAATATTCAGCTGATCACCACCAGCGAAATCAAGGTCTCTGTCGTCATCGACGAGGCCAGCGGAGCGCGCGCCTCGAAGGCCGTCCACGATGCCTTTAAGCTCGGTACCGCTGCGAAGGAAGCGGCTGGCGCAAAAGCCGCTGCTTAATTTTTTAATTCTTTCGCCGCTGCCTTATCGAGCAGCCACCGTTTGGTGCCGTGAACCGGTTTCACGCGTTGCACCGGATAAACCGTGGCGTCGGCTTTTGTTCCAAGGACTTCACCAATCATCGCGGCCTTGTCTTCGCCGCAAATGAGAAAAAGAATGTTCGCGGCGTGATTGAGTACCGGGTAGGTGAGGGTGATCCGGTCGGTTTTGAACTTTTCAACCGGATTGGAAATGATCCAACGCAATTTCTCTTCCAGTCCCGCGCTTCCGGGAAAGAGCGATGCCGTGTGGCCGTCCGGCCCCATGCCGAGCAGAATTAAATCAAACACCGGAAATCCGTCGGCCATTTTGTTTGTCTTCGTGAAGAACGATTTCATTTCGCGCTCATAATCGATCGCCGCCGCGTTCGCGTCAGGATTTTCCGCGGTGATACGATGAATATTTTCCGCCAGCATATCGATATGCGAAAGAAGCGCTTCTTTCACCATCCGAAAATTGCTTTCGGCATGATCGGGCGGCACGTGCCGTTCATCGCCGAAAAAGAGATGGATTTTCTTCCACGCTTCCGGAAATCCATTTCCTTTTTCTTCAGCCAGTAATTGATACAGCCTCTTAGGAGTCGATCCCCCCGATAGCGCTACGGCAAAAACCTGGCCTCGCGCGATCACCGCATTGGCGAGTCGCACAAATTCCTGGGTCGCCTTTTGGGCTACGTCCTCAGGCGTGTGGCAGATTTCTAAATCGTTGTTTTTGCTCATCTTGCTCAATTTTGACGGTTTTCAGCGGCTTGGCAAAATCTCATTTTATGATCTTAATGGATAATAATTAAGCGGTTAGATAAATGGCGCCTGTAAATCTCTGAACCTCTTGTATAAACTGGTGTGAGCCGCGTTGCTGTTGGTTTTGGCCCTGAACTAGGCGCGAGGGCAGGAGAATACCCGCAGCGGTCTTTGACTGCACGAGCAACGAAGAGCAGGGCCAAAACCAACGCAACCCCAAAGGGCTGAGGGTCTTTTGATTTGCCGCTTCGTCGCTCGCTCGTTACAGATATATTGCATATATGCGCCTCACTCGCTTCTCGCGGCAAACCAAAATTCCGATCAGCGCGGCCGCACCAGTTTATACAAGAGGTTCTTACTTGGCAAAAGGAGTCTTTCCAGTACGGTTTTACAGGACAGATGAGTTTTTATTCGATACTTCTCTGTATGGATAGGCAAAAAAACTCCAGAACGTTATGCACTGTATGAGCCCGGAAGATCCTAAATATCCGGAGTACCTCGATACCCTCGCTCGCGCTGAAGACTGTGTGAAGGCGAAGGATGTCCCTGGCTGTTGCCGTACCTTGCTCCCCATTGTCGAGGAGTACACCGCCAAGACGGCGACACTGCCGCTCGAAGTCAGCCTCCTGATCGCCCAGTGTATTGAAATCGACGCCGATGCGCTCGGTTTCGGTCCCGCGACAGCCTGATCTTTCGATCGGGGATTTCCCGGTTAAAAATAAATTCTCCCATCAATGCCGGACGCCCCCTGCCGGATTCGTTAAAACTTAATTGTCACAGGGTAAGTTTGATGGAGGACAGACAAAACAAATGAAATTGAGTGAGTTTAAAGAAGACATTTACGGAGAAATCATCCAACAGGCGAAAAATTGCATCGAACACGAAGATGTAAGTGGCTGTTGTCGCATCCTTTTACCCATTATCGAATTTCACTGTTCACATTACGACCCACTCCCGCAGGAAGTGACTACTCTGTTAATGGAGTGCTCTTATATTGATGAGAAACATCTCGTTCGCGAACGCGAGCCCCGGATGGAAGAATTGACCTTTTCTTCCCAGGGCATACCCGAGCTCTATTAAGGCACTGGAATAGGCTATATTTTAGGGTAAACCCCTTGAGTTGTGAAATTTTTCACAATTCCCCTTGCGCCCCTCCTCCCAGGCCCTAGCCTTCTCTTATGGTCCATGGCCGTGACGAATTGTCTTACAATTCCAAAGTCGAAGGCAATGTGGTGCTTACCACGCTGGACGCCTCGATCAACTGGATGCGCAAGAACTCCCTTTGGCCCATGCCCATGGGCTTGGCTTGCTGTGCCATTGAGTTGATGGCGGCCGGCGCTTCCCGTTTCGATATCGCGCGCTTCGGCGCCGAGGTCATGCGCTTCTCGCCGCGTCAGTCCGATCTCATGATCGTTGCCGGCACGGTCACTTACAAAATGGCTCTCGCCACCAAACGAATTTACGACCAGATGGCTGATCCGAAATGGGTCATTGCCATGGGCGCTTGCGCCAGCAGCGGCGGCATGTATCGCAGTTATGCTGTCCTTCAGGGCATCGATAAACTGCTGCCGGTCGATGTCTATATTTCCGGGTGCCCGCCGCGACCCGAAGCGTTGCTGGAGGGTTTAATGCGCCTGCAGGGCAAAATCGGGACGGAACGTTCTTTCCTTGCGCAAAAAACGACCCCGCTCGCGGCTTAATTTTTATTCTCATGCCTCCCTCCGTCGACACCGCCATTCAATCTTTACAAACCGGTTTTTCCGGAAGACTTATCCAGATCAAGGAATTCCGCGGCGAATCAACCATTGAAATTGCGCCGGTCGATCTCGTTTCCATTGCGCGCCATTTAAAGGAAGAACTCGGTTTTGATTATCTCGTCGATATCACTGGCGTCGATCATCTCGACCAGGAACCGCGCTTCGAGGTCGTCTACGAATTTTCCAATTATGTTACCGCCGTCCACCTGCGTCTCAAGGTGCGCATCGAGACGGATAACGCGTCGGTGCCGACGCTCTGCCCCGTTTATCAGGGCGCCAACTGGCATGAACGCGAAGTCTACGACATGTTCGGAATTACTTTCCCGGGACATCCCGATCTGCGCCGCATCATCATGTGGGAAGGCTACCCCTACCATCCTCTGCGCAAGGATTTCCCGCTGGAGGGCCTCTCGAGCGACGTGCCGAACGAAGCTTTTACCGAACCGGCCCCGCTCGCAGGCGGCCCATTCGTTTCATCGCCCGCTTCCCTTGTGCAGGATCGCGAACCGCGCGCCAAGCCCGCCCAAATCTAAAAGCGCATGACGACTTTCACCGATATCGAAAAGCCCGACACGCTGGCACAAACGCAGGAGGGCACGGCGATGGCCGGCGAGAAAATGGTTCTCAACATGGGGCCGTCGCATCCCAGCACTCATGGCGTTCTGCGCATCACCCTGGAACTCGACGGCGAAATCGTGACCAAGGCCGTTCCCGATATCGGCTATCTCCATCGCGGCGACGAAAAAATCGCCGAGAACATGACTTATAATCAGTTCGTTCCCTACACGGATCGCCTCGATTACCTCGCGCCGCTTGCCAATAACGTCGCCTACGCTTGCGCCGTCGAAAAATTGATGAACTGGGAAGTTCCGCCCCGTTGTCAAGTGATTCGTGTCATCTGCTGCGAGATGGCCCGCGTCTCCGCGCACCTTCTCGGCATGGGCGCAATGGCAATGGACGTCGGCGCAATGACCGTGTTTCTCTACACATTCACTGAACGCGAAAAACTCTACGATCTCATGGAACTTCTCACCGGCGCGCGCTTCACGACGAGCTACACGCGCATCGGCGGCCTCACGCGCGATCTGCCGCCCGGCTTCACCGGTCAGCTGCGCGCTTTTGTTGATCAATTCCCCGCCAAGATCGACGAACTCGATAATCTCCTTACGCGTAACCGCATCTTCGTTGATCGCAATCGTGACTTGGGAGTAATTCCTCGCGCCGACGCGATTGATTTCGGCCTCACCGGTCCGAATGTTCGCGGATCCGGCGTCGATTACGACGTGCGCAAAAAACTGCCTTATCTCGGTTACGAAAAATATGACTTCGAAGTCCCCCTCGGTTCGGTGGGCGATTGCTACGATCGCTACCTTGTCCGTCTCGAGGAACTCCGCCAAAGCACCCGTATCCTCGACCAGGCCCTCAAGAATATCCCCGAAGGCCCTATCCACGTCGCAGACGGCAAAAATTATCTGCCCCGCAAGGACAAGGTGCTGACCAAGATGGAAGAGCTCATCCACCAGTTTATCCTTGTCACCGAAGGCCTCGACGCGCCTCCGGGTGAAGTCTATTTCGGCGCCGAGAATCCCAAGGGAGAGCTCGGCTTTTATATCCAAAGCAAGGGCGGCGGCGTTCCCTACCGTCTTAAAATTCGCGCACCTTCCTTCGTTAATTTAAGTATTTTACCCAAGCTGCTGCCGGGCCATATGATGAGTGACGTTGTCGCCATTCTCGGCAGCCTCGATTTTGTCATGGGAGAATGTGACCGCTAAATAATTAAACTCAAATCAAGGAGAGAAAATATGAAAAAACGTTTCGGATTCAATCTGTTGTTCCTTGCTGTGGCGATGACCCTCTTGGCTTGCGGCTCGAAGATGAACAGTGCCAACCTCGAAAAAATTCATAACGACATGACCACGGCCGAAGTTAAGGACGTCCTCGGCAGTCCGACCGAGGAAAATACCGGCGGCATGGGGCCGCTCAGCGGCACCACCTACGTTTATAAAAGCGGCAAAAGCCAGGTCACCATCAATTTTGTCAACGGCAAGGTCGTCATGAAAAGCGGCTCGTTTGACAACTAGGCATAAGCATCACATCTAAAAAGTCTGGAGGATACCTTGATCGGTTTAGGTTTTAATAAAATGATTGTTCAGCCGCGTAAAAGCAGCGCTGGAAAAAAATCGGGTTCACGCCACAGCAGCGCGAAGCCGAAAAAGCCGAACGCATGCTTGTCTGCCGTCGTCATCAACGATCGGCTGGCGCGCAAACGATCTAAGGGATGATCCTGGCGCATGGATAAACACGTCAGCGAAATTCCTCCGTCGATGGTTGCGAAAGCGGATGAATTGATCAGCCATTATCCCGTTTCCAAGCGGAGCGCGTCCCTGCCACTGTTGCACCTGTGGCAGGAGACATTCGGCTTTATTTCCGAACAAGGCATCACTTGGATCGCTAGCAAGTTGGAGCTGCAGCCCATCAATATCTTTGAGCTGGTTTCTTTTTATCCCATGTTCCGGCAGCGGCCCGCTGGCAAATATCAGATCAAGGTTTGCCGTACGCTCTCCTGCGCAATGGGTGGCAGCAAGGAACTCTGCGCTCACCTCAAGAAAAACTGCGGTGTCGGCGAAGCGCACGGACATGAGCCAGCCACCAGTCCCGATGGAAAATATTCCGTCGAGTTTGTCGAGTGCCTTGCCGATTGCGGTCGCGCGCCCGTCATCATGGTGAACGACGATTTTTACGAGGGCGTCACCCCGGCCGTCGCCGACAAACTCATGCAGAAATACCAGTAACATGCCCGCACCTGCCGAAAAACGACTCATTTTCAAGCACATCGATGAACCGGGTTATACCCCCGACATCGCCTGCTATCGGCGCAATGGTGGCTACGAACAGCTGAAAAAAGCGCTCACGAAAAAAGGACCGGAGATTGTCGCCGAGGTCAAAGCTTCCGGTCTGCGCGGTCGCGGTGGCGCCGGATTTTCCTGCGGAGTTAAGTGGGCTTTTATCGATCCGACCAAGAACACAATGCCGGTCTATCTCATCTGCAATGCCGATGAGTCCGAGCCCGGCACGTTCAAGGATCGCCAGATCATCTACAAAGACCCGCACCAGATGCTCGAGGGCATGATCATCGCCTGTTACGCCAACAATGTGCATCTCGCCTACATCTACATCCGCGGCGAATTCGTCGAGGGTGCGCGCATTATTGAAAAAGCGCTCGCCGAGTGTCGCACTGCTAATTTGCTTGGAAAAAATATTTGCGGCAGCGGATACGATCTCGAAATTTACATCCATCGCGGAGCGGGCGCTTATATTTGCGGCGAAGAAACCGGGCTCATCGAATCGCTTGAGGGCAAACGTCCTTATCCGCGCATCAAGCCGCCCTATTTTCCAGCGGTGCTCGGTCTCTATATGAGCCCGACCATCGTCAACAACGTCGAGACGCTCTGCAACGTAAAGCATATCGTCGAATTAGGCGGCGCCAATTACGCCAAGCTGGGGCGTCCCAATAATACAGGCACGCGCGTTCTCTGCGTCAGCGGCGATGTCAATAAACCCGGCTATTATGAATTTGAAGTCGGCGCCATTACGCTCGGCCAGCTCATTTACGACGTCTGCGGCGGCATCACCGGTGGCCGCAAGCTGAAGGCGATTATTCCCGGCGGCAGTTCCGCGAAAGTTCTCAAGGCCGGTGAAGTTTATAAAATCAAGGAAAAGCAGCTCGACGGCTCCGTCCGCGAACGGCAAATGCCTCTCGATGACGTTCCTCTTGATTTTGATTCACTCACCGCCGTCGGCTCGATGGCTGGCTCCGGCGGAATCATCGTCATGGATGAAAGCCGCGACATGGTCGAATGCCTTGGTAATCTCACCGCGTTTTACGCGCACGAATCGTGCGGTCAATGCACCCCCTGCCGCGAAGGCTCGCTTTGGATGAAAAAAATCACCGATCGCCTCGCTCACGGGCAGGGGAGGGTCGAGGATGCCGCGCTTCTCGTCAATATCGCGGACAACATTGCCGGTCGTACCATTTGCGCCTTCGGCGAAGCTTGCACGTGGCCGGTTCAAAGTTTTGTCAGCAAATTTCGGGATGAGTTCGAAGCCAAGGGCCGTTCCTCAACGAACGGCGTAAAAAATTAACGACCCATGGTTAAAAATCCATTCAATCACGATGTCACGCCCGCGACAGCGCCGCTCTTCAATGTCCAGATTGATGGTCAGTGGGTCCAGCTGCCAAAGGGCCTGAATGTCATCGAAGCGGCGAGCCGTCATCAAAAATTCATTCCGCACTACTGCTATCACCCCAAGCTTTCCGTCGTCGGCAATTGCCGCATGTGTCTCGTCGAGATCGGCATGCCAAAAATGGATGCCAATCGCAAGCCCGTCGTGGGAACTGATGGCAAACCGGAGATCGGCTGGATTCCTCGCCCGCAGATCGGTTGCTCCACGCTCATATCCGAAGGCATGGCCATCCGCACCGATTCCCCTCTTGTCCAGGAATGCCGCAAGGGAGTCCTCGAATTTCTGCTCATCAATCATCCGCTCGACTGCCCTATTTGCGATGAAGCCGGCGAATGCAAACTCCAGGAATTTTCTGTCGAGTATGGCCAGGCCGGCAGCCGTTTCGTGGAGGAAAAAGTCCATAAACCGAAGCGCGTCGATATCGGCGAGCGCATTGTCCTTGATGACGAACGTTGCATCATGTGTTCCCGTTGCGTCCGCTTCTCAAAGGAATTCGTCAACGACGATGTCCTTGGCTTTACCCAGCGCGGCAGCGAAACCACTCTCTCGGTTTATCCCGGCAAACGCCTCGATAATAACTATTCGCTCAACACCGTCGATATCTGTCCGGTTGGCGCGCTGACGAGCAAGGATTTTCGCTTCAAGATGCGCGTTTGGTTCCTCAAGGAAACCAAGAGCATCTGCACCGGCTGCGCGACGGGCTGCAATGTCATTGTCGGCAGCCGCGAGCAGACCATTTATCGTCTCACACCGCGTGAAAACGAATCCGTTAATTCCCATTGGATGTGCGACCAGGGGCGCCTCGGTTTTCATTATATCCACGATAAAAAACGCCTGCTGCATCCCTCCGTTCGCGTTGGCGAAACCCAACTTCAGGCCAATTGGCCCGATCTCTTCAATCAGCTCAGCGATCGCCTGGAAAAATATGGCCCGGAACAAATCGCCATTCTCGGTTCTGCGCGCATGACCAACGAAGCTCTCTTTTTGCTTTCTCTATTACGTCGTGAACTGGGCGGTGACCAAATATTGAGCGATGTCGTCGCGCGTCGCGGCGAAGCCGACAACATCCTGCGCAGCGCCGACCTGAATCCTAACACCCATGGCGCTGAATTGATGGGTATTGGCGCGCGCGGCGCAAATCTGCCTAAGATCAAAGCGGGAATTGAGTCGGGCCAGATCAAGGCGCTTTTCGCGCTGCACGACGATGCCGTTGAGGCTGGCATTACCAAGTCGATGCTATCCGATTTGAAACTCTTAATCGCTCAGTTCATTCTGCCGAATGCGACCACTCAGGCCGCCGACTTCATCCTCGCCGGTTCCAGCTTTGCCGAGACGCGCGGTTCCATGATCAATCAAGCCGGTCGTCTCCAGCGTCTTAACCGGGCCATTGCGCCTCCGCAACACGCCAAGGACGATACCGAGATTCTTCTCGGCCTTTATCACGCCGTTTCTGGCAACCAGGAAATGAAAACAATCGACGACGTCTTCAAGTCCATGGCCGCCGCTGTTCCCGCTTTTGCCGGACTGAGTCTCGCTAAAATCGGCGATACCGGCGTCACACTCGCCCTGAATGGATCCACCGCTCGATGAATGACCTCCTGACGCCCGAGATGCTCTTGGTCGTGACGACGATTGTAAAAATCGCCGTCGTTATCGGCATCATGCTCGGTCTCGTCTCCTACACTGTCATGGCCGAGCGCCGCATCAGCGCCGCAATCCAGGATCGCATCGGCCCGAACCGTGTTGGTCCCTTCGGGCTTTTTCAACCCATTGCCGACGCCATGAAATTCCTCCTCAAGGAGGAATTTACGCCCGCCCATGTCAACAAACTCTATTTCTGGCTCGCTCCAGCTCTTGCCATGGGTCCAGCGCTTATCACCATCGGCGTTGTTCCCTACGCCAGTCTCGCCGCCGTTAAATTACCATGGTTTGACATCACCATTCCCAAGCCCGGCGTCATCGCCGACGTCAACGTTGGCGTCCTTTTTGTTTTCGCCATCTCTTCGTTAAGCGTCTACGGCATCGTCCTTGCCGGTTGGGCCTCTAATTCCAAATATCCTTTTCTCGGCGGCATCCGCTCCAGCGCGCAGATGATCTCCTATGAAATTTCGATGGGTCTTTCTGTCATTCCGCTTTTCTTGATCATGGGTCGCCTTAACCTTTC
>Ga0206931_1019_pt1 | contig 57588 bp, 35 predicted proteins | sample Alteio_BWOrgHeat_17_FD_152946 | JGI IMG/M metagenome (GOLD analysis project Ga0206931, IMG submission 152946) | Enriched cells from forest soil in Barre Woods Harvard Forest LTER site, Petersham, Massachusetts, United States -... | ecosystem: Environmental > Terrestrial > Soil > Temperate forest >...
GGCTGCGCACCCGCAGCTATCAAAGTCAGATGCCCAGGAAATTGTAAAATATATTTTAAGCCTTGCAAAGCCCAAGCCAGCTGCCTTACCGTTAAGTGGCAGTTATACACCAAAAATTCCTGCTGATGCAAAAGATGGCGGTGTTGTTGTTATAAATGCTTCATATACCGACAAAGGTAACAAGGGCGCACCACGTTTAAACACCCAGCAGCAGCTTATATTAAGAACGCCGAAGATACCGGCAGGTACTGCAAAAATTTCGCAGGGGATACAAAAGTTCAAACTGCCCGACGGGCCTGAAATGGTTATCGCAATGGGCAACAAGTCAAACATGTCGCTCAGCAATATTGATTTTACAGGTATTGACAGCATTGGTTTTAGTGTTATTGCGCCTAAGGAGCAAATGTCAGCAGTCGGCGGCAAAATTGAGATACATCTTGATTCGCCATCAGGTACATTAATAGGTACCAGCCCTGAAATATTACAGGATAACTCATCTATTGCGCAAATAAAGCCAATGCCTGTAACAGCGGCGATAATGCCAACAACAGGTATGCATGATGTGTATTTTGTATTTACAAAAGATGGTTACAAAGGCGGGGCGTTATTTATTGTATTTGATGTAACGTTTAAGAAATAGAAATACATTGAACGCGGATTATAAGGATTAGGCAGATTAGCATGACTAATCAAAAAAATCCTGGATATCAGTACAATCCTTTCAATCTGCGTTCAATCAAAAAAAAACTTTTTTATGAATAACAGGAGAAGCTTTATAAAAAAAATGACTATAGGCGCTGCTGGTGCAGGCCTGGCGTCTGCTATGCCTAAATGGCTATACGCAGAAACAGAAAAGAAAATGTTTTTTAAACTGGCTATTTCGCAATTTTCACTTGCCAGTGATTTTTGGGCGAAGAAACTTGACCCGCTTGACTTTCCATCCAAAGTAAAAAAGGAATTTGATATAGAGGGGCTTGACTATTGTTCCATGTTTTTTGCAGATAAAGCAAAAGACAGCACATTCTTAAATGAACTAAAAAAACGTTCTGCAGATGCAGGCACCTATAACCTGCGTATTATGATTGATGGCGAAGGTGTGTTAGGCGACCTTACAGAAGCGACGAGATTGAAAGCAGTAGAAAACCATTACAAATGGATTGATGCCGCTGCAACGCTTGGCTGCCCTATGATACGCGTAAATGTGGAAGGTGACGGAAACCCTGACGATGTTGCAAAAGCTGCAGTTGACAGCCTGGGCAGGTTGATTGAATATGGCAAGAAAGGCAATATTGATGTGATTGTAGAAAACCATGTAGGTATATCGTGCAACGCTGCATGGCTTGCGGGGGTAATGAAACAGGTTAACAGCAAACATTGTGGTACACTCGCTGATTTTGGCAATTTTTGCATTAACCGCACCAAGCCCGAGGCGGCAACGATTGACGCATATATGAAAACAAAATGCCTTGAAGAATATGATAGGTATAAAGGCATTGCGGAACTTATGCCTTATGCAAAAGGCATACACGCTAAAACGCATTTGTTTGATGATGCAGGCAACGATAAGGAAACTGATTTTACAAAGATGTTCAAAATTATAAAAGACTCAGGTTTTAAAGGCTGGGCCAGCATAGAATATGAAGGTGGTCTGCTAAAAATGTATAAACCAACGGATGGTTATCTTGGTAATGATGATGGTGTAAAAGCAACCAAAGCCCTGGTGCTTAAAGCTGCAGCCGCGGTAGCGTAATAAAATACATTGCTGCATTAAAATAGCTTGGCTAAACCATTAGGTTACGGGTAACACCCGAATTTACCAACTTTTATACCGAAGCTAAATTGATTTGGCGTATGTGTTTGAAAGTAAAATAAATGCAAGAGTAATACCCATTTGTAGCGGCCAAATACACCGTCGCTCATAACTTCAACGCTCAATGCCGGTGTGGTTTATAATGAGTTTAACCATACACGGACAAGTTGATCCGCTAAATGCCCCATTAACTAAATGTGGCCACATTTAGTTTTTATTAACCTTATTTTTTGCCCTCACCTACAATTTTGCCTTTCCTGCCTATTTAACAATTGGTTTTTAAACCAAGAAGCTCTTCGTAGGTCAATAATGCATTAAAATTATTATAGTATGAAAAGATTAGTAACTCTATTTTCAGCCCTGTTTCTTATTGCAGGACTGGCATCGGCGCAAACTGCTGACTCTGCAGCCCACCATGGTTTTGGTGGCAGAAAAATGGCCATGCACCGCCGTGGCGGTTTTGATAATACACGCAGGCTTAATTTAACAGACGATCAAAAGAAACAGATGAAAGCTGCAAATGATGATTACCATAAGCAATTAGCAGCACTGCAGGGCAATGATAAAATATCGCTTGGTGATTATAAAACCCAACTGGCTGCATTGCATAAAAGCCATCGTGAGCAGGTGAGCAGCATTTTAACTGATGACCAGAAAAAAATGATGGCAGACGGAAGGAAAAGATTTAGCGGGCGCATGCATAATGCAAACGCTGCAAATCTTGATAAGATGAAACAAAACCTTGGCCTTAGTGACGACCAGGTTGCCAAAATAAAAACCCAGCGTGAGCAGCTGCATACCCAATTGCAAAGCCTGCACAGCGACAGCACTCTGTTGCCTGCGCAAAAAAAGGAAAAAGTAAAAGAACTTTTTGCCGCGCAAAAAGAGGAAATAAAATCAGTGCTTACAGCTGACCAATATGCAAAATTACAAAGCCTGCAAAAACAACGTATTAACCGCATGCGGCGCATTGATGGCGATAAATTGCAGGTAAAATAAAATTTAAGGGTCGTTGCTAACAAAACCCAATACTTACGGTAATAAGTATTGTAATTACACCCAAATGGCCGCCCGGAAAGTTTTCCGGGCGGCCATTTTATTTTTCATGCAATAATTTTATTTATCCACCATTTCCTCGCTAAGAAAGTCTATATACTGTTTCTCTTTATCGGGATTTATTTTAATAGCAACAGAATGCTCTTTGCGGTCGTCCTGCAGATGTACTAATTTATCATTCTGCATGTTATCATCAACTAATACCTGCATTTCGTCATCAGCAGTTGCTTGTACGTTTATATAATAAACAGTATTATTAAACCTGTAATGAATTGTAAACCCTGGCCAGCCCGGCGGCAGGCACGGTTCAAAGCTTAACGTATTATGTTTACGTTTTAAGCCAAGTACCCATTCAATAATCAACTGGTACATCCATCCGGCTGAGCCGGTATACCATGTCCAGCCGCCACGGCCTGTATGTGGTGCAACACCATATACATCCCCTGCCATTACATAAGGTTCGGTTTTATAAACTGCAATTTCATCCGCATTGCCTCCGTGGTTTACCGGGTTTACCAATTGCAGCAATTCATAGCATTTATCCCTGTCGCCGGCCTTGGCAAAGGCCATAATGGCCCAAATAGCAGCATGGGTATACTGACCACCATTTTCCCTTACACCCGGCAAATACCCCTTAATATAACCAGGCTCAAGGCTTGATTTATCAAATGGCGGATCCAGCAATTGTATTATTTTTTCTGTCCGTTTAACAAGATGCGTATTTAACGATTCCAGTGCGGTGTGTACGCGGTCAACTTCACCCGCGCCCGAAATAACAGACCAGCTTTGCGAAATAGAATCTATACTGCATTCCTGGTTGGCTGCAGAGCCAAGTGGTGTACCATCGTCGAAAAATGCGCGCAGGTACCAATTGCCATCCCAGGCATTATCATTAATATTTTTGCGAAGCGTGTTAGCCTGCTCGCGGCATTCATGTGCAAACCCATCATCATTATGCAGGGCGGCAACTTCAGTAAAACCGTTCAATACCTCGTACAAGAAGAAGGCCAGCCAAACACTTTCACCTTTGCCATCTTTGCCAACCATGTTCATACCATCATTCCAGTCACCCGCGCCAATCAGCGGCAACCCGTGTACGCCAAAGCGCAGTCCGTGCTCAACAGCACGCCTTGCATGCTCATACAACGATAGTTTTTGGTCTGAAACATTTGGCAGGTCGTAATAAGATTCTTCGTTTGCGTTAACTGGCCTTCCTTCCAAATATTTCACTTCTTCATCCAATATCTGCTTGTCGCCAGTTACAGCAATATATTTTGTCAGCACAAAAGGCAACCACAAAAAGTCATCTGAACAATGTGTTCTTACCCCTCTGCCAAGTGGCGGGTGCCACCAGTGCTGTGCATCACCTTCCTTAAACTGGCGGGATGCTGCCAGCAATATTTGCCTGCGTGTAAGCCTTGCGTCTGCATGAATAACGGCCATAACATCCTGCAACTGGTCGCGGAAACCAAATGCTCCGCCCGATTGATAAAACCCGCTGCGCCCCCACAGCCTGCACGAAATTACCTGGTATAATAGCCACCCGTTGGCAAGAAAATTTAAAGCTGTATCGGGGGTATCAACCTGTACAGTGTTAAGTGTGCGGTTCCAGTAATCGTTTACCTTTTGTAAGGCGGCCGATGCATTAGTACCGCGCAAGTCACGTATCAATTCGCGCGCTTTTAAGGTATCCTTCGCCGCCCCCAGCTTAAATACAATTTCTTTTTCGGCGCCATCTTCCAAATCGAATGAAACCTGTATGGCCGTGCATGGGTCAAAACCAGCGCCATACTTTCCCGATAGGCGTGTGCGCCTCATGCCATCCGGGTCGCTCAACGATCCGTTTCTTCCTATAAATTCATTCCTGTCTGTAGTAAATGATTTATTGGGTTCGTTAGCATCAAAAAAGGCAATGCGGCTGGTAAATTCTGAATTATAGCAGTTGCGGGAAAACAACACGTCGGTATCACCGTCCATTTCCGTTACCACATGCATCAGCGATTTTGGCCGTAAATCCCCAAGCACCCATTCTGCATAGCCTGTAGCCGAAAGCTTCCGGTGCCTGCCGCTGCGGTTGGTTATTTTTATAACAGTATATTTTACAGCAAGTTCAACATCAACAAAAACTGTTGTTTGGGTAACAATACCTGTTTCACCATGTTCAAAAACACTGTAACCAAAGCCGTGACGGGTGATATAAGATGTTTTACCACGTTTTGGAAATGGCATAGGCGACCAGAAATGGCCGGTCCTTTCATCACGTATATAAAACGCCTCGCCGCCTGTATCGCTTACCGCATCGTTGTTCCATGGGGTTAGCCTGAACTCATGCGCATTTTCATTCCATGAATACGCGGAACCGCCCTCAGATACAACTGTACCAAAACATTGGTTAGCAATAACATTTATCCATGGTGCAGGGGTATTTTTTGCCGTCGACGTAATAACAACATATTCCTTCCCATCCGGGGTAAAGCCGCCGTAGCCGTTATTAAATACCAGGTTTGGTAATGCTTGTATGGGCTCAGCCTCCTGTGGTAAAACAGCTGACGGGGTAAGGTAAGGAATCGCTCCCTTGGGTTGTATGCGGGCATTTACCTGGTCATATAAGGTGCCCTTATCGTCTGAGATTATTACACGCGCTACCGTTTGCAGCAACACCCGGTCATCAAGGTTTATTTGGTCAGCAGGCCTTACAAATATGCGCCCATTACCATTATTATCCTGCGTATTGTAGCCTGCCGCAATTATGCCCTGTATCTGTTCCTGCAGCACCTGCCTGTAGCCGGTGTGGTCTTCATTCCAAATTACAAGGTCAACTTTTAACCCCTTCAAATTCCAATAAGCATAGGCCTGCACCATTTGCTTAACCAAAGAAATATTATCCTGGTTACCTACCTGCAACAACACTATGGGCAGATCGCCGGAAATAGAATAACTCCAAAGCGAAGATTGCCCCCTGTTATTTTTTGCGAGTGTAGAAGGGTTAGCACGTAAAGCGGGGTTAACATATACTATTGAACTTGCCAGCCTGCCATACAACTGTGCATCAGCTTCAGAAGCGTTTATTTGCCTTAACACCACCTGGCTGTGTGTCCATGCAAGCTCAAAAGCACGGTCACGCAAATGCTTATCCTGGTATTTATCTATTAATTGCCCGCAAAGCTCACGGTTATCCGTCATACCTGTTATAATATCAATAGTTGCTGTATCATCTTCATCCAATACTATTGAATAGCGTATGGCAACTATTGGGTCAAGCACAGACCCTTTTGAGCCGGATAACGGATCAGTGCTGTACATGGCAGCCGGGTTTGCAGGCGTGTTGCCGCGGCCTATAAATTTATCACGGTCTGTCTCGTATGAAATATTTTTAACATTAACGCCGCTTGCACGCACCAGGTGAAATAAATAGGGAGGTTGATCATCATGCTGCCTTGGCCTGCGGGTGCAAATAATAGAACGTTGCTTTGGAAGAATTTCGGTTTGAATAAAAAGGTTGGCAAAGGCGGGATGGGCTGCCTCAGCAGCAGGGGGCACCATAACAACCTCAGCGTAACTTGTTACATCTATTCTTCTTTTTTTGTTTGAACGGTTGGTTATTTGTACACGCCTTATTTCTATGTCATCTTCAGGTGAAACAATTATCTCTGTATGTGTTTCAAGGTCGTCATCACGGCGGCGGAATTCAGCCCTGCCTTGCGAAAATACAGCTTCATAATTTTTTGCTTCCTTACCGGTTGGATGATAGGCTGTTGACCAAAATTCACCGTTATCTAAGTTGCGTATATAGCAAAATGTTCCCCAGTTATCGCAGGTACCATCTTCGCGCCAGCGGGTAACCGCATTATTCTTCCAGCGGCTGTAGCCACCACCAGCATTAGTAACCACAACATGGTATTGCCCGTTTGAAAGCAACTGCACTTCAGGGGCAGGTGTAGCAGGTGTTTTTATTACACGCATTTCTGCTGACGGCGATACGGCGGTAACAGCAGAACTATCGGTTGTAGATGAATAAAGCCCTGTTGTTTTTGGTATTTGTTCCTGCAATAACAACAATGTTGCCTGGAACTGCGGTTCAGCTTCAAACCGCTTTTGCATTAGTTGATCAAGCAGCAAATATTCAAGCGCCAACAAAGCCATGCCCTGGTGGTGGACCATGAATGTTTGAATAAGCACATGGTTTTGCCCTCTTGGCAACCGGGCAGGTGTGTAATCAACAGACTCATAAAAACCAAACCGGTTTTCAAAACCAAGGCCATTTAGTTTCTCAAGGTTATTATACGCAGCTTCCGGGTCAACCATTAATGACATTACAGTTGCGTAGGGCGCTATCACCCTGTCTTCGCCCAATCCCCGCTTAAAACCAAGGCCGGGCACGCCAAACGCACGATATTGATAATTGAGCGAAGCATCTACCATGTTGTAGCATGATTCAGATACGCCCCATGGCATGTTATTTTGCCGGCCGTATTCTATCTGCCTTTTTACAACACCCCTGTTTGTGTGGTCTATCAATGTGCTTTCGTAAGACGGCATTACAAGGTTAGGCATCAGGTACTCGAACATTGAACCGCTCCATGAAAGCAATACAGGTGTACCGGCAGCGTTGGTTAGCCTTCTGCCTAAAGCAAACCAGCTTTCCTGTGGTATTTTACCCTGCGCAATTGCTACAAATGAACATAGCCGCGCTTCAGAAGCGAGCAGATCGTAAAAGCTATTATCACGCCTGTGTTCTTCAACATTGTACCCTATTGCCAGCAGGTGCTGAGATTTATCGTAAAGAAAATCATATTTCATATCTGCTGCCATATTAAAACATTGCACCGCAAGCATGTTAAGGGTATTTATTCTTTCTTCAGCAATGCGGGCGGCAGTTGCCATTGCAGCTGCGTAGTTATTAAGCCAATTGTTTTCTTCAACTGTGTTTTGTTCAGCGCGTAACCTTACAATTTCCCCTTCGGTTTCATGTTTTTGTGCTGCCAGTCCATACATGCTTGGCACAGTGGTAAAGCCCGGCAGGTGTGCAAATTTTTCAGGTACCGCTATTTCGCTAAGCCACGGCGCCATCATACTTATTTCCTCTGTCACGCACTTCAATTGTTTTTCAAGTGCACACACCCACCAGTACATATCTGATTTATGGTTTATCTCGCTATCAGCGATAATCGTAGTGCATCTTGCGCTTATTTTTTCAAAGAAGCTTTTGTAGTCCTGCAGGGTATGCAGCGCTGTTGAAGCAGCCAACTCAACATCCTGTTCCAGTTCCATCCAGGCATTTGTTTCGCCGCCCTTAGTTTTTTCGTTTATAACCCTTATGGTATCAAGCAATCCCTCAAGCAGTTTTTTATCTGCTGTTTTTTGATTTGCCAATGTTAACAATCCCTGCCTTAATGTTAGAAGATGGCCTGCAAGGTTACCGCTGTCAACTGTGGAAATATACCTTGGTTGCAGTGTTTTCAGGCTAAGTGTATCGTACCAATTATAAAAGTGCCCGCAATAGCGCTCCAGCATGTTCATGCTGTTCAGCGTATTGGTTATGCGTTCAATTAGCTGTGCGGTTGTTATGTAGCCAAAATCGTGTGCAGACAGGTTGCCAAGCAGCGCCAACCCCATGTTTGTGGGCGACGTGCGGTGTGCCGTAACTGCGATTGGATGATTTTGATGATTATCTGGCGGCAGCCAGTTATCATCCGCAGTAACAAAATTTTCAAAAAAGCCCCAGGTTTTGCGCGCAAGCCTGCGCAGGTAAATTAATTGCTTTGCATTAAGCTTTGTTTTGTTGGATAACAGCGGCCTGCCAAGCAGCCACACAATAGCAGGGCAAAGTGCCCAGCTTATTATAAAAGGCACGGCAACAATAAGCGTTAGCGGCGAATATTTGCTTACAAATACCAGGTTTGCCAATGCAATAAAAGGTGCAAACCACATAGCTTTATATACTGCAAAAAGGTTTTTATAACTTTTACTTTTTGCAGCAAAACCACTTGGGTTCCACTCAAGTAAATGCCGGTGTGTAATAATAAGACGCCACGCTGTACGCAATATAGCATCAAGGTTTATAAACGCTTCGTAAGGCAGGCATACCAGGGTAAATACTGACTGTATTAAATGCCTGGATGTTGACCGGAGTGAGTTTTGAATGTGGTGGCGGAACAGCACATCATCAGGCTTTTTGATAATGTCCCATGCTGATGAAAAAATTCCCGGCAATATAATAATCCCGATAACAGACACCGTCCAAAACCATGGAGCGGGTAATACTGTCCACCCCATTACCAACAATACAAAAAGTGCAATCGGCACAAGGCTGCGGCGAAGGTTATCAAATATTTTCCAGCGTGACAGCGAAGTGATTGCGTTCTTCTGCAATTTCCTGTTACTGTCAGGCACCAATGGAAGAAACCAGTTACCAATTTGCCAGTCGCCCCTTATCCAGCGGTGGCGCCGGTTAATATCAGTCATGTAACTTGAAGGGTATTCTTCGTAAACCTGTACATCGCTTGCAAATGCGCAGCGGGCGTAAGTACCTTCCAAAAGGTCGTGGCTTAGTATCCGGTTTTCGGGAAAACGATTATTAAGCACCTTCTCAAAAACATCTACTTCATAAATACCTTTCCCAATAAATGATCCTTCACTAAAAAGGTCCTGGTAAACATCTGATGTAACACGTGTGTAAGGGTCAATACCCGAATCGCTTTCGTGCATGCGCGTATAAAGGCTGCGCACTGCGCCGTGCAGGCTTATTGCTATGCGCGGCTGAATAATGCCATACCCATCAATAATCCTTTTCTTTTTTTCACTGTACAAGGCGTGGTTTAACGGGTGCGCCATAATGCCCACCAGTTTCCATGCTGCATCCCTCGGCAGTTGGGTATCTGCATCAAGCGTAATTATATATTTTACCGTAGTATAAACACTTTCTTCACCAACAATATCAGAAAAACGGTCTTTGGCGTTACCGCGCAGCAGGTGGTTAAGTTCGCCCAGCTTGCCGCGTTTACGTTCATAACCCATCCATATTTTTTCACGCTCGTTCCACTGCCTTGGCCTGTGGAAAAGAAAAAATGTATCATTAACAGCTCTGCCATATTTTTTATTCAGGTCTTCAATCGTTTTTTTTGTAAATGCTATAAGGCCTTCGTCTTCGGGCAAGGTTTTTTCTTTTGCATCTTTAAAATCAGTAAGCAAGCCAAAAAATAAGTTATCATCCCTGTTGGCAAGAAACCTGACTTCAAGTTCTTCAATTAAAGTTTCAGCCTGTTTTTCATCGGCTATAATGGCAGGAACCACAACCATGGTACGTTCCGCAACGGGGATACCTGATGAAAAGTTCATGCGCGGTAAAGGCCGGGGTTTTACTACCAGGGTTGTTAGCCAGTTTACTATTGCCAATGCAAGGTGGCTTGCACATAGTAAGCCCAGCAAGGCAACAACGGCAAGCAGCCAATTGTTATTTGTGTTTGCCCAGGCTTTTGCAAAAAGGCCAAACGCTGTTGCAAATGTTATCAGCAGTGCCCCAATAATATAAGGTGATACATTATTACGGGGCATTACATTTTTTAACGAAACGGGCACCGCTAATTGCGCTTTTATTACTGCCTTGGTGCGTGCAATGCCTTTGCCAATAAGATAATACCCCACATGGCATTTTCGCAGGTCATCGTTATTCCTTGTCGCATTTTCTTTTGCCAGGTTTATCACCAGCCGTGCTACTTCATTTTCCTGCAGTGCAGTTTTGCGGGCTATTTTTTCAACAACGTGCCTGTAATTATCACGGGTATAAAAATCCATCTGCGGGTAAATACCGTTTACATCTTCTCTTAAAGTTTGTTCTATTATACTCATTGTTTCAACAAACTCACGCCAATCCATCTTAGCCAAAAACCGCAGGCTGTTTATACTGTTGCTCATTGATACCTGGTCAGCTGCCTGCTTTTGGTTTTCAGCAAGTACCATTGCATTAATGCTTAACCCCTTTTCTGCCAGGTGTTGTTCAAGCCAGGTAAGTGCAAGCGAAAATTCTGAACCTTTCCATTGCAACCTTCGTGTAAAGGGGGCTACAAAGGCGCTTACCATTGGTGGGTTGCTGCGCGCCATATCCGCGATAGTTAATACAAGACTTTTGGGGTCTTTCTCGGCTTCAGTAATAATTTTTTCAGCCCAATGGTTTGCAGTTCTTTCATCAATACGGTCAATAGCTATCCTGGCAGCCACACGCCGCAGGTTTTCAAGCAGTGCCAGGCGTAGCATTATGGGCACAGCCCAAAGCTCGCCAATGGTTAAATATTTTACTTTTTGATAAGAAGATATAAAGGCGCTTAAACTATCTAAATCCACATGACCGTCGCTGTGTGATATTATTTCAATGGCAATATCATACACCCTGGGGAAACCGGCGAAAGGGCCGTTAACCAATTGAGGTAAAGCCTTACTGTATTTTTTTGGCAAATATTTTTTGCCCATTAATATTTGCTCTTCAATTAAGTAATAATTATCCAGCAGCCATTCCCCCGCAGGAGAAATCCTGTTTTTTTCAGTAACAGCATCATGCAGTAAGCTGGTAACTTTTCCAAGCACCTCTTCATTTTCCGAGAGCCTTTTTACTAATTGTTCGGGTGCCTGCTCATAGCTTAATTGGTGTGCCCCCGCAAGAAATTTTGCGTGCTGCTCCATCTGGTCGCGGGTAAATAATTCAGACCGCAGCGGCGGCTTTTCATCAGCATACTTTCTTGCAGTATTCTTTTGAAAATACGCGCGCAGGTTAGTTAAAAATTCATCAAGTGTATTTGTTGTTACTTTCATTATAACTTCCCGTTTTTGAAGCTGCATAAAAACCCCCGAGTATTACCTGTACACTGTATATTTATCTTTTTCAAAATGCAGCAGCGTTTTTTATTAGGTTGATCTGTCTTATTATATTACAAAGTCAACGCCAAATTGTTAAATACGGCCATGCATATTTGCTTCGCCCTATTAATTTGGATGGCCATTATTTTTTCTTTTAACATTTCATGTAACAGCTGTTAAAAGGGATACCCAATTGCGAGGTTATAAACAGGTTTGTTTGATGAAAGGTAACTGGCATAAGGTTTTTTTATAGGGTAGGCCAAATCAAGGCGCAGTACAAGAATTGTTAGGTCGAACCGGAGGCCGAAACCGGCGCCAACAGCTATTTGACTGAGAAAATTGCCCGTAAATTGCGCTCCTGGCCTTGCGGTATCTTTACGTAATGTCCATACATTACCTGCATCAACAAAAATTGCACCGCGTACTATTGAAAATAATTTTTCCCTCAATTCCACGCTGCTTTCCAATTTTATATCGGCAGGCTGTTCGGGCAAAAACAAGTTACTATATTTTGGCGGCGTGAAATAGGAACCGGGGCCTAATGCACGCGACCGGAATGCCCTTATGTCATTCGTACCACCGGCAAAAAATGCTTTTGCAAAGGGCATAAACTGGCTGTTGCCGTAAGCGTAACCAATACCACCCCAAAACCGGGCTGCAAAAACTGTATATTTTGTTATGTTATGATAATATCTTAAATCGCTTTCAAAACGTATATATTCCGAAAACGGCACGTTAAAAATATCAACCTGTTTACCTTTGTTAACATTCGCATGTGTTAGCAGGCCAACAAGGCTGCCAGATTCTTCGGCATTCAGGTTTACATAGTAATTGTTCGGTTTGTTATTTGGCCGTGCCTGTGAATTGTAGTTGTAATTAAAACTTGGGCCAAATATCAATTGGGGCTCAATTGTGCGGTACAATGTAATTACAGTATCAATTTCTCTTTGAAAAGCAGGCTGAATATTACTGGGCCTTACATAGCTTATATTAACAAGGTTGAATGTTTTTTCGTTTTCAAGTTTCTGTTTCCAAACATACCCGTAGCTGGCCGTAAATGAGTTAAGGGTATAAAGCGTATCGCTCCTGAACAGCTCATACGATATTTCAAATTTTGTTTTAGGTGCATAGCCACTTTTTAATTTAAAGTGAAACGGCGAAATTATGCGTGGTACACTTAACTGCACATCAATACCAGCACGCTCAGTAGAGGCGTTTCTTTGTGACGATATTTGTTTTTCAAGGCCTATGTAAGGGCCAACGGTAAATTGCTCAGCACCCCTGAACAGGTTTCTATGAAGCCAGTTTATAGATAGTTGGCCGCCTGTTGCGTTATTTGATTTTGTAAGGGCGGTTGCGGTAAAACGTATTGACTGTCTTTGCGCAGGGGTTAGATAATAAAATCCATTTAAATAATCGCCAGTTGCAGTATCCGTTTTTTCAAAACGCGCCTTAACAAACCTGAAAACCCCAAGTGTTACCAGGCGGTTAAGCGATAAATTATGCGAGGTGCGGTTGTATGTAGAATCTTTCTTAAAGATCAATAACCTGTCGAATAATTTTTTATTGAATTTATTTTTTGGGTCGATAATTTTATACCCATCCGTTGAAATGTACGCGCGCGAAAACGATGTGTCCGCCCGGATGGTACTGTCGTCGTTTACATGATAATCGGCATATACAACAATATCATTTATACGGTACGACCTTGATGCATCCAATGGCGTTTGCGGCTTTATAAGCATATTCATATCAACCTGGTGGTTACCAATGGTAGAATCAACATTAATTACCAGGTAATCGGGGCTAAAATAGAAGAAACCCCTTTCCTTAAGGCGTGCATCAATTCTTGAGCGCTCATCTTTTATCACATCAAGGTCAAAAGGCTGTTTTGGCTTTAAAAGCGTTCGTTTTACGTGGCTGCGTATAGTTACACTTAATGAATCATCCCCCTGCGGGAAGGTTACTTTATGTATGGTATATTGGGTTGTTACATGGGCGGTATAAATAGCTGTAAGCTTTTTACTTTTTATACTTGTATCAAGTGTTACAGTGTCGTGAAAATATCCGTGGTTTTCAAGCCTGTTTTGAAAAATTTCCGCATTTTTCTGCAGATCCTTCATTGAAGCAATTACCGGCGGCTCGCCAATTGTGTACTTCAGCCAACGGTTTATGCCTTTTTTTGCTTTGGATGAATCAACCATGTTATACACCGAAAGTTTAAGGCGGGCACCTAATATTTTAGAGTTAGGTTTTGGCCTTGCCAGGTCTTCCAGCTCTTCGCGCAAATCACGCCGTTTGCCAGGTGATAATTTATCAGTCGTTTCTATTTTTATTTTTGCGCCAACGTAAAGGTTCTCACCCGGCCCAAGATGTTTTGTATTACTGCACGAAGACAGAAGAGTAAGCAGTATGCCAACGAATAATATATCGTATCTACGTTTCATTAATTATTAATCTTGTTATTATTTCCGCTTTGTTCAGGCTTTACCTGGGTGCCGGTATTTTTATCAGTACTTTTTAGTCCATTATTTATGTTGGCCGGCGCGCTGCTGGTACGTTTTCTTTTTTTAAACAACTCAACAAACTTGTCATAATCCATGGTTAAAATAAAGCTTACCCCCGTTTCAATAACCTGCCCTTCAATTATTTCCTGGTAGTCGTTTTGCCTGTATGCACGCAGCCTGTAACGCCCATCCCGGCTTAATTTATAGTCAACCGAAAAATTACCTGACACAGATGAGTTTTGAACGGATGTAACATTATTAGCCGCACCCTGCAGCCCAACATCGCTGCCTACATTAACTATCAGCCTGTCGTTTAATAATTTTTTTGAAACACTTACATTAACATCCGTACGTGTTTGCTGCGTACCGGTAGAATAGTCTTGCTCCGAGTTAAAATCAAAATTTATATCAACACCTTTTATAAGGCTTGATGCAAGGCTGTTTAACTGTTCGCTTAAAATACGGCCGGCACTTTGCACAACCAATTGCTGTGCCGTTGTACTGCCACCGCCGCTTGCAAAAGGGTCTTGCTGAACAAAGCGGTTAAGCAGCAGCAATGCAAATACCTGTTTATTTAATTCTGAAGGATCTTGCCTAACCTGCTGCAGTTGCAGGTCAACTTCAGGATAGATAGAAGTAAGGTCCTGCGGGATTGTTATATCAAATGTTATTGCCGGCTTTAACAGGTCGCCTTCCAATTTTAGATCTACCTGGAATGGCAACGGTTGTTTAAAACGCGTAAGGTCCTGCGATGACCCAGAGAATTGCTGCTGAATTAAATCAATAGGTGCTGCCTTAGCGTAATAAATGGCATTTATATCAACCTGGGCAAGGGTAGGTTCACCTGTCCAGGTAATACTGCTGCCCGGTTGTATCTCAAACTTTCTTTTTAAAACACTCATTGAAACCTGGTAAGTGCCGCGTGTTAACTGGTACCCGCCTGTTAAAGTTACTTTCCCGCTTCTGTCAACACCCGCGTTTAAATTGGCTACGCCCTGCATGGTAAGTGCATCCCCTGTATTCTCATCCACTATAAGCGAAAGTTTTGCAAGACTGTCTGTAACTATGTTTATACTTACGTCTATACCACGTAAAGCAGATGTGCTAAGCGAATCATAAATTGTTTTTTGCGAAAGTGTATCTGGATGATCTTTATCAACAAAGTTTACAATGCCCTCCCTTTCCTGCACTTCGGGGTCCTCTGACGGCAATATCATCGTAAAGTCGGTTGTTGGGTTAATATGCAGCGTACCGTCAGCTTTTGGAGCTGTAAGGTCGCCGGACAAGTCTATTTTCGTAGATATATTAAGCTTGCCATAAAACAGGCGGTTTGGGGCCTGGTGGGCATTTATTATAGTAAAGTCCCTTGCATTAAGACTTGCATTAAAAGAGTACTTTTTAAAGTCTGTTGTTAGTATATCACCATTGATTGTAGCTTTGTTGTTTGCAGAATCAAGCAGGGTAAAATTATTAAAGTGAATACCCCTGCTATCAACATTTATTGCGTCATTTGACAGGGTGAATTTTTCGCCTGAGATAGTTGGTACTATAAAAGCGTTATCAAAATTAATATTGCCGCTTACAGCCGGTTTGTCAGTGGTTCCGGCTATAGATACATTACCTTTCATTATGCCGCCTGCATCATCAAGTTGCCCAATTGCAAAAGGCTTAATGCTGGCAAGGTTAAGGCTGTTGATGTTAAGCTTTAAATCCATCCTGCTTTCGCCTGTGTAATAAGTACCGTTTAGCGCTACATCATTATTTCTGCCCTTAACAGTAACATTGGCAGTAAATGCATTGGTCTGCTCGTTATTTACTTTTAGCGCTATTGTGCCGATGGTATCTTTCTCATAAACCACGCTGTCAACAGTAAGGTTTGATGTAAAAACCGGGTTAGTGGTTGCATTTTTTACCAACGCATCGCCATTTATTGTGCCGGCCAGTAAAAGTGAATCCTGGTTGGCTATCCTGGTTAATGTACTTATTTTAAAATTACTAAACTTAACCTGCAGCGGCGCATCCGCGGCTTTTGTTTGGCTGTTTAATGACAATGACTGGTTTGAGTTGCTGATATTAAAATTGTTTACAACAAGCCCTGAAGAATCGTATTGTATATAGTTATCGGGCGCTACATTCCATCTATCGTAGTTAAGCACAAGGCCGTCGGGCTTCAGGGAAAATTTTATACCCTGCGATATTTGTTCAAGCACACCGGCAATATTGTATTGCACCCTGTTTTTTATATCATTTATGTCAAGCGAAATATCTGCCTTGTTATTAGCTATAAAGCCTGTTACAGCAGTGTGGTATGTACTTAAAGAGCCCCCTTTTGCATCCTGCACCGATGTTTTAAAATTAAGTTTGTTATCAGCAGTATTAACTGTTGTATTTAAACTATCAATTTGAATTCCGTTGAAAATTATTCGTTTTGATCTAAGGGACGCATCTAAATTGCGTTGTGCGCTGTTAAAGGCTGCGTGCAAGGTAATGGAATCAGTTCCCTTGGCGCCAGAAACCAACTGTAATATAAATGGCGAGGGAAAAAGTGTTGCATTTAACTGCCAGTCTTCGGCAGCAAACACGTAATCCTTATAGCCGGCAAGATTGTAATATTGATTGATCGTTTGCTCCAGGGCCTGCCCCATTTCACTAAACCTGTACACGCCGGTAAGATCAGCTTTTAAAAATTCTGAATTAATGTTCAGGCTCCTCTGCTGCCCGTTTGCATCCGCAATTATCAGCATTGAATCAGGTTTAATAATTCTTTGTGGTGTTGCCATTATAAGATTGCCTATAGAAATTTTTCCAATTAATGAGTCAGGGTTTGCCGAAGGCAGGTCGGCATAAAGCATACCATGCAAACTCGCGGTATCGCCCAGGTGCAGGGCAAGCAGGTTTGCAGTATCTAATTGCAATTGCAGCTTAACATTGGAAGGATATTTTGTGGTAACATCTGCGTTAGCGGTAAGATTAAATGCAAGGTTCGAATCGAGCATATTTGCATCAAGGTTAGCAATACCGTTAACGGCGGTGCCGTGCAGTTGAAGGTTTTTGTATGTGTACCCTTTAACTTCCGCTGACTCTACTTTTGCCTGTATGTCTGCAACTGCCTTTTTTAAATCAAAGTCATGCCCCTTTGCTTTTGCGGTTAGTGTAATCATGCCTATTGTACTGTCTTGCTTTGTTAAGTAGCCTACATTAAGTTTTGTAAGTGTTATATCTGCAGTATATGCGTTGTTTTGAAGCGTTCCTTTTATATATGCATTGCCATTTGTTGAGTTTAACTTCAATTGTGCTGCAATATTTTTTGTGTTGCCCCTAAAATATCCCGTAGCCACAAGCAATTGCGGTATGCGGATATTTGAAGGCATTGCTGATGGCGGCACAAGGTTTTGAATATCTGCTGCTGTTGTTTTAAGCTCAGCAATATTTATATTGTAATATGCGTTTGCCGCATCGGGCAGGCCCTGTATTTTACCGGAGAGGTTAACATACGTATTGCCAATGCCGCTGAGTTGAAATACAGGTATAGAAAGATTTTTAACAAACCCGTGAACACCCGCGTTGACAAATAACAATGTTTTATCATTGCCTTTTAAATTGTCAGCCAGTTGCGGGGCAAACGTTAGTATATCTTTTGTGTCAACTGCTGAATTTTTCAGATCTGCATCTATATACAGATCGCCTATGTTTTTTGAAATGGCGGCAATTGATAGGTACCTGATTACTATTTTATCCCTGAACAATGTCCTGCCTGCCTGCAGGTACAGATTATTAAGGCTGGCCAGGGTATCGCTGTAATAAAAATTTGTTTGCAATTTTTGCAAAACAAACCCTGATTGTTCTTTAAAGGCAAGTTGCTGAATATTGCCTTTGTAAGATGACGGTGTGAATACCATTGAATTGGCATCAAACTGAAGGTTTTGTATATGCAGATGACTATAGTCCATACCGCGTTTGGCACGTGGTTGCCGGTTATCGTTATAACTGAAGTCCTCGTTATCAAGGTTTATTTTCTTAATGCCCAAATTCCACTTCGGCACATACATAGTGTCGGAAGCTTTCACGTTTGTGGCAGGTACCGGTATAAGCGGCTTATCAAGCCTTATCGAAGCAATGGTATTTTTAAGCGACACATCATTTAGGGATATAGCAAGCGTTTGTGTATTAATCTTTTCCGGATGGGTAACAAAATACCCAATTTTTATATTGGCAAACGTTGAATAAATATCATCAGCGTAATTAAACTTAATATCCTTAAGTGAAATACTGTTTACCTGTATATCAGGTTCAGTTGTTGCCACCTTAACACTTGTTGCTACTACTATGCTGTCTATTTTATTGGTTGGCGTGTAAAAGTGCAAACGTGCATCTACACCGCTTATATTAACAGCATCAATTTTATATGCTTGTTTTGCTGGGTCAATTGACTTAAAGTTTGTCTCGAAATTGTCAAGGTAAAAATATAGGTCATCACCGCCCGTGTCATCTTTATATATGGCGAGTATATCTTTTAAAACAACCTTGTTTATTTTAAACTTCATGCTGCTGGCGGAGGTATCTTGTGGTGCTGCCGAAGTATCGCTGCCTGCAAACGCTTTTGCTATGTAATCGTAATTAAAGGTTGTATCGGGGTGTATACGGTGTATATGAGTTCTTATACCGTTTAATTCAGCATAATTCACCTCAACCTCGTGGCTTAACAATTTAAACAAGGCTATGTCAACCCTAATCTCCTTCCCATACAGCAAAGTATCTTTCTTTTGGTCTTCAAAATAAACGCCCTTCAAAACAATTTCTTTGGGAAAGGAAATTGAAAGTTGATCAATGGAAACTTTTGTTTTTATTTTTTTCTCCAGCCACGCTACGGCCTTGTTCTTTGCAAAATTTTGTACGGCGGGTATTTGAATTAAAATAAGCAAGAGTATCACCAGGAATATTATACTCCCGATGATCCACGCAAAAACCTTAAGAATTTTCTTTAAAATGGGGTTCAATCAGTTTAGCTTATGAGTTAGCAATTTTATACGCGTTGTTAAAGTGCAGATATTATGCCAAATGGTGTAAAAACTTACACAGTTTAATAAATACCGTTATTGTTTGAAGTATTGAGCTGAATTGTGCCTGGTTGATTAACATAATTGCTGTTATACCTGAAATTAAGGTTTGCGGTAAGGCTTACCTTAAACGCATTGCTGCCCTGCGGGCTGTGCGGAAAATACACACAATGCAACTGAATACTGTTGAAAATGAGATTTATGTTACGCGTGCGTATACAGCGGCTGCAGATACATTTCATTACCGTAATTTGCAGTGGTTAACAGGCTTGTTTTGTTTAATTAAAATATTGTTTCTTATTACCCATTGCCTTGATGTATGATGAAACCGGATTAACAGTTAGGCACCAAAATAATTTGTGCGTTTACTGATATATGAAAATGATTGGTCAAAACCAAATTATTTAACGATAATACGCCGGATGATCTTATTGACATAGGAAAAATGCAGTGCCGCCTACTGCGCCATGAGTTAGTACAGGTTTTATTGCATTTAAAGCGATTGTAAAAATATTTTGATGGTGTATTGTTCCTGCCGTTAGGTGTATGCTTTGCCTGTGTGTTTATGGTGTACAGAAGCAATAAACTGTAAAAAATAAACAACAATTTAAAAATACATTGCTGCATTTTTATCCTTAATCCACTGAGTTTATTAATTTACGTGAATTAGCCAACTGCACAGCTTAATAAATACTATGAGTAAAAGCACGCTGCCCGACACTATTATTCCTGTAACTGATGAATGGCTGTAAATCCTTCGTTTTATTTGCTTTGCCATAACTTCCTTTCATTTAGTTGTTACAAAACAACATTTGTGCCGTTTAAGAAGCGGGTATAAAAATTTGAGAAGCCGCAAGGTATATAGGCAACGGTTGTGTAAGCCGGATGCCGTTTTTATTCAACCAACAACAATTTTTTTAAGCTTTTTATCAATTCAAGGTGCGAGGTTGGTTTGGCAAGAAAATCAAACGCCCCAAAATGCAGGGCCTGTGCTTTTATTGAAGGCAGGATGCTGGTAGAGTATATAATTACGGGAATGCCTGCCAACACATTGTCTTTTTTAATAAGTTCCAAAAATTGCATACCGTTCATTCTTGGCATGTTTAAGTCAAGAAATATGTAGTCAGGAAGTTTGCCTGCATACCTGGACAATTCTTCGAGGGCGGTTTCTGCTGAATCAAATAGTACGCACTCCGCCTCAGATGAGGCTTCGTCTATTGCCATGGCAAAAATTTCATGATCATCGGGGTCGTCGTCAATAAGTATTACTTTTTGGGCCATATTATATTTTGGACTGGTGGAAGGGTAAAATTACATGAAAAACTGAGCCTTTGTTTTCTTTTCCTTCAGCAAAAATACTTCCCTGGTGGTTTAAAACAATTCTCCGGCATAAGGCCAGGCCAATACCAGACCCCTGGTATGCCTGTTTTGTATGCAGCCGCTTAAATACTTCAAATATTTGCTCGGCATATTGCTGGCTAAATCCAATGCCATTATCTGTTATTGCAATATCAACATATTCAAAGGCATAGTTTAAGCCTGCCTCCGGGTATGTACCGGCATCTATTTTTTCTGCTGTTACTGTTATTAAGGGTTGCCTGGTGCTGTGGGCGAATTTTAGTGCATTATTTACAAGATTATAAAATAGTTGGTTAACCTGTAAAGGCACTGCATCAATAACCGGCAGCCTGGTAATTTCAATTACAGCTTTTTTCTGTTCAATTACCAGTTCAAAATCATTAATTACGTTTTCAAAAATTTTATTAAGGTCTGTTGGCTCAAATTGCCTTTCCGGGCTAAGTAAACGTGAAAGATTAAGCAGGTCATAGATAAGATTAGACATTCTTGTGGCCGAATTAATGATCTTACCCAGGATAGCAATAGATGCCCCGTCGGCCTTATCTTTTAAAATTTCGTTAAGCATGCCTGAGTAAGTACGTATTTTCCTCAATGGCTCCTGCAGGTCATGGCTGGCTACATAAGCATACTGCTCCAATTCGCTGTTTGATTTTTCAAGTGCTGCATTTGCCTTTTGCAGATCTAAGGTCTTTTCTTCAAGCACTTTGTTAGCTTCATCCAGTTTTTGGGCAGCTTCAATTATTTCGGTGTTATCGTGCGCCAGCACCAATACTGCATATATTTCGTTGTTATTTTTTAATGGAATAAAGAAAGACTCGTAATGCCTGCTGGTTATAGCAGACTTGTGCACTACACCGTAAATACTTTCACCTGCCAGCGCCCTTTCAACGTTTCGCCTGAGGCTAACCGTTTTTTCAGGCGGGAAAACCTCAATAATTTTTTTGCCCAAAATATCCTCACGTGCTACCTTATAAGCATCTTCAAAACTTTTGTTCACAGATATGTACCTCATTTCGCTGTCAAAAACACTTATAATATCAACCGACGAATTAAGTATAACATCTACAAATTCCTTCTGTTGCCGTAGTTCATAGTTTTTAATGCTCAATTCCTGGGTTTGCAACTGGCGTTGCTCTTCAACAATTTTTCTTTCGGTAAGGTCGCGGGTTACTTTGGTAAGGCCAATAACATTATTATGGTCGTCGTGCAACGCTGTAATAACTACGCTTGCCCAAAATTTACTTCCATCTTTGCGTACACGCCAGCCTTCCGCCTCAGCCCTTCCATTTTTAATAGCCAGCGCCCGCAACTGGTCCGGCACTTTGTTTTCCTGGTCTTCTTTGGTGTAAAATATTCTGAAATTTTTGCCTTTAATTTCTTTTTCAGTGTACCCCTTTATTTTTTGAGCGCCTTTATTCCAGTTTTGAATATAGCCATCCGGATTCAATAATAATATGGCGTAATCCTGTATCTCGTCAATCATTTTATGGTGGCGCTCTTCGCTTCGTTTTAAGTCATCCGTTCTTTCCGCCACTTTTCTTTCCAGTTCGCTTTCAATAGATTTTCTATCGGTTATATCAGTTACTGAACCTGCAAAACCTGCAAACTCACCGTTTATGCCGTAAAATGGGTAACCTTCCGTGAGGCACCAGCGAATATTTCCGTTTTTTATCAACCTGAATTCGGTACTGAAATATTTTTTGCTGCCGAGCGCTTTGGTAAATTTTGCCTGCGTTTCCTGTATATCCTCCGGCATAACTTTCGCCAACCAGCCTGTACCAAGGTTATTTTCATAAGTTTCGCCGGTCCAGGTGATCCATGTTTTATTTACAAATATATAATTGCCCTGTTTGTCTGTTAACCACAAGCCTACTGGCGCTGTACCTGAAATTGTTTTAAGAAGCAACTCACTTTCCTGCAGAACCATGGTAAAATTCCGCTCTTCGGTAATGTCCATCAGGGTGCCTATCATTCTAACCGGCTCATGCTTTTCGTTATACAACGTTTTACCGTTGCAACGGATCCAGTGTATGGTTGCATCCTGCCAAACAATGCGTGCCTCATATTGCAGAATACCATTTGATATTGCGTCCTGGTGCGCCTTCACAACAACGCCAAGGTCGTCGGGGTGTACGCTCTCCCTAAACTCATCGCTTGTCAGCAATATATCTTTATCGTAACCAAAAATTTGTGCAACCCGGCGGGAATAAAAAATTGAAACAGGGTTTAAATGAAGGTCCCAGGTTCCAAGGTTTGCCGAGTCAAGTGCTATGCGCAGCCTATCCTCACTCTCTGCCAGCCGTAAAAGCGCCCCCCGCTCTTTTGTTATATCCTGCACAATGCCGTGTATCTGCAAAGGCTTTCCTGTTTTATCCTTACTAATATTTCCAAATACCTTTATCCAGTGTATTGATGTGTCGGGCCATACTATCCGTACCTCATAAAGTAGCAGCCCTGTTTTAAAGCTGTCTTCCACCGCTTTGTCCCTTACCGGCCTGTCATCTTTATGTATGCAGTTTACCATACTTTCACGGGTAAAAACGGGGTCGTTGGCATACCCAAAAATTTCTGTAAAGCGGGGTGAATATGTTACCCTGTCAAGGTTAGCATCCCAACTAAAGGTTGCCAATTGTGCAGATTCAATTGCCAGGCGGCTGCGTTGCTCGCCCGCCTCCAGCAATCTTAACATCGTTTTTTCCTGTGTAACGTCCTGTACGGTTCCGTACATACGCTCTGCAACCCGGTCGCTGTTAAAAACTACTTTACCGTATACTTTTACCCAGTGTGTTGAATTATCCGGCCAGGTAACCCGCACCTCATATTGCAGGCTTCCTTTGTAATAACTGTCGGCAACTGCCCGGTCGCGTATTGTTTTGTCCTCTGGATTTATTGCTTCAATTAATTGTTTATGGCTAACATCCCCAGTATTGCCAAATCCGAAAATTTCTGCCAGCCTGGGTGACTGTACAAATACTTCATTGGCAAGGTCCCAGTCAAAAGTGCCCAGTTGAGCAGCCTCTGTTGCAAGGCGAAGCCTTAATTCAGCTTCTTCAATTTTATTCCGCGTGTCAACTTTTTCAGTTACATCTATCACTGTAATTATAACGGCAGAAACGGTACCATCTGTCTCAAATAACGGGGCGTACACAAAATCAAGAAAGTATTTTTCCAAAACATTCTCATGCTCAATATAGGCCACAGCTTCATTCTCCCTGTAAGAAACACCGGTGTTATAAACCTGTTGTAACAAAGCTGGAAATGGCTGACTAAGCAGTTCAGGAAAAACATCAAGCATTTTTTTGCCTTTTACGTCGGCCAATTTCTTTTTCCATAGCTTTCCCAAAATAGCATTGTTGGCCATTTCTATCCGCATATCCGGGCCCCGTAAAATACATACGGCATAAGGTACCTGCTGAAAAATATTATTAAGATCGCCTTCGGCAACGGGCTTAACGGAGTTACCCGTTTTAGCAAGCTGAACGCTTACTGCAGCGCGCAAACTTTCAGGCCAGCAGGAGGGATCACCCAAAGGGGTTGCACACCAATCAAATAGCTGGCCTTCCCGTGCAGTTAACCCGTTGGTATTTAAAAAACTGTTGCCTGGTATTTGCATCTTTTAAGGCAATTTTACCTTTAACAATAAAATTACCATTTTGATATTTTAGTTAAAAAGCTATAGGTTTTTATTTGCCTTTTTGCTGTATATAATTTTTTATATTTCTATGAATAAGGGAAGGCCAGTGCTTAATCATTTACCTGCTCGGTTGCTTCAAAGCCACCGCCTGAACCGTCCGAATAGCTTTCATCAATGCTATTTACTATTTTACGGCTGCCATTTAAAAATTTTTCAGCATCTTTTGATGAGGCCTGCTCGTCTGTCTGCGGATCGTAGTCAGCATTTTTTTGCGTACTATCTTTATCTTTTTTATGGGCATGCGGCTTTACCTGCTCTGGAGAAGCAGGTGGATAATGCGCGTAATCTTTTCCTTCTTTATTATTTTTTTTAGTTTGATCGGCAAGTGAATCATGGTTAGTGTTTTTTGGTGATTTTTTCATAATATTTAATTACTGTGGAATTACATACCCACTACAATTCAAAGAATAACTGTTCGTCACGGTCCTCAACATTAATTTTCCTTATAAAATTGTCATAACCCTCTTCACCCTCATGGTTGCTGTAAACCCCATAGGCATCAATACTGTAACCAACCAGCCCATCTTTAGCTTCAATGATATACAAAATTGACGAATCAGACGGGTCAGATTCGCCTTCAAACCTAAAGGTTTTAATAATAGTAAGGTCTTCAGGTTTGTAGTCCTTGCCCTTACCTGCATTAAAGTGGTCGCCTTCCATCCTGAATTCATTGTCCATTTTTTTAAGGCGCAACTTTTCCAATACTTGAGATAATGTGGCCATCTCATCGTGTTTTTCTAATACTGTATCTTCATATTGAGTTTGCATAAAATGTTTTTTTATATGTGGCAAAATCTGTACCGGGCTGGCCGGCAGTTTAATTAATATCACACAAAACCGCCGTGGTATGCACTTGTTTTACTGATACATACTTTTAACAACCTGTTTTTTTAGGGGGTTTTGCAAGTTGCGGTTATCTTTATCGCTCCATTAAAACTACCTCTCACATGAAACGATCATTGTTTGTTATTGGCCTGGCTTTTTCATCAGCATCTTTTTCACAAAACCTTAATATTATTCCTGCGCCGGTATCGGCGGAAGCAAGAACGGGAACTTTTACAATTACTGCTTCAACAAAAATAATTCTTGAAGGATCGGGCACTAAAAAAACTGCCGATTTTTTTAACAACTACCTTAAAGAATACTATGGTTTTACGCTGCCGGTAGCTAAACCAAAGGCACCTGAAAAAAATGCGATTGTTTTAAATTTTGATAAGATTGAAAACGCTGTGCCCGGCGCTTATAACCTTGCTGTTGACAAGGATAAGGTATATATTGGTGGAGATGACGAAGAGGGCGTGTTTTATGGCATGCAAACTTTAATACAATTGCTGCCGGTTGAAAAATCGCCTGCACTTACTGTGCAGCAATGTGTTATAGCCGATGCACCTCGCTTTGCTTACCGCGGCCTGCACCTTGATTGTGGCCGTCATTTTTTTTCAGTTGATTTTGTAAAACAATATATTGACTTTATTGCGCTGCATAAAATGAACACCTTTCACTGGCATTTAACTGAAGACCAGGGCTGGCGTATAGAAATAAAGAGGTACCCAAAGCTTACACAGGTTGGCAGTTGCCGCGCAGGCACAGCTACAGGGCATAATAAAGGCAACGACAGCACACCTTACTGCGGTTACTATACCCAGGCCCAGGTAAAAGATGTGGTAAAATACGCAGCCGACAGGTATGTAACCATTATCCCCGAAATTGAAATGCCGGGTCATGGCCTTGCGGCCCTTGCATCATACCCTTACCTGGGTTGTACTAAAGGCCCCTACAAAACAGGTGAAAAATGGGGAGTATTTAAAGATGTTTATTGTGCGGGGAATGATTCAACCTACAAGTTTATTGAAAATGTGCTTGATGAGGTAATGGCCTTGTTTCCATCAAAGTTTATACATATTGGCGGCGACGAGTGCCCTAAGGACGCATGGAAAACATGCCCCGTATGCCAGAAAAGAATAAAGAGCGAAGGCCTTAAGGATGAAAATGCATTGCAAAGCTATTTTATACAGCGTGTGGAGAAATATTTAAACAGTAAAGGCCGCAACATAATTGGCTGGGACGAAATACTGGAAGGCGGCCTTGCGCCTAACGCAACCGTTATGAGCTGGCGTGGTGAAGAAGGCGGTATTGCAGCAGCTAAACAGCACCATAAAGTTGTTATGACACCCGGCAAATATGTATATTTTGACCACGCGCAAAGTAAAAAGGAAGATTCGCTTACCATTGGCGGCGACCTGCCCCTGGAAGTTGTGTATGAATATGAGCCTGTGCCTGCAGAGCTTGGCCCTGATGAGAGCAGTTACGTGATGGGTGCCCAGGCAAACGTATGGAGTGAATACATGGCTAACACCAGTAAAGTTGAATATATGCTGTTTCCGCGCCTGTCTGCTTTAAGCGAGGTGTTGTGGAGCCCGAAGGCTGCTAAAAGCTGGGATAATTTTTTAAGCCGCATGCAGGTACAATATAAGCGCTACGGCCTATGGAAAGTTAATTATAACACGAAGGGAATAAACAAAGGAGAGTAATTTTTTAACCCCAACTATACCACAAAGCCGCTGTTTTTAAAACAACCAGCGGCTTTGCTGTATTTTTACAAAAAAACAAAGGTGAATAAAGAAACTATCATGATAATTATACTATCCGCTGCTGCTGCATACGGTATAGTATATACGATACTTGTTTTGACGAAGAAAGATAAAAAGGAAACACCTGCTGCCCAAAACAACGCAGCCAGTACACAAATACAATTGCAGGCATACGAGAGACTGATCTTACTGGTTGACAGGATCGCGTTGCCAAACCTTATTGCCCGCCTCGGCAAACAAAGTATGAGTGCAAAAGAAATGCAGCATGCCATTACCCAAAATATTCGTGAAGAGTTTGATTATAATATAACACAACAGATATATGTAAGCGCTGATGCCTGGACAGCCGTAAAAAATTTGAAGGAACAAAACATGCTTATAGTAAATCAGCTTGCCAATGCTTTGCCACCTAATGCAACAGGCCTTGATTTGAATAAGCTGTTACTGCAGTTTTTAATGAATGACAAAAAAGGGACATTGCATGAAATAGTAAGCGAGGTATTGAGTTATGAAGCGAAAAAAGTGTTACTCCCGAATGCATAATGCCAGTTAAAATTAAAAGATTGCATGCCTGACAAAAAAATTTATACTGACAGCGGAATTGAAATTGAGGGATTATATTCCGGCAACCAGAGACCAGAAACCGGGGACTTAGAAAAACCCGGCGAATTTCCCTACACACGCGGTATACAAGCCGATATGTACAGGGGCAAGCTTTGGACCATGCGGCAATACGCAGGTTTTTCAACAGCAGAGGAAAGTAATAAGCGTTATCATTATTTACTATCGCAGGGTGTAATGGGGTTAAGCGTTGCCTTTGACCTGCCTACGCAAATTGGGTACGACAGCGACCATCCATTATCAGAAGGTGAAGTTGGTAAAACAGGTGTTGCTATTGATACTATTGAAGATATAGAGCGTTTGTTTGCGGGTATAAAACTGCAGGATATTTCAACATCAATGACGATCAACTCAACTGGTTTTATTTTGCTTGCGTTTTATGTGGCGCTTGCAAAAAAACAGGGCGCCGACCTAACCAAAATAACAGGCACTATACAAAACGATATATTAAAGGAATATGCTGCGCGCGGCACGTATATATACCCTCCTCGCTACAGCATGCGCATCATCACCGATATTTTTGAATGGTGCAGCGCGCATTTACCCAAATGGAATACCATATCCATCAGCGGTTACCATATACGCGAAGCAGGCAGCACGGCGGTACAGGAAATTGCCTTTACTTTAAGCAATGGTAAAGCATACGTAAAAGCTGCGCTTGAAAAAGGGCTTGATATAAATGTATTTGGCAAGCGGCTGTCATTCTTTTTTAATGCGCATAATAATTTGTTTGAAGAGGTGGCTAAGTTTCGTGCAGCCAGGCGCATGTGGGCGCATATTATGAAAGAACTTGGTGCCACTGATGAAAAGGCGATGATGCTGCGTTTCCACACCCAAACAGGTGGAAGCACGCTTGCTGCACAACAGCCGCTAAACAATATACCGCGCGTAACTATTCAAACCCTTGCAGCCGTTTTGGGTGGCACCCAAAGCCTGCACACCAATGGGTATGATGAAGCGCTTAGCCTGCCTACCGAGGACGCAGCGCGCATAGCTTTGCGCACACAGCAAATTGTTGCTTTTGAAAGCGGCGCTCCCGATACTGTTGATCCTCTCGGTGGCAGTTACTTTATAGAGTCGCTTACAAACGAAGTTGAAAAAGAGGCCTTAAAGTTAATAGAACGGATTGATGCTATGGGAGGCAGTGTAAGCGCTATTGAGCAAGGCTTTATACAAAATGAAATTGCGCGCAGCGCTTATGAATACCAGCAAAAAGTTGAAAGCGGGGAAAAAATTATTGTTGGTGTAAATAAATTTACTGCTAAAGAAGATAACACTACTCCCCTATTTAAGATTGACGACAGCATAAGAAAAATACAAAGCGACCGGCTGGCTATATTAAAAAACAAGCGGGATAATAATAAAGCAACTGGCTGCGTGGCCGCAATATCTGCAGCTGCAAAAGATGGCAGCAACCTGATGCCTGTTGTGATTGACGCTGTAGAAAACTATTGCACCCTTGGTGAGATTGCAGATGTACTAAGAGCAGAATGGGGTGAATTTTAGAACAAGGGCTTTGAGATTTAGAGGCATTGATATAATTGACAATCAAGTTAGTACGGCCACACAAATTTTATCCTGTGTTTATTAGTACACTTATTTTGTAAATTACAATATAAAAACCTGGAATTATGAGTACCGGTGTGATGAAAGAAAAACTGCATAGCCTTATTGAAAATGATGATGACAAGCTGGTAAAAATGCTTTATGCTGTGGCGAAGGAGTATATCGATGAAGATGATTATGTATTTACCGAAGAAGATATTACTGAGTTTGAAACGACGAGCATGAATATTACAAAAGGAACAAGCAAAGCATATTCCTGGGATGAGGCTAAAAAAATTATAACCAGTAAATAAATGGCTTACGCCTTGTTAGTTGAGCATACGGCAACCATTAAAATGCATGAAGCGTATGAATGGTATGAATCAAAACGGGAAGGATTATTTCATCCCGCCCAGCTCCATAATAATTTTATACTCTTCGTCTGTAACAGGCTGTACAGATAACCTGCCGAGGCGTACCAAGGCCATATTTGCAAGGCGTTTATCAGCTTTTACAGTTTCAAGGTTAACTGGCTTTTTTATTTTTTTAAAAGGCCTTAGATCAACCACTACCCAATTTGCATCGTCGGTAGTTGGATCCTGGTAAGACTCTTTGGCAACTTTGGCTATGCCTACAATTTCAAGGCCTTCATTGCTGTGGTACCAAAACACCTCGTCGCCTTTTTTCATGGCTTTAAGGTTGTTGCGCGCAGCATAATTACGCACGCCATCCCACATGGTTTGTTTGTCTTCAACAAACTTATCCCAACTGTATTTAAACGGTTCTGATTTTACAAGCCAGTATGCCATACCCCTGCCCCTAAAGGGGCGATTTAAAATTTCTTGAATGGATTAACAGGATAAATATATAAACTTCCAATGTAATAATGAAGCCTGGAAAAACCTTTTGAATACTTAAAGTACCCTCTTAGGGGCAGGGATTGTTACCATCCACTTGCCAGTACATCGGCTAAGTGCAGGCTTTTTATATTGGCGCCGCGGTTTTTGGCATAACCATCTAAGTGCATCAGGCAGCTCATGTCTGTACTTATTAAATATTCTGCACCGGTTTCAGTAGCGTGGTGTATTTTTTGGTCGCCCATGGCAATGCTTATCGGTTCAAACTTTACTGCGAAGGTGCCGCCGAAACCACAACAGGTTTCAACATCATCCATCTCCACTATTTCAAGCCCCTGTACTTTTGATAACAGTTGCCTGGGCTCAGCCTTTATCCTGCATTCGCGCAGGCCGGCACAGCTATCGTGGTATGTTGCCTTGCCTTTAAGCTTAGCGCCTACATCATCCACCTTCAGCACTTTTATCATAAATTCAGAAAACTCAAACAGGCGTTCAGAAAGGCGTTTAACTTTATTATGCTCAGAAGAATTATCAAAAAGTTTGCTGTAATAATTGCGTACAAAGCCAGTACAACTTGCACTGGGTGCCACTATATACTCGCTGCCGTCAAAGTCTTTTATAAACTTACTGCATACATCTTTAGCCTCACCCCAAAAACCTGCGTTAAAAGCGGGCTGGCCGCAACAGGTTTGGTTTGTGTTGTACGATACAGTACAACCCGCTTTCTCCAGCACCTTTACCATATTAAATGCAACGGTTGGATATAGCTGATCAACAAAACAAGGTATAAAAATTTGTACGTTCATTTGTCTTGGGTTTGAATGTTTGAGCGTTTGAAAAGGTTGATTGTTACTTTAACATTCAAACTCTTCAAACAATTAAACTTTCTTCAATTTCCTGTTCAACTCTATCATCTTCAAAGCTGTAACTGCAGCTTCTTCTCCCTTATGGCCGTGTATACCGCCGGTACGCTCCCATGCCTGCTCTTCGTTATCAACGGTAAGCACGCCAAAAATCACCGGAACATCAAGCACCAGGTTTAAAGATACAACGCCATCTGTTACCGCTTTGCACACATAATCAAAATGTGGCGTGCCACCGCGAATTACTGCACCGAGGGTTATGAAAGCATCAGCCGGTGCGTTATTACCTTCAGCATACGCCTTTACCGCGAACGAAATTTCTACAGCACCGGGTACTGTAAGCGTTGTGCATTTTGCCCCCGAAGCTTTTATTACAGCTTTGCACCCTTTTTCAAGCTTATTAATGATTGGTGCATTCCACTCAGTTTTTACAATAACAATAAAGGCATCCTTTATTTGGGGGATGCCTTTATTTAATTCGGTATTTCCTTTTGCAGCCATTATTATTTTGAGCTGGTTTCGTTCGGTTCAATACTTAAGCGATAAATATATTTATCTGCCTGCCTGCCTTTTGCAGTAGTGGGAAATTTTTCTTTAAGCTCTTTGTATATGTCAACAGCCTCTTTTGTTTTACCGATGGTTTCAGACAATAAGCCTGCCCTGAAAAGGTATTCAGAAGCGTTCAGTTCATCTGACCCAAATGTTTCAGCAGCCTTTTTATAGCTTGATACTGCCTGGTCGTTTTGCTTAAGCTCGCTATAGGCGTCGCCCAAAGCGCCGTAGGCCATCATTTGTATTTGCTTTGCATTTGTGCTAAAGTCCTCAAGATATTTTACCGCACTTTTAAAATCGCCGGTTTGCAGGTAGCAAACGCCTGCGTAGTATTTGGCAAGGTTACCTGCTTTTGTACCGTCAAAATTTTTTGCGATATAAACAAAGCCTTTGTGAAGGCCATCGCCATTTAAAGCAAGCTTTAACGAATCCGCCCTGAAATATGTTTCTGCATGGTATATAGCAAGATTTGCCTGGTCTTCCTTAGGCCCTGCAACATAAGTTTTATAAGCATACCAGCCACCTACTGCAATAACCACCACCACAATGGCAGTTACCAGCACTTTTTGATTTTTTTGCCACCAGTCTTTCATTTTCAAAATAGGATCAGTTTCCACCTGGTGCAGCTTGTTATCAGACATAATTAAATTTTAAATTTCGGGTTATATGGCAATTTTTAAATTGGTTACAACAATAGTACTAATCAACAATAAAAGGGTAATTCGCGTCTTTATATACATCTTTCAACACCTCGTCATCACCCGGCCATGGACTTTCTTCAGCAAATTTCACTGTTTCTTCCACCACAGCGGCTATCCGGTCGTCAATAGCCTTTATTTCCTCGTCGGTTGCAAACTCATTTTCCTTAATAGTGTGCAACACCAATGTAATCGGGTCCTTCCCTTTGTATTCTTCCACTTCTTCTTTAGTACGGTACTTTTGAGGATCGCTTATTGAGTGGCCTTTGTACCTGTAGGTTTTCATTTCAAGCAGCGTTGGGCCGCCTTTTTCACGTGCGCGTTTTACGGCTCTTGCAACGGCATCGTGCACCGTTTCGGGCACCATACCGTCAACTTTGTCGCCCGGCATGTCGTACGCATCCGCCAGCGTATAAATATCTGTAACGTTGCTTGTTCTTTCAACTGACGTGCCCATTGCGTAATTGTTGTTTTCGCAAATAAAAACAACGGGCAATTTCCAAAGCATTGCCAGGTTAAAGGTTTCGTGCAATATACCCTGCCTTGATGCGCCATCGCCAAAAAAACAAAGCACCACGTTATCAGTGCCTTTGTATTGTTCAGCAAAGGCTAAACCACCCGCAGTGCCTATTTGTGCCCCTACTATACCATGGCCACCAAAAAAATGGTGCTCAACGCCAAAAAAGTGCATACTGCCACCCTTGCCCTTTGCACAGCCCGTAGCCTTACCGTAAAGCTCGGCCATACAGGCTTTTGGGTCAACGCCTTTTGAAAGCGCCAAACCATGATCGCGGTAAGCAGTAATAAAAGGGTCTTCCGGCCTTGTAGCAGTCATGCAACCGGCAGCAATTGCTTCCTGCCCAATGTATGCATGAAAAAAGCCGCGTATTTTGCCGGCCATTTTATACATTTCCTCGGCTTTCAATTCAAACTGGCGGATAAGCTGCATAAGCTCATACCAGTACATATATGTTTCCTTTGAAAACTTGCTTGGCACTTTAATAAATTTGAGGGGGCAAATATAGGGAGAAGGATTGATTAGGCGAAGTTTGAATGTTTTAAAGTTTGAATGATGCGGAACCAGGCATGCGCGGCGAAAAGGCTTTTGCTTAAAATAGGGCCATTTTCATGTACTTATAAGAAACCAATTGATTGGTAAAATGGTGCGGCTACTGGTAAAATCGATGAACCATTAAATATACATTAAAATTGATATATGAACTAATTGTTACACGCAAAATATATTTGTTTATATATATAATAATTTGTTATTTTTAGCACTGCATAGATAACTCCCCCTAAAATGACAACATTTCAACTGGGTGCCATATCTGTTACAGATGTGGTATACGACCATCTCTTAATTGAGATAAACCATAACCTGCTTAAAACCAAAAACTTTGAGTACCGGATATGGAGCAAAGACAAACGAGTTGTTCGCCAGGGTACCTTTCGCGGCCCGATGGTACAGTTGAGGCTTAGCCTTATGGACACGGGCAATTACCAGTTACTTTTATCGGAAAATGGTAATGAATGGGAACAGTTTGCCTTTGAGAAGAAAGCTGCGCGATTAATTTACGCTTAAAACACCAGGGAAGCGCTTACATCCAATAACCTTTAACCGGGGTTTGACCAGCCGGAAGGGAAATTTATTTTTTGTCAGTAACGAAAGCACTTCATTAACCAATTCCTTCTTTATATTCAGGAAAGAGCAGTAAAAATTTATCTTCACGCTATAATATTATTTCATGGCCAACATGTATATTATAGCCGGTTGCAATGGAAGCGGTAAAACAACCGCCAGCTTTACCGTATTGCCTGAGATGTTAAATTGCCGTGAATTTGTTAACGCAGACAGTATTGCCGCAGGGCTATCACCCCTTCAGCCTGCTTCAGTGACCATAGAAGCTGGCAGGATAATGCTGCAAAGAATTAAGCAGCTGTTGAGCGCGGATGTGGATTTTGCTTTTGAAACTACTTTGGCCACCCGTAGTTATGTGCCATTAATTAAAGAAGCCCATGAAAAAGGTTACCGTGTTAACCTTTTATATTTTTGGCTTGCCAGCCCGCAATTTGCAAAGCAAAGGGTGCAGGCAAGAGTAAAACAAGGTGGGCACAACATTGATGAAGATGTTATAGAAAGAAGGTATTACAGGGGAATAAAAAATTTGCTGGAATTGTATATGCCCGTTGTGGATGAATGGACTGTTATTAATAACATGGGGCCGTTTGCTGTAACAATTTGCAAAGGCTTAGAAAAAAACGACAAAACAATTTTAAACAGCGAACTTTGGGGTATAATTCAACAACAAAGCAAGCATGCTAATTAATAATGACTCTACAATGGACTTTGCAGAAAAAGTTTTAGAAGGCACAAGGCGTGCTGTGAAGAAATTAGTTGAGGAAACCGCCGCCAAAGATGGCACGTTGGTTATTGGCGATGCCAATGGCGTTATAAAAGAAGTGCCCGCGAAAGAATTACTTCCGCTTTTACAAGATAAGTAAGCGGGTGGCTTGATAGTTATAAAATTTTACTTTCTGCCAAATATTACCAGCCGTTAAGGCAAAGTATTTAAATAGCGAACTTTGCCCTGAATATTTTTTTCGTGATGTTTTACAATGTTATACTGCCAGCCAAACTGCTGCATAGTGGCATGCTGCACCTGCAATTACAAATGTATGCCATACCGCATGTGTGTATTTATACCTGTCCCATATATAAAAAACTGAGCCTATTGTATAAATAATTCCCCCGGCGCAAATAAAAACTACCACCTGGTGCGGCAGGGAATCAAAAAACTTGTGACCGCCTGCAACCATCATCCAGCCCATGAGTACGTAAATGATGATTGAAACAACCTCAAACCTGCCGGTAAAGCGTATTTTAAAAAAAATTCCGGCAAAGGTTAGCCCCCACAATACGCAAAGCAATGTATTACCAAAAGTATTGTTCATGTACATTACTAAAAAAGGCGTGTAGGTGCCTGCAATAAGAAAGTATATACTTATGTGGTCGCAAATTTTAAAAACCTTTCGCAGGGACGGTTTTTGCGACAGGTGAAAAATAGTTGAACAGGTAAAAACAAGTAAAAATGAAAAACTGTAAATACAAACGCTTGCTATACCAAGCGTGTTGCTGTGTGCAAGGGCAAAAGCAATTAAAATTGGCAGGCCTATAATACCCAAAACAACTCCGATTCCGTGGGTTAATGCATTTACTATTTCTTCATTGCGGTTAAAAGGTACAGTATAAGTAGTAGTCTCCATTTGCCGGTGTTTTTCACAGGTTATAAATATTTTTTGTGTAACCGGAAACCCGGTTACCTTCTTCAATTTCTTCGATGGTGTTCTTCTGTTTGTATTATGTTCAAAACGTGTGCCGAAATTTTTCTACACTAATTTGGGATATTGTTCAATAGAAGTTTAAGTATTTTAAAACAAGAAGCTGCTTTGTTTTTAGTACCACCCTTATATAAGACGAAAAAATTGACCCTGGCAGCAACACCTTACTGTTAAAAAAAAGCGATATTGGGGGTATGAATTCAATCACAACGAGGTTGCGATACTATAATGAAGCCGCATTTGCGTTGTTTGAAATAATATTATCATAATTGTAAACCATATATTTTTAACTCCTGATTTTAATTTTCCCTGCAAACATTTATATCCATATTGCGCGGCATTAATGTAGGCAAAAACCAGTTGAAGATGGCCGATCTAAAAGCTGTGTATGAAGGTTTAAATTGTAAAAACGTAACAACCTATATACAAAGCGGCAATGTTATATGCAAATGCGGCGATAATGTGTTATCCGAAAATTTATCTAAGAAAGCGGAGAAGAAAATACTGGAACAGCACAACATTACAACACCTGTAATAACTATAACTATTGATGAACTGAAAACTGTAATTACCGCCAACCCTTTTGTAAAGCAGCCTGGCATTGATGCAGAAAAATTGCATATAACCTTTTTGGCTGAAGTACCGAAACAGGCAAACCTTGATAAGATACTGCAGTATAATTACCCGCCAGATAAATTTATCATCATTCATAAACAGGCTTACTTGTATTGCCCTGTTAACTACGGCAACACTAAACTATCCAACACCTTTTTTGAAAGCAAATTAAAAGTAACAGCAACAACCAGGAACTGGCGCACATTAAACACCTTATTGCAACTGGCAGAAGAAAAATAAGCATTTAATATTGCGTGCTATTGCTGCAAATACGTAACTTCAAGTGATTAACAAGTTTATTAACGCCACGTGTGTTAATAATAACACCACATGAGAAACTGGCTTCCTTTTTTTATAGGGGTAATATTTTTTTTAGCTATGGTATGGCAGGGTGAACGTATGCCTGCCAATACATTGCAAAAAGGACCCGTATACAATAACGATAGCATTTGGTACGGAGCCGACAAATTACAAATACCTTTTGGCACAAGCGATGGCAACCTTATTTGGTATGGCCAGGAACTTATTGCAAACACATCGTATTATCTTGGGCCAAAAGGCATTGTTTTACATGACTGTAACGGCATGAACTGCCAGAACTGCCACCTTGCAGCAGGCACATTACCTTTTGCAAATAATTTTGGCAAGGTGTATGCAACCTACCCGCAGTTTCGTGCCCGAAGCAATGCCACGCAAACTATTTATGGCCGCATAAATGATTGCCTTCAGCGCAGCATGAATGGTGTTGCGCTTGATACTACCATGCTTGAAATGCGCGCCATGTATGCTTATTTTAAATGGCTTGGGCAAGATGTACCAAAAGGTGCAAGCCCTGCGGGCACAGCCATAGCAAAACTGCCGTATATAAGCCGCGCGGCCAGCACCGTTGAAGGCCAAAAAGTGTACACAACAGCATGCAGCAGTTGCCACGGTGCAAATGGACAGGGACAGCTAAACATACAGGGCACCGGTTATACTTACCCTCCGCTATGGGGCAACGACAGCTACAATGATGGCGCAGGGCTCTTTCGTCTTGGCAGCTTTGCGGGTTACGTAAAAAACAACATGCCTTTTGGAGCAACTTACAAAACAACCCAATTAACCAATGAACAGGCATGGGATGTTGCTGCATTTGTAAACAGCCAGCCGCGCCCGCACCGTGACCAGGCTATGGATTGGCAAAACCTGCTGTTAAAGCCTGTAGATTTTCCTTTTGGGCCTTATGCAGACAACTTTACAGAACAACAGCATAAGTACGGGCCTTTTACTGCGATTATCGCCGCTCAAAAAAAGAAGTGAATTTTGTGCTTTAGCATTATACACAATCCACTTCCCGCCAATCAACTGCTCTCTTACCAATCAGCTGCTTTCTTACCTATCAACTAATACCCTACCAATCAACTTGCCTTCCCTGCAAATCTCTTCTTCATATTATCATACAACTGCATTGCGTCGGGTGTTAGCTTAAGGGCAAACGTGCCAGCTACCATCACAGATGAAAATATAATGGTTCTTACAGCAATGCCAGTCCAGCCACCAACACCGCCCATGCCAAACCTAACGATAAAATAGGCGCCAAAGGCAAGCAGCAAAACGTACAGTGTTTTTATGCTGAAAGGTTGCATATTATAGGTTCGGCGCAAAAACTCAAACCTTATTAAATTAAATAGGGTTAATGATATCAGTTCTGAATAAGCAGACCCAATAAATCCATAGCGTTTGATAAATAAGTAGGCCATGGGTATGCGTATTGCCAATATAACTATACCGCTGTAAAACTCAAACGTCCATTTGTTTGATGTGCCTATAATAATTTGGTTAACACCTGTACCGGCATCAATTATGCGTATAGCACCAATTACAAGTATTGCCAGCAGCGCCTGGGAATAATCTTCCTGTATGTGCAGCAACTTAAGGCCGTTAATTATATTAAGCCAAACGTTGCCAAAAATAAACAGCCCTAATATTAACATGTTAATACTGCTGCGGCCATATATGCGGTTTATTTCAGCATAATCTTTATCCTTCCATGCCCTTGCAAGCACCCCTGTTGATATTGCCTGTATGCTGCGTTGCGGCACCTGCACAAGGTTTGCTATATAGGCTGCGAATGTATAAATAGCCGTTTGTTTTAAGCCCTGCAGGCTCGCTATCATTATACCATCAATTGTTTGACCGATGGCTATAATGGCCGATCCCCCAAATATCATCACCTGCATTTGCACCATTCTTTTTCCAAATTTTTTTGTAACACGGCTAACTGAAAAAACAAGGTGTATGTCTTTTTTGCCGGCCATATTTATAAATAAAATAATGGCCATTACAAGGTATAGCGTTGAAAACAGGTATATAAAGTAACTGAACGTAACGATATGAAAAAAGTACAGTGCAATAAACAATGATGTAAGAATGCGCAAACCGGTTTCGCGCAAAAAATTTGGCAATATAGTTTTTTGCGTTGACCATGAATATGATTCAAGCAATGAAAACAGCGTAAGCCCAAAACCAAAAACAAAGGTCCAGTGGTAATAATCAACAAATAACTTTGAGTTCTCCGAAAACTTGCGCACGATTACCGGCTCAAAAATAATACCACCCGCAACAACAAGCACAAACCCTGCAAGGTTAATTATTAGGGTACGTACAAAAAGGTCGTTCTGGTTATTTGGCAGGTTATCCTTGTAATAAGGGTAAAATTTGTTTAGCACGCTGAATGAACCCAGACTTGCAAAACACAATATCATTTGCCCAACATCAAAAAAAAGCCTCGTTAACGCGTATTGGTCGGGCGTAAACAAAAAATTCTTCCTGGTATATATAAGCGTGTTTATGGCGCCAATGCCAAAGCCTGCGTACACCAGTATACTTGATATAATAGTTTGTTTCCTTATACTGGCCATAGTAATAAAAAGCCTGTTTATTTATTAGTTTGCGGGCTGAACTTCCTTAAGTTTTACGTAATAATTTTTATCAATTAATACTGGTAACGCAGTTGCGTCAGTAACATCCGTTGAATGCCATTGTTCGGTTGCAGGTAAAATGCTTGTGTCACCACCATTATGCACAACAAGCCGGAGATTAAAGCCGGGCACACAATTCGTCCACCGGTAGCTTATTTTTTTCTTATCTGCAGATGTGTAATATTCAAGTATTGGTATTTGTGTGCCGCGCAAATACTGGTCAAATATTTTGCTAAAGTCAATACCCGAATGGCCGCTTATATAGTCTTCTATTTGTTGTGTTGTTACTGTTTGGTGATAAAAGTCTTTATTCAAACCCCTTAATATCTGTCTCCAAAGGCTATCATTATCAATACTGTGGCGAATTAACTGCATCATATTGCCGCCTTTATAATACATATCGCCGCTCCCCTCCTCATTTACGCCATAATGTGCTATTATAGGCCGGTCATTTCTTATTTTTTTCCTGGTTCCGTAGTTATAATCGTTTCCGGCATCTTTACCATACCAATAATCTGTAAACAATGTTTCACTGTAATTGGTAATACCTTCGTGTATCCACATATCAGCAAGGTCCTTGCTGGTAATATTATTGGCAAACCACTCATGGCCGCTTTCATGTACAATAATAAAATCCCATTTCAACCCCCATCCCGTACCTGACAGGTCATTTCCCAAATAGCCATTTTTAAAATGGTTACCATAGGCTACAGCAGTTTGGTGTTCCATGCCAAGGTGCGGCGCTTCAATAAGTTTATACCCGTCTTCATAAAATGGATATGGGCCCATCCAGAACTCAAACGCCTTAAGCATATTCAGCGCCTGCGGAAACTGCAGTTTTGCTCTTGGTTCATCATAATCAAGGCACCAGTAACTAACATCAAGGTTTCCTTTCTCGCCTTTGTAAACATCAGTCCAGTTTACATATTTACCAATATAGGGAATGATGTTATAGTTATTTATGGGGTCTTTAACTTCCCATTTCCAGGTTGTTGTACCATCGCCGTTGCTTTTTTTGCTTGTCATGCGGCCATTACCTACAGCAGTTAATGTGTCGGCAACCGTCATTGATAATGTTGCCCCGTTATCCGGTTCATCACTTTGATGGTCTTTGCAAGGGTACCAAACGCTGGCGCCAAGGCCCTGGCAGGCAACGGTCATCCACGGGCGGCCAAGCGAGTCCTTCGTCCATATCCATCCGCCATCCCATGGTGGGCGAACAGCTTCGCGGGGTTTGCCATGATAAAAAACTGTAATGCTGTACGTATTATTTGCATCAACACCTGCAATATCTGCGTACCACGCATTTATATCGATCTTTTTAAAATTCAGGCTTTTCTTGCCAATCTCAATTTTATCAATCACCATGGGTTGCTGCAGATCGATCTGCATGGTTTTATCACCAGCCGTTAATGCTTTAAAAGTTATAACAACAGATGCGTCAATCGTCTTCTCCTCATAATTGGGCTTCACCCAAATATCATATTTTAAAACATCCCACCAGGCGCGTTCGGGGTTAATGGTACCGCGCAACGTATCGGCATGGGTAAATTGTTTTTCCTGGGCTGATGAAATATTAGTTATGCCCAAAAGCAGCAGCATACAATAAAATACTTTCTTCATGCGGGTAAAAGTATGATATTCGATAACCACATTTTTCAAAGCGGCGCATTTTTTTATGAATATCGGTGTATTTAACATGTTTGTAAGGCGTTACTATTTGCTATGCTTCTTAGTGCTGGTTCTATCATGCAGCCGCCTGCGGCACGATGACAAAAAGGTGTTTTATTATAACGAAACCACGGGTATTGCCACTCTTGATCCCGCGTTTGCGAAAAACCAAAGCATTATGTGGGCCCTGCACCAGGTTTATAATACACTGGTGGAAATTGACAGCAACCTTAACATTGTGCCGTCCCTCGCCAAAAACTGGGACATAAGCGCAGACCGGCTTACATTTACTTTTCACCTGCGCACCGATGTTTTTTTCCAGGATAACGATGCTTTCCCCGGTGGCAAAGGCCGCAGGTTTGTTGCGCAGGATGTGGTGTACAGCCTGCAAAGGATTATGAATAAGGCCACCGCCAGCAGCGGCGCATGGATATTCAATAACCGCGTTGACAACATCAGTGGGTTTATAGCGGCCAACGATTCCACCTTTCAACTAAAGCTTATACGCCCATTCCATCCCATACTTGGCATTTTAAGCATGCAGTACTGCAGCATTATTGCGCATGAGGTTGTTGAAAAATACGGCCGTGATTTTCGCAGCCACCCCTGCGGCACCGGCCCGTTCCAGTTTTTTTTGTGGGACGAAGGCCAGGCGCTTATCATGCACCGCAACCCGCATTACTGGGAGCATGATGAGCAGGGTAAGCAGTTGCCTTATCTCGATGGGCTGAAGATTAGTTTTTATGATAACAAGGCCACCGAGTTCCTGGAATTCCGGCAGGGGCGGCTAAGCTTTATCAACGATATTGACCCCAGTTTTAAGGACGAGGTACTTACCAAGAAAGGTGAGCTTCGTGCCGACTGGCAGGGTAAAGTGCTGCTGCACAAGCACTCCTACCTTAATACGGAATACTTCGGGATACTGGTCGATACCTCAAACCCGCTGGTAAAGTTGTCACCCCTGCGGCAAAAAGCTGTGCGCCAGGCCATTAATTATGCCATTAACCGCAGGCAGCTTATGATGTACATCCGCAACTCGATCGGCATACCTGCCGGGGAAGGCATGGTGCCATCTGGCCTGCCCTCCCAAAACACGGTTTTTGTAAAAGGCTACACCTACAACCCCGATACCGCAAGGCTTTTACTAAAAAAAGCCGGTATAACCGGTGACATACCCACCATTAAGCTGTTAACCATACCCATTTACGCCGACATAGCCAGTTTTGCCGCCAAACAACTGGAAGATATTGGCCTTAAAGTGCAGGTAGAGGTAATTCAGAAAAGCCTTTTGCTTGAACAAACGGCTAAAAACCAGGCGCTTTTCTTTCGGGGCAGCTGGATTGCCGATTACCCCGATGCCGAAAACTACATGGCCATGTTTTACAGCAAAAACCCCAGCCCGCCCAATTACACCCGTTATAATAATCCCGCTTTTGACGCACTTTATGAAAGGGCGTTGCAAGAAAATGATGATTCCGCCCGTTACATACTTTACCGCCAAATGGACCAAATAGTTATAAACGATGCCCCCGTTGTTCCCGTTTGGTACGATGAAGCCCTGCACCTTGTTAACACCAATATCGTGGGAATGCAGGCCAATGCGCTTAACTTGCTGGAGCTTAGGCGGGTTGACATAAAACCAGGCCGGTAACGTTTTTTAACTAAAGCCAAAACATGCACAAACGCCGCCATTTTGTAGCCATTTCGTAGCCAAAAACTGGACGTGTTTTAGTTATAACTAATTCATTATCTGCTGATTGCGTTTTCAAAGTGCTCATATTACAATTTTTAAAATACCAACCACATCCACTGTTTTGTACCCCAAGGTACTTTCATGTTTAATGCTTTTACGCCTTTCATAAACCTGCTTCTCCGTTACAGCTTTTAAACTAAAGACTTTAAACTGCGTTGCCTTTTCATCTGTGTTCATCCACTCAATCCCACCTATCTGCGTTCCATTCTTCTTCACCCCCTTTAGGGGTTGCGCGCTAACTTCCCTGCTTTCCGCTTCAATAACTGGAAACTGGAAACCGGGAACTGGAAACTTTCTTCTCCCCTTCTGCCTTAAACCTTAGGCCACACACCTTCCTATACATATATATAAAAAACAGTGTTTTGTCTCACAAAAAAGCAATATTTATTTTTCCACATTCCAGGTTTATCGCCAAGCCAAAACAGTAAACTATACCGTCCTTTTTGCTTTTCCATTCAACAGATCAACCATTATACTCAATCATTGACCAATGACCTAATGACCAGTGACCTAATGTATTTTCTTCTTTTCGTCGCAACATTTCATCCTGTTGTCTCATTTCCCTTATTAATTATAGGTTGTGCAAATACTTTTGTGCAGCAATTACTACTAAATATTAAATGCAACTATAATACTCTATTTATGAAAAAGTTATTACTCGCTGCCGGAATCTTATTGCTAACTGCACAACTGCACGCCCAGTTTCCTATGGGTGGCGGCACTGCAAAAGGCCAGCAGCCGGGTGCCATGAACATTGGCCACGTGTATGGCAAAGTGATGGACAGCCTTGATAAACCTATTGCGGGCGCATCAGTGGTTTTGCTTCAAAACAAATTTGACAGCGTTACCAAAAAGAAGAAAGAAATATTGCTCAAAGCAATGAACACATCTGCTTTAGGTGAATTTAGCTTTGAAGACCTGCCCATGTTTGGCGGCTTAAAGCTTAAAATAAGCGCGGTGGGTTATAAACCTTTTGAACAGGCGGTGGCCTTCCAGATAAATATGGGTGCAATGCAGCAAAAACCTGCCGGCGCCAACGCAAACCCAATGGCTGCTGTAACAACCTTTGCTAACATGGTTGATAAAGACCTGGGCAATATTAAACTGAAAGATGACGCTGCTACCCTGGCGGGCGTTACAGTTGTTGCAAGCGCGCCAACTTTAAAGCTGGATATTGATAAGAAAACATTTAATGTAGATAAGAACATTGTTAGTGTGGGTGGTACAGCGGTTGACGTTATGCGTAATGTACCAAGCGTGCAGGTTGATATTGATGGTAACGTTAAGTTACGTAATGCCACACCGCAAATTTATATTGATGGCAGGCCTACAACGCTTACTTTAGACCAGATACCCGCCGATGCTATACAAAGCGTTGAAGTAATTACCAACCCTTCAGCAAAATACGATGCAAGCGGGGGTAATGCAGGTATTTTGAACATTGTACTTAAAAAGAACAAGAAAACCGGTTATAACGGTAACCTTATGGCTGGTGCTGACAGCAGGGGTGGTTTTAACGGTGGTGGCAACTTTAATGTGCGCCAGGGTAAAATTAATGTTACCGCAGCCACAATGGTAAACGCCATGCATAACAAGGCAAAGGGCACTACTGACCGTTACACTTACGGTGACGACCCAACCCACGTTTACCAGACAAATATTGATAGAACAACCGGTGCATTTATATTCGGCAGGCTTGGTCTTGACTATTATGTTACCAACAGAACAACTTTATCACTTGCCGGCATAAAAGTACATGGGCAGTTTAAACCAAACTCATCCATAACTACTGACAGCCTTGATTTGAACAGCGGTGAAACGTTTAAATATAACGACCGTGTTACTAACGGTACAAGAACATTTAATGCAACTGGTTTACAGTTTGGTATGGTGCACAATTTTGCAAAAACAGGTGAACAATGGACTATAGACGGAAATATGTTTTCCGGCAAAAACAATAGTAACTCAATGTACACCACCAACAGCTTCCTTGGCAACAATACTGCGATCGGTCAATCTTTCGAACAGCAGATATCAACCGGTGGAAATGATTTTTACACTGTACAGAGCGACTACACAAACCCGCTTACTGCAAAAACAAAGCTTGAGGCTGGCGTAAGGGCGCAAATACGCAAAACTGTAAATGATAACGACATTCTTATAGGTTCAAGCCAGGGTAATCTTTTTAAAATACCAAACCTCACAAACAATTATAAAAATACCGACCAGGTATATGCCGCTTACACAACAATAACCAGTGCCATTAAAGATTTTGGTTACCAGGTTGGTTTGCGTGCAGAAAGCAGCAGCTACAAAGGCGAATTAACCAATACCGGGCAGCAGTTTAAAAATTCTTACCCTATCAGTTTATTCCCTTCAGTGTTTCTTAGCCAAAAGCTTAAAAATAACCAGGAGTTGCAGTTAAACTATTCAAGAAGGATAAACAGGCCTAACTTCTTCCAGTTAATACCTTATACTGACTTTACCGACAGCCTTAACATAACAAGAGGTAACCCTAACCTGGTACCTGAGTTTACAAACTCTCTTGAGTTTTCATACAGCAAAACATTTAAGGGCGGTAACAGCCTGCTTGCATCAGTGTATTACAAGCACAGCACAAACCTTATTACAAGGTATTTGGATACAGCTGTTATAAATGACCAGAAATTGCTTATCAACAGTTATGTAAATGCTGAATCAAGCTACAGCTATGGTGCGGAAATTACCTCGATAAACAACATTAAAAAGTGGTGGGATATTACAACAAACATTAACCTGTATAACGGAAAAATAAATACAACAAACGTACCTAACGCAGTACAGCAGGATGCTATATTAAGCTGGTTTGGTAAAGTAAATACCAACTTTAAGCTGGCAAATAACTTCACCATACAGCTTAGCGGCAACTATCAAAGCAAAACAAACCTGCCGGTTAGCCAGGGGCAGGGTATGATGGGCCCTCCGGGCCAGCAGGCACAAAGCTCTTCACAAGGTTATATCAAATCTTTCTGGTCAATGGATTTAGCTATCAGAAAAGCTTTCCTCAAAAACCAGGCAGCAGCAATATCACTTAGCATCAGCGATATATTCAGAACAAGGGCTAACGAACAAATATCAAGCAGCCCGGGCATATTCTACCAGGACTACTATCGTCTTAACAACCCACAGTTAGTAAGGTTAAACTTTACATACAGGTTTGGTAAAATGGATGTGTCATTGTTCAAACGCCAGAATACAAAGAGCACAGGTTCACAGGACGCTATGCAAATGGGCGGACAGTAGTAAAAGTCGCAAATTATTAGAAAAGTGATTTTCGTGAAACGTGAAACGGCAATCGTGAAACAGGGATAGTGGATCATTCAGAAAAATTCAATACTAAACAGGCAAAAGAAACATACGAGGCCCACAAGTCCCTCTCCGCCGCGAGAGGCCAATACGAAGATCAAAAACATTAACAGACGACACTAAACATGCGAGGCCCACAAATCCCTCTCCGCGAGGAGAGGCCTGCCCGAATGATTGTTCAGGCGGGGATTTAGGGAGAGACCAATACGAAGATCAAAACATTAATAGACAACGCTAAACATGCTAGGTCCGCAAGTCCCTCTCCGAGAGGAGAGGGATTTAGGGTGAGGCGATGCGAAGATCAAAACATTCATAGGTAAAGAAAAAACATACGAAATTCAACCTGGGCTCCCTCCACTAGAGAGATTTAGGATGATGAAATAGTCTCATAAGCAAGCAATCGAAGATAAACTTGCTTAACGGCCTTCCTTTATGGGAAGGCCTCTTTAGGTTGAAGGAACTTTTGATTCTGTACCTGTGCTAAACCTTAAAATTTACGTATTTAAAAATTTATTTTCGCTATTGCGTAATATTTACGCAATGTTTTTTTATTTTTGAGCTGAGTATTAAATGGGCCACGATTGCAAACACCGTGAACAATGCAAGTAAATTAAGAAAAGGGATTAATTACAGAAGATTGTGATTTGAAGGAAAGCAAAGGCCAAAGAAGAAAAAACTCTGTGAAAAACTCCGTGAAACTCTGTGTCCTGAATTATTAAAAGCAACTAATTGCCATATAGCAAACAACCAACAATAATCACACAACCTCTAACAGTAAAACCATGCACAGCACATTTTTCTCAATGTTCCGCCATGGCCGTATGCAAATACTTTTTGCAGCAACATGCATTTTCTTTTTTTCATGTTCACAAAAAGAAACAGCGGCCGACACAAAAAAACCGGACGAAAATCGCTTTACGCCGGTGGTATTAACCCAGCCGGGAGATTTTGATGAGCCATTAAACTTTGAAGTATTAAAGGATGGCAAAGTATATATTAACGAGCGCAAAGGCGCATTAAAACTATACGATCCGCTTACCAACACCGTAAAAGTTGTTGCAAACATTCCCGTAAATACAAAGTATACAAGTGCACAAGGTGTTGTAACTGAAGCGGAAGAAGGATTTATTGGTTTTACAATTGACCCTAAGTTTGATGAGAACCATTGGGCATACCTGTACTACGCACACCCAACAAAAGTTGAAGATGTACTGAGCCGCTGGGAGCTGCGCGACGACAAACTGGTACCGGGCAGCGAAAAAGTGTTGCTTGAAATACCAACGCAGCGCGAAGTATGCTGTCACACCGGAGGCGGCATGACGTGGGATAAAGATGGCAACCTGTACCTTACTGTTGGCAACAACACAGGAAACGTTGCAGATAAATCGCAAACAGATGAACGTCCTAATCGCAGCGCCTGGGACGACCAGCGCGGCAGTGGTAACACAAACGATCTGCGTGGAAAAATATTACGTATTCACCCTGAAGCAAACGGCACGTATACTATTCCTGACGGCAATCTTTTCCCTAAAGGAACAGACAAAACAAAGCCTGAAATTTATGTAATGGGAGACCGTAACCCATGGAGGCCATCTGTTGACAGCAAAACAGGTTGGTTGTATTGGGGCGAGGTTGGCCCCGATGCCAATGGGGACACAAAAACTACCCGCACCGGCATGGACGAGCTAAACCAGGCGCGCAAGCCGGGTTATTTTGGCTGGCCTTATTTTATTGGCGAAAATGTTGGTTACCCAATGTACAACTACACCAACGACAGCGTAAACCCACCGCAGGATCCTGCGCACCCTATAAATAATTCAGTAAACAATACCGGCCTTAAAGAACTGCCGCCCGCTCAGCCCGCTTTTATTTCTTACCCTTACGGCGTATCTGATAAATTTCCTCAAGTGGGCACCGGCTCGCGTTGTGCAGTTGGTGGCCCTATATACCATAGAGATAATTTCAAGGATGCCAAACGCCCTTTCCCCGGCTATTACGAAAATAAATGGATAGCGGCTGATCTGTCGCGCGGATGGATAATGGCCATTTCAATGAAAGAGAATGGCGATTATGACTCAATGGAACGTTTTCTGCCAACCTACCAGCCGATAGAACCAATTGACATAAAATTCGGCCCCGATGGTGATTTGTATGTGCTTGAATATGGCAGCAACTGGTTTAGAAAAAGTGAGAACGCCAAGCTGGTTCGCATTGAATTTAATTCAGGCAACCGTACTCCTGTGGTGCAGGCATCTGCCAGTGCAAGCGGCGGCATAGTACCGTTAAAGATCAACCTGTCTTCGGCAGGCACAAAAGATTATGATGGCGATTCATTAAAGTATGAATGGAGCGTAACATCGTCAGCGGGTGGTGCAGCACAAACATTTGCAGAACCTAATCCTGCTGTAACGCTTTCAACGCCCGGTGTGTATACAGCCACTTTAACCGTTACTGACCCATCGGGTGCTAAAAACAGTAAAGCAGTAAATATTACTGCGGGTAATGAGCCACCAAAAGTTGATTTAACTGTTAGCGGTAATAAAACATTCTTCTTCCCCAACAAACCATTTGCTTATGCAGTAGCCGTAAGCGATAAAGAAGATGGTAAGGTTGACCCCAAACAGGTTGCTGTAAGCATAGATTACGCTTCAGAAGGTTTTGATATGGCTGAAGTACAGCAGCAGCAACGCAGTGTTGATGCATCAACCCGTTTTGCAGTAGCACAGGCGTTGATAAAGAAAAGTGATTGCAAGAACTGCCATAATGTTGACAGCAAATCGGTAGGGCCGATGTTTACACAAATTGCTGATAAATACAAATCTCAAATGGCGTGGGCGCTGGATAGTTTACCTAAAAAAGTACGTGGTGGCGGTGTTGGTGTTTGGGGCACAGTTAGCATGGCTGCGCACCCGGCCCTAAGCCTTAACGATGCACGAACTATTGTAAATTATATTTTAAACGTTAACGATAAAAATATAAGCACACTGCCATTAAGCGGCAATTACACACAGGCTATACCGGCAGGCGATAACGGCAAGGGTACCGTGATTGTTCGCGCTGCTTATACTGATAAAGGTGCTGCACCTGTACCTGCATTAACAACAGAAAGTGTTGTAACGCTGCGCAGCCCGCAGCTTGCACCAGGCGATGCTGATGTTATAAGCAATGCCGACAAAAAAATGCAGGCAATGTTTGTTACGGGCATTGCAGTGTTGCCAAAAGCAAACGGATATATCGGCTATAAAAACATTGATTTTACCGGCGTTAAACAGCTTGAAATAAATGCATCGGCCAACCCGGGCCAGGGCTTTAGCGGTGGTATTATTGAAATACATCTTGACAGCCCAACAGGCGATTTACTTGGGCAGACTGAGATAAAACCGGTTAACCCGTTTGCAGCACTAATGAATGCAGCTAATGCAACACAAAATGCTGGTGGCGCTAAACCTGCACCGGGTGCAAAACCAGCCGCTCCCACAGCCGCACCGGGCAAAGCACCAGCTAAGCCTAAAGGTATTGATATGTCAAGAATAGCAAGGATGATGGCCATGCCGGGAACAAAGATTGATATTAAAGACATAACTGGTCAGCATGATGTGTATTTTGTATTCAAGAACGATAAAGCAAAATCTTCTGCACCGCTTATGTCAATAACAAATATCAAGTTCAACGACATGAAAATGCCTGACCCTCCAATGCCAAAACCATAGAGGAGGGGTTTGAATGTTTGAGCGTTTGAATGTTTAAACGTTCTGGGAGATGACCGGTTTCGATAGTTCTTTGAGAATGTTTCAATATGTCACCCCTTTGGGGTTTATTAAAGGTGCAGCGTTTATTACTACAATAATATCATCGCTTCGGGATTTACGTCGCAGGTTTTCAAACCCCAAGGGTTGACATTGTTGTAGAAGTGAAAATAATTTTATCCTTACAGGATTTACGTAGCGGGTTTTAACCCTGAAGGGGTGATATTATTGTAGAGGCAAAAAATTATTGACGGCTAAACCCCGAAGGGGTGACATTAAAATATCTCTCAAATCAGAAAATGCGATTTGTAAAACAGTATTAACAAAAAACTTAAAACACAACACCATGTATAACAGGAGAAACTTTTTAAAACAATCAGGTGCAGCCGCCATTGGCAGCATGTTTTTAGCCAACAAGGCAGGTGCAGCTTTTTTTGAAAGCAAAAAACAACACGCAGTAGGCGTGCAATTATTTACATTCTTCACAACCATTGATAAAGATGTACCCGGCACACTAAAAGCCATTGCCGGCGTGGGTTACAAAGAAGTTGAATCTGCTTTCAGCATGAAAGGCGGTTTTTATGGCATGTCATCAAAAGAATTTGCGCAGGTAGCGAAAGATTCAGGTGTAAAGTGGGCATCGCACCACGTAATAGGCGCACCATTTAAAATGCCCGCAAGGCCGGCCAATCCAGCGCCGGTTGCAAACCCAAAAGACACCGCCGGCAGGGCTGCTATGATGGCGGCCATAGCTAAAATGCCGCCCATGTTAAACCTGAAAGACAACTACCAGCAGGTGGTTGACGAAGTCGCAGCAGGCGGCCTTAAATACCTGGTATGCGCATCCATACCATTAAGCACAGGTGATGAAATAAAACAAGCTGTTGACATATTAAGCAAAGCTGGAGAAGCCGCCAAAAAAGCCGGCTTAACCCTGTGCTACCACAACCACACCCACGAGTTTGAAATGGTTGAAGGCCAAAAACCTTACGATGTATTGCTTACGCAGGTCTCTTCCGATTTGCTTAAATTTGAGCTTGACCTTGGTTGGGCTACCGCTGCAGGCGTTAACCCCGTTGATCTGTTCAAGGCAAACCCCGGTCGTTTCCCGTTGTGGCACGTAAAAGACATAAGCGCAGACAAAAAACAACCGGTTGAAGTTGGTACCGGCATAGTGGATTTTAAACCCATTTTTGCCGCGGCAAAAACTGCAGGCATGCAGCACTTTTTTGTTGAGCAGGATGGTGCGCCAAAACCGATTGAAAATATTACTACCAGCTACAACAACATCGTTACAAAAATATTGAAGTAGCCCATCGGATCTACAGGTAGCTTTATAAAATTTTCATCATGCAAAACAGGAGAAATTTTATTAAACGATCTGGTGTTTTTGCATTAGGCAGCGCGGCCCTGTTTAGCAGTGCCGGCGCTGCCTTTTTTGAAAAGAAGAAACTGCACGCAGTTGGATTGCAGCTATATACTGTTACAAATGTTTTGGTAAAAGATGTTGCAGGCACGTTAAAGCAAATTGCGGCGATCGGCTATAAAGAACTTGAATCTGCTGAAAGCCCAAAGGGTAATTATTATGGCCTGAACCCCAAAGTTTTTGCAGCTATGGCAAAAGATGCAGGGTTAATATGGTTGTCAAACCACGTAAATGGTGCACCCTATAAAAGGCCCGGCGTTAAAACCGCCGCAGTTGATACAACAAAAAGAAAGCAGCCAAAATTTGATTTCTTAAAAAATCTGCAGGAAGATTACCAGGAGCTGATTGATGAAGCAGCAGAAGGTGGATTAAAATTTTTAGTGTGCGCTTCCATTCCGCTGGTTACTGCGGACGAAATAAAAGAAGCGGCTTCAATTTTGAATACTGCGGGCGAAGCCGCAAAAAAAGCGGGCATTACACTGTGCTATCATAATCATACCCATGAATTTGAGGCTGTTGAGGGTATTATACCATACGATTACCTGCTTGCGCAAACAAATGCCGATATATTGAAATTTGAGCTTGACCTTGCATGGGTAACAAAGGCCGGTGCTGACCCGGTTCAATTGTTTTACAAAAACCCTGGACGCTTTCCGCTTTGGCATGTTAAAGATCTGAGTGCTGATAAAAAGCAGCCTGTTGAAGTGGGTACCGGCATTGTGAACTTCAGGCCCATATTTGCTGCTGCGAAAAAAGCCGGTATGAAACATTTTTTTGTTGAGCAGGACGATTCGCCTAAACCAATGGAAAATATAACAACCAGTTATAACAATATTGTTGGCAAAATATTGGCGTAAAACTTTTATGATGGATATTTACCGCGCGAAAAGCTATTTTTTTGGTTGGAAAATTAAAATACAGATGATGCAGAAAATGTTGCGGCTACGGTTGTGGATGGTGGTAGGGCTGATAATGGTTAGCGGGTTTTGTTTCTCGCAGGATATACCCAAAACCATACCGCCATTTAACATGGTATTGGTTGACGGTGTTACCTATTACAATGCTGATAATATTGAAAAGGGTAAACCTTTAATGATCGTATATTTTGACCCGGAATGTGAGCATTGTCAGAATTTTACAAAACAACTTGTAAAGAACATTGCAAAGTTCAGCAACACACAAATAGTGATGATATGCGCTGCACCTGGTATACCACCGTTAAAAAAATTTGTGGACCAGTTTAACCTTGGCAAATATACAAACATTAAAGCGGGCACCGAGGGCATGTATCACGCTACGATGAATTTTTATAACGTTGATGTAACGCCCTTTACAGCTTTGTATAATAAAAGCGGCCAGTTAATAACATTTTACCGCACTGTTCCACAAATACAAACGCTGGTGGAGGAATTGAAAAAGTAGAAGGGGTTTGATTGTTCGAAAGTTTGAGTGTTTGAAAGTTGGGGTGTTTGAAAGAAATTGTACTGATGAAGATATTGTTGATTTGAGCTCTCAGCAGTAAGCCTTGAATAAAACAAAAGTTGTGCACCAGCCAAAAATTATAAACAACAGCGATCAAGCAGTATCAAGCAATAGGGCAAAAAGTAACGCGTGCGCTGTTACACCTTGGGTTCCCGAAGTTTCGGGAGTGGCACGGCCGAACGGCGGAGCGTTTTGGCCCGCCCTTGAATTTCTTTTGTTACTTTTCTTTTTTCAAGAAAAGAAAAGTAAAAGATTGAACACATGCAGGCTTGAAGAAGTTTGCAATTACAAAGTGAATGGTTGGTAGGCTATAATTTGTTACTTTATATATCTTAACTATAATAAATTATATGAAAATATTCAACTGGTTTTTTATCTTCTGCTTCATTGTATTCGCAGCACTGCAATACAATGACCCTGATCCATATATATGGATGCCAATTTACCTTTATGCCGCATTTCTTTGCTGGCAATCAATAAAGGCAAGGTTTAACCCGGTATTATACTGGATAGGTTATGTGGTATACGGTGGTTACGCTATATATAAAGTTTTTGATGAGAACGGCCTGTTAGACTGGATAAGATACCACAATGCAGGCAGCATTACCGAAACAATGAAGGCTAATCACCCATGGGTTGAAGAAACACGTGAGTTTTTTGGATTGGTGATAGTGATAGTTGTTCTAATTATCAACCACATTTATTTAAGCCGCAAAAAGAAAAAACCATAAGCAACCATTTTTATTAATTTTTTATTTTTTTGATGATGTACAGGAAGATTTTTCATTTATTGGCCAGCATGTTTATTTGTTTTACTGTTTTCGGCCAGCATAATATTACACTTACCGGCCGGGTGCTTGATACACGTTCAAAACCGGTAACAGGGGCATCTGTTTTTGTGCTCAACACCAACCTTGCAACAATAAGCGATGCGGCTGGTGGGTTTCAGATCAGGAATTTAACTGAAGGCGATTATACCATCGCTGTTACAGCATTAGGTTTTGCCTCTATAAATGAAAAAGTGCACATTGCAAAAACAGGCAGTACGCCGCTTGCATTAACGTTAATGGACGCCGCAAACCAGTTGGATGCAGTAGTGGTATCCGCAGAGAAAAAGGAAGAGAATGTGCAGAATGTCCCTTTCAGCATTTCAGCATTAACGGCAAAAAATATACAGGAATACCGCCTTTGGAATACAAAAGACATTACTGCTATAGTACCTAATTTATATGCGGGCAACCCCGGTGATGGGAGGAATGTTACTTCTATCCGCGGTATAACATCTTCATCCTACGATCCCGCTGTTACAACTTACATTGATGGTGTTAACCAGTTTACACTTGATACTTACATACCGCAGCTTTTTGACGTAGAGCGCATTGAGGTGCTGCGCGGCCCGCAGGGCACGTTATATGGGCGCAATGCAATGGGCGGCGTAGTTAACATTATTACCAAACAGCCTACCAATAACACAGATGGTTTTGCTGAAATAAGTGAGGGTAATTATGGCGAACAGCGTTACACGCTTGGCATACGCACACCCATTGTAAAAAATAAATTATTCTTTGGTGCCTCCGGACTGTACGAAGGGCTGGATGGTTATTACACTAACGATTTTAACAACACCAAATTTGATAAACAACACAGCGTAGGCGGTAATTATTATCTTAAATATCTCGCCTCAGCAAAATGGGCTATAACACTTAATGTAAAACATCTTGCGGCGCGCAACTACGGCTCGTTCACACTCGCCGGCAGTAAAGATGATGCTTTTGCAACGCCTTTTCATGTTGATCAAAATGCTATAGCAAAACTTGTTGATAATACATTCAACAGTTCGCTGTCAGTAAACTACGCAGGTGATAAATTTAATTTCAGTTCACAAACAGCATATCAATCCAACTACAGGTATTATGCAACACCAATTGACGGTGATTTTGCGCCTATTGATGGTGTTACCGTTATAAACAACTATGGCAATAAATGGAACAATGTAAAAGTTGTTACCCAGGAGTTTAAATTTTCTTCACCTGCATCAAATGCATCGCCATTTAAATGGACTGCCGGTGCTTATTTCTTCTACCAGGATGTGCCAAATAAGCAGGCAACACATTTTGGCAAGGATGCACAATATGTTGGTTCACCTCAAACTAACTATGCAATAATAAATACTACTACCGGCAAAAACGCTGGTATGGCTGTGTATGCACAGGGCATTTATCAATTAGGCAAGATGGCGGACATCACGGGTGGCATACGCTACGATTACCAGCACAGCAAGGAAGAAGTGCTTGGTGAATACCAGCCTGATGGCTCGCCAACACCTATATTCGACACACAATCTGATACTTCGGGCAGTGCATCATACAGCGCCTTCTCTCCTATGGTTAGCATTGCGCTGCACCCAACAACAAACACTAACCTTTACGGCACTTACAGCCGTGGTTACAGAACCGGCGGCTTAACACAATTATCAGCCGATCCTTCTCAACCGCCTTTATATGCATACAAGCCCGAATACAGCAACAATTTTGAAGTAGGCATAAAAAACACCTTGCTCGAAAATAAGTTGAAACTAAACATAGCATTGTTTTATACAACCATAACCAATGCACAGGTACCAACATTGGTGCTGCCTTCTGCAATTACAATAACTAAAAATGCAGGCGGCCTTACCAGCAAAGGCATTGATGCAGAACTTGCAGCCACCGTGGTAAAAGGCCTTGAGGCTACATACAATTTTGGGTACACGCATGCACGCTACACAACGCTTAAACTATCGTCAAACGGCAGCGAAGAAGATCTTGCAGGTAACCACCAGGTGTTTACACCTGATGTAACTTCTATGCTTGCCTTGCAATACAGCTTTGCTGTTGACCAGTCACAAGCGGTTAAATTATTTGTGCGTGGTGAGTGGATGTATTTAGGCCAGGAATATTTTGATCTTGCCAACAGTATAAGGCAGGCGCCTTATCATTTATTAAACACAAGCGCAGGGCTTACCACAAAACATGTTGATGTTATTTTATGGGGCAGAAATCTTGGCGATACAAAATACATTTCATACGCTTACGATTTTGGCGCCGTGCATTTAGGCAACCCAAAAACATACGGCATAACTGTAAGGGGAAGGCTGTAAGAACGTGAGACGTGAGACGTGAAAAAATGAAAAGTGAAAAGGCAAAAGTGGAAACATAGGCATGAAGCCGCAAAGCATATGTTAAACAACAGAAAATAAAGCATTAGGGTTTATAAAAAGCATCGGCTAACACCTTTTTAAGCCCCATCGGGGCGACAGGTTAGTAGCAGGACAAACTTACAATGTATATGAGCCCCGTAGGGGTGACATGTTAGCAGCCACCTTGAAAGGACGTCGGCGGCATGTTTGAATTAACATCATGATGAAAATTGAACACAAAGTTGAAGTGAGTGACACAACTGGCGATGCCATGAAAATATGCTGCCCAAAAACTATACTAAATTAGTCGGCTGTTCCATTTCGTCGCTTCTTTTTATGGGTTTGCCGCAAATAAATACAGTTACGCAGTAGCTTAAATAGATTTGATTGTTACAAACCCAAATACTAACGATAAAACAACCTTACATGAAAAAATTGCACCAGCAGGTATTGCCATATATAATTACAGGATTTACTTTTTTAGCCACACAAACACACGCTCAGGATGCGCCGCAACTGGGCAAAAGCCCGGTTAAGGATGTTGTTAGCGCTATGACGCTGGAAGAAAAAGCGCGGCTTGTGGTGGGCATGGGTTTCAGGTTTCAAAGCCCGGTACCAAGAAGAGATACCGGCGCAAACGCGCAAAGAGATACAACGCGCAGGCCGCAATTACCACCCGTTGATCCGGCAGATAATATCCCTGAAAAAGTACCTGGCGCTGCTGGCAGAACACACGCAATACCACGCCTTGGTATACCTTCCATCACTGTATCAGATGGCCCAGCAGGTATACGAATTTCGCCAATAAGAAACAACGACAGTTCAAGAACATATTATGCAACAGCATGGCCATCAGGTACGTTGCTGGCATCCTCATGGGACACTGTTACCGTAAAAAAAGTGGGCATGGCTTTTGGCAACGAGATAAAAGAATATGGTGCCGATATTATTCTTGGCCCCGCACTTAATATCCACCGCAACCCGCTTGGAGGAAGGAATTTTGAATACTATTCTGAAGACCCGCTGATAGCCGGTAACATAACAGCGGCGATGGTTAACGGAATACAATCGCAGGGCGTGGGCACATCAATAAAACACTTTGCAGCAAACAACCAGGAAACAAACCGCAATACCGTTAATACTATTGTTAGCGAAAGGGCCTTACGCGAAATTTATTTGAAAGGGTTTGAGATTGCAGTAAAAAAATCGCAGCCCTGGACGGTAATGACAAGTTACAACAAGCTTAACGGCCCGTACACATCGGAAAACCCTGAGCTTGTTACAACAATATTGCGTAATGAGTGGGGCTTTAAAGGTGCTGTTATGAGCGACTGGTTTGGGGGCACCGATCCTGTTGGGCAAATGAATGCAGGGAACGATCTATTGATGCCCGGCACAAGTGACCAGTCAAAAAAAATAGTTGACGCTGTAAATGCGGGGAAGATTGATGTAAAGAAATTAGATGAAAACTGCGAGCATATTTTAAATATCGTCCTTCTCTCACCTGAGTTTAAAAAGTATGACGTTTCAAACAGGCCAAATCTTAAGGCGCATGCCCTTATATCGCGCTCGGCTGCAACGGATGGCATGGTTTTACTAAAGAATGACAATAAAGCTTTACCGTTGAAAGGAGGCAAAAAAATTGCACTGTTTGGCAATACATCGTATGATATTATTGCCGGTGGCACCGGCAGCGGGGATGTTAACAAGCCATACACTATAAACCTCGCCCAGGGGCTGGAAAATGCAGGCTTTACCGTTGATGCTGCTATGAAAAGCGAATACATTCAGCATATTGCTGATGTAAAAGCAAAGCGCCCCAGGCCAAGAGGTTTTTCATTTGCTGTACCGCCACCGGTGCCTGAGTTGATAATGGATGCAACTACGCTTGCTCAAAAAGCAAGTGATGAGGACGCAGCCATTATAACTATCGGCAGAAATGCGGGTGAGGGCGCAGACCGGAAACTACCAAACGATTTTTACTTATCAGACACAGAAAAAACTGTGATA
>Ga0206931_1020_pt1 | contig 56269 bp, 51 predicted proteins | sample Alteio_BWOrgHeat_17_FD_152946 | JGI IMG/M metagenome (GOLD analysis project Ga0206931, IMG submission 152946) | Enriched cells from forest soil in Barre Woods Harvard Forest LTER site, Petersham, Massachusetts, United States -... | ecosystem: Environmental > Terrestrial > Soil > Temperate forest >...
ATCCGGTCACCGACGTAGGCAGCGGAGATCCCGGCATCCTGAATTTCGCCTATGCCCTCGAACAACTGGAGGCTGCCTTTTACATTAAAGTAAATGCCTCCTTTTATACGAATATTACATCGGATGAACAGCAGATCCTGACTGACATTATGAATCATGAAATGGCGCATCGCGATTTCTTTAAGGCAGCGTTGGGTTCTGCGGCCATTGGAACACTGACTTTTGATTTTTCATCCATTGATTTTACAAACCGGGCTTCCGTGCTGGGTACGGCCAAAGCTTTAGAAGATACCGGAGTTTCTGCCTACAATGGAGCCGGAAAATATATTCAGAGTGCGGATTATCTGACACTGGCAGGCAAGATCGTCTCAGTGGAAGCACGTCACGCGGCAGCCATCCGGGATCTACTGATGCCCAGGACTTCCTCTTTTGCAGGAGACGATGTTGTCAATCCAACCACCGGCCTGGATTATTCCAGAACACCCAATGCAACTGATTCTACCCATCCAATGAGCATTGTGGCCACAGCCAATACATTTCTTAAAACAAAAATATCTGCCACGAAACTTCCTTAAATAAATAATTATGAAAGCGATTAAAATAATAGAAACATTGAATAGTGAAGTAAATGATAAAACCTTCTCACGTAGGGAAGCTTTTAATAAGGGAATCAATTTGGGTATTAAGGGCATTTTTGCGGCAGTCCCACTTGCAATGCTTCTGAAACCGACAAAGACCTATGCGGGAATCACTTCTGCAGTCGATGTCCTGAATTTTGCGCTGACACTGGAATATCTTGAATCCTCTTTTTATACTATGGGAATTAGCTCAGGTATCGTACCAGGTTCAGATATGGCCGTCATCGCCCAGATCAGTAAGCATGAAACTTCTCATGTTGCTACGCTCAAAGCAGCTATCTCGGGAGCGGGTGGGACACCGGTTATGGAGCCAACTTTCGATTTTACAGCCGGCGGAACATTCCCCGATGTTTTTACCAATTATACAACCTTTCTTACGTTGGCAAATGCATTTGAAGATACCGGTGTGCGTGCATATAAAGGACAGGCTCCAAATTTATTGGGAACTGATCTATTAACAGCAGCGTTGGATATTCACTCCGTGGAAGCCAGGCATGCCTCTGAAATCAGACGTTTGAGGGGTCAGAAAGGCTGGATAAGCGGAAACATGACGGCTGGTGTGCCGCCAGCCGTTTACGCGGGAGAAGATAATGTTACACAGGGTGGAGTTGATGTAACCACCGTAACAACTGTTTCTGCAGCTTATATAATGGAAGCCTTTGATGAGCCGCTAACCATGGATCAGGTATTGGCTATTGCCGGCCCCTTTATCAAAAGTTAATTTACAAGCGGATCCTATTGGGCCGACATCATATTAAAAAAGCCCGGAATTATTTCCGGGCCTTTAAATCTAATTTTATCTTATTTAACAAACGTTGCACCTCGTTTTCGATTTTTGACTGAGAAAGCGGATTCGTTTGATGAGACGTATTTATATGTAATTTCCGTTTGCGTGCGGAAATCGCGTTAATGATTGTATATATATATTTAATTAGTTAACGATATATAGGGATAAACAACACCAAAACCCAACGACAATTTGGTATTAAACGTGGTATAAATTGTTGTGATATGGTATGTATAAAGTGTCCTCCACGCATTATACAGGTTGAGATTATCGCCTGGTTTGCCGGACATCTGTATAATTATATTTGCAGCGGTGTCACTGATATCCGGTTTGAGAAGTGTTGATTGTCCCGGAGCCAGAGGGAAACTATCCTGCGCTACATTCAGGGATGCAATAATGGTGTCTTTGCTTGGCACCTGCAACTTACCGTTTACCGTGATTGAGTAAATGGTATCTGATTGCGCAATGATTGCCATATAAGGACGATACTGATACGCCGGATCAACGGGTGGTTTTGTATCAGATTTTTTGCAGCTGGCAAATATTACTAATGCAGTACAAAGCAGCAATATAGCTTTCATATGTTTGTTTTTTTTGGAGGGTCTCTTATATAACCAACACCTTCAAAGATACACAACTACAGCATACATCAAAAGAACTGCCTCGAAGAATGTCTTATAATGTATTGGATCTATTTACTTCTAAGTCAATCAGTTATATACAAATGGATTCGTTCAATGCGGGTATTTAATATTTTTAAATTGACAATTATCAAGAGGGCGGCAATTACCCAGACTGGTGCTTGAGAACGCGGTGATTATATTCCCGGTATTATTTCAGGTGGCCCTGCGTCGCAATCTGTAATACCGATAGAAATTACGGGCATTCAACTTCTCTTTCTAATATAAGCGAACAGGTAGTGTATGAATCCGAACGGTCAGTCTGATGAATTTAGAAAAGCAATATTGATTATCATTTGATTGTTAAAATGGCATCTGATTGGTGGCAGAAAACACGAACCAATCCCATGCTTAATAACTATTTCAAAACCGCCTGGCGTACGATCTCCCGCCAGAAAATAAATACCCTGATCAATGTAGTCGGACTTTCCTTCGGAATCTGCGCCTGCCTTGTCATTTATCTGATAAATAGTTATGACTTGGGTTTTGACCGGTTTCATCCTGGTGGAGACCGGATCTACCGGATAGTAGGTGAAGCTCAAAGGGAAAATGGAGAAAAGATATTTTTAAATGCGCCGCTGCCTGAGATGGCAGGTTTTCAAACTCAGATTCCGGGATTTGATGCAGTTTGCGGATACTTCCAGTATGGCGCAAAAACAACGATTGAGGAAGCGGGAAAACCCGATAAGAAGTTTAGTGGTGATCTGGACAGGGGTGGTATTGCGAGTATTATTACTGGTCCCTCCTATTTTGACATATTTACTTACCGTTGGCTGGCTGGCCACCCGTCGGATTTAAACGAACCGTTCCGTGTGGTCCTCACAAGATCCAGGGCCATTGAATATTTCGGCAATGTACCAGTAAGTCAAATGATCGGTAAAACGGTTATTTATGACGATTCTTTGAAAGTTACAGTATCCGGTATACTGGAAGACTGGAATTACAAATCAGATTTCGCATATACAGATTTCATTTCGATCCGCACCGCAACGCATAGCTTTTTACGTAGCAGGATTCCTACAGAAGACTGGAGTAATCTGGGTCCCCATCAGTCACAGGCATTTGTGAAACTTTCGAAAGCTGGTTCCGTAACGAAGGTGAATGAAGCATTTGCAGTATTCATCAAAAAGAATGTAAAACCGCGCCAGATCGGAACTAAAATAAATATGTGGCTTCAGCCGATTACAGATATCCATTTTACGCCAGAGTTTCACAGAGGAGATGACGGCGACAATCAATTCAGAAAAGCTTATCGTCCGGTGATTTATGCACTCATGGGTACAGCCGTTTTTATTCTCCTGATCGCTGCCGTCAACTTTGTCAATTTGACAACTGCACAATCTTTTCAACGTGCAAAAGAATCCGGAATCAGAAAAGTGATGGGCAGCAGGAGGAGTCATTTAATTTTTCAATTCCTGACTGAAACATTTTTGCTCTCGCTGATGGCTGTATTGATGGCGGTTGTTTTTGTCCGTCCCGTACTTTCTTTTTTCCGGGAGTATATACCGGACGGGGTCGTGTTTAATTTAAATATCGAAAACGTTTTTTTCCTGGTGGGTGTTTTAGTCCTGACGACTTTGCTGGCAGGTTTTTATCCCGCCTTTGTACTTTCTGGTTTTAAACCTGTACAAACCCTCACCGGTACCGGTGTCAGGGCCACTCGCGGAAAAGGCTACTTACGCAAATCACTGATCGTTTTTCAATTTAGCATCTCGCTGCTGTTTATAATTGGCACACTGGTGATTGGAAATCAGATCCGGTATATGCGTAGCAGTAATAAAGGCTTTTCTTCTGACGCCGTGATAAACATTCCGAGGGTTTGGAGAGATCATTCTGATAAAATACGAGCACTTGCAGAAAGTATCCGGCGTATACCCGGTGTTGATAAAGTCATTTTACAGGCTTTCGCTCCCATGGGCTTTCCGCACATTTCACAAACCATTACTTATAAGGGAAAGGAAGATATTAAACTGCAGGTTTCGCTGCAGCCGGGGGACGAACATTTTATTCCATTTTATGAAATGAAGTTAGTCGCCGGAAGAAATATGTTTCCCAGTGATAGTTTAAGAGAACTGATCGTTAATCAAACTTTTGCCGGCAACATTGGGTTTTCCGATCCTCAGGGGGCCATCGGAAAACAAATTTCCTGGTTTGACGGAAAGACTTATCCGATTGTTGGTGTGGTAGCAGATTTTCATGAAAATTCTTTCCACGAAGCGATGAAACCCGTAGTAATTGCACACATGCCGGAGCAGGAGAAAGGGATAGGATTGAAACTTGCGACCAGGGGTAAGGAAGTAGTGGAGGCAAAGGCAATCATCAGCCAGATAGAAAAGGAATGGAAAAAAGTTTATCCCGAAGAAAATTTCGATTACCATTTTCTTAACGAATCCATCACCTGGTTATATGATCAGGAAACTAAAACAGCCTGGTTAATGAACGTGGTCATGTTCATCACCATCTTTATCTCCTGTATGGGACTCTTCGGCCTGGCGCTGTTTACCGCGGAACAGAGAACAAAAGAAATCGGCATCCGCAAAGTGCTCGGTGCTACAGTCACAAACATCGTAACTCTGCTGAGCAGGGATTTTGTATTACTGGTAGTCATTGCGCTGATTGTTGTTTCACCGGTTGCCTGGTATCTGATGAATCGATGGCTGGAGGATTTTGCTTTTCGCATACATATCGGCTGGTGGGTTTTTATTCTCGCCGGATCTATGGCTGTTCTCATTGCACTTTGTACAGTCAGTTTCCATGCTGTTAAAGCCGCCATGGCCAATCCTGTTAAAAGTCTCAGGCACGAATAGAAACTTTACAAACAATCAGGAACTTAGCTTTTTCGGGTAGCTCCAACTCACACACGACAGTCAGGGCTTCGCTCTGCCAACAAACCTCTCTTTACCCAATAAAAAATGTATGGCCCGCAAAATATTTTTTTCAAGCGCTTTTTCTGTTTTCAGATTGGCTAAATACCTGACAATTTCCAGTCTCCTCGATGCTGGCAGACCATCAAACACCATTTTAGCTTCCCTGTTTTTATCTAGTGCCTTTTTAAAACTTATGTGGGGAGTAATTACCCTGGGCATCGGATCAAAGTCCACCGATACTTTTATTATTTCGCCAATCCGTCTGGGTGAATGAGGCAACATAGTCGTATTAATATACAGCCGCCAGTCACCGCTGTATCTGATTAATGTCTGTTTGTACGGAACTCCATTCACAGTACCCTTAATGGGAATCGCACCTTTGCTTTTCCCCGATTTCCTGAAAATATTTTCCAATATTTTGTCAGGAACATGTACATAAGGATTCACTCCGATGATATTTATTTCTGCAGTAAATTTCATAGCTGCTCCAAAGTTTGGTAAAAACTTTCTATTTCTGATTTTCCTCCCTGATTGGACTCCAAGTTCCCAAATACAGCGCACAGAGGGTGGCTACGATTAATCCTACCTTTGTTTCAATCAAAACAGGAAATTGAACGAAAACTTATTGTACCGGTCTGTTGTTAAAATTTTTATCATACTGGTTCCCTGTTTGTTGACTGTTTTAACCTCCTGTCAGCAGGTTAGTCATTCAGTCAAAATTCAGAAGGACCAGCATGCGCCTCCGCTTGTGGTGGGCTTAAAATGTGTTCTCCCAAAAGTACTAAAGGAATCCTCCGGTCTGTGTTATACAAATGGCAACTTATGGACATTCGGGGATAGTGGTAATCCCAATGAAATCTACAGGATTGATTCTTCAACGGGAACCATTTTACAAACAGTTGAAATCGAAAACTTTCCAAATATTGATTGGGAAGACATCACTGCGGATTCTTCCTATATCTATATAGGCGATTTTGGGAATAACAATGGAAACCGCAGAGATCTTAAAATTATTCGTATTAAGAAAAAGGATCTGAATGTTCCGGGAACATTTTTAAAAATGCAGGGGGAAGCTATTCATATCAGCTATGCAGACCAGACCCATTTTGCAAGAGTAAAGAATACGGATTATGATTGTGAGTCCCTGATCTCAATAGGACAATTTCTTTATGTATTTACCAAGGACGGTATTGATTTGAAGACACGCTGTTATAAGATTTCGAATCTGCCCGGCACTTATCGGGTTTCCCCTGTTTCAACTTTTGACACGAAGGGAAAGATTACGGCGGCAGCCTTTAACCCGGTGACAAAAGAAATTGCATTATTGGGATATATGAATAAGAAAGTGGGATCATTTATCTGGTTTTTGAATGGGTATCAAAACGATGATTTTTTCGGGGGCAGGAATAAAAGAATAACGATTGGTTCAGCGAAAGACTGGCAAACGGAGGGGTTGGATTATGTATCGGCTAACAGATTGTTTATGAGTTGTGAAACCAGTAAAAGTCAGAGGGCATCCCTATATTTTGTGCAAAAGAATTGATCAGTTTAAACAGAAGCCGTCAGTTTATATACCTGAATTACCAAAAGCCGCCTTCCAACTACAGTATCTCTTCAGAATTTGTCGATACATTTCCATATTATTAAAATGAATACCATGAAAAAGAGCCTGCTCAAATTATACATCTTCGCTAATCTGGTGCTTTCCTGCGTATTATGTAAGGCACAAACTTCGGATGTTTATTCTTTTGAAAAAATGATCCCGGTTCCGGGGGACGGTGGTTATGATTATGTGTCGATAGACGAAGTAAACAGACATTTATTTGTATCGCATGGCACATCCGTAAACGTAGTCGATCTGAAAACGGAGCAGGTTATTGGATCTGTTGATAACATGAAAGGAGTGCATGGTATAGCAGTGGATAATGAAGTGAACAGGGGATTTATTACCGATGGAGGAGATAATTCAGTAGTGGTCTTCGACCTTAAAACTTTTAAAACGATTACCGTAATTCCCGTCACGCCGAAAGGTCCGGATGGCATTATGTTTGACCCTTTCACCAAAAGAATATTTGCTTTTTGCGGCCACGGTAATGCCGCCTCTGTAATTGATGTAAATGAATTGAAAGAAATAGGCACGATAGACTTAGGGGGCGGTCCTGAATTTGCGGTTCCCGACGGAAAAGGTTTAATATATAATAATCTCGAAGACAAGAACAGTCTGAATGTGATTGATGCAAAGACCATGAAAGTTATTCATAACTATCCGTTGTCGCCTTGCGGTGGTCCAACAGGCCTGGCATTGGATGGAGCGAATCAAAGGGTATTTACGGGGTGCCGGACGAACAAGGGGATGAGTGTCGCGGATATAAATACCGGTAAAGTCGTGACGACCCTGCCCATCGGTGCCGGTGTAGATGCAGTTGTTTATGATGTGTCAACCAAATTAATTTTTTGCTCGAACGGGGACAGTACAACGACTATTATTAAACAGAAATCTGCGGATGATTATGCTGTGGTCCAGACCTTATACACAAGGGTACGGGCAAAAACCATGGCACTTGATAAGGTTACACATAAGATATATTTGAGCGCTCCGAAATTTGAGCCCGGAACCAGAAAGATCATTCCCGGAACTTTTGCTGTTCTTGTCTATAAAAAGCAGTAAACAAAACCGTACTCTGGTCTCCTATTACTCTTGCTTCAGCGGGACTTTCGTTTCCCACGTATTTCCCAGCTGACCAAGTACATTATCTCACAGGCGATTGAAGGTCAACGAGGGAGAAGATCGGAGAAATCACCGAAAGCCGGTGAGATCAACGGAAGCTCTTGGATAAAACTTCCCTAAATCCCGTAAATCAAAAAAATTCTCGGCGGAGTGTTATCAAAAAAATTGATGCAAGTAATTTTTACTTTAAACCATCACGCCTTCGTCTAAAATCGAAGATATTTTATAAGATGATAAACTTCATTTTTCTGAGTGACCGGACGCCTGATAAAACATCAAAAAAATATATTTCGATTTTTTTTAGATAAAAACTACTAAAGACTTTTAGAAAATTGCCGAGATTATAAAGGACCGGTACAAATGCGGTGGCCAAATTAAAAGGTCTTCGTTTACTTAGCATTTTTTTTTCCTTCGTTGAAATGAATTGCTTTAGTCGATATTGTTTTAGTTAAGAGCAATTGAATCGCCATCAGATAAGGCATCACGAATGGTATCGCAGGGATCGACACAAAATAACCAGCGACCTTTAGAGGTTCGAACCCTCCGGAAGGAATCAGATCCAGCAGCATCCCGATAAGACTGAACAGGGCGTACATCTTAGCGGCACGCGACTTGAACCACCCGTTATTCTTGAAGGCGATCGCAAAACAGGCCGTCGCGATATAGATTAGTGCCACCTCAATAGTGCTTACTTCACTGAATAATTCTCTGATGGGTAAATACCAATCTGGCCTATTCCTTGTGCCAGAGGAGGTAAAAATCTTAAATGCCTCGGTAAGATAATTTCCCCAGAAAGCCATGTTTAGAACAAACAACGGAGCTGCTATAGCTATTGCAGTTATACCAATCGTAGAGTATACATTTTCCGAGACCTGTGTTAATACCCTATGTAAAATTGAAAACGCCACACTTATCAAAATTCCTGCAAAAACCAGGATTTCATAACGGGTCTTCTGTTCTGCTTCCCTTTCTACCCAGCCTGCTGGATTTCCAGGTGGCGGACCAAAACCAAAAAATATAGATATAAAAATCCAAGCCACAATGATCAGTAATGCTGATACTGCAACAGATTTTTCCTGTGCACTTTTATTTTCCTTCAACATAGGACCTCCTAGTCTCCAGGCAGCAAACGCCATCAGACAACTATTAAGGATCCAAACTGGCAGATAAACTGCGGGGGGAAGATGTCCGAAAGCAAAAGCACTGATCAGTGTACACAAAGGCACCAAAGTAAGATAGACCACGCCTATTTTCCGTCCTCGCATACATCGATTTGATTATCCTAAAGATAGTAGACTGGAAAGTCACAATATAATTCGGCAATAAACTTTACATCGGATTAATTACTACCGTTTTTACTACCCGCGTGAGGCAAGTGTACCAGCTTCGCTCCACCTTTCTTTTTACTGGGTACATCAGAGACGGGGTTGAACTTTATCTTACCTGTTTTCACGACTCTCTCACAGAGCCATTGAGGATCGTCTTACGGTTATTGAAGTTCTTAGGAGTATACTTCATGTTCATCAGCTTCTAAGGGATCTGTTCAACGGTTGTCTTATCCCCCCAGTTCTTCAGCATGACAAAACAGGCGTGATAAAAGTCTTTGTTGATGTCACGACTGTATGCAATAAGATATGACTCCAGTTCTTCATGTAAGATGAAGTGGTTAGACGGAAGAACGGAGAGGTCGTCAGTCCGGATCTTCACTTTAGGCGTTGCACCCAGTTTAACCATCCTCTTTTATCTCTCCTGGGATCGGTCATGGGTACCACCGATGATGTCGAACCCAATCGCTAAAGCGATCTGTTTTCGACCTGATCTGAGAAGGTTCTTTTGCGTGGTAAAGTGACATAAAACGACTCACCTTGTCAGGTGTATTTGAGTCGTCTTCTACTGCTCAGTTCCTGGACACAGACACTACCGTTCGTTTTTTTTCTTCTCTTTGTCATGTGATTTACGCTTTGTCTCAGCGCGTACCTAGGTTGTACCTAAATCCGTTTTTTTTATACTTAATTGGTCAAAATGGGCGGTGAGGAAATACAAGAGACCCCTGTTAAGAGGTCCCGTTAGTCGCGTAAGCCGTTGAGTAAGTGTGAGTTTAAGTATCAGTGCCCGGGACTGGATTGACCTTCGGTCATCCAGATACTCCCGCGAGGGGCGATGCAATGCCTTTATCCCGCATCGCGGGATCCGGCATTTTCATTTTTTCGCTTGTGAAAGCAAGCTTTCACCGCTCAAAAATAAAAATGCCTCTCAAACTTCGTTTGAAAGGCATTGTGCCCGGGACTGGATTTTCTTCGCACCCTTTGGGTGCTCAGAAGATCCTTAGGGGTGGTCTTACCCAAAGGTCTCATCCTGCTACGCAGGATCGGTCTTTTTTATTTGTCCGCTTTGGCGAATAAATTCGCCCGCGTCCAAATAAAAAAGCCCCTTTGTCTACGACAAAGAGACCTTTGTGCCCGGGACTGGATTCGAACCAGCACAACCTTGCGGATGCTGCGACCTGAACACAGTGCGTCTACCAATTTCGCCACCCGGGCAAACTCAAACTCAGACTACGTTTCAGGCGTTTTCTCAGATCTAAAACGCCCGGTTTTCTCAACTTCCGTACCCACCCGTACCCAAAAGTACCCAGCGGGGTGCAAATATAAGGGAATGTCAGGTTTTATAAAACAGTCCTAAAGATCAACTGGTTAGATTTTTTTAAATACTTGGAATCGTTGGTGAAAAAGGAATATTGACTTATATCAGATCATCTTCTGCAATTCAGAAAGAAATCCTCAGTTACAACGAGATAGCCGCCCTGTTGAATGTCCGTTAGTTCTCCAAGGTCCATCAACTGGAAGGACCCAGATCTTGTTTGAGGCGATATGCTCCCATGATGGCTGGTTAAAGGCAGTCATGCATCAAGAGCCCGTCATTCCAAGAACGCCATCCGAAAAACAATCCAAATATCACGACTCTTCTTCAAGCAATGAACAGTTTACGTCTACTAATGACTGTCTTCTTCGGCTATGATAAAACCCGAGGAATATCGGATACAGATATTTTCATATATATCACCTTGTGGGAATATTGTGATAAAAATCGTAAATTCGTGTTGTTAAAATCTCCGAACCCATGAGAAAACTTCTTTTATCCATAGCTTTTTTGCCGACTTTGCTTCTCGGCCAAAACGTTAGCTCGACACTCACCTTTGCAAGCATTACTTCTACCGAAGAAGGCAGACCTCTATCGAATTTGTCAGAAACTCGCTTCCTCACCGGACGGCCTGGACTTACATCAGTACAATTTTCTGAAATCTTGCAATCCAACACAAAAAGTCAATTGCCTGTTTTTCTGGGAACGACTTCAGTTTTAGCAGACAGTAATATTGCCCAAATGCTTTACAGAAATGGGATTTCTTACAGCTCATCATCTTTCTCTTCAGCAACAACGCCAATTCAAGGGGCATATACTATCCAACCCATCATACCAATCCAAAGTGTAGCTTGGAAAACTGTTTTGAGTACTGAAGGTCCATATACAGAGCAACTCGACGCCGATATCGTAAATATTATAAGATCGGATTATTCACCTTCTGCAGCTTTTACAACAACTGTTGATAATGGTGCGCCGAACTTTAGTTTAATTACCAGATCCAATGATTTTCCAAATAACTCGATGGGATCGTTTAGCATAAATCAGGGATCAAACAGAGTATTTTCCATATCTGTGGATAGTATAAGCGCAAAAATCGGCTGGAATTCGTATGCTGGAACTACTTTGTCGCTGAATGGGTCGCGTATCCTAACTGATGGTGAAATACATGCTGGATCTTTTATTAGTACCTCAGCTGGTTTTTTAGCATCTGATGGAAACCCGCAAACACTGGTCCCTGCTGGAACTCTTGCCTCTTTATACAATAGTCATACACCTCTGACTACGCTTATGATCAGCAACCAATATTCAGGTTCCGGATCAGCAGCTGGGGTGAGTTTGAATGCAAACGGTAATACAGGTAGTCTATTTTCTTATGCAAACAATGATCTATCGGTAAACAATTCAGGTACGTTGTGGTTCGAAAGCAACAATAACCGTGGACTGATAATAAACGCGATTGGAGCGAACAGTGAATCAGCTGTATCGATACGTTTTTATCTCAATACTCAGGAAACTGCGCGTTTTACAAACATGGGTGATTTTTTAATGGGGACAACTGTATCAGATCCTTCGTCTGTCTTTACTATTAATTCTTCAACGAAGGGCGTTCGTTTTCCGAGAATGACACAAAATGACATGAAAGCTATCAAAGATCCGGGTGAGGGTCTGGTCGTTTACAATATGACCATTCATAAATATTGTTTTTTCAACAGTTATAAGTGGGAAGTTATATCGTCCTATTTGCTGGATCAATAGTTTTTATCCTGTTCAAAGCACACTTCAATGGCAAAGTATACTAAAGAAATTATCGGTGGATCTGCTATAGTAATAGCTTCTATCATCGCTACTTTGTCTACTTGTAATTCATGTAAAAATGCTAAAGCGGAACCAACCCAATCTGTAAAAGTTGATTCCGGCTCAGTAGTTGTAGCTGGTAAAAATATTATCCAACAAGGTGGTAAGAATGTTATTGCAGGAGGTAATGCCACTGTATATTATGGAGACACGAATAAAGGGAAGCAAGTGAAATCAGGTGAAACATACATAACAAAAAGCGTTAACCAGAAAGGCGGACTTACCGTCGGTAAGATAGAATTATATAACCTGACTGTTATTGCTCCGGATAAATATAAGGACAGCCTCTCGTCTCCTGACAACTATAAATTTCATGTGGATTCGATTCACAAAATAATAAGTGTTCAACCCAAATATGGTAGCTGGACCCAAACTTTTCTTGGTATTGCGAAGAGTGAAAAACCAAAAGTTCAACCGCATTTTATGAACAGCATTCGAGATATACGATCAATGAAGACAGACTCCATTCTTTTCCAGGGGGATAGTTTGTATTTTATTACCACAAATGCAGATCCTGCATCTAAGGAAATCTCATATTCTGTTCATTATGTTACTCTTCCCCAATATCTCGTCTTCGGTAATTTTCCATATCCGCTTTATAAAGCCACCCTCCGTTAAAAAATAAAAACTTACTCGGCAGTGTATAGCTTGCTTACCAAAAGAAGATTATGATGAATATTTAACTCGCTAGTGTATGCGGAAATACCCGAAAGGCTTTAGCTGTTTCCAAACAAGAAAACTACGATGATCCTAATATTATATCAGATTATCCTCAGCCATGCTTAAGTATGCGTCTCCGGTTATAACCAGGTGGTCCACCAATTGAATATCCATCAGTTTCCCTGCATCCATCAACCTGATTGTAAGGTCCAGATCCTGTTTTGATGGGGACAGTTCTCCACTCGGGTGACTATGTGCCAAAATGAGCCCGCTAGCAAGACACTTCAGTGCCATGCCCAGGATGATCCGGATATCCACGACGGTTCCAGTGATTCCACCGGAGCTTAGCTTATATCCCCCAATCACACGTTTGCTTCTGTTAAGGAATAAGACAGCAGCTTCTTCTTTGATATTTAACTGGGTCTGATCCAACAACAGTAAAAACTGAGCGTGGGCATCCCCAGAACACTTGATTCTTGGTTTTTTAATCGCAGGAACTGTGGGGTTATACCGCAGCTCGATTTCTGATAATATAAACGTTTGGTTACTCATAAAGGTTTTTTTAAAAGATCCCACTGGATACAGAGGAACCTGGGTAAGAAAATAGTAATCATCGCGGTCATCTGTTCACCCGATGGGTGTTGAAGTAATAACACGAGCTGCCATAGATGCAAGCGATCTGTATTCTGATCGGGATCTCCCGATAGAATATCAGTTTCACCGCGCATTTAGTACCGTCTTCATCGACAGCATCCCATCCGAGATCGCCCCGGTCTGGTTTGTTTTCGTTCTGAAATTCTTTACCTAAGATGTAAGCTGATCCTTTGCGGTCGTTTACGGTTATCACCCCTCGATCCAATATAAAAGTCAAATCGGACGGTTGTGGAGTATCGTATACCCATCGCTTGAATTCTTCGCTGAACGTGGCGATACCAGATTCATATGCATGGTATACCTCCTGTGCGCAGGTAGTCATAAAAGAAACGGTTAACAAAAAGGCGAATGCGATTTTCTTCATAAGTGTTTGTTGTTTTAAGTGTGATTAGTGAAATAAAAAGCCCTTACCCTGGTGGTATTACCTGGCCAGGATAAGAGCATATGACCGTTCCCGTTAGAACAGGATTTGTAACCTAAAACACCAGTAGGGGTAAAGCTTACCACCCACCAGGTATAGTAACCGATCTGTCTTGTCTTGCCAGACACCGTCGACGTACACCCAAGCCTGAACAGGGATATGACCTGCTGGTTGAATACACTGAACACGGAACGGTGTATACACCTGGCGCATTAACCCCTTTGCGTTTATGACCAGTACAGTGAAAGGGTCTACAAACTGTACCTGGTTGATTTTATCAGCCATGGTAGTAAAAAAATCCCTGTGATTTAACAGGAAGATGAATATTTGAAATACCCGGATCCACTGTTGCTTAAACTGTCGCTGATGAATTCATAACAGAATGATCGCCAAGTGTCGACGTTTTTTTTATCGTAACTTCGGGGTTATGAATTACCAAAACCTTGCGATAGTCGTGGCATGTATAACCACCACCAGCGTGATTCCAATGATCGCGGTGAAAAAGAAGGAAGAAGAAACTCATTGTCACAATGAAGCGGAGAAAGATTGCTGTTATGATGTTCAGTCTTTTAGCCTTTACGCCGCGACGTCGACAACATCAACTTCTACAACCACCACTACGACGCAGTTCTAACTATTATAAAAGATTAGTTGAGATACCAGGAACTGCGTGTGTTGTTTAAACTGTCACGTATCGCTTCTACGAGTCGCGATGCGCTTACAGATCTCTCAAGAAACTGATCGATATACGTGCTTTTGTTCGCGCCCGTAAACAGGTTGTAAAGCTTCCACAGATTGATGGTTCCATCAGTGTTACGGCAGAAAGAATTGTCTCGATAATAATCACGACAGACACTTGCTATCTGTTGATCTCCGAAAAGCAGTGGATCTATTCCTTCTTTGTCTTTCGCTGGTAAATACTGGAACATACGACACCTGCCAATTAGCTGAGCAAACTGCTGCTCCGTAATACTGTGGTCAACCAAAGAACGCATTCTCTGGACTTGTTCAACTGGGTTATACGATAGCAACATATTAAGGACCGCATTACGTAGCTGGTCCAGAGATTTAACTTTGATGTCACCGGCAAATCCATCTGACCAGACAGAAAGATTGGTACAAACGCGGTTCTGAAAACCTGCGAACAGTTTAAAGTGCTCATCAGCTCCTTTCTTGTTATAAAGATTATCCTCACCGTAAGACTTAACACCACCGATGGTATATGTGACTGGCTGGCCAGCGATATCATCGGTGATCGTTGGTATCTCAATGACAAACATCATCCGTTCATAGTAAACCGTTTTCTCCCACTCCTGTAGTTGCCCTACGGGTTTATCCTTTGCTTCTGGAATGCGACCTTTGATCGGATGGGAGACTCTGATTGACGGTTTAAGAATTCGTTCTCCATAGTATGACTGCGAAGCAACCTCCATGACGGTTTCAATGAAGTCGCCCTGGCTGATCGCGCACTCATTATCCTTAAGAAAAACAGGTATGACATGCTGGTCACGAATTTCTTCAAGTGTAGCAGGTATTGTATTCGCCTGGATGAATACCTTTTCGCTCGATAACGTCTCATGTATGGTACTTTGTTGCTCGGTTTCTGTATGGGGATTAACCCTTGTTAGCATCATATTGTCCATTGTTGCTTTGATTTTGTTGATGAAGTAATTCTGGGAACGATTGTGTTGTTTCCAACAGTTTTCGTCTCCGTGAAAAGTTTTCGTGTAAACATGACTGATATGCTGGACTGTCTTTGTATAGTTTGAGTAAACCATCAATGGTGGTGGTTTCTTCGATCCGTTGAATCAACATATCTTTCTGGTTGGCAACTGCGCCCTCCAAACACCAGTCCCTTAGTTTTTCTCCAATGGCTGGTGTTAAACGGAATTCTGGTTTGCCAGCGAAGAGAGAAGTACGATCCTTTGTGGCTGTGACGTTATGTTTTATGTCAACTTCGAAAAGTGTGGTCAGTTCATAATCCAGTCCTTCACGTTGCACACCCTTTAAACCTACCTTTTCGGGTACTGTTTTCCCCTGGCTATTAGTAGTCAAAACATAGTCCTGCTTTGACCGAATGGTAACGAGTACATGACATGGACTTTGAAGGATTGATTGAACCAAGGCGCTGTGACGTGGTACCACTTTTGACCAGTTAGCAAAGCTGTTTCCACTCATCGAATTATGGATATCCAAAATACCACCAGGTCCCTCCCATGCTTGGGACATACTGTCGATGATGATGACTTCCATACCAGCTGATTCGCAGATATGGACTGCATCGATATACCGCTCTGGTGAAAATGGTGCAGATAAGCTCAAAACGTTGTACGCACCCAAATGGCTGTAGAGGCTTGCGGAGCCATGTTCTGAGTCGATGACAGCGATCTTAGTCCAATCACCGTTGGCAAGACCGTAAGCGACTTGTAAAGCTCCTATGGTTTTACCGGAGCCAGCACTTCCTTGGATACCCAAACGGATTCGTGCTTGTTGGCGTGTTGCCTGTTGTAGTTTCATGTTTACGTTTTTAGTGTGAATAAGAAAGTCCCGATCACTAATACGTGACCGGGACCGTTAGTTAACAGATAAGGCTTAAAAACTCGGTTGCATCTGAACTACGTTTCCATGCTCCGGCTGAAACTCCCAAGTGTGCATCAGAGAAATTACCTCTCCTGTTGATTGGATGGTATATGAATACTCTTCGCATTCTTTTCTTACAATCTTACCGGGGATTTGCGTACCGATCAGCATCTTCGCAATGCTTTCGTCGAATGTTGAAACAACAGATGTTTTTCGAACACAAGCATAATGCTTTCCGGTCGTGGCGCTTTGAATTAGTTCCAATCCTCCTTGTAATTCCAATGTTATGAACACTCTGCCATCTTTGGATGTTCGTTTGTTGTAGTTAGTTACTAAAATCATACTTTAAAAGTTTAAGTGTTAAATAATAAAAGTGTAAGGACTCACCCGACGGATAGCCGGGGATGAAGCCCACCAACACTTAGTGCGGGTCTTCGAGTGGAGATCCTGATGACAACTTCTAACCCAGAATTCTCCGATTACTGTTGGCGTGAAAAACAGTCTGGGGGGGGTATATAGTGATTGGAGTTTGACCAGGGGGTAAGTGGATACTCTTACTTTTTTTTATTTTGGTTAACCCCTTGATTTTCTATATTTGTTTTGAAGCTTTCTACAAGGGCAAAAAACGAAACATGAACATGCTAAAAGTAAAGATTGTAGAATATGTTGATGACTGGCAGCCCGGTTGGGTCAAGTGTACTTTTAAAGACGTATATGAGAAAGACTGGTTGATAATAGAAAAGGTTCCTGTTGTATCCGAAGAATATCTCTTAAAAGACAGCAGCTATCCTACCACTGGTGTCGTAGGATGTGAAATTATTAGTCGAACTTTTAATCCAGAGAATAAGATAATCCTTACGATCAATATAGAAAAGCCTTGGGGAATTACTGAAGTAAATGGCAACTCGATCTTCGAAGTGTTTGATGAACAAGTTATCGAAGGGTAAAATATGAAGCAAAGTAACGACTTCAGACTGATGACGTCGCTGTTTTTTAATTCCCGAACCAGATCATAACTAGGATTAAGAATGGAGATCCCACCCTAAAGCATATATGCAATTTTTCTGAACTGTGGGACTTTGCCCTGGCGCATTATATGTGGTATTTTAGTTAAGTCAAAACTTTTTTACCATGAAATACAAAAAGCATGATCCCATAGTTCACACACCAACAACCCAGGAGATATTTTGCTGCTTATCCAGCGCTACGGAATGGTGTCGGATTTTGTCAAAGGTTTCAGACGATAAACCGTATCACGCTTTCTTAACCTGGTTAATTGATCGAGAGTTTTATGGATCTGATTCAAAGCGAATAACGGTTGTTAAACTTACAAAGGACTTCAACAAACCATCAGGTAAAATAAAACTGTGGATTGCTCAGATTTACGATGATATTTTCGAATTGAATGAAGCCTCACCACATCTCTTTCAAAAGGATGGGCTAAAAGTTTCGATGTACTTCAAAAACTTTGACAGCTTTACCGGATTGGATGTTTCTGTTCAGTGTGTTCCCAGAAAACATGAGCAGGTGAACTTTCCCTTCGTAAAAGCAAAGGTGGGGACAGACCTATTTTATGTTGACATGGTACGCCATGTGTTCGGATCAATATATTCTGTCGAAATCTGGGTAAAAGGAGGATCCGTGAATAAATACCGGGAGTTCATTCTGGATAAAGCTGAATTTCAGGGTCGTATCGGGTGGATGGACATACACCACCAAACACCTTTCGAAATCGACGAGAGGCTAAGTAAAATCTATCCGCACTGAGCATTTTGCGAGTGCATAGCTATCTTATACACGCTTGAGTCGCGGATTCGCTATAAACTGTTCAACCGGGGAACTGGCGCCTGTAAGGCAGCCACTAACAGTCTCCTTCACCCGAAACTATAGCATTTGACCTGGCCAGGGTAATAATGTTGATAAAAAAGTGGAAATCCTATCCCCCAACGTATTGCTAAAATACATAGTGTCAATTTAGGCGTTGTCCCGGGAGTTCGGTATCTTATTTATGTAGACATTCCAAACCCCTTAATATCCAAACCTATGAAAAAACCCATCTGGTTACCGCTTGCCGGTTACGAAAATCTTTATCTTATCAGTACTGAAGGACAGGTTAAATCCACAGCCAGAGACATCACTTCAACTAAAGGGGTAAGGTATTTCTTGAAAGAACGCAATATGTCCGTTACGATAGACCGGCGTTCAGGTTACCCCGTCGTTAAGCTTACGAAGGGTCCTAAATATGGTTCCCAGTATCTGCACCGTCTTATGGCCATAACATTCATCCCAAATCCAGGAAACAAACCTATCGTCAATCACATTAACGGGAATAAGCTGGATTTCAGATTAGAGAATCTGGAGTGGGTCACACGATCTGAAAACCACCTACATGCTTTAAAGACCGGGCTATGTAAGAAACCGTCAGAAAACCGGACCAAGGTTTTTAATATCTGCACAAACCAGGAATTTCCAAGTATGCATGATGCTGCACGTTATTATCAGTACAACTATGAAACCATTAAAAAGATGCTGAAAAACAAAGTGATCAATGACACCTGTCTTCGACTTGTGCGGATTGAAGCTGCAGCGTAAGAAGACAAAACAGAGTTATACATTTTTATCCGTCCGTCCGTTATCCTTAGTGAAAGTGACGGACGGACGGTCGTTTAGAGAAGACAGAATATACCGACTATTTGATCTCATATTTCTTTAGCAATTTATTACCCCTTTTTACTTCGTATTTACCGGTCCTTTTATCTGAATATATATTGTGAGCTTCAAGTGTTTCAAATACTAAACCATTGTCTAGTTGAATCCAAATCATGAGACTAATATCTTTTTGACCTTGTTCTATTGGTATCGAAATGTCAGTTGATGTATTTGGGTAAAGAGCTGGATAAGATTGACCATACATTGTACTTTTTATGATACCTGAAACGAGGGGGGAGCTGTAATCCTTGTGAGCCACATTATCTATCAAAAAAACACGTCGGCCTAAGTCATCAATTGTTATTGATATGTTTCGCAAAACAATCTTTCCAGAATGTATAAGACTCAATACTGGCTGGTTAGTCCGCACGTAAAATGACAGATCTATATAGCAATAACTTTCTCCACCCGTAAGATTCTTATAAATATCATCAGCTCTTTTTATCGCAGTATTAGATGCTCCTAAAACTTTATTGCTCTGGTTTAAATTTTCATTGTTCTTCTGAATAATCAGCTCAGACGAATCGATAATCTGTTTTAAACGTGTAGTATCAAAAGTCCACTTTTTTTGCAACTCAATACTGTCGCGAAGTGCTTTGGCCCGTAGATCTTCTTTTTCGTGGCGCGAATCAGCATCGCTTTGAATCAGTAAATAACCGCCAACAAAGAATGTCAAGATTTGAATACCGAGAAGCAGATACCGTACTAACGGTGGAAATTTATCATATTCGGAGTCACCGTCTTTTTTTCTTATGAATTTTTCAAAGATCGTAATTGAGAACCCAAGACTCAACAGGATAAGAGCTAAAACCATTTTAGTTATGATATTATTAAGCGCCTGATATCGTTCCTTTTGCTCTTCTAACAGTTTTCCGTCCGTCCGTTTTCCTAAGTAAAACTGAGCGAACGGAAATTCAGAGTCGCAGACGGCGGTAAACTTCTTTCATAACAGCGTTTCTAAGGAACCCGGAGAAGCTTTCATCATCCATCACTTTTGCGAACAGTTCCCGGTTCTGGTCCATCCGATCTATCCACTTCGAAATATATACGTCGTCGAAACCATACTGGAAGTTCTCCATGCTGTTGTTCTTCGCCTGGCTGACCAGGTCCTCATCAGAAACACAATCTTCAATAACCTGATCGATCAACAAACGGTCTGCGTCGGTGAAGTCTGTGCTGAAGCGGTCGTTTATCGTTTTTATAATCTCTGATAACGGTGCTTTTTCTTCCTGGCCGTAGCGGATTCCAGCTTCCTTAAGGATATCTAGGACACCCGTTTCGCTTTTTAAGGAAATATCTGTGTTATCGCTTACTTTCTGTAACCGGTAATATTCTAGCGCCAATTCATCACCAGAAAGTTTAAACTGCTCAGCCAGGTTAAGTGCTGGTAATTTCTTTTCAAGAAAACGACAATATGTATAAAACTTTTCAAGAGAGACATCGCCGAAGGTCACCACCTGAGTAATAAAACTGTAGTATCGCAGGAACACCTGAAGCGTATTCTTAAAATCCTCTTGGTTGGCCGTAGCTGTAAGATCTCCTTCTTTTATTTTCGGTAGATGTTTGAACCGGTCAACTGCAGGATCTATTAAAGCATTAAGTTTACCCTGGTCCTTTGGTGTAAATCGGGGGTTAAAGTATACATGACAGAATTCATCCACTTGGTTTAGCCATATGATCTGAGCCTTTTCCAGCTGGTTCTTCAGATCATATACATGATTTGGATCTGCATTGTCATCAATGATTGTCATCTGGTAAAACGGCTGGAATGACTTCTGAATCTCTTCTGTTTCATTGGCGAAATCCAGGATGAAAGTATTTTCCTTGCCAAGGCATATTCTGTTCAAACGAGACAACGTTTGCACTGCTTTTACTCCGGACAGCTTTTTATCCACATACATCGTATGGAGCAATGGCTGGTCAAAGCCAGTCTGGTATTTTTCCGCAACAATAAGGACTCCATATTCCTGCGTGTTAAACTTACCCGGAAGCATTTTCTCTCCAAAACCGTTTATCTGTGTTTCTGTAAATTCAAATCCCTCAGGTGTTCGAACAGTTCCAGAAAAGGCCACCAGAGTTTTAAGGTCTGAGTATCCCTTTTCAGTTATGTACCTGTCAAATTCCTGTTTGTAACGAACTGCGTGTAACCGGCTGCTGGTTACCACCATCGCTTTCCCTTTTCCTCCGATCATAGTTTTTGTTACACGTCGAAAATGCTCAATAATGACTTCTGTCTTTTGGGACAGATTATGAGGATGAAGTGAAACGAACCTGGCTGCTGCTGCTGATCCCTTTTTCTTAGGTATCCTTGGATCATCAGTAGCTTGTTTATTGAGTCTGTAATATATTTTATATGTTGTATAACCTTTCAAAACGTCCATGATAAAACCTTCTTCAATAGCTTGGCGCATTGCATAAAGATGAAAGGGACCAGGTTTACCATCCTGACCAGGTGTGCCGAACACTTCCAGCGTTTTTGCTTTCGGGGTAGCAGTAAAGGCGAAAAAGGACAGGTTCTTTTGTTTCCCACGGGATTCCATCGTTCTGCGAATGGCATCTTCATAGTTTTCTTCTTCCCCGTCATCGGCCTCCTCATCGGCGGCTTGTTCGAGTGAAGTAGCTGTAAGAACTTCTTTCAATTTTCGGCTGGCTTCACCGGTCTGTGATGAATGAGCTTCATCAACTATTACTGCATATTTTCGATCCGATAAGTCGCCGACCTTTCCCAGGATCTCCGGGAATTTCTGTAAGGTTGTGATGATGATATTAGTACCCTTCTGGATGGCCTCTGCTAACTGGGTAGAAGTTTTATCAATCTTTTCTACTACACCCATTTTATGATCAAACTGGTATATGGTATTTTGCAATTGGGTATCCAGTACCCGTCTGTCAGTTATCACGATGACCGTATGAAATACCCTTTCATCCAGGTTGTTGTGAAGATTCGATAACCTGTAGGCTAACCAGGCAATGGAGTTGCTCTTTCCACTCCCGGCGCTGTGTTGTATCAGGTAGTTCTTCCCAGTACCATTCTTTTTCGCATCTGTGCTCAACTTACGAACCACGTCAAGCTGATGGTATCGGGGAAAGATCAGAGTTTCCTTTCGGACCTTTTTACCCAGCATTTCTTCTTCCTCCACTTGCAGGTGTAAAAACTTACCGATAATATCCATCCAGCTGTCCTTCGTCCACACATATTCCCAGAGGTAGCTTGTACGGTATCCTTTCGGATTTATCGGATTACCTGCACCATTGTCGTAACCCAGGTTGAATGGAAGATAAAACGTTCTTGGACCGTTCAACCGGGTTGTAATAAATACCTGATCCGTGTCAACCACAAAATGAACCAGCGCCCGTTGTTTAAACCGGAAAATAGGTTCGTTATAATCCCGATCATACTTATACTGTTTCTTGGCGTCTTCTGCATCCTGGCCAGTAAACTGATTCTTCAGCTCAGCTGTAGCAACAGGAACGCCGTTTAACAATAATACCAGATCCAAAGAATTTTCGTTTTTTAAGGAATACTTTACTTGCCGAGTTACAGTTAAGATATTGGCATTATACAGCTGCCTGGATTCTTCGTTAAGTGAAGTTTCTGGTTTGAAGTACGCCATCCGGAAATGAACGCCGTAGTCGGTAAAACCGTTTCTTAAAACGTCCAGACATCCGCGCAGATCCATTTCTTTGACCAGCCGATTGATAATGTTAGTTTCAGTGTTGTCTCTGTGAATGGAGGAAATACGGTCCCATGATTCTTTCTGAGTGGTTTTAAGAAACTCAATAACTGTGGGTGTATCCAGCGCTTGTTCCCGGTTGAATTTTGCTTTGTCTCCTTCCCTGTATTCGTTTGGCGCAACCAATGAGTCAACTATAGCTTTTTCAAGCACCGATTCTGTATGTCGGTCAGAAGGGTTCATGGCAAGTTATGGGTTTACGTAACTCAAGATAATGTTTTTCTGTAAGCGTTATATGACGCAAGTTTTTCCAGTTACCACTTCGTTAATTAGAGCGGTGCGGTACTCCTGTAAGAGATTAATTTCTTGATGGATTTTTACAATAACTTTCTCTGTATTATTTTGGACCTTATTAAGATACTCTGTGATGATAGCTTGTTCTTCTTGACAGGGTACGGGAAATTGGAAGTCAATAGCGTGACCGATATTGAACTGCTTTTGAGCGGCCCCATATTGCACTTGTTCCACCTGTGACATACCTATTCTACTATTTAAACAATACGTCAAGAAGCCTGGATTATAATCCCCTTTTCGGATAATTACCATAGATGCGCAGTTTATCCCGGATAAGTGAGATGGTACAACAGCAGAAACGCCAGGATATCCGACACGAATAGTGACAATATCATTAGTGTAAACTTGTGTTTTCTTTAAAAGGTTGTTGCTAATTTCAGTTATCGTTCCAGCGTTAGCAGTGTCAATATAAAAAGGGTGAACATTTTTACCAGTAATCAATGGAATGGTTCCTTCAGGATCATAATATGTAGAAGGGTTAATAACCAAGCCTACTGATATGGATGGTGATATGTATTTAAGTCGCTTAACTTTCCAGTTCACCGGAATATCCCCCAACCACTCGATGCCCGAGGACTTGAGTGTAACGGCGCCATCGATTCCACGAGTAACTGCCCGGGTGATGACTGCCGCCTGTTCTTCGTGAAGCAGCTCTATCAGTCGCTGTTTTTTCTGGATGGTTTCGTCTATTTGAGTGGTTTTATTACTCAGGTAAGATACTATGGCATTTTGTTCCGGTAAACTCGGAATCAGTAGTGGCATATTGGAAAATGCATCTTGATACAGATGGTTTATAGTTGTTCCTTTCGCGTTGTAGTTGACGAATTCTGTAAAAAGACTTGATTGAAGCGCCCAATACAAGAAGGAAGTCGTATAATCTTTCTCAGGCCTTACTACGAAAATACCACTGTTTAAGGTTGCCCGGCCGGGGACACGGTTAGCTACTGCTGTCTTCCCAATCGTTCCATCCTTAGTGATCAATAGGTCGGCTTCCTCAAGTTGAATGTAAGGGTCTTCATTATACCGATCTTCGCCAATTCTATAACACTTATTCCAGTCAACCTGGCCCTTAAAGAAATCTGCACCGGTAACACAATGAACACCCTCAGTTCCAAATTCGTCAGAATTCAAACCATGCCAACCGACCCTGGCTTTGATATATGTGTTGTACTTTAACTTTCTTACGATCCAATCTTTGGGGATTTGTCCCAGCCAGTCTATACCAGAAGCCTTGTATGCAGGATATCGTTTTCTCATTTGTCAACGATATTGTGTATCATACCTTCCGTTTCCTGCTCCATCTTAAGGATGTCAGCCCGGATTTCGTCCAGTGACCGCGTCGCTTGATACTTATAAAAATACCGTGTGAAATTGATTTCATACCCAACCTTTGCTTTAGCATCATCGATCCACGCATCCGGCGCATGTGGAAGGACCTCACGACGGAAGTAATTTTGGATGTTCTCCTTCAAAGGAATGTTTTCATAGTCACGGAGATCAGCATTTGCTTTCAGATTTCCTTTTTTGTCTTTGGCTGGTTTGCCGTTTTCGATCAGCGGACGTTCAACAGTAATACGGGTGGACCCAAAATCATCGTTGTCGCAAATCTTACAGTACTCGCCTTCATGGAAGTCACCATATAAGCGAGCGATATCCGCGATCTGTTTGTCACTGATCTCGTTTCGTTTGTTGCCCAAACTGCGGGTCATCTTTTGGAAAAAACTCACCGCGTTGACCAGCTGTACCTTGCCCCGGCGCTTCGGATCCTTTCTATTGGTGACAATCCATATATAGGTGGATATTCCCGTATTATAAAACAATTGGTCCGGCAGGGCCACGATCGCCTCCAACATATCATTTTCTATGATCCATTTGCGTATTTCACTCTCACCACTTCCAGCTCCGCCACTGAACAAGGGGGATCCATTAAAAATGATCCCAATACGGGTACCTTCACCAGACTGTTTCATTTTTGATATCAGGTGTTGAAGAAAGAGAAATGATCCGTCGCTGATTCTTGGAAGGCCTGCGCCGAAACGACCAGCAAACCCGAGTTTCTCATTCTCATTGCGTATATCCTTTTCTATTTTTTTCCATTCAACACCAAATGGAGGGTTCGCAAGGGCATAGTCAAACTTGCTTGCCGATAGCTGGTCTTGGGTGAAACTGTTCCCATATTTTATGTTGTCAGGTTTTTGTCCTTTAATCAGCATCTCTGATTTACAGATCGCGTAGGATTCTTCGTTTAACTCCTGGCCAAACAGTTCCAGTCGGGCGTCTGGATTCAGTTCGTTCACATATTCTTCAGCAACAGAAAGCATCCCGCCGGTTCCACAGGCACAGTCATAGATGGTTTTAACGATCCCTTTTTGAGTGAGGATCTTTCTATCGTTAATGAAAAGCAGATTAACCATCAGCCGTATGACTTCCCTGGGTGTAAAATGTTCCCCGGCGGTTTCGTTTGACAGTTCAGCAAACTTCCGGATCAGCTCTTCGAAGATGTAACCCATCTGCATGTTGCTTATCCGTGAAGGGTGAAGGTCGATCTCCTGGAAACGCTTCACTACAGCGAACAGCAGGTTCTTATTATCCAAGCGTTGTATCTGCTTGTCGAATTCAAACTTCTCAAAAACGTCCCGGGTATTTTCGGAAAACCCATTCACATAATTTTTCAGGTTGTCAGCGATGTGCGCTGGATCACCTACCAGCTTATCGAAGTCGTATTTGCTACGGTTATGAAAGCTCTGTTTCGCAAACTTATTCAGCACAGGGTCGATATTTTTTACTCCGGATTTCTTGACCGTACTGAGCTCAGAAAGGACTTTCTGCTTAGTTGGAGCGAGGATGCAATCCAGACGGCGTAGGATTGTTAGTGGCAGGATTACCTTACCGTATTCAGATTGTTTGTAGTCACCGCGAAGCAGGTCGGCTACCGACCAGATAAAGGAAGCAGTTGCGCCAAAGTTTTGCATATGTGAATCAATGGTCACGAATATAGTTAAGAACCAGTTGGTTATAAAAAAGAAAATTCCGTCCGCTCACATATCCCTGGGGGAACGGACGGACGGAATTCTCAAAAGCTCTCGGATCGGTTAACCCAGAAGGTTTGTTGGGTCATCCAGTTTTATTTCGTCCTTTTTATTGTCATTGATGATCTCTGACACAGTCGTTTTTTTGATATCGACACCATTCTTATTAAGCTCTTCTACTATGCCAGCCAGGGTAAGACCTTTATTTCTCAGTTCCAATACTGCATTGATATTCTTCGGATCGTTTCTTTTTGTAAAGGAACCAGGAGGATCTTCATTCAGATTCCTGGTAGACAATTGGGACTCCGTAAATCTCAGCGTTTCAGATTCGAAAGTCATATAAACTGGAGTATTCTTTACCGACTCAGGTGCGAAATTCCCTTTGGACAGCCATAAGGTCCGTGCATTGTCATCAAACGGATTGAGCTCCTTCTTTAACATAAGTAAACCTCGCGGTGCTGCTGTCCAAGCCTGGCTCCCCAACGTTTGATCTTTATTAGCGGCTTCTTTTCCACTACCCTTTCTGGTGTGATGTAAAAAAAGCATGGTGCAGCCATACTTTTCAATCAGCATTTTATAGTCGTTGAAGAATAACCTTACATCTGATACATCGTTGGAATTACCCTTAAATATATCTGTTGCTACATCTACAATGACTACGTCAACCGGCGTCTTTGCAAGGAATTCTGCGATTTTGTTTTTCGTTTTTTCACCGCTGGCAAAACAGAAGTGAAGATTCTCACACAGATTTTCCTCCTCAAATGTTTGGACTAGCTTCTGCACCCTAAGAGCCAGGTCTTTTATTCCATCTTCGGTGCTGACAATTAAAGCTGCGTTGTGTTTAACCTGAACTTTCAGGCCAATGAAGTATTCGGCGCCGGTAACGATATGTACTGCGAAGTTCAACGCCCAAAGGCTCTTCCCCGAATCACTGTCACCACTTAATACCATCAATACTTCTCGAGGTATTATTCGCTCCAAAAGAAAAGGCTCTGCTTTAACCGAAAGATTAAACAGCTCCTTCCCCGTCATAAAAATTCTGTGAGTGCGTTTTGTATCAACGGCTTTCCCCTCTGGTTTTATAAGTAAAGGAACAGACGCCGGTATATTGGTTGCTCCTTCTTTTCCTGTTTCGATGGATTCAGGTTCATTATCCCTGCCCAGTTTTCCGGGAATATTTTCTTGATCAGGGTTTACTGGTTCAGGTATATGTATCTGGTCATTATTTTCGGATATGCCTTTTATATCCATTATAACTCTCTGCCCAAGTTCTTCTGACCTGTCCAGGTTTTCGCTGGCTAAATCGAGAACAGTTAAACTCTCTACTGGCGCAATATGAGCGCTTCCGGTTGTAACCGGATTGATGGTTAAATCAGCCATGGTTTTGATCAATTTATGGTGGCGCTTACCCAGGTGTCCAACCAACCCTGTTTCGGTTACTTCCCGTGAACCTTGAAGCAGATAGTAGCCTCGTTTACGACGGGTTTGCAGTGCAGTGTTTATATAGTTGTCAGAATGGAAACGTTGTTCTTTCAACGGCCGGAGTTCATGACAGCAGATCAACAGGAAAAGTATGTTAAGCTCGTCTACACATGGAATATTCTATCCGCGGGCATCCAGATCTAACATTTCTCCCTGGGAGAGAGCTTCCTCTTTGAATCTCGGAGCTTTTAACGTTTCCTTTGTGGTATCATACCAATCAGATATATCGGAGATTTTATCATCTTCTGATGGGTATAGAAAACGTTTTATTCGTCTTCCTTCTTCTGTAGTTTCGTCATGATGTGTAAGAATGATACTCTTCAATTCTTGGGATAGTTCATCATAACATCCAAAAAGAAAATTTTTCCAGTCCCTTTGGTAATCACTCAAGTCGAAAACATAAGCTACATGGGTGCTGTCAATGATGAATTTCCATTCTAATAGTGGACACTCCAACAAAGGTATCTGCTGGAAGCCATTATAGGCAGAGGATTTAGAATCATCAACTACGACAATAAGTTTCTGGTCTGTCGACTTATAATAGCCCTCCCATGCTATGTAGGTTTTTAAGTCATCGTTTTTTTCTTTCTTTTTTATTCCAAGGATTGGAAATAAGAAAGCTTTGCTTTTCTGGAAATACTCAAACTGAGTTTCTGAAGACATACTCTTTCGAATTTTTGGTTCCACACGTCAATATGAACGCCTGGTTCTGAATATTACTAATGTCGGAGCTAGTTTGATAAGGATTGGAAAATGTTACTCACATTCTGAAAATAAAATGTTGATATCAGCGCAACTTACTCATACCTGTACCTACAACCGATATTTTTATTTACGCGACGATAGTTCATTTAGGAAGAACTAAGGCGTATAAGGGAAAACACTTATCTGTATGAAAATATTTGCGTGGATACCTTAGTATACGAAAATTGATAACTTGCTATGCTCGAAAAGGAGATAGCTTATCAACATTTTTAACGGTTGTATACATATTCATTTATGAAAGATTTCCGGTCTTTTATTATGGAAAAAATTAAAAACGCTAAAAGAGAATCCAGGGTGGTTGAGTTTAAGGAAACATTCAACCCCGATTCTGATCAGGATTGGTGTGAAGTAATCAAGGATATCGTTGCGATTGCTAACACCGGAGGAGGTGTAATCGTTTTTGGGATCAAGAATGACCTTACCTTATCAGAAATAGATTTCAAAAAGATACTAAGAATGGATTCTGCTAACATAACGAATAAGATATACAAGTATACTAACACTTCATTTCATGATTTTGAACTTGAAGAAGTTGTGATTCTGAGCCATAGCCTTCCGGCATTGATAATATATGAATCACTTGTACCAATGGTTTTTTGTAGGGTAGGTTCATATAGAGTAGACGAAAAGACCCAAAAAACCGCTTTTAGCCAAGGAACGTTATATTTTAGGCACGGCGCTAAAAGTGAACCCTGTAATGCAGAGGATATGAGTGAAGTAATTGCGAGGAATCTTAAACACGTAAAAAATAGTTGGCTTGGAGACATTAAAAAAGTAGTATCGGCACCTTTAGGTTCCAAAGTAGAAATTCTCCCATCGTCTGTCACCTCTACAATTGACCCAACAGCATTTCCTATAAGGATAACAACAGATGAAAGTGCACCTGGTTATAGGCTTGAAGATCCTAATAAGACTCATCCAAATCGGGCAAAGGAAGTTGTAGCTTTATTATCAAAACAGGACATAAAACTCACTTCGGTTCAGCTAGGGTATGTTAGAAAGGAATATAAGATTGATGAAACCCGCCCCGATTTCTTTTATAAGCCGACATTTGGTAGTCCACAATACTCTCAGAAATTCGTTGACTGGTTAGTGGAAATAAGTAAAAAAGATAAAAACATCTTTCAAAATCTTAGGGTAAAATATACAAAGCACTAAAATGGTGGGAGTTTTGTTTGGCGTTTCAAATCATATTCTCCTTCAATAATAATCTTAATGCTATGATCAGTTCGACACACACAGTTGTGGTTAAATATAACGGGTTTCATTACAAGATTTGTAAAATAATATATGGTAAAGACGGTTCATTCTTCGTAACATGTCCTTATGTTTCCTCAGATAAAGTGTTATTGCTTTTACAGACGATAAATTATACAAAAAGAGATGCTGAAACAAAATTAACAGATGCGATTGATGTTGGTTCGCTGACCGACGATTCCAAACGATTAAAGCTATCTCACCATCCGAGTGGATTTGTACAGTTTTCAGGTGAGGGAATAACCTCTGGAAAAAATCAAGATGGCACTATAAAAGGAATTGGGATACAAAGTTGGCCACTGACATCTCCTACGGCAGGACCCGCATTTGCTGTAACAATTAACGGGATAGAATTTTTTTCAAAAGCCAGTGGGACTGAAACTGATGCGCACGTTTTCTCGCTTGAACCCACTTTAAAAATTCCTATACTGAATACTTTGGTTATAGAGGGTCATTGTTTCCCATATAACTATAGAAGATTTATAAGGGAAAATTTCAGAGGGGAAATGATAATAAACAAATGTCATCCATCGGGAATGATCCTTCCACTCAGAGTGGCTATTCCACCGGAGGGTTCATCTTCTCAAAGCTTTCTTGGCATAGAAATGTATTTTGACGATTTAGGTGATAGTGATAATTCAAAAGCAAAGTTTACTCTGTCCGGCTCAACCGGAAACGTGCGTTTGAATGAAAAGGGAGAAAAAATCGGAGACGGTATTTTTTGTGTATATCCAGTCATGGATGTGAGTGATATTCGAGATTTGCGTTATCATAAAATTTGACCATAGCAAGAATGTCGAATTCTTCATTATAATTCGAGTAAGTCTGCTGGATCTTGAAAGTTTATCATGCTAGACTCCACAAATATGTAAGCGTAACGATAAGCGAGACATGGCCCATCAGTTGCTACATCTTATATGGATCGTGAGTTCGTTGATACACACCAATCGCACCGGGGGTGACGGAAACTGTACAGCGGGTGGTTATTATACCTGGCCATTAAGGAATATTTGGAACACTCACACGGGCTTTTGATACTTCTGCATAAGTGTTCAACAAAACAGATGCGTCCCGGTGGCCAGTGAGCGACTGTACGGACTTTATATCCATCCCACGCTCAAAGCACCTGGAAGCAAAACTATGTCTGAACGCATACAGAATCCGGCGCTCAATGCCCAGTCCTTTCATAACGGGAACCAGTACGTTGTCGTTTATCTTTCTATCGTCACAAGCTAAACCGGTGGGACTGGGGAAAACCAGGTCATCCATCTTCTTGCCCAGGCATTGTGCATGTAATATGGTTTCCAGATCTGAGTTACCTTCAAATGGTAACTCTCTGCTGTCATCCATCTTTGTTCCTTTCATGGTCCGGTAGATAGATGAAGTCCCAAAACGTGAACGGGCGAGTGCCTGATCGATAATTATCACTTTGGTTTTGAAGTTTATTTTCCTGACCTGTAGCCCGATGGCTTCAGCCGGGCGAACACCAGTGAGTGCCATAAATGTGATGATGGGGTAATAGTGGCTGTGGGTCCATCGATGACAAACGCTTTTTACAAACAGATCGGTGCGGATGGCTTCGAGTATTTGTTTGACCTCCTGATCAGTCATCCGTTTACGTATGTTGGACTTGGATGATCCCTTCTTTCTGGACGGAATATCGTAAACGGGATTGTACTTTATTCTACCATGACGGAGCAACCATTCGCAGAAACCTTTAAGTATACCCTTTCGGTTGTTGAAAGTTTTAGGGCTGTAATCCATGCTCAATAGCTTCTGAGGGATCATCTCAACAGTACACTTGTTACCCCAGTTTTTTACCATCACATAAGCTGAATTGTAAAAGTCCTTGTGGATATCCCGACCAGTTTTCGCATAGTAATCCTTTAAAGAGTCATATAGTATAAACTGCTCTTCATTCTTAGGTTTAACAGGAGCATGTGTTGCCCAGGGAATACCACCTGATACAATCATCTCCCGGTAGGACCGCAAGGTGTTGTCGTGAGTTCCCCGGACAACGTCCAGTTCGATGTACTTCGCAATCTGTTTCTCAACGGTCGACGTTAAGATTCCTTTGCAGGGAAGGGTGATAAAATACACCTTGCTCTTGCACCGATATTTTAAGCGACGAGTGTCATTTAGTTCTTGGATTGAAACCGTGCCTGGTTGTGATTTATTCTTCGTACCCATCAGTACCCACTGTTTGTTTTTTAGTGTATACTGGGACTTATACGGTTATCTTTGGATGGTACGGAAACCTATACCAGCAGCGAGTTTGAGAGTTTATATGGTTACGGGTGAGACAGGTAAAAAGGTCGACCTGAACACAGTGCGTCTACCAATTTCGCCACCCGGGCGGGCGGCAAATGTAGAGCGATTCAGGCAAATTAAAAAATGAAGAATAACCCTAATAAAAGAATTCTTCCCGCACGATTTTCCCGTCTTTTACCTTGTAAACACAGATTTCTTCGAGGTTCACCCTTCCCCTCCCTTTCATCGTAACGTCCATCTGCCATCCGATGGTAAAATGATTGCCTTCCACAATGGGTTCGCTGACGGATCCGCCATGGCGTGCTTCAATCATATCGGCGAAAGCGATACCCTTTTTGGTAACCGCCTCAATTCCCTTCGCTGATTTAGCAGGAGCATGAGCCGGTTCAATACTTTCGATTTCAGCGCCGTACAGTTCTTTTTGTGCGTCCATAATATGGCCCTGCCTGCACAAAGCAACAAGACGATTGGCTACTTCTTTGGTTGTCATGTTTTATATTTTTTGATGATTAAACAGTTCACAACACAACGATCAGCCGATGGAAAATAGGACCGTTAAAAACAAAAACGGGGGAATTTCTTTGATAAACTTACATATCTGAACTTCTCAGCAAACCAAAGCCGGACTTTTTAACAAGGCCGGCGATCCAAAATGTACTGACCTTTGTTTTATAAAAAACAATATGGCAAACGAGAACATAAATAAACAGGTACTGGTAACAGGAGGATCTGGTTTTGTAGCAGTCTTTTGTATCCTGGAATTATTGCAAAAAGGATATCGTGTCAGAACCACTTTACGGAACATGAACAGACAAAATGAGGTGATCGATATGCTGAAAACAGGCGGTATCAATTCATTCGAAAATCTCTCCTTTATACAAACCGATCTAACAAAAGATGATCATTGGGACGAAGCCGTAAAAAACTGCCATTATGTTTTACACGTCGCCTCTCCCATCACACTCGCGGCTCCAAAAGATGAAAACGAAATGATCCGGCCGGCCGTAGAAGGTACACTACGCGTTTTGAAAGCAGCACGCGATGCGGGCGTTCAGAGAGTCGTAATGACTTCCAACTTCGGTGCCGTGGGTTATAGTCATAAGGACAAATCAAAAATCATCACGGAAGAAAGCTGGACCGACCCTAATGAAAAAGGGCTCTCACCGTATAACAAATCCAAAGTGCTCGCAGAGAAAGCGGCCTGGGATTTTATAAAAAACGAAGGCGGCGCTCTTGAACTTACGGTGATCAATCCTGTCAGCATTTTCGGACCCTCTCTCGGACCGGATCTTTCCAGCGGATTTGAATTGCTCAAAAGATTACTGGATGGTTCTATGAAAATAGTTCCAAATATCACTCTCACGATGGTCGATGTGCGCGACGTAGCCGACCTGCATATCCGCGCCATGACTACACCGGCCGCCAGGGGTCAGCGTTTCCTCGCCATCGCCGGAGCAACCATGTCATTGCCTGAAATTGCGCAGTTATTAAAAGATAAGTTAGGCAATGCCGCCAGCAAGGTGTCCACAAAAAAATTACCCGACTGGCAGGTGCGTATGATCGCTCCGTTCAACCGGATCGCGCGAAACCTCGCTCCCATGTTAAGTCGCTATCGCGATGCCAGCAATCAGAAGGCGAAGGACATTCTGGGATGGAACCCACGCAGTAATGAAGAAGCCATCCTGGCAACCGCACATAGTTTGCTAAAGTATAACCTGAACAAAGATTAAATTTGAATATGCTTTTGCGATGGGCATATATATCCCCCACTCTTATACTCCTATACTCTTATACTCTTATACTCCCACACTCCCATACTCCCATACTCCCATACTTCACTTGCGGTTCAGTTCAATTTTCTAACCTGGCTCAATATTTCAGCAAGGCCACTCTCCTGCTGAAGAGTTTTTATTTTCTCCGCAACATCCGGATAATCCCTGAAAAATAACTGCAGATTGTCTTTTACTTTTTCAAATTTTTTATCCCTCATCCGGATAGCAACCGGGTAGGCCGCATAGATATTTCCGCTGTCCGTCTTCCTCTCAAATACGACATTAAGATAGGATTGAATGGCTCCGCCCAACGCATTGTAGCCACTGTAATAGACCAGGTAAGTATTTACTTTCCCGCTGTCCAGCAAGTGTCCGAATGTATGTTTGATCGCAGACATTTTACCCAGCAGGGCAAAGTCATTTCCGTACACTTCGAACCCGGATATGGAACGGAACCGGAATGTGTCTACCTGAAATCCCGCCAGATCCTCCGGGGGAAACTTTTGTTTGGGCGCTTTTTCACTCTCCCTGAATATCAGTTTCTCTTCCTGGGCAGGATACCATTTGATCAGACCGGACTTTTGTGAACCATCATGCAGAAAAATAAGACCGGGTTTAAAGTCCGTGTCAAAGGGATAGGAAGGTTGCTGTGTTTGCGCGGGCAGAACGCCAGACAATGTCAGGTTTATCAAAAGCAGAAAGAAACCAGCTTTTCCTGTCATAACAGTACATTAACAATGTAAAATACTTTATTCGCGGAGATGTAAACCACCCATGAAAAGAAAAAGAAAACCAACAACAGAATTTACACGGGTCGCCCGATAAAAAAATCTAATTTTACGATGGAATTTGGAACATGGTTCTGACGCTTTCAAGTCCTTACATTATGCACAAGGGACTTTTCATCTGGATGATTGTTTGCGTACCCCGTATTCTCTTTGCACAGAATATCGCGGACAGCATTTCTATACAAAACAAGGAGAAGAATAAGTCGGCGAAAACGGTGTTCCCGTTCATGTTTAATATCAGCAGCGTTTTTTACTACACCCAGGATTCTAAAATAGATAAATTCCTCGGTAAATACGGTTATACACAACCACAGCAAATGCCCGTTGGTCTGCGGTTTGAACTGGCAGGTATCCCTTTCGGCGGTAATATGGTGTATGGCCTGAATGCCGGAACCATCGTATCCAGACAGGATATAGTTACGGCCGATATTTCTCTCGGTATTTACTATCGGTTTATACACACAAAAAAAATATCCGTTTTGTCAGGCGTCGCGATCGGTGAACATTTTGACCGCGTCGTTTTAGACAAGGGTCTGCCTCCCAATCTGGACAGCCTGGCCATAAAGTACAATACGACCTTATCACTGCATCGAACCGGATTCATGGTGGAACCCACTGCCAAATTCTTCTGGTATCCGCTGCAGGCAAAAAAAATCCGGATTGGCTTTTTTACCGGCATTTACTACAACATGAATTTTAACAGTCGCTGGCGTGTCGGTTATTACCCGCATGGCGACGATACGTTCAAAAATCTAAGAAAGCCCACCCAGGTCAGTACGATTGAAGAACATGGATGGGCTTTCAGTACGGGACTCAGCATCTCTTTTTAGTTTTGCGCTTATGATTCAGGGCCTGCTCCTTTTTTATCAATATTATGATAGGCCCATCCAAAAATCAGCGGAAAAACAAGCAGTGAAAACATCATCGCGCACAAAATACCGCCGATCACCACACGCGCCAGCGGTCGCGAACTTTCGGAACCGATTCCGGTAGATATCGCAGCGGGAAAAAGACCAATCGCTGCCATGAGCGCAGTCATCATAACCGGTCTGATCCTCGAATGAACACCTATTTTTATCGCTTCATATAATGTATTCTGACCACTCTTCATTTTATCTATATTTTGTTTAAACACGGTGATCAGCAACACCCCATCCTGGATACATATTCCGAAAAGAGCAATAAATCCAATCCCTGCTGAAATACTGAAATCGGTGCCGGTAACGAGTAAAGCGCCAATACCTCCTACAATGGCAAACGGGACGTTCAGAAATACAAGCCCTGCGTCTTTCAGGCTTCCAAACATGATAAAAAGCAAAAGAAAGATCAGGATCAGACTCACCGGCACCACTTCCGCCAGCCTTTTCTGAGCCCTTCGCTGATTTTCAAAATCTCCCTGCCATACCATCGAGTAGCCCTTTTTTAATCTGACAGACTGATCTGTTTTTGCCTGTGCCTCAGCAATGGTGCTTCCCATATCCCTGCCCCTGACTGAAAATTTCAGCGCGGCATATCGTTCGTTGTCATCCCTGAAAATCAGACAGGCGCCTGTTTTTTTTGTGATCGTCGCAATTTCCTGTAATGGTACTTTCGACCCGCTCATGGTGGGCACCATGATATCGGCGATCTCTTTCTGATTTTTTCTGAATTCTTCCGGATACCGAACACGTACATCAAATTTCTCAATGCCCCTGCTCTCATATAACTGGGTAACCGCCTTACCTCCGATGGCCATTTGGATGACTGCATCGGCATCGGCCGTCGCCACCCCATATAATGCCATCTTATCCTGATTCAGATCGATATCCAGCTCCGGCTGCCCGATATTTTTGATCACCCCCAGATCTGTAATACCACGAATATGTTTCAGAATATTATATACTTCTGTTACTTTACCTTCCATATAGTCCAGCGAATCGCCAAACACCTTTACACAGATCGAACCCTTTACACCGGAAACAGCTTCTTCTACATTATCGCTAATCGGCTGTGAAAAATTCAGATCGATCCCCGGGATCTCTGATATTTTTTTTTGCATCCGGTCGATCAGTTCGTCCTTCGAAATTTCATGTTTCCACTGTTCTTCGGGATACAATATCACATCGAATTCATTGTTATAAAATCCGGTCACATCCGTACCGTCGTCAGGCCTTCCTGTTTGAGACGCTACATGTTTAACCTGCGGAAACTCCATGATCATTTCTCTGATCTGATCAGCCACTTCACCCGATTTTTTTAATGATACACTATATGGAAGTTGTGCACGGATCCAGATGGCTCCTTCATCCAGCTCAGGTAAAAATTCACTACCCAATAAGTTAAAGGCGTAAAATCCCAATACAACCATAACCGCCGATGATATGATTACCAGTTTTGATCGCCGGTAATTATACTGAAATCCGAACAGCATGATTTTAGTAAGAAAATGCACAATGGGATTGTGTTTCTCCCGCACATTTTTCTGCAGCAGAATATTAATAAGTACGGGCACCAGCGTCAGTGTCGTAATAAGCGCACCGAGTAATGCGAAACCCAAAGTATAAGCCAGCGGGGAAAACATTTTTCCTTCTACTTTCTGAAAGGCAAAAATGGGAAGTAGTCCGGTGATGATAATAAGTTTGGAAAAGAAGATGGCCTTGCCCAGTTCTCCGCCTTTATTTTTAATGAGCCCTAATTTACTGAGCCGGTTAAACCTTTCCATGCCGATACCCTTGGCCTTCTGATCCAGAATAACAAACATACCTTCCACCATTACCACCGCCCCGTCTATGATGATCCCAAAGTCCACAGCTCCCAGCGATAATAAATTGGCCGACATGCCCATCAGATGCAGACAGATAAATGAAAACAATAAAGCAATCGGAATAATGACTGACACAATCAGTGTGGTTCGCCAATTGAACATAAATAAAGAAACCAGCAGCGTAACGAGCAAAATACCTTCCACCAGGTTATGCAATACCGTATGAGTAGCATAGTGAATCAGATCCTCGCGGTTATAGTAAGGTACGATCTGAATATCGGATGGCAGCACACGACGATTGATGATATCGATTTTATTTTTTAGCGCCTTGATCACCTGCGCGGCATTCTCACCTTTGCGCATGAGAACGATGGCTTCAACAACATCGGTACTATCCGTTACCGATCTTTTTCCATTCACAATCACATCATCGGCACGTCCCACTTTGCCGAGCCTGGGTTGATTGGAAATTTCCACGTCCGCTACATCTTTGATCAATACAGGAATCCCGTTTATATTCTGAATGATAATATTTTTGATTTCATTGATATCGTTGAGCAGCCCGATGCCCCGCACCACATAGGCCTGCGAATTATCAACAATCACATCACCGCCGATATTAATATTACTTTTGCTGACTGCATTAAAAACATCCAGATCAGTAATGCCCAGGGAATTCAGCTGACCCGGGTTAATTTTGATTTCATATGCCTTGACCATGCCGCCGAAACTCACGATATCAGCGATGCCCGGCACGGCCCTGATCTGACGATCGATCACCCAGTCCTGTATGGTTTTTAATTCTCTTACATCACGCCCGAAAGTGCTTTTTAAGGTATAACGGAAAATCTCACCTGTGGGACCCGTCGGAGGCTGCACATTCGGACTGATATTATCCGGAAGCGTAACATTCACCAGTAAATTATTAACCTGCTGCCGTGCATAACTGTCCTGCACTTCATCTTCAAAAATTAACTTCACCATGGAAAGACCGAACACACTCGTCGACCGCAGACTGGTTCTTTTCTGCACCGAGTTTAACGCGATTTCGATGGGAATGGTCACAAATTTTTCGACTTCTTCTGCGCTGCGTCCGGGCCACTGGGTGATGATGGTAATTTCAGTATTGGTTACATCCGGAAATGCTTCAATGGACATATTCCTGAATGTGATGATGCCGTAAATGATCAGCAGAAGGGTTGAAAAGAGAATAAAATATTTATTCTTAAGAGAAAATGCAATGATTTTCTTCAGAGCCTTGTTCATAATATAAAATTGTAAAAAGGGAGTACAATAACGGGATGCGCCATCAGGCATCCGATCACGTACGATCAGGGCTGCATGGAATCAGCGCATCTGTTTAGATAGTATTTACAGAGAAGAATGATGAACATCGGGAGGAGGAGAAAATATGTCCCGGTAATTTGATTCAGTGTTTGAAACAAAATCTGCGTAGCAGACTTTACTGCTTTGTTTTATAAAATGGATGGAAATCTTTTCGTTTTCCAGATCAATCTGGAAGGCAATGACCTTGATAACATTTTTTGCATCAATATTATGCTGATCATAGGTAAATGCATCCTGCTGGCCGAATTTCATTTCCACCAGCCATTCCACGATTGTTTCGGTAGGATCCGCCTGAGCGCCCAAATGGTTTTCCACCGGGCCCTGATTGTAATAGAACCAGTAGGCTTCACTGCAAATACTCATATTGAGTAACTGCAAAGCCAAAATCCAAAGTATCGATGTCCTGAAAATCTTCAAGTATCGTTTTTCATTCAACGGCAAAAGTAAGAGCCGGGTATTTTATTGATGTTAACCGCTCACGAATTGAATGTTAACAAAACGTAATCTGCCGTTACTTCCCGCATTTGCGAGACAGCCAAGTGACTCAATTAACAACTAACAACTAATAACTAATAACTATTTCTTGTCCACCCTTATATGTTTCCCCGCACCTCTCATGAGCGGCACAAGAATAAAAAATAACAGGATCGCCAGTCCGCCAATCACCTGGAATGCGGAAAGGGAATCGTTATTCGCTGTTTCGCCAGCGGCGAAAACGGAAAATTGGCCAGCCAGTAAAACCAGCAGAGTCGCCAGTATCCAGCTGCTGATTTTTTGTAACTTTTTCATTGTATACTTTTTTAGATTCTGATACAACCAAACTGAATCAAAAGGTTTACCAGATTTGTATGATGGCATCTTAACTTATGGAATAAATTGATTATTAATATTTTAAGAATGAAGCCCTTTACATAAGCTGCCACCTGAAGAAGAAGAACTGCCCCGATTTGAAAGAAACCCTTCCATTTTGACAAACTGCCTGTTAAGGGGAATGATAATTGTTTTCAGAGCATCGCAAGAGGATATATTTGCTGATAAAAAAATCCGGCTGACTTCTTAAACTTCAAATATGAATCTTCAAAAGATCATCCATAATATCCATAAAATACCGGCGCATGGACGTTTATGGATCGGTCTATCGGCCGCTCTGATCGTATTTTTCCTGTCCCACAGAACCCCGCCTTCCATTCAGTTTATCCTGGTATGGAGCAGTTTTAGCTTCACCATCCTGCTGCTGTTATGGGCTATTATCCTGACCACCAGTGCCAGCGAGGTCAGGGTGATTGCGGGAAAACAGGATTCCAGCCGGACCATCATTTTTATTTTTGTTCTTTTTGCCTCTTTCGTCAGCCTGTTTGCCGTGATATTTTTGATGCGTACGCTGCCGAATCCAAATCAGGCGGGTTATCCCTATCACGTCGGCTTTGCGATATTATCCGTTATTCTCTCCTGGCTTATGATCCATACCATTTTTGCCATACGTTATACACACTTGTATTACAATATGATGTATGAAGAAAGGATGAGTCAGAAAGAGCATAAGGGAGGCCTGATTTTCCCCAGCGACGAACTACCTGACTATTTTGATTTTGCATACTTTTCCTTTGTAATCGGTATGACCTGGCAGGTGTCTGATATTCAGATCACATCCAAACGAATCCGTCGGATTGTTCTGCTTCACGCTCTTTTATCCTTTGTTTACAATACCGTGATCCTGGCACTTACGATCAATATCATTTCAAATCTGATCCAGCGGTAACTCTAAAAAACGTGGTCAGTGGTCTATTTTTTGAGGTAATTTCCTTAATTTTATGAGTGGAAACCGGCCATCGCAGTCGTGATTTGGCTCCCGATTAAGACTCTCTTCAAATCCCTGTTCGATTTCTCCCAAAGTATTGTTTTAAAGTATATGGAAGGCTGATTGATTCGCTAATAAGGCAGAGATAAACCAGAGATAAGCCAGCGATAAGCCACAGATAAAGCAGACCGGTATGAGATCTGGCTTATCGATATATTTATTTTGGGTTTCATACAATTTATTTTAGCCTTATGAGTTAACAAGATTATAACCAGTATAGAATATGGGTAATATAATCAGTGGATCCGACTTCACCGGCAGACTTGGGCCGGTTTCAGTTTATAAGATGCGCGGTCATGACAAATTAATCATACGCACCCCGGGTGGAGCATCCAAAAGCAGGATAAAGAATCACCGCAATTTTGAGGCCACAAGAAACCTCAACAGAGAATGGAAACTGGTTACAGAAGTAGCCGCGAAAATACGCCAGAACCTGTCGGCTATCTGTCTCCTGGCGGATTATAATGTTTCCGGGCCCCTGAATGCCCTGATAAAAAAAATCCAGACTTCTGACATCATCAATGAAAAAGGGAAGCGTTCCATTTTGTTCTCGCTTTATCCGGATTTTATCAGCAGTTTCCAGTTTAACCGGCAAACCCTTTTCAATTCCATCGTACGCCAGCAATTGGAAGCCGTCATTGATAAATCTGCAGCTTCGGTAACGGTGACGGTTCCCACCTTACAACCGGATATTCATTTTTTCCCGAATCCCCGTTATGCTTATTACAGGCTGGTTATCGATATTGCCGCGGCAAGCGATCAGGTCTGGGATGAAGAATCATTGTCTTTTAAACCGTTGGTATCCGTCTTACCTAAATACAAATATTTCTTTACTGCCTGGGTTCCGGCAAGCAGTACGCAAGCGGTGTCCACCTGCGAGATTGCGCCGACAAATGAAGGATTTTCCAGTGGCTCCGATATGATCCTGATAGCAGGAGCTGGTATTCAGTATGGTATGCCTGCACCAGATGGTTCCATTCAGCCAGTTCCTTATGCGGGCGCCGCAAGAATATTAAAGTGTGTATGATCTTTACATGCGCAGATTCGCGACAGCCCTTTCATTTTCTGCCTAAACCGGGCATTATCCAATTTGAGCGGGCCGTCTCTACTTATTTCAATCCGGTCAAAGACGTGGGATTTGCTTTTATTGATTTGGGATCACAGTCTATATAACCCATATTCATCATTTCATGATGCACAGGAAATTTTAATGTCTTTAATTCCATCTTTTCAATCTGATCACTGCCTTCAGTTATTTTTATAAACTGCTTCGCAGGAACGTTTTTAAAAATCTGTGTTTTACCACTGCCCGGCCATTGAATACTGATTTCATCCACCGTGGTAGCGGCTCCTATACCTATTTCCTGTCTGAGCGGTGACGCACCAAAGCTTCCCCCCGAGTTCACGTCCCTGTAAATGGTTCTGTTGAAGCCGCGATCATTCACGCGAACAGCTATCCGGGCCCCAATGGCTGACCGGTTTGATTGTTTTCCGACCAATAAAATACTGATTGAATTATTTTTGTTTTGCCCCGGATTCAAATAAAGAGAATTGAAATAAGCATCGCCTTTGAACGGACCTCCGACTTCAATAAATATATCCTGATCGCCGTCGTTATCTAAATCAGCAAAAGCCACCCCATGGCCCTTCTGAAGGTTCCCCACCCTGGCTGCAACGGTAACATCTTCAAATTGCCTTCCGTTGATATTTTTAAACAATTTATTCGGCACCAGTGACTTCAAATCGGGGTTACCGGTTCCCAAATACATATCGAGCCATCCATCATTATCGAAGTCCCCGAAATTGGAACCCATGGCGAATACAGGTATATCCAAACCAACCTGTCTGGAAACATCAGAAAAGGTTCCATCTCCATTGTTGCGATAGAGATACATTTTACTGACCTTTCCGACAGGCGCACCTAAAGCAACAGCTGCTTCCGTTTTGGCGAGTGAACCGTCAAATTCATAACCACAGGCGAATATATCCGGGAAGCCATCATTATCGTAATCCCAAAACCACGTCGGAAATGTATATGTGAGGTTAGCATCCAAACCCGCTTCATGCGTGGCATTCTCAAATTGCGGTATTTTACCTCTGACCCCTTTGTTTTTCAACAAGGTTTTATGTCCATCCAAACTGGAAATAAAAATGTCGGGCCAGCCGTCGTTATTATAATCTGCGGAAACAACTCCTTTTTCAAAGGCGACTATATCACAACCGGCCTCCTTACCTACTTCAGTAAAACTGCCATCCCTGTTATTAATAAATAATGCTGCCGGATGAGGATGTCCCGGTTCAGTTGTTTCATATCCAATATAAAGATCCAGCCAGCCATCATTATTGAAATCAGCCCAGGTGGCTGTTTGTGTCGGCGCAAAAGAAATCAGGTTACTTTCAACGGTTACATCACTGAATGTACCATTGCCATTATTTTTAAGTAAAGAAACAGGCTGTGTGCCAAACTGCTGCATCCAGGCTCCCCGTAGTACGAGAATATCTGGATAACCATCGTTATTGTAATCCGCCTGAATAATGTTCAGGCCACCAGTTACCTTATCCAGACCGGATGTTTTGGACGCATCGGTAAAAGTTCCATCTCCATTATTTCTGAAATAATGCATGCTCTCATTCAGACTCATGGAAGATGTAACGATATCCAGGTATCCATCATTGTCAAAATCATCCACAATGCTTCCTCCGGACATATTTCTGAAACTGTTCAAATGAAGATTTCCTGCGATTTCCTGAAAGGGCGCAATCTCAGATTTTGCGTGACTGGAATCAAGACCCCTGATAATCCATTCAGCCGGTACTTTGGCGGGGTATTCTCCGATGGTCATGTAAGCCAGGTTCAGAAGCCATCTGGCATCCAGGTCATTCGGAGTCTTTGATAAAATCTGCTGATATATTCTTATAGCGGAATCCGAAGCTGCCGGATCGGAATATATGCCGCTGTCCCTAATAGGAAAAACACAGGAACCCGAAGAATGATTGGTGATACAATTGTTTCTTTCCGCCAGTCTGAGGAAGGCCAATGCCAGATAACCATAAGCGTCACTGGTTATACGGCCGGACGAATCTTTGGCAGCATTCCGTATCAGTTCTTCAAGTAAAGAAATCGCCTGTTTCTCCTGTCCCATGCGCAGGAGCAGCACAGATTTAAATCTCGCAGCCAATAATTTCTGTCCCTCATCTTTGGAATATTTTGATACAGAATCCCATTTGGCATATTGGGCTTCCGGACAAAAAAAGTCTTCGCTGTTGCAATTAGGTTCCAGACCCTTTTTATAGTTGGCTTCCAGGACCTGTTCTTTATTCGTTTTATTTTTATGGTGAACAAAAATGGCAAATCCCGAAAAGATCAGCAATAAACCAGCTATCAATAAAATAAGATATTTTTTCATAAACGGACGGCGCATTTATTCCGGCAATGACCATTAAAAAACTGCCTGGTTCAAACTTGCGCATGTAATTTACATCTATAATTTAAAAATCGTACGGCCGGATGTTCAGGCAGAATACCTGATAATCACTCAATTGTTAGTTGTTAGTTGTTAGTTGTTAGTTATTATTTGAGTAAAAAACTAACAACTAATAACTAATAACTAATAACTACTTAAATGGGGCATACTTTACACGATTAGAACAAAAAGGCTGGTTTTGCAACGGAAGGAGGAATGACTTTTGCACTATCTATGGTATGAAAAAACTCATATTCGCTTATTTGTTCCTGTTATCAGGTATGTATGCATTCTCGCAGCAGCCACCGCATCCGCCCGTACCGCCGCATCCGCCATTACCGCCTGGCGCTCCGCATCATCAGGAACCGCATCATGCTTATCATAACGTGCATCATTATACGCATCATGCGCATGCCTACCACCACAGCGCCTATCATCACAGCAGTCCGCCGCATCCGCCGATGCCGCCGCATCCGCCAGCACCACCACGACCATAGTTATTAGTTGTTAGTTATTAGTTATTAGTTGAGTAAAAAGCTAATAACTAATAACTAATAATTAATAACTACTCCGCTATTCCGTCTTCAGTGTTGTAGCAGGAGACGTGAGCGCTGCTTTGGTTGAATAAAACGCAGACGTAATCGCCGCCGTAATAACGATCACCAGGGCCGATAATACAAACGGTATGGGCGACAGGCCTTCGTTATATGGAAATAATTTCAGCCAGTTACTCATAAAATACCAGGCGACCGGAAAGGCGATACAGGCCGAGATCAACGAGAGCCATAAATAATTCCGCGTGATCAGCGTAACCACCTGTGCAATACTGGCACCCAGCACCCGGCGCATACTGATCTCTTTTTGCTTCTGCTGGGTGGTGAATGCGGTGAGTCCCAATAATCCAAGACAGGTAATCAGGATGGTGATCACAGAAAATGAAGCGAATATTTTTCCTCTTTTCTGATCGGCTTCATATTGCGAATTAAAATCGTTGTCGAGGAATTTATATTCAAATGGCAATTGCGGGAAATATTTTTTCCAGACGTTTTCCGCCTGACTGATCGTTGATTGCAGCTGACCCGGATTCAGTTTCATCTCGATGATGTTACTGTTCGGCGAATAAAAAAACAGGAGCGGCTCGATCGGATTATACAGTGATTTCTGGTTGAAATCCTTTACAACTCCCACCACTTCCAGGTAGTGATTGGAAGTGTCGCCCGGAAACTTAACGATCTTTCCAATCGCGTTATCCCAACCGAAGTGCTTCACCATCGCTTCATTCACCATAATGCTGTGCAGAGTATCCGGCGGACCGGAAAAATTACGCCCCTTCACTACAGGAATTCCGAGTGCTTTGAAATAATTCTCATCGACACCATAACAATTGATTCCTTTATCCGTATGACCCGTATTCGTCTCAACCGTGAACAAATTCAGATTGATGCCCGGACTACCTGGATAATTGTTGCCCGTACCTACTACTTTTACACCGGGCAGAGTACGGAATTCATTGTCCATCGCGAAGATTTTGCTTCGTTCATCTTCGCCGGTGTTGATGGTTACCTTCATTACCTGTTCTTTATTAAAACCGACATCTTTTTTTCGCAGGTAAGCCAGCTGCGCGTAAACGATCCAGGTACAAATCAGCATGATCATTGAAATAGAAAACTGCAGCACGACCAGCGTGCGGCGCAGGTTTACATTTCCTGAAGCCTTTGATAAAGATCCTTTCAATATACTGACGGGTTGAAAACTCGCCAGATAGAAAGCCGGATAACTTCCACCAACCAGTCCGGTGAAAAGAACGATTCCCAGCAGCAGTAACATATTGAATGGCTGAAATAAAGTGGATATCATAAAAGATTTACCCGCGATTCCATTAAACATAGACAGGAAAAGGATCACGAGTCCGATACTCAGCAGAACGGAGATAAAGGCAGTAAGCAGTGATTCACTCAGAAACTGCGATATGAGTTGTCTTTTCGTTGAACCGGCTACTTTGCGGATACCGATTTCTTTTGCCCTGCGTGCAGATCTCGCTGTCGTCAGGTTCATATAATTGATACAGGCAATCAGGAGCATAAAAAAAGCGACCGCAGAGAAAATCCAGATATACGACATGTCACCGGTTTCTTCCGGTTCTCCATCCAGTTTTGACGTAAGATGAATAGCCGTGATGGGCATTACACCATAATTAATCTTGACATTGTATTTGGTAAAAATCGGCGCCATGTATTTGTCATACATAGGGATGAGTTTTTTGTTAAATGCATCCGCTGTAACACCGGGTTTCAATAATACATAAGTGAAATTGTTGAAGCTGCCCCAGTTGTTACTACCGTTATTTTTATCACCCGGCTTCAGGATGGTGCTCATGGATATCAGCATATCGTAACGGATATGAGAATTCGTCGGTATATCTTCGAAAACGCCGGTTACTTTATACAGGTCATACACCGTCTTCATCGTTTTACCAACTGCCATGGTGTTTCTACCGAAATATTTATCCGCCAGGGTTCTTGAAATCACGATACTGTTTGGCTGGGTCAGTGCCGTTGCCGGATGGCCCTCCAGAAATTTTACCGTGAATATGTTGAACAGCGAACTGTCGGCATAATATATTTTGGTTTCATAAAAACCATTGGTGCCTTTCAGGAACAAAGTCCTTTCCCTGCCTAACATTCTCGCCGACTCTTCCACATCCGGAAAATCCTTTTTTAAAGTAGCGGCGAGCGGAAGCTGGGTAACGGTCCAGTTGGTGTTCTTATCACGTTCATGGATATACGAAACGATACGCATGATGCGATCGGCATTTTTGTTATACCGATCGAAACTCAGTTCATCCTTAATATAAAAAATAAGGAAGAGACTGAATGTAATACCCAGGGTTAACCCCAGTATATTGATCAGGCTGTACCATTTGTCTTTTCTAAAGTTCCGCAGGGCGATCAGTAACAGGTTTTTTATCATACATCTGCTTTTATCAGTTGGGTTATAATTTGACACCTAAAAGATGCCAATCTTACAATCCATTAAAAATCAGTATTTTATGTTTCTGAGATCGGACGGACAAGTGTCCGGAAATGATATGACGTGCGTTCGCTTTTGAAAGTTACTGTCTCGTCCGGAAAAAACTATACAGGTGAGTGAATAAATCCTGCGACGACTATACTTGCTCTGACTCGTCCCAAAAAAACTGTACAGGTGAAAGAATAAATTCAAATAGTACCTATACATCCTCAGAGGAATATACAGAGTGCCTCGTCGGAAAACAACTGTACAAGTGAATGAATAAATCCTCCGTTGATTGTAAGGAGCGCCTCGTCCGATCAGGACCTGCTTACTGACCTATCAGATGTAGACTGTAGTGACCATTTCATGACCGATAAACGTTGAACCATCAAAGATTCTGCATTGCTCAACCGCTTTGACGGAAATATCAAGGTAAATCTTCGACTCATTCCATTTGATTTTCCGTATATCCTGAACAGATATCAGGATCTTCTGATCTCCAAAAATGCTTTTTGCAATAACCAGGAGATAAATAATTTTCCAGGATTCATCTTCTACGATAAAACCGCTGACAAATCCGATTTCGCCGTCTTTTGCATGAATTCGAAATCCTCTTGTCTCGCGGGTGCTTCTCAAATGAATATGATCGGTGGAGGCGGAATTTACTGTCGGTTCTTCAATCAAATCCTGCTGATCGCAATGTACAGGTGCATAAAATCCATTGTCTATAAACGGTTGCCAGAGGTAATATTCGTTTAATGATTTTGTATGATGTAATGATAAAGGCCTGTCTGTATCCACATACGGACTATTCAGTATTTGTTTTTTTGTAAGATTTACAGGGAATGTTCCACCTTTCCATTTTGATCTGTTAAACGCAAGCGGTGAAATAAGCACTTTGCGTCCGGACAGCCATTGGCTCGTTTTAACAACAAGGTATCTGATCGCCCAGTTACGATCATCAAAATAAGTTTCTTCAATCTTACCAACTTCTCCATCCGTGGCAGACAAACTAAATCCCAGCAAACTATTTATATTGAGTCGCATATACTTTTGATTTATTCTTCAAAAAACACGGGATGTTCAATCCATCCATATGACATGGCAACTTACTTAACCCGAAGGCAATAAACGATGATGAGACTTTGTCTGAAACATGACTAAAATCATAAAAAAATGAACATGTTGGCAGAAAAAGAATTTCAACATCTCCCACTTCTGTGAATTATATAACATATTTTCAGAATTGTGTAAGTCATTAATTGATTCATTAAATCACCTTTATGACTGGCTCTTTGAGCGAATCATAAAGGTGATATGCCAAAATCATATTGTCAAGTGATCAAAATCCATTTTCTGATAATTCGATGGAATAAACCTTGATATCATATAAATAATTTGATCATGAAGACAATTTTCGTCATTACACTATTTGTGTTCTGCACCTCGCTTTTCATGTATTGTACCAAGACCGACCAGGTCATTGGCGGAAGCACGCCAACTACACCACCTCCGGCCCCGGTGAGCACTACGGAACTTATTTCTTACAAGACAGCGATGGCACCCACCATCGACGGAAGTGTTGAAAACCTCTGGGACAGTGCTGCCAAATTAAGTATTGTTCCGACGGTACCGGACCCCGGTAACAATCTTTTTACCGGTTATAACGGCGATCAATACCCGGCAACAATTCAATCAATGTATGACGACCAGAACATCTATTTTCTTGTTCAATATGCCGACAATACCAACAGCGTTTATGTAGCGACATGGTATTTTGATCCGGCAAAAAAACTATGGACGCAGGAGCCCACCAGTAATACGTATGATGTAAATGGACAGATTACGAGAGCGGGTTTCGGAGAAGATAAACTGGCAATGTTATGGAATATTGATTTTTCAACTCCTCTGTTTGCATCTCAAACCTGTTATGCAAGCTGCCATGTATTTGTTCCTTACACTAATTTTTCAGTCACCCCTACGGTGGCTGTATCTAATGCCAGTAGCGGTAATCACTATACGAACGGCGCATCAGAAAAAATTGATATGTGGTGGGTGCACCTGAGCAGGGATGTTATATTCAACCAGATGGATGATAATTACCAGGACTGGGCAGGTGGTCCGGCTGTAACAAACCTCGTAGGCGGATCAGGAAACGGGCGTCATGTAGACGGCATTTCAGTTTCTGGTGCGTCCGGCACCTGGCCGTTCGCGCCTACTTATACCGCTGTGACTCCGGCACAAGGAGCCAGCAATAACCGACAGAATTTAAAACTGAATGGAAATGGAACATCCGTTACGGTGCCTGCATGGATTATTCCGGATGCATCCAACTATTACTATATACTGGCAACTGATACTTTACCCGGCGGGAAAGCCGCAAAAATAACGGCGGTGGATTCATCCGGCGTATTAACTTATAGTGGAGGTACCATTGATCCAAATTCCGGAACCGATTACCAGAGAACCGGTGATGCAGTAACGGGAGGAGATGGTCCAAAATGTTTCCCCAGTTATATAGCTTCTCCGTTACTCGGTGGAAGAGCTGATATAACCTGTGTCGCACTCTATACCGGATCAGGCTGGATCATCGAATATACACGCAAGCTGAAAACGGGCGATACGATGAAACAGGATGTAGATTTTTCCAGTCTGCAGGATCAGCCATTCGGTGTTGCCATCTGGAATAAGTCAAATAACCAGCATGGGATTCAGCCAAACCTTCTTTTGAAATTCAAAAAATAATTATCCGCCTTTGCCAATAAAATTTTAGTAATCATGCTAAGGAAAATTACTTCGATCATTATAGTATTGGCGATCATTGGCATGTTTGTACTGACCGGATGTTATAAAACCACCACCCTGGTATTGACTCCGCCGGTTTCGCAGGATACAACCACCATCAGTTTCTCCGCTGATATTCAGCCCATTTTTACATCCAGTTGTGCATTAAGTGGCTGTCATGTCGCGGGCGTGAAAGTACCAAACCTTTCAAATGGAGTCGCCTATCAGTCCCTGCAGGATGGGGGTTATGTTGTAGCAAATGATCCGGATAACAGCCAGCTCATGTTATGGCTTACAGGCAAGAAGACCCCAGGTATGCCTTTAGGAAATTCACCCGATCCGATCATTAACACGAAAGTATCCGCCTGGATATTCCAGGGAGCAAAAAATAATTAAAGCGACTATAATGCGAAATATACCATCTCATTTTTTAGAAGACTGCTCCAGGAAATTACTGGTGCTCCTGCTACTCATCAGCTCTTCTGCCATGATCGTAAAGGCCCAGGATTCAACTGCCGCCGATGTACCCGTGGTCATAAAGAAATCATATACAAAAAATACATTTTCGTCCAACTACCTGATCGATGAGCAAACGGTCATGGTCCCGGTAAAAGGAACCTTCGAATTTTACATTATGCACCGGTTCGGGACTGTCAATCAGGGGATATCTAATTTTTTCGGCGTTTTCGAACAGGCCAATATGCGTTTCGCTTTCACTTATGTACCTATTAAGGATTTGCAAATTGGTTTTGGCTTCGGCAACTTTAATATAACAGTTGACGGTAATGTGAAATACGCCATTCTCAAAGAAACGAAGGATAACTCGATGCCTGTTTCCGTTACTTACTATGGATTGATGGCTATGAATACAACAAAAGCCAGTCCCAGCAATTATATAGTCACTGCATCTGATCGTTTCAGCTACTTCAATCAGATTCTGATAGCCAGAAAAATAACAGATAAGATTTCAATCCAGGCGGGCATTGCGATCACCCATTTTAATAACGTGCCGGGTTATGTTGATTCATCCGGGAAGACACAATCGCAAATGCAAAATAACAACTGGACTTTTTGCGCCGGAGGAAGATATCAAATTACGCCGGGCATGGCCTTCATCGTGAATTACGATCAGCCCTTAACGCAGAATGTGACCAGCAACCCGCAGCCCAATATCAGTTTCGGCCTGGAAATGTCGACCAGCGGTCATGATTTCCAAATTTTTGCCGGTAACTATGGATATGATCTTCCGACGGACAATACTTATTTTAATCAGAATAATTTTAGAAAGGGGCAATTTGTTATAGGATTCAATATTTCAAGGCTTTGGAATTTTTAATCTGAAAGCTTATACCATGTTTTATTTTTCATCCATTCAATATTTTAATTATGAGACTATTCTTCCTGATCGCTGTTTCTGGTCTGTTTCTCCTGGCAGCAGGTTTTAAAACGAATCAGCAGAAACCCTGGCCCGTTCCGGATAAAGCCGCAAAAACAGTCAATCCAGTTAAGTCATCCGGTGAATCCATAGCAGCCGGTAAAGTGTTATGGGTACAGCATTGTTCATCCTGCCATGGCAAAACAGGAATGGGCGACGGATCAAAAGCGGCCCAGCTGAAAACACAACCTGAAGATCTGTCAACAGCTGCCATGCAGTCTCAATCGGATGGTTCCATGTTTTATAAGGTTTCGGAAGGAAGAGGCGACATGCCTGGTTTCAAGAAAAAACTTCCGGATGCGGACGACATATGGGACCTTGTCATATACATGCGCACGTTGAAAAAATAAAATGATAAAAAAATATTTTATTTTTCGCACCAGGCTTTCAGTTCATCCATGATCATTTTCATGCGGTCAAAGAAAATAAGACTGGTTTCCTCCGGGAGAGGTTTCAGGCTAGCATTGAGAAACCGCCAGGTCACCATGCAGTTTTTGTCGCCCGTTCTTTTGCATACGATTTCAAGATTCAGATGGAGATCCAATTCTGGCATTTCACATCTTTCAGCGTACATAATACCCTCGTCTGTAAATGTCATGTTCAGGGGGGATACAGTAGCGCGGCATTTCTCAAATATACAATGGTGAATACTTCCTATAAAAACGTCCGGCGTGTCCTGTTCGACTCTCAGAAGACCGGAGATCCAGCTGGCCCTGCCGGGAATATTCCAGATGGTCATATAGACATCATTCAAATTAGCCCGAATGGATAATTCCTGGCTCGTATTTGTACCGTTGTAAAAATATTGCTGAGGCTCCGGAGGTTCAGGTACTTTTTTTCTCGCCTGGTTCAGCAATGCAAAATGATAATCAACCGTGCCAATGGACGGATATTCTTCCGATGAACGGACCCATTCCATTTCAATCGGGTCGGACGTATTGGTAACCTGCTGCAATAATTTTTCCGTTACCAGCAGATATTCATGATTGTCGATACTGTTCTTCAATAAACGGTGGGCAACAATCATGGCAGGACCAGATTGTTTCACAAATCTTCCGACAGTGATTTCGGCGACCGGCCCGTGATGCGCAATAAATTTCAGTGTCAGATTTATCATCGCCTGGCAGGCACCGCAGGGACAAATATTATGCTGCTGCATAAACTTGCGCTGGAAATGAAAGGCATTGAAAATTCGCAAGCAAATATTCTCTATCTCTTCCTGTGAAGGAGCCGGTCCTTTTTTGATCAGCAGAACGGCGTCCCCTTCGATCTCCGTTACTTCGTATTCATCACCGACTTCTTTTACAATCGCGTCAATGAGCAGGTTGATGGTATGAGCCCCGTGCTCGAGCTCGGTAGTAGTGATAAATTCAGTAAATCCACTGATATCCGGAATCAGTATGGTCGCCAGTGTTTCGGCCAAAGTAAATAGTAATGAATTGCGAAGTTAAGAAAGATTGAAATTACCGGCCCGACGTCCAGAGAATGGCGTTACCCAGCATTTTTTTGAATTCCGTTGAGTGAAATATATTGGCATGATGCCCCATCTGAAAATAAATATTGCGGGCCTTTACTTTTTCATTGGACCAGATCACGGGATGATCTCCCATTTTAATATCCGAGGGCGGCTGATAACTGGATTCATCCACACGGGCGATCACGTGTACACGCGGACGCGGATCCTTATCATACGTGTACCATTCATCGTCGGGTATGGAAAATGATTCTGGCAAGCCCTTCATCACCGGGTGATTTTTATCTTCTACGTGAACCGTCGCTGTGGCGCGGGCCGCGATATAATTCTTCCACCGAATGCCACCCATGAATTCCGAAAACCAATCCCACATGGGATAACCATCGAACTCTCCCAGCAGCGATGCATGATGAAGGCCCACCCATCCGCCCCGTCCTTCTTCCATATATTTAGTGAACGCCACTTTGGCCCGGTCCGTCCACATATAGGGCGGATAATTCAACTGAAGAAAAACCTGGTAATGCGACAGGAAGCCGTCGCTGATGGAATCCGTATTATTAATGATATCATACTGAAAATGTTGCTCCGCGGAAAAATCCTTCAGCCAGTCCAGCGCGGCCACCACAAAACCTTCGTGTATGCCACCACGTTCTGTAAGAACGAGCATATGGAAAACCGGTACCTGCTTTTGCGTATAGCAAAAACCCGAATAAGAAATGATCAGTATGAAAGCTGTTGTGAGATATCCGGGAAGGATTTTCCGCATGGTCCGTAAAAAATTTCCTGATGAAGATCATGAAAATTTAGCGGGTATCAAGAAACTTCGATGAGCATATCGGAAATTTTAATGAGTATGACGAAAATTCAATGAGTCACAAAAAATCCGGTGAGAATTATATCGAAACCTGGTGAATAATATAAAAATTAAGCGGTCACTAAAATCCGGTGAGAATTATATTGAAACCTGGTGAGTATTATAAAAATTCAGCGGATCATGAAAATCCGGTGAGAATTATATTGAAACCTGGTGAGTATTATAAAAATTCAGCGGATCACGAAAATCCGGGAGGAATTCAGCATCGTGTTTCGGAAACAGACACTTTAGAATGTATTAAGCATTCTGAAACTTCAATATCAGGAAAGGCGGGAGTTCCTTAGCAATTTGGAACGGCTCGCATATCGCTTATCTTTTCCGTATACGAAAAGACAGGTGCCGTTTTTAATGGTCTCGATCACGGCCCGATGAACATCAGAGGGAATGGCGGGACAACCTTCACTCCGGCCCAGGCGGCCATAGGTTTTGGAGATTTCGTCATTCACATAGTCGGCGGGATGTATTACGATTCCGCGACTGTATGCGTTGTCGTTGAAACCATGCTCCATTCCCAGCAGGCGCAATGAATATCCGTTCTGACCAAAATATGTTTCACCGGTCAGATAAAATCCGAGGCTGCTTTCCAGACTCCGGTTGCGATTGGAGAATCTTGTTGCGTATAACTGTCCGGAATTTCGTCCATGGGCAACCAGTGTGTTGTATAAAAGTTTTCCGCTCTCCATGTCCAGGACGAACAGACGTTTCTTATAAGAAGGCAGACTGAAATCCACGATAGAAAGAATATTATTTATAACGATTCCCGCATTCCGCAGATTCTGATAACCAATGATCGCTTCTTTGAAAGCCTCTGCGGACAATCCGAGACTGTCCAGCGACAGCATATTATACAAGCTCACAAATACCGGACTGAGAGAGGAAGTGATTTTTTTAAGAGCAGACGGAATTTTGCCCGGAGATGAATGAGTGCTGCTGATCGAAGAGGGCATACCGCTGATCGAACAAGGAATACCACTAATGGAAGAAGAAATACCGATTTTAGAAGACGGGATATTTAAAAGAAGCTCATTTTTTTTATCCATTCGTGCCGCCGAAGAAAAAGTGGCGGGTAAGATAAAGTTGACGGATATCAACAGTAAACATTTCGCTATCAGAGGGGCTTTGTTCTTCAGACTCATAATTCACGGCGGATCAGCGTCAAAGATCTACATTAAAGCTGAAAGCTCAAAGCGTAAAGCTTAAAGCTTCCTTAAAGCGTACTTAAAGCTTAAAGCGTAAAGCGTAAAGCTGAAGGCTTCCTTAAAGCGTAAAGCGTAAAGCGTAAAGCTGAAGGCTTTTGCAAAATGATTAATGATTAATGATCAAAGCGTGCTTTACGCTTTGTGCTTTACGCTTTACGCTTTAAATGTGTCGCGGAAAAAGTATCGCCAGCGTCACCAGAAACAGATACGGTATTGCAATGGCAAAAACAGAAATGAAGAGGTCCCTTCTTTTCTTTGGATTCTGGACCCATTGCTCCTCATATTTTCCATAAATCACGCGGTCGCGTTCATTCACGATAAAAATCTGGTTGAGAATCAATACGGTCAGCTGATAAACGCTCCATGTAAACGTTCCGGATATGCCGGTCTTGCGTTCGAGCTTTTTGTAGGTCTCTGCAACGGGATCCAGAACAGCAAGAAAAGGAAAATTCCCCTGCCAAAGCTGAGGTATCCATATTTTTCCTTTATCATCCATCACCATTTTAGGAACCCTTGGAAAGGGAACAAAAAATATATTAGAATAGCCTGTAACGCCATGACGTGTGTCCAGATAGCCAACGCCATTTTCACTGACATACCATATCTTTCCTTCCCGGTCCTGAATCAGCGTAATTGCCGGACCAACGGGATAATTCTGAATATATTCACCGTCATAGCGGTAAATGCCCCGATTGGTGCCGATCCATATCAAACCGTCTTTGTCCTTTAAAAGACAGAATGTATTTTGTCCCTGCAAACCCAGAGCAACACCCCAGTCCGATACGCCCATGGTGGCATTATTTTTTGGAGAGATCAATCCCGCTTTGGTAACAACCGGAGGCGCCAGTACATATTTTTTGAGTTCCAGCGGTTTCGAAGGAATCTGATCCAGGTTAAATGCCGAATCAGGCAGATTGTTGAAATCCAGATTCGAAACTTCCGGGGCTTTTTTGAAGGCCTGAAAACCAGACGGATCATAAGGTGTTGAGGGCAGGCTTTTTAAATCGAACTTTCTAACCGTCGGTATGATCTTACCTTTCTTGAGCGTTTCCCAGTTTAACGTCTTCGGTGCACTCAATACCAGGGGCCGGGTCACCGGTTGCGGATAACCGCTATCGGCCACCGGAAAAGGGACATCCACAACGGTTGAATTACAGGAAAACAGATAAAAAGAGGTGATTGCTATGACAAGCAGGGAATGCAGGGGGGTCGCTATGCGCATAGCTATAAATTTATGTTATTTTCATTAGGCCGTAAAATAATCACAGATTCCTTGAAATCAGCCAGATAGCTCCCAAAACAGCCCAATCCCTCCAAAGATTTCCGGGTCAATTTGTATGAGTTTTCCCTTAAAATGCGTTAATTAGAGGTAATCCGAACCGTGCAGCGTTAGCCCAATCCGTTTTTTACCCGAAACAACCAGCCCTATGAAACCCATAGATTATTTGTATTTCAATATCTATAAC
>Ga0206931_1021_pt1 | contig 55780 bp, 49 predicted proteins | sample Alteio_BWOrgHeat_17_FD_152946 | JGI IMG/M metagenome (GOLD analysis project Ga0206931, IMG submission 152946) | Enriched cells from forest soil in Barre Woods Harvard Forest LTER site, Petersham, Massachusetts, United States -... | ecosystem: Environmental > Terrestrial > Soil > Temperate forest >...
ATCTTCTCAAAACGCTTCTGCCTTTATTTGCCTTCATCTCGACTATAAAAAGAGCAATACCAATAACAACGGCGGCGTGAGTGCTTACGTATCGAGTGACAATGCCCACTTTGCTGAAAGCAAGCTTCTTGGTTCAGCAGTGCTGCAAAACCTGTCAGCAGGTTTTAAAACCGACAAACTTTTGAAAGAAAGACGGGCTGCCATTACCATTTTAAAAAATAATCCCCTGCCCGCCATATTGCTGCAATGCGGTACGCTGGATAATGCTTCAGACTTTAAAAATTTAACCAGTGATGGCAAGATTGGTGAAATGGCGAATGAGATTTTGCAGGGTGTTGCCACTTATGCCAATCACCAAACAACAGGCATTGATGTGAAGCAGGAGATGGTTTTGGGTACGTATTCGCCCAAAAAAGATACGGCTGCCCCTGTAATAATACTTGATGGCAGTGGTATTACTATTAATTATAAAAACGACTCGTTACATACCCACGCTAAGCCGGTTATAATTCTAGATGGGGAAGAAGTGCCCTGGTCTGCAATGAGCCTGATTGAACCTGGTGAAATTGAAAGCGTGCATGTGCTTAAGGATGAAACAGCTACAAATGCATACGGGCAAAAGGGAGTTAACGGCGTTGTTGAAATTTATACCAAAAAGTACGCAACCGCAGGCAATATTGTTCAGCTAACCGAAACACCGCCCATTACAATAGTTGGCAGGGTTGATAGCGTACGCTTAAGAAGCGATGATGTACGTGTGCAAAACATATTATTGTCAACTATCAATCAAACGCGGCCGGAGAAACCGGCATTTATTAGAAAGGACCCTGCCATTACTTTCGATACGCTGGAAAAACCGCTGGTAATAAAAGGAAAGCTTATGATTACCCCCGATTTAATAAAACGGGATGACATTGGGCCAATAACTGTTGAGGGGTACAGGCTGGGCACAAAACCGGCCTCGTTTCCGGGTGGACTTGCGGGCTGGCAGAGTTTTCTTGCCAATAACCTTCACGCTTCTGTAGTTAGCGAAAAGGGGGGGCCTGCTGGTATATATAAGGTTGACCTGCTGTTCTCAGTTGATGAAGAAGGCAATATTTCAAACATAAGAATAATGCAGGACCCCGGTTACGGCACAGCTGAAGAGGCTGTACGTGTTATGGAAAAAAGCCCTAAATGGGTACCGGGTAATTATAATGGCAAGCCCGTTAAACTAATGCAAAGGCAGAGTATTATGTTCAGCAACGGTGCAAAGGCGCGTTCAGTAATTTAAAAGATCATGCAAATTACAAAACCCCGCAACCTGCAGGGCTGCGGGGTTTTGCATTGGTTGCAGTTTAGCGTTACTTTGCAGCATGCTAATTAAAAAGGCGGAATATGTTATTTCGAGCCCCACAGTGGATGTTTGCCCAAAACCAGACCGGCCGGAGTATGCCTTTATAGGCAGAAGCAACGTGGGTAAATCGTCGCTTATAAATATGCTGTGCAATAATCAAAAGCTTGCAAAAACTTCTATCTCGCCTGGTAAAACACAAAACATCAATCATTTTGCAATAGAGAGCGGCAAACAAAAAGGCCCTGTAGATAAATGGTACCTGGTTGATCTGCCGGGATATGGCTATGCAAAAATTGCGCAAACAACGCGCAAGGCCTGGACAAAAATGATTGAAGATTACCTGCGCAAACGGCAAAACCTGTTAAATGTTTTTGTATTAATTGACAGCCGCCACAGCCCCCAAAAAATTGACCTGGAATTTGTAAATGAACTTGGTACATGGCAGGTGCCTTTTACTATTTTGTTTACGAAAGCAGATAAAGAAAAACCCGGTGTGGTGCAAAGGCATGTGAAAGAATTTTTTGACGAAATGCTTAAAACATGGCAGTTTTTACCGCAGGGTTTAATTACAAGCGCTGCAACAAAACAGGGGCGGGAAGAGATACTGAAACTTATTGCAGATAAGAATGAAGCTATAAAGGAAGAGCAGGCAAAAAGCCGGTAATTTTATCACTGACAAAAAATACAGACGCCTTATTATGACGCAGCAATCGCCAAACAGCCATGACGATTTAGCCGCAAAGTTTTGAACAACTGGTATATCAAAGTTTGAAATAGTGATCAAGAGCACGCGCTATTGTTGGTGTCTTTTTACGAAGCATGAATGTGATTGCCCGTTGACTGTGAAAACGGAGGCAACACTGGAGAATACGTGTATTATTTAGTGCCCGTTGTATCTGCACCGCCTTTTCTGAATTTTCTAAAAAGATCCAGCCCAACTTTTATTTTACCATCGGCTTTTGATTTTGCACGCAGGTAAACGCTGGGCCCAACCTTAGCATCCAGCCCTTTATTGCCGGGTTTATTGTCGCCGTCTTTTTTATTAAGGTTGCTTAAAGGTACCTGTATACTTATATCGGTGGGCGACTTTGCGACCCCATATACACCTTCAACAAAAAGACGCATAAAAGATGATGCGATCTCCATTCGCGGAATGATCACCTGGTTTTGCTTTACCGTAAGTGTATTCTTTATTTCTGCAAAATCAATATTATTAAGGTCTCGGTTTTTAAATGCATAATCCTGTATGACCAGTATGGGTGTATAATTTATCAGCGCCCCGTTGCGAATGGAGAAGTTAACGTTGCCCTGTAATGTGCCGGGTACAATTGCCCCTTTATTATCCATCTGCATATTAATTACCGCGCTGGTATTTAATGTGCCACGCAGGTTGGTGTATAATATGCCATCCTGTCCAAAATTATTAAAGGCGAAAAAGGCATTTCTTACATCAGCGTTTTGAATATCGCAATGTGCTGTTGCCAAAAAATTTCCTTCCGCCTGGCGTATATCTGCATCAACTGTAAAGCTACCGCCGCCAAAATCTAGTGCAGCATGCTGCACACGCCAATCATCCTGCTGCAGTAACAGTGATAATTTTGCGTTTTGTGCCGAAAAGTTTTCCAACACCAGTTGTTTAGCATTTATATTAAGCGCTATATTGCCCTTTGATAAAATATCATCAAGCCCGGCTATAGTACTACCAATACTTTTATGAGTTTCAGCCTTGGGCTGACGGGTTGCACGCTTTGCAAATACTTTTTTAAAATCTGCTGCATAAAAAACAGGGCAGAATATATTACATACAATACTGGATTTACCGGAATCGACCATTGCTATGCGGTTAATGCTGCTGCCTGCACCCGTAACTTCAAAATGGTTTTTCAGGTAATCGCAGGTAATTTTCTTTATGTTTATTGTATTCCTCAAAAACTCAAGGTCGCCCTGGCAATTTATAAACTGCAGGTTATGGGGTACATACGTTAGCTTGCCATCTTCAACATGCAAGGCGCCGGTTATATTTCCAAGCATAGATGGGTTTGCAGTTAAAGGGCCTTTGTATTTCAGGTCAAGCTTCGCTGTGCCGCCATCAAAACTTATATTTTGCAGGTTAAACGCATCATCCAGTTGTGAAAAACTGCAGTTTGTTTTGAAATCAAAATACAAAACAGGGTCGCTTAAGTTGTCTATCCTGGTACTGTCTCCGATCAGGGGAACGCTATACCATTTACCTGTAAACTGCGGAAAATAAACAATCGAATTGGGGTCGCTGGGGGGCAGGCTGTCATTCACCCTGTTTTCGTAAATACCAGTAAAATTGCAATCACCGAAAGTAGCAATTGGTGTTATCAATATATTATTCTTAGCCTTGCAAACTACGTGCACATGCGGGTCGCCGCCGTGTAATGAGCCGACAAGTTTGGCATCAACTTCAATAGGCATTGTAACATCAATAAGCGTCAGTTTACTCCTTATCTTCTGCGTCAACAATGCTTTAGCATCTTTATATAAAATTTTATCTGTTATGGCATGCACTAAAAACCAGGCGGAATCGCCACCAAAGTGAAACTCGGCTGAAATTTTAAAATCGTTGTTATTAATAACAGCCGGAGATTGCTGAATGATAAGCGTTTTTGCAGATTTATCAAATTGCATCTGCCATTTTGCTTTTATCGTGCTGTTTTCAACATAAACGCCTTTTTCCAGGTTAAAGCCCAAGCCGTCAAGCAGGCATTCCTCATTTAGAGTAATGAGCAATAAAGAGTCCTGCCTTTTTATGGTAGCCACAGCAGTGGAAACATTTACGCCAAAATGTTTATTTTTTACTTTATCCTCGCTAATGAAAGTAAAATTTTCCAGTTCAATATGGTTTATAATAATGGGCCGTGGTGTTGTTTTAAATGAGTCAGTTACAGCAGGTTGATTTTTTGATGAAAGCAGGTATGCGTTATTAAACCCTGTGGAATCAATAAACAAATGAAATTGTGCACCTGATATTTTTACCCGTGCAATATCAGGCTTGCCTGAACTAAGCTGAAACAAACTTACGGCACAGTAAATATCATTTGCTTTTAGCAAAGGTTTGTGATAGAGTGAATCTGCAACCGTTACATTTTTTATGTCAATAGTTAGGTTGGGGAAATTTTTCCATACTGAAAGATCAATATCACCAATAGAAAGATCACCGTTAAGCCGTTTATGAAATTCAGTTTTAACGAGAGTAATAATTTTTTGCTTGTTATTATACACATAAATGCTTGCTGCAGATAATAAAATAGCAATTAATAACAACAGGCCAATTAGAATATAACCTGTTATTTTTATGGGTTTACGCCGCCAGAAAGCTTTTAGTTTGTATGCCTGCATATATTAAAAAATCCCGCTGTGGGCGGGATTTATGATTAGAATTTGGTATCAATTATATACGGGAGCATTTGCCGCCACGTGCTCCAGTCATGTTTTATTTCAGGCCCCCATATATCAAGGTCGTGCCAAATACCTTTATCCCATAATACCTGCGAAAACCGCCTGTTAGCTTCAGGATCCTCATAATCACCGGCACCTGTATAAATGTGTATATGGTGGCTTGCTCTTATCTTATCCAAAAACCATGCATCATTTAAGTTAGGCATATAATGCAGCGGGCTGTTATAATAAACCTGCTCATCCCAGTAGCCTTTTGTGTACTCCGTAAGGTCGTATACACCGCTCATGCTTATAACACCATTTATGCTGTCGGGCCGCTTTAAAAAAAGGTTCATAGCATGCAGCGCCCCAAACGATGCACCACAGGTATATATAAACGTGTCGCTGCTGCTATTGGTGCGTATAAAGGGCAGCACTTCATTATGTACATATTCGTTAAACTGGTTTTGGCGTATAGCTTTGTGCGCGGGTATCATCGCATCATTCATCCAGCTTTCTTTATTTATACTGTCAATGCTGTACACTTTCATTTTCCCGGCGTTTATAAAAGGGCTTAATGCGTCAATAAGCTGAAAACGCTCATATTCCAGGTAATCCGCAGCGGCAGTTGGTATCATTAATATGGCAAAGCCATAGTGCCCGTACATGGCTATTGGCATGTCTTTGTTAAGTGCAGGACTGTACCACGATGTTATTTCTTTACGCATAGGCAGGGGTTATAGTTATTGAAGGTAAGCAAATTGAGGAAACCACTCTTGTTTGAGCATAATGCAGACGAGTAAATAATTGTTGTTTTCGCGTAAAACCTGCCAAATTGTTGTTTACCAATCCTCGATCATCTATCTCACTTTCTTTTTACAAGAAAGGCGAAATAGTTTTTATCTTTTAAAAAAGGCTCAACGTCATAATCCAGGCCATCAACATTTAGCCCAAATATCTCAAAGTCGGCATTGCTTTCAACAAATCTATTAGCAATGGCCATACGGTATAACCTTGTCCGTTCTTTTGTGGTACCGGCAAAAAATACTGCCCTGGCGGGATAGCGTGACGTAAACTTGTGCACTGCGGTTGCAACAGTTGCAAGTACTTTGTTACTATCTTTATTATCATTTCTTACGCGGTCGTCAAGAGTGCCATCAGGCAAAAAATTGCCAAATGCAAGGTTGTAAATTTCAGGATTAGGTGTTTGAATAAATTGTACAATCTTTTTTACCGCTCCTTTTGGCCCGGTGCTTATAAAAGAAAACTCCAGCGCCTGGCCCGAAGTTGGAATGGATTGATATTCCTGTATTTCAATTTTCATACGTTTTTTTATTTCTACAAACAAACCCGTTTCACTTCCGTCCATAAATCCCTGTAACATTGGGCTGCATAACTGCTGTTTGCAAATTCAAATAAAGGTTGGCGGTGTATGCCCATTTTTTCAACATCGCTCAGGTAGGGTATATAGTTTTTAAGAAAGAATTTGTCTTTATAAAATGCTTGAATCACCTCATGGTGCAGGCTTTTGCGATGGTCAACCATGCTGAAAAAGCATTTTATTTTTTCATTATCAAGACCGTTTTCTTTAAAGTAATCAACCACTGTTTCATACGAACGTATAGATAATGTTGTAGGTATATTTGGCATCAGTACCCAGTCAGCGGCATTAAAAATATTATCGTGCAGCAGCGATATGCCGGGCGGGCAGTCAAGCAATACCAGCTCAAACTGTTTAAGATCACTTATAAGATTTTTAAGTTTTTTACGGCTTTGCTTCATTTCATCAAGCACAATATCAGCGTTGCGTGCAGAAAGGTCAGCCGGTATCACCCAAAGGTTTTCGAAAACAGAATCAACAACCGCGTCTTTTACATTCATTTCTTCAGTTAATATCTTCCTGCTTTCGTTTTTTGAAACCGGTTGTACATTAAGATAAAAGGTAGAAGAACCTTGTGGGTCAAGATCCCAAATAAGAGTTTTTAAACCATCAGCGGCAGCAAGGTAGCCAAGGTTTACAGCGGCAGCAGTTTTACCCACGCCACCTTTTAAATTGTATAAGGCAAGTACCGTCATAACAGTTAATTATAAATGAAAAGTACAAAAAAGGATTGAAATGCACCTTTTCAACCGCTTGGCCGGTAAACAAAAATGGCATCTTTCTTGAAAGATGCCATTTTTGATAATGCGTAATTTTTGATCTGCTGAATACTATTTTAGTCTTGCAAGCAGCTTTTCATTCAATGTTATAAAATCCTGGTTAGGCACTTTTTTCGCAATTTCTATTGACTTATTTGCGGCAGCTATTGCGCCTTTTTTATTACCCAGCTTTTCTTCAATTTGTGCAAGCAGGTAAAACATATAATATGCATCCGGTTGTTGCTCAGTTGCTTTTGTGGCCCATTCTTCGGCTTTATGCAGGTCTTTACCGTTATTAAAATAGTAACCGGCTGCTGCATAATAAGGCGGCTTTTTCCCGATTATCGCGGTATCAATCTGCTCCATAACACGGGTATCAATATCTGTTTGTATGGGTAATGCAACTTCTGTATTCTCCCATTGCATATTAAGCAGGCAGGTATTTTGTTTTACGTCATCAAACTGCATTGTAAATGTCTCTACCGTGTTTGTAACATGCCTTACCGGGGCTGTAACATGGGCCAAATCATTTTCTGATTTGTATAATGCAGGATTGTTTATGTCAAGCTGTTTGGTAATAATTATCGTCCATGTGGTTGTGCCCGGTATAGTTACCAGGCCATACTTACCTGCAGGTATTTTTGTGCCACCAATTATAACCTCATCTCCAAAAGTTATTATGGTAGGGCCGTTAGCGCCTGTGCGCCATACTTTGCCAAAGGGCACAAGGTCGCCAAATATCTTCCTCCCTTTCATACCGGGCCGTGAGTAAGAAAGGTTGATAGATGCAAGGCCAAAGTCCTGGTGAACGGTTTGTGTTGGGCTTGCAGAAGGCAGATTTAATTGCGAAAAACTGGTGATGCTGACAATTAATGCTAAGGCAAGCAGTGATAACGTTTTCATTTGTTTGAGTATTTTTCTTAAACAAAAATAGAGAGAACATATTTAATTAGCCTAAGTAAATAAAAAGCTGGCCAACGCATAAAGGCAGTGCGGTGCATTAATAATAATATGCCGCTGCAAATATAAAATTTTACCTGCCCTGCTGCAGGCAACCTTAATTTAATAGCCACGCGTTTATTGTTGATGGTATCTTATCGTAGCAGATCACATGGCTTTAAACCAGTATGTTTTTTAAATGCAGCAGAAAAATGCGAGATGGAAGAATAGCCAAGCAGGGCAGACACATCTGTAACGCTTAAGCTTTTTTCGTATAAAAGATATTTGGCGTGCTCCATGCGCTGCTGCTGGTAAAAATCAAATATAGTTGTGCCGAATATTTCTTTAAAACCCTTCTTTAAGTAACATTCGTTCATAGCCACTTTACGGCTAAGTTCTTTAATAGTAATTGGGTCGCCTATATGTTGCAATAAAATTTCTCTTGCCTGGTAAATACGTTCGCGGCCAAATTCATCAGCCAAAAATTTACATACAAAACCTTCCTCTTTTTCATCTACCAAACACTCAAGGCTGTACAATAAAAGTTCATGCACCTTGGCATTGGTAAAAATATTTTCCATAGCACCCGTATAGCTATGGTTAAGCAGGGCGTCAAGCGCAATACGTTTGCGGCTGCAAACCGGGAATATTTTTGTAAACGAGTTTGGATGTTTAAATGCCAGCACTTCATCTTTTCGGTTGCTGAGTTTAACATTATGCACAAACTGGTGCAGGAAGGTGGACGAGAAATGAAAAGAAAAAACATCTACGGTATCATGTTTGCCGCTGCAATTTTTTGTAGGCTGCTCACTGCATTGTGAACAGCTTTTTTCAAAACAATATTTATTGCCGCCTATGCAAAACCTCAGCTCTAAAAAATTTTCACCTGCATTTTGGTCGTTGTAGTGGTATACCATCATGCCTGTATCGTCGCTTGACCATGTTTGTTGGGGATAATAACGCCGTACTACATATTGTATTGAGCCTGGTATGTGTTGCTCCTTCATGTGCAACAAATTCATCGTTGGTTCAATTGTATTACGGTGCGAAACTTTTAATATGTCTAATACCTGCAACATTTTGGAAAAGCAAAATTAATGTATCTACATGTAATTGCAATACGCTATAGTGTCACGAAAGTGTCAATTTGATTGCAGATTGGCCGATCGCAGATTGGCGATTGGATTATAGCGAATATTCCTGCATTTGTTTATTGTCTCACGTTTGTCGTCTCACGTTTCCCGATTGACGTTCTACTTTAGGTTCTTAAATTGTTAGTATTGGTAAATCATCTAAAATCTATATCTTATCGCCCATTATTAACCATTGTTAAGTCATAACTGCTATATGAAAAAGCTTTGCCTGCTAGTTTTGTCTGCCATTAGTTATATACTTTGTTTTAGCCAGGATAGTATCGCTATTATACCGCAGCCAGTTAAACTGATAAAAAATGCGGGGGTGTTTACGCTGCCTGCATCTATTGGTATTTGGGCAGGGCCTTCACCTTATTTAAAGCCAACAGTAAACATGCTAACAAGCAAGCTTACTGCAGCAACGGGCTACGGTACCCACATCGTAACCGCAAAGCTTGTTAAGGTAAGTATTGGACTACTTACCAATGAAACCCCGGATAATGCTTTGGGCGATGAAGGTTACCATCTAACCGTTACACCCAAAGGTGTTACTATACGTGCCAACACGCCTGCTGGTATATTTTATGGGGTGCAAACCATGCTGCAATTATTACCGCCGCAAATTGAAAGCAAAACAATTGTACATAATGTTAAGTGGCAACTGCCTTGCGTTGATATTACTGATTACCCCCGCTTTGTATGGCGGGGATTGATGCTTGATGTTTCCCGCCACTTTTTTACCAAGCAACAGGTAAAGGATTTTATTGACCAAATGGTTAAATACAAGTACAACATACTGCACATGCACTTAACAGACGACCAGGGCTGGCGTATTGAAATTATGGCCTGCCAAAACTCACTTCAGTTGGATCGCTGCGCGTGCATAAGGAAGGATATTTTGGGAGCTTTTCTATACCAACGCCTGATGAACCGCGCACAGACGGGGGCTTTTATACACAGGAAGATATGAAAGAACTGATACAGTATGCCAAAGACAGGTTTGTAAATATTTTGCCCGAGATTGATGTACCAGCGCACAGCTTAGCGGCCGTTGCATCCTACCCTGAATTATCATGTACACCGGGTGCGGATAAATATGTAGTAAGCTCAGGCGAGAGCCGCCGCAGGCGCGATACTACGCAACCGGTAATTCCGCCTGTTGATAATACTTTATGCCCTGCCAACGAAAAAGTGTATGAGTTTTTAGATAAGGTTTTTGGCGAGATAGCTCAACTGTTTCCTTTTGAGTATATACACATGGGCGGGGATGAAGCCAATAAAAAGTTTTGGGGCGAAAGCGATGCAGTAAAAGCTTTAATGCAAAAAGAAGGCCTGAAAACCCTTGATGAAGTGCAAAGCTATTTTGTGAAACGGGTAGAGAAAATAGTTGAATCGAAAGGAAAGAAGCTGATGGGGTGGGATGAGATACTGGAAGGGGGCCTTGCACCCGATGCAGCTGTTATGAGCTGGCGCAGCATGGAAGGCGGCGTAACTGCAAGCCACATGCACCACGACGTTGTGATGAGTCCCGTGCAATACGCTTATCTTGACTATATGCAGGCCGACCAAATTATTGAACCGCGGGTATATGCAACCCTGCGCTTAAAAAAGGCCTACGAGTTTGACCCTTGCCCAGACAGCCTTGACCCCAAATATATTAAAGGTGGCCAGGCCAATATTTGGACTGAGCAGATGTTTAATGTGCGCCATTTAGAATACATGACGTGGCCGCGTGCGCTGGCTATTGCTGAATGTGTCTGGAGCCCTGTTGCGGTAAAGAATTGGGACAATTTTGAAACCCGTGTGGAACAGCAATTTCCCCGTTTTGATGAAGCTGAAGTCAAATACGCCCGCGCAATATTCGACCCATCATTTGACGTTAAGAAAGACGCAGACGGCAAGTTGCAAATAACACTCACTAATGAAGTGGACGGGCTTGATATTTATTACAGCTTTGACAACTCCTTCCCCGACAATTTCTATCCCAAATATTATACCACGCCATTAACACCGCCAAAAGATGCGGTAATGCTAAAGGTAGTTACCTATCGCGGCAAACAACAGGTAGGGCGTATTATCGCCATGCCGATTGATGAGCTGCAAAAAAGGGCGGACAGGAAGAGGTAGGTTGTAAGCTTTAGGCCGTAAGCTACAAGCTGTAAGCCATAAGCAAAAACCATCCACCAAAATTCTTCCCCCAAGCTTTTCGTTAGACCGCAAACATTTTGAAGACCCTCATTTTTTTGCATTGCTTATAGCCTGCAGCCTAAAGCTTGCAGCGACCTTTACTCCGTCCTCAAACTTTTCACCGGGTTTGCTAATGCGGCTTTTATCGCCTGGAAGCTTATGGCGCCAAAGGCTATTAACAAAGATGCCACCCCTGCTAAAGCAAATATTTGCCAGCCAATATTTGTGTGGTAAGCAAAACCGTTCAACCACATATTCATAACATACCATCCCAACGGCGATGCAATTATAAATGCCAGCACTACCAGTTTTATAAAATCAACTGACAGCAGGCTTATTATGCCTGTTACGCTTGCACCTAATACTTTGCGTACGCCAATTTCTTTTGTGCGCTGTATGGTACTGTAAGATGCAAGGCCTAATAAACCCAGGCACGAAATAAAAATGGCCAATACTGCAAAGTTTAAAAACAGGTTGCCAAACTTTTCTTCGCTCTGGTATTGCTGGTTAAACATTTCATCAAGAAATGTATATTCAAAAGGCCTGTTGGGTATTGTTTTGTTCCAGGTGTTTTCAATGGCAGCTATAGTTTCGGGCAGCTTTCCTGCTGCTACTTTTACTGAAATGGTTGCCCAACCCCATGTTTCAATACGCATAACCATTGGTGTAATGGCCTGCTGCAGGCCTTTATAATGAAAATCCTTTACTACACCTATAAATGTGCCTTTCCTTCCCCATTGGTCAAACTTTCTGCCTACAGCTTCCTGCGGTGTTGCATAACCCAGCATCTTCGAGGTGCTTTCGTTAATAATCATGGCTGTACCTGTATCGGTTTTATAATCTCTTGAAAAACCACGGCCCGCCAAAATTTTTAACCCGTACTGGTTTATATAATCAAAGTCAACGAAATTTATATCAATATTTGTTTTTTGCATTTCGCCTGCTTTATTCTGCAGTTGCGAATAGCCAGAGCTAAAATCTTTATTGCCAGGTACGGCAGATGAATAGGTGCTTGATAAAACACCCGGCACTGCTGACAGCGATTGCTTGAATACATCTTTGTTTTTATCAAAATTTGTATTGATGATCATTTCCTGTTCCTTCGCAAACCCAAGGTTTTGGTTACGCATATAGCTAAGCTGCGTGTATACTACAATGGTGCCCACTATTAAAACTATTGAAACTATAAACTGAAAAACCACCAGACCCTTACGCAACAGTAAACCACGCATACCTGTTGTAAACCGCCCCTTTAAAACAACAACAGGTTTAAACGAAGAAAGCACCAGTGAAGGATAAAAACCTGCGACAATACCGATGGTTAATGAGAGTAAAAACAATACAACAACATTAACCGGGTTGCTGAATATACCCGTACTTACTATTTTACCGGCAAGCTGGTTAAACAGCGGTATAAATAACATGCATAAAACAATAGTAAGTATAAACGCCAGCAGGCATATAATTACTGACTCGCCAATAAATTGCCTTGCCAACTGAAATCTTGCCGCACCAACTACTTTGCGTATGCCAATCTCTTTGGCACGCTCAGCGCTGCGCGCCGTGGTTAGGTTAATAAAGTTAATGCACGCTATAAGCAATATAAAAATAGCTACTATTGAAAAAATGTACACGTTATTAATGTTACCAGTTACAAAACAATCCCGTTTTGACTTTAGATAAACATCCCGCAGCGGTTCAAGGCTTAATGTTTCAAACATTTGCAGCCTCCTGCTTAATGCACCACGGTGAAACTCCATAAACGCTGTAAATTTTTTCTCAAGCGCTTGCGCATCTGCATGTGGTTTTAATAATAGATAAGTATAGTAATTATGGTTTGTCCATTCGCTGTCGGTGCTGTTATTGCCGTATACTAATTTGCTTGACGACATGCTTACCAGCATATCTGCCTGTATTTGCGAGTTGCCTGGTATATCCTTCATTACGCCCGTGATAGTGGCGTTAATGGCGGCGCCGGTGAGCAACACCTGTTGGCCGAGAGGATCAGTATTGCCAAAATATTTTTTTGCTGCAGACTGAGATATTACCACACTCATTGGCTGCACCAGTGCAGTGTTTGGATTACCTTCTACCAGCGGAAAATCGAATACTTTAAAGAGTGTTGAATCAGCCAGAACGCACCTTTTTTCCTGGAAACGCACATCGCCTTTCTTCACCAAAAAGCCGTCCTGCGGGGTTATTCTTACAGCTTCCTCAATTTCCGGGAATTCTTTTTTAGTATTAACGGCAATTGGGCCAGTGGTCATCCCTTCCTTTATCAGTTCACTCTGTGTTTTTACATCCGTAACAATGCGGTAAATGCGGTCTGCCTTTGTATTAAAGTTGTCGTAGCTTTTTTCAAAACTTACATACAAAAACATCAGGAAACAGGCCGTCATACCAACCGCCAAACCCATAATATTGATGAATGAGAACACCTTATGCCTGAGCAGGTTTCTTACAGCTATTTTAATATAGTTTTTAAACATAGCAGCGAATGGTTAATGTTATTAATGATTTACCCCATTTGCTGCCAAGAAAATGCCATAATTGTATTACGCTGGTTATCAATTTTTTAAGTAAATCTAATTGTGTTGTATTGCACGCTTTCGATACAAAGGGTGCACGCTTATAGCAGTCAGGCCATTTCATGGGCAGATAATGGTAAGTGAACTGCGCCCGGGCAGTAGAAAAATGTATTACAAGTTCGGGCTGTTAAAACCCAGGTTCTTCATACCCGTTTTAATCTCCGGGCAACTCATAAAAAGTCTCCAAAGGAGGTTGCTTCTGTAGTTCTCAATCATTACAATTTCAGGGCCCTGGTCAATAGCAAGGTAGGATGATGCAAACCAAATATTGCTAAGGTTAAAAGCATCGGTAAAGCCGTATTGCCCCCAAATTTTATCGCCAAGTTTGTAATAAAAAAACCTAAGTGCCTGCATAGACTGTGCTGGCGCATAAGGTAATGATGATATTGCCGCCGTGGATGCAATATACCCGCCATCGTTAGTGGGCGAGCTGGCTGTATAGCCACCATCAATATCACTGGCTGTTAACCCCCAGCAAACATTGCTGTAGCCCTGGTAGCCATGCGGGTTTGCCACACAGTAGCTATAATTAATTTTTGTATGTGCAGTATTCTGCGTCCAGTAGTCTGCGTAGGCATCTGTTAAGCTGTGCGGGTTAATACCGAGGAACGAATAGTGCGCAAAGAATAGCGGGCCCCCAAAATCTGGTCCAAGGGGAAGCGTAATACCGTAAAATGCTTTGCCATTTTTCATACCGCCGTTTTTCGCCCAGCCGTTGTCATAAACAGTTTTAGAAATGCTGCTTGTATTTGACGATGCAGCCAGCACATAAGTTATTAACGCCTCATCCCATCCATTTACTTGTACGTTTACAACAAAGCCCTGGTCGGGGCTCCAGTTCCAATACAAAACGTTTTGATTATTGTTGCGGTACCAGTTCCAGTCTACAGCGTCCCATAATTTATTTATGTCAGTGCGTAATATTGTTTCATCAGTTGCTGATCCGCTAAAGTATTGCCTTGCGCATAAAAGGCCTTCCATCATGTATGATGTTTCAACAATATCACCGCCGTCATCCTGTGCGCTAAATGGCACGGTTGCACCGGTTGCGCCGTTTATCCAGTGCGAAAAAGCCCCGTGGTATGCAGTACATTTTGTACTTAAAAAATTTACAATGGTAGTAATGCGGCTTAATGCATCAGCACGGGAAATGAAATGCCGTTCCGCGGCTACAAGCATAGCCATTATGCCAAAACCGCTGCCGCCTGTTGTAACAACGTCGCCACTGCTGTTTCTTTCTCTTGCCATCCCGCTGACAGGATGGCCAAAATCCCAGAAATATTTAAACGTTTGCTGCTCAACAAGCGTAAGTAAGGCGCTGTCCGAAATTTGCGGGAATTTGTCAGTTGAATCAATCCCCGTTGTAAGATTTATTGATACCGGGTTAACTAATTTGCCCCCATCTGAAGATTGCAAAGCCGAAGAAACATTTATAACATATTTATTAAGGCCCTTGAGCGCAGCGGTAGGCTGCAATAGGGCAACCGTGTTATTACTTTGTAATGTTGCGGTATAACTAACAGTACTGCCTCCGTTATCAGTAAATGAAATTTTTCCATTCACTTCAGCGGCAGTTACAGGTGCAGTAAACGAAAATTTTATTACCGGTTTTGTAGTAACTCCTTTATACGTAAGGCCATTGTAAGCGCCATCAACAGTAAAGCTTAGGCTATACGATGCCGGTGCAGCCGCGTTGCCGCCGTTTTTACTGCAGGATGTAACTGCCAGCACACAAAAAACCACTATAATATTTTTTACTTGCATAAGTATAAGACTATTGCTTTAAGAGTAAAGCCAAAACTGTCTGTACAATTTTGGCTTTACTTATTGTAGCAAATTAAGCGCCGCTTTATTTGCCTGCGGCTCCCAATTCGTATAGTGCCTTAATATCTGCCGCACCTAAAACGGTGTTATATATCCTTATTTCGTCAATACTGCCAACCATTGGCACCGTCCACGTATCAGATGAAACCTGCTTCCCGGGAATATTATTGTACCAACCACCTATTATCACTTCGTTGGGTACAGTATTCTTGAAAAAAGCTGTGCCGCGCTGCTGGTATGACGTTGTGCCTATTCTTTGCCCGTTGGCATATACCTGGAATGTAACTGATGCCGAATCAAAAGTGATCATAAGGTTTACCCATTTGTTAGCCCCGATGGTTGGCGACTTATAAGTATTAGGGCCGTCAGGGTTCCAGTTTGCATTTAGATTATCCTGTGTGCCGCCGTTAACATCCGCGTAATCAGGATGTACTACCAGGTCTGACGTATCGGACGCTGGATGTTGCCCGGTTTCAAGCAAAAAATTAATATTGCCCCAAAACTGCCCCGGCCTTGCCAGCGTAAAAGTTAGCGTTGGGGTTGAGCCGTTATTTAAAATTTGTACCCATTCGCTTACCGTAAAGCTTGTAAATGATGGTGACGCAAGGGCAGGGATTTGGGTTGGGTAATACAGGTACCCATTGTTTAGTTTAAGCCCTTTTCCGCGTACCCCATTGTCAATATAGGAGTCGTTTGACTTAACCGTAGGCGCTATGCCCGAAAAGCTTTCTGCTTCTGTTCCGTTAAAGCTCCAGTAAGCAATCAGGTGGTCAGGGGCTATTTCTCCCGAACTGTCAAAACCCTCTATCTTACCACTAAAATCGCCGGGCGAAACCGATGGCAAATTATTGGGATTATCTTTTGAACAAGATACCAGCACACAGGATATAATTACCGCTGCTGGTAATATGCGCAGCATGCTTTTATATTGAATCTTCATACACTATTTTTTAACTATGTTAAGTAAATTAATAACCTGGGTTTTGATGTAAAACCCCCTTTGATAAATCAATTTGTGCCTGTGGTATAGGTAATAGCCTGTCCCTGCTGTCAAGATAATTTGGCCTGTTTGCGGCATGCAATGCACTTGTTGCAAGGCCCCAGCGCACCAGGTCAAAAAACCTGTCATGTTCCATGGCCAGTTCAATCCTGCGTTCGTGCTGTATGGCTGCGCGTAATTGGCCCTGGTCGGTAGTTACCACCGGTGGCAATATGGTATTATTGCCATTACGTGCCCGTGTCCTTACCCATTCCAATTTTTCCAGCGCCTCAGTTGAATTGTTCAATTCATTGGCAGCTTCTGCATACATCAACACAACGTCTGCATATCTTAGTACCCTTATATTCATCCACCAGCCAAACTGGTCACCAACAGTATTGCGTACCGCTGGATTGGTATAAACCTTTTTGTTATACATAGGATTGGGTTCAGAAGGAAACACTTCTCCATATTCCGTAGGCGTTGGACTTGGACAAACAAGCACAGTAGCATCTTTCCGGGGATCACCCGTTTCGTATGCCGCAACCAGGGTAGCCGAAGGCACGTTAAAGCCCCAACCAAGGTTATTCCAGTCAACTCCCCTTACACCCTGCACATTTGCATACTGGCAACCATAAGAATCTTCTTTATGGTTAGCGTCTGCATAAGCCTGTATTTCAAATACCGACTCACTGGAGTTTTCGCCATCTTCAGTAAATATTTTATTATATGGGGTGTTAAGGTCGTACACGCCTGAATTAATAACTGTTAAAGCAGAGGCCATGGCTGCGGACCATTTTCCTTCGGTCAGGTATACTTTTGCAAGCATTCCGTTTGCTGAACCACTTGTAGAACGGCCTATAAATTGTGAAGGCCATTTTGCGGGCAGGTTAGCCGCAGCAAACATTAAGTCCTGTTCAATAAATGCATAAATGGTGTTTGCATCACTCTGTGCAACGTTTGAGCCTGATACAGTAACAACTGAATCAACCAGGGGAATATTGCCAAAAAGCCTTACCAGCATAAAATAGCTGTAGCCCCTTATAAATCTTGCCTCTGCGTTAGCGGAAAGCCTTGTTGCCTGCGCAGTATTTGAGCTATCTGTGCCTACCTGGTTTAAAATAATATTGCACTTGTTTATTACAGAATAGTAGCCCGTCCACAGATCATTTGCAAGCCCCGTAGTTGGAGTAACGGGGAAGTTATCCATGGCAACCTGGTCGGGAGCATCTGCTGGTGTGCTTCCTTTATCAGCGTCATCACTTCTTATACTTACAGCACCAACAAAGCCAAATACAGATGTTTGGTAAGTACGCAGTTCAGCATACGCTGCATAAATGTACTGGTCATACGGGCCGCCGCCGGAAGGATAAGGATAGTTATTGGCCGTATACTGCCCAAGGGGCTGCCTGTCAAGAAAGCCTTTTTTACAACCTGGCAAAAAAGCCGCAAACAGCAGTGCAAAAAATGCCAGTGTTACCGCTTTATAATTATTTAAATGTTGCATACAATAAAAAAATTTTAATTAAACTAAAAAGTAAGGTTTATGCCGAAAGAGTAAATAGCCGGCAAAGGATAAACCCCGTTGTCGGCACCAGCTGACGTTGGGTTGCTTATCGGTACTTCAGGGCTATAACCGGTTGCATGCGTAAACGTTGCTATATTTTGTGCATTTACATATAAGCGCAATGTTTTTATACCGCTGTTACGCAGGGTGGTATTAGTATTAAATGTGTAGCCTAACTGTATGGTGCGTAAGCGCAAATAGTCACCGGGTTCAAGCCAGTAATTTGAAAACAGGTAGTTGTTTGAACGCGTGTTATCTAAAATAGGCTCAATGTTAGTTGTTCCGGCCCCTGTCCATGCATTTAAACGGTTAGCCTCATAATTAAGTGTTGCAAACGTGGCTGTTCTGCGCTGCACATAAATTTCGTTGCCAGCAACACCCTGTAGTTCAACAAGCAGATCGACGCCTTTATACCCGAATGAAACAGTTCCGCCAAAATTGAATTTTGGGAAAGGTGACCCAAGATATGTGCGGTCATTTTGATCGATCTTACCGTCGCCATTTACATCTTTAAATATAATATCGCCGGGCGCTGCTGAAGCAAGGTGCGGGGTTTTATCAAGTTGGGCAGTTGTTTGATAAATACCTAATTGCTGGTACCCGTAAAAGAAACCAATAGGATAACCGGATTCAGTAAAGTTTACACCATTGGTAATCTGGAAGTTGATGTTGTTACCAATCGATTCCACATTATTCTTATTGTAACTGAAATTGGCGTTAAGTGAATAAGTAAAATCCCTTCCTATCTTATCACTCCATCCTGCTGTTACCTCAATACCTTTATTATCAATAGTGCCTAAGTTGGTAAAATAAGTGGTATTGCCAGATGCCCCCGGTAAAGTAATAGCTGTTAAAATATCGTGCGTTTTGCGGTCATAAAAATCCAGGTCCAGCGATAGCCTGCTTCTTAGCATTCTTGCTTCAATGCCCGCATCTTTACCTTCTACTACTTCCCAATGTAAATTGGGGTCGGGTACATAAGCCGGTGTAACCGAAGTGTAAATATTGTTGCCAAAAATGCCAACATTTGATGTATTTAAACCGGGGTAAGAAAGATAATTACCAATGTTTAATCCATTACCCACTGTACCCCATGACGCTTTTATCTTTAAAAAACTAAGCCAGTCAACATTCTGTAAAAATTTCTCGTCTGTTAAAACCCACCCTGCGCCAACGCTTCCAAAATTACCCCAGCGGTGAGAGGGCGAAAACTTTGATGTACCATCCCGGCGAAAACTAACATTTAACAGGTACCGGTTTTTAAATGAGTAGTTAACCCTGCCTAAAAATGACATCGAAGCATCTTCAGCAGCGCCGCCTGCAAACGCACCGGGATTGGATTGCTGCGCTATGTTAAGGTACCATAATGTTGAGTTAGCAGGTATGTTTAATGAAGTATCAGTTCTGTTACCATTTATAAATTCATCATAATGGTACAATGTGCTAAAACCAGCTAAAACTGTAAGGTGGTGACCCCCAGCCAGGGTTTTGTCAAAAGTAAGCGTGTGGTCTTGCTGGTACGTTTTATATACTGCCTGTGACTGGCTTACTCCTGTATGGGGGTTCACTGCATAGCTTGTATCAGCGCCAGGTGTACCGTCTTCATGCACGTTCAAATAATGAAAAGGCAACGGCGTATAGCCTCTTGTTTGGTTAAAGCCAAGGTCCGTATAAACTGTAGATTTCCATGTAAAATTCTTCAGGAATTTTATTTCAACAAAAATATTCCCCGTTACACGGTAACCGTCATTTAGGGTGTTGCCGTTGGCATAGTTAATAGCAGCTAACGGGTTACCAACCTGTGCCCGCTGAAAAGAAGGCATGGAATAATACAGGGAAGGGCCAGCCTGCACCGGTACTATGGGCGCAGCCCATAATGCCTCATTTTCAATGCCCCCAACCGGTGGGTTCTGTTTCCAGTAAAAACCTGTGGCATCAGCGCCAACACGTATGTTTTTATTTATTCTTATTTCTTCATTAAACCGTGCCACGTATTTTTCGTAGTGGTCATACTTTTCAACGCCATCCTGGTCGGAGTACCCAATGTTAAGGTAGGTTGTAGCTTTATCAGTGCTGTTGGATATACTGAGGCTGTTATTATTAATTACAGCTGAACGATATATTTGGTCCTGCCAATTGGTATTGGCTGTATAATTACTAAAATCAAACGGCGCAGCACCAATATTTGCGAGCTGCTCAGAGTACAGCTTTTTAAAACCGGCAGCATCTGCCACTTTTATTTTATTATTAACCTGCTGTACGCCTATATTAGACTGAAAACTGATAGTTGTTTCGCCTCTTTTTGCGCGTTTTGTAGTTATGATAATAACACCATTACCACCTTGTAAACCATAGATGGCTATTGACGAAGGATCTTTCAATACCTCAATGGTTTCAATATCGGCCTGGTTTAAATAGTCAATATTTGTTTGCAGTATACCATCAACAACATACAGTGGATCTGCATTGTTGGTGGAGTTTACACCGCGTATACGTACCGTTGGTGAAGCGCCGGCCTGGCCTGAATTAACTATGGTTAAGCCTGCAACACGGCCCTGTAATGATGATACCGGGTTTGTTGACGGCATTTTTGCAACTTCGTCGCCGCTTATAACAGCTATAGAACCCGTAAGGTCTCTTTTTCTTTGAGTACCGTAACCAACTACCACTACCTGGCTAAGTTCCTGCTTTGACAGTGCCAGCGTTACATTTATTTCTGATTTGCCTGCAACCGCTACTTCCTGTGCCTCATACCCCACATAAGAAAATACTAAAACATCGTTATCTGAAACATTAAGGGTAAAGGCGCCCTGCTCGTTTGTGGTTGTGCCTTTGTTGGTCCCTTTTACCTGTACAGACACACCCGACAGAGGCACATTATTGTCTCCCAACACCTTGCCAGTTAATACCGACTGCGCCTGGGTAGGTGAAGCGTCAGTTTCTCTTATTACAATAAGATTGTTTTCCATAAACTGGTAGCTAAGGCCTGTATTGGCCAGCACCGCATCCAGCACCTGCTTAACATCGGCGTCTTTAACATCAAGGTTTACCCTGATGCGTATGCCTTTTAAATTATTGTCATACAAAAACCGGTAATTGGTAGCCTTTTCAATGGTTGTAAGTATATTGGCTATTTCAGTTTTTTGGAATTGGAGGTTCAGCTTTTTTTGGCCAAAACCTTTTGCTGATACCTGCAACGTAAAGCAGATTAACAGAATGGTTGAAAGCTTCATAATCAGCAGCGCTTTAGATAGTAACGGCTTTTTTTTAGCCGTTAAAGAAATTTTCATACTTTAGAAATTGAAGGTTATAAAATGCCAGCCCGCCAAGGCTGGTTTTTAAGCATTAACCTGCTTATAACGGGGAATGCGCCAACATTCTCCGTTTCTTTTTTACTTCGGATGCAGGTTGTTTTGGTGGGTCAATAAATATTTCATTGTGTACAGTTTGCCCCAGTTTTGGTTAAAAGTGGGGAAATTAAAAATTGTAAATGCGTTGGCTCTTTTTACTGTTAATCGTTTTTGGCTGCTACTTAGTTTTGTTTAAACTTTTTATTTTTATCTCATGGCCCTGTATCGTAAAGTTGAAAGGCACAGCTGTTTTTAGGGCTGTAAACGCCTGTTCAACCGTTTCGTTTTCAAACGAGCCATTAAACGTTAGTTCTTTTACCTTATCATCCTCAAAAACAATGCTCACATTATACCAGCGCTCCAGTTTGCCTGCCAGGTTCTCAAAATTTTCGCCCCTAAACTCAAGCCTGTTATATACCCAGGCGGTTTCCACTCTATCGGCTTCCTTAACTGTTGAATCAAGGTGTGCTACCTTGTATATAACAGGTAGTACCGCTGAACTTTGTACTTCGCGGTTACCATTATTTTCTTCAATGGTTTTTTGTACTACCAGCTTTTCGTTGGGGTGCAGGAACACCGGCTTTTGTTGGGGGTCGTTACTGCGCGTAACCTGAACCAGGCCCCTTATTAACGTAGTTTCAACGGTTTTATCCGCAGGGTAATCCTTCACGTTAAAAACAGTGCCTAAAACTTTTATATTAATACCCCCAGTGTGCACAATAAACGGCCTGTGCGGGTTTTTTACAACGTCAAAATAGGCCTCACCGTCAAGTACTACCTCACGGGTTGCACCGGCAAAATCCTTATCGTAGGTAAGCTTTGAGCCTGCATTAACCCAAACGGTTGTGCCATCAGGCAGCATGGTCCTGGTACGGCTGCCATTTTGAGTAGCCACTTCTTCTGACAGGCGCCGGGGTTGCGCAATATCTTTTCCCGTGTTATTTTGCTCCCATAACCACGCGCAAAACACAAGTGTAGCTGCTAAACCTGCATACATTATCACTTTAATAACCACCCTGCGTCTTTTTAAGCGCCGGTGTATCCTGTGCGTTTCAGCAGGTGCGGGCAGCAACTCGTGTATCTTTGCCAGCTGCAGTATGCGCGAAATTCTTTTGCCCTCGGTATCGGCACTATGCTTTTCTTCATGTTTTCCGCCAGCCCATGATGATTTTAGTATGTTATATTGCTGTTGTAAATGGGGGCTTTGCTGCAGTTTGTTTTGTAACAACGCTTCTTCTTCTGCTAAAGCTTCACCGCTTAGGGAGCGGGCCATTAAATACCAAATTTCGTTAGATGGCTGCATGCAATTCGTTCCGGTAGCTAATAAGACACAGGTTTTAAAAACATCTACTAAGGGAATGGGGAATATTTTTTTGAATTATTTATCGGCCGCGCCTAACCGGCAATAAACCTTATCTAAATCCGTTGTTATGCTGCTTACATTTACAAGGCCATGCAAAAAGCATTTTTACTAAATACTTTTAAAAATCTTATTCCTAACCTTGCCTGCTTTTTATGTTTATTGATGTTAGATGGTTACCATGCCAATGCCCAGCCAGGCCATGAAAATATTCCTGCCAATGTGCCGGCTGAGCAAAAATGGTGGAACCTGCTGCATTATACAATAGATTTAAAACCTGATTATGCTTCAAAATTTATCACCGGCAGCAACGCGATTACATTCCGCGCACTTGAAACCGGCAATGTTATGGAGGTTAGCTTAATTGAGCCGCTGAAGGTAACGGCAGTTAGCTGGCACAACAAACCCCTTATCTATCAAAAAAAAACCAGCGATTATTTTATCAGCTTTCCTGGAAATATTAAAAAGGGCGATACAGCTACTGTAACTATCGTGTTTGAAGGCAAGCCAATAGTTGCAAACCGGCCTCCCTGGGATAATGGCTGGATATGGGCAACAGACAAAAAAGGTCGCCCGTGGATGAGTATTGCCTGCGAAGGTTATGGTGCCGCAGCCTGGCTGCCCTGTAAAAATGTATTGTATGATGAGCCGGATAGCGGGGTGTTATTTAGCATTACCGTGCCTGATACACTTGTTGCGGTTGCAAACGGGCGGCTGCAAAAGCAGGCTAATAACCACAATGGCACATCTACCTATACCTGGAAGGTTGTAAACCCGATTAATAATTACGACATCATTCCATACATTGGTAAATATGTAACATGGCACAATGATTATGCAGGTTTGAAAGGAAAACTTGACCGGGATTATTGGGTACTGGACTACAATCTTGATAAGGCAAAAAAGCATTTACAGCAAACGGATACTTTGTTACGCTGCCTTGAGTATTGGTGTGGCCCATACCCTTTTTATGAGGATGGCTATAAAATAGTTGAGGCGCCAATGGTGGGAATGGAACACCAAAGTGCAATTGCTTATGGCAATGGCTTTGAAAACGGGTATTCGGGCAAAAATCTCTCAGGTACTCAGTGGGGATTGAAATGGGATTTTGTACTGATGCATGAAACAGGACATGAATGGTTTGGTAACAGTATTACTGCCAGCAATGATGGTGAAAGCTGGATACATGAGGGCTTTACAAAATACCTTGAAACTATTTACACCACTTACCTGTATGGCACAGAGGCTGGAAATGATTACACGCTGGGCATTTGGAAAAGAATTGTAAATGATGTGCCCGTATTAGGCAGCGGGTCGCAGGACGCATATAATAAAGGCTGTGCGATGCTGCATGCAATAAGACAAATTGTTGGTGATACTGTTTTCAGGGGCTTATTAACAGGCCTGAACAAAGAGTTTTATCATTCAACTGTGAGCACCCCGCAAATACTGCGTTACATGAATGCTTACACCAAAAAAGATCTCTCGAAATTGGTTGACCAATACTTAACAACAACTAAAATACCTGTGCTGGAATATTTTTTTAAGAATGATACTTTTAATTATCGCTGGGTAAATTGTGTGAATGATTTTAATATGCCTGTAAAAGCTTCATTCAGCAAACAAAAAGGCGTTTTCATTTACCCGACCACAGCCTGGAAGACAATGCCAGCCGACAACCGATTGCAGCATATTTTTATTATAGACCCAAATTTCTACGTACAGGTTAAAGAAGTGAAGCCAGGGTAAAAGGGCATTCCCCCCGGCTATTGCTTTACATACCTGGTTAATGTTTCAACATACCGGGTTGAGTTCAATGCCTTCAGTTCCGCAATCATTTTTTTAAGGCTGTCCTGGTTATTTTTAAGGTAATAACAAAAGCCGGCATAGTAACGGCTAAGTTCATCGCTCGAATTATTGTTCATTATGGGTTCAAATATGGCAAGCGCCTCGTCAAGTCTTTTAAGTTTATAGTAAGAGTATGCGAGCTCTTTTTTTGCGTCAAGATAATTCGCATCCAGGCCGATAGCCTTTTGCAGAGGGTTTATTGCGTCCTCAAACTTATCTTTATTATTATAGCACCACCCTATGTGGTACCAGGCAGTTTTATTGCCGGGCTTTAATTGCAGGCCCTTCTGGTAATAATAAATAGACGAATCATCAATTTTTGTATTATCGTAAAATACATCTGCCATCCCAAAAATTGCGGTATGGTTATTTGCATCAAGTGTCATGGCGATCCTGTAATTCTTCAGCGCATCATCATTTAATTTAAGCTTGTAGTTGGTATAGCCCAATTCAACAAAAGCGTCTGTCGGTGGGTCATCAAGGGAAACGGCTTTTTTTAACGATTTTAACGCGTCATCGTATTTTTTCTGCTCGTTTTGCATCCAGCCTTTTTTAAAATAATAGTCGGGGTCGTCAATATCCTCCTCAGACGCTGCTTCAAACTTAGCAAAGTCAGCAATTGCTGCTTCGTACTTTTTGGTTTTATAGTAAATCATTCCCCTTTCTTTGTAGGCAAGGGCGTAGTTATTATCTGCCTCAATGGCGCTGTTAATATAGGTAAGCGCATCATCATATTTAGCTAATTGCTCGTATGCATAACCAAGCTCAAAGCAGTTGGCAGCTTTATCTGCCGGGCCTGCGTTGTATTCTTTCAGCAAGGCCTCAACCGCGCTGGTGTAGTCATCCTGTTCGTTATAGCACCATCCCAATTGGTGCAATGCTTCAACATAATCGCTCTTGAGCGAGACTGCCTGTTTAAAGGCAGTAATAGCCCCTTTATAATCTTCATTGGTTTTTAGTGATATTCCCTTATCGTACCACTCCTTTGCAGTTGTTTGAGCGATACCGCTTAAGAAAAGCATAACAGCAACAAGCAGGGTTAATGGGTATTTGTGCATAACACGAATTTTGCTGTTAAGTTATGTAATACAAGCCCTGCCTTATATACCCTATACCACGTATTTTTTAGAAATAAACACCGTAACAATTAAATTAAATGTAATGGGCTATAAAGAGGACTATTTTACTTTTCGCTCAATGCCCAGTGCGCTGCAAATGCGTTTTATGGCAATTGCCATTTGCACGTCGATGGTGTTAACGGAGATATTTAATATTTGGGCTACTTCTTTATACTTCAGCCCGTCTTCCCTAACCAGTTTAAAGATCATTTTGCAACGTGGCGGCAGTGCTTCAATTGCCTTATGCATGTGCTGCATCATTTCGGCAGTTATTAAAATGTCATCCGGCGTGTCGGTTTCTTCATTAAGCTCAATATCTAAAAAATCAAACGGGGCCGAGATCATATCCTTTGCCCTGCGCGAAATAAAATTAAGGCAGCTATTTTTTACCGCCACATACAGGTAAACGGTAATATTATCAATGGTTGTTATGTTAGTACGGTTGCACCAAAGTTTTACAAAAACATCTTCCACAATTTCTTCAGCCACCTCGTTGCTGTGCACTAATGCCTTTGCAAATTGGTGAAGCTTGCCATAAAAAGCCTGGTAGAGTTCGGCAAGTGCGGCCTCCTCGTTATTAAAAATCCTGTTTTGTATGGTGCGTAAGTTAACCGTCATAAGTTAAATGGCAACGCGAAATAAAAGCGTAAATTTCAGCAAATACCTAAGCTAATCTACAAAAATTAGGTGATATGTTGTTAAAACAAGACTAACGCCCGTTAGCAAAGGTAGAAAAATTTTGTAGCTTTGCAGCTTACCAATTTATGTATTAAGTGGTGCAGGTAACTGATACACATTTCCAGGATAAAATAAATGCTGATATAAAGGTTGAGCCAAAGGAATGGATGCCGGGCAAATACAGGCAAACCCTTATAAGGCAAATAAGCCAGCATGCCCACAGTGAAATTGTTGGTATGCTGCCTGAAGGCGCCTGGATAACAAGGGCCCCCAGCCTTAAGCGAAAGGCCATATTATTAGCAAAAGTACAGGATGAGGCGGGGCATGGCTTGTATCTATATTCAGCCGCTGAAACATTAGGCATAACACGCGATGAAATGGTTGAGCAGCTGCACAGCGGCAAAGCCAAATATTCGTCTATATTTAATTATCCAACATTAACATGGGCTGATATTGGTGCAATTGGCTGGCTGGTTGATGGTGCTGCCATCATAAACCAGGTGCCACTGTGCCGAACCAGCTATGGCCCTTATGCGCGTGCAATGGTGCGTATTTGCAGGGAAGAAAGTTTTCACCAGCGGCAGGGTTTTGAAATATTGCTTACTTTAAGCAAGGGGACGCAAGCGCAGCACGATATGGCACAGGATGCTATAAACCGCTGGTGGTGGCCCAGCCTGATGATGTTCGGCCCCCCGGATGATGATTCACCCAATACTGCTCAAAGCATGCAGTGGAAAATTAAACGCCAGAGTAACGACGAACTGCGCCAAAAATTTGTGGATATATGCGCCGAACAGGTGAAAGCACTGGAATTAACGTTGCCAGACGACAAACTTGCCTGGAATGAAACGCGGGGTCATTATGATTTTGGAGAAATAAACTGGGATGAGTTTTACCAGGTAATAAGCGGTAACGGCCCCTGCAATAAGGAAAGAATGACCGCAAGGGTAAAAGCTTGGGAAGATGGCGCGTGGGTGAGGGAAGCGGCGATGAAGGAAGTCATTGGTCAGTAGTCATTTGTCATTGGGCCATTATATCATTGCGAGGTAATATCGTTAATAGTTATTGAAAAAATATGCAATTATTGCGCAAACATTATTACGGAGATTACGGCGAGAATATTCCTAACGCTGGTGGTGAAAAAATCAACCAACTTATAAGCCCCACTTCAGGCCCGCCCATGCCGGTACGGACGGGGGATGGGGGTTGGCCGCTATGGGAAATATTCATCCGCAGCAAACAGGGGCTTGACCATAAGCATGCGGGCAGCCTGCATGCGGCCGATGCACAAATGGCTATTGAAAATGCGCGCGATGTATATTGCCGCCGCATGGAAGGCATAAGTATATGGGTAGTGGAAAGCAAGTATATACATGCCACTAACCCGGATGAATCAACAAGCCTTTTTGACCCCGCGGATGATAAAATTTATCGTTACCCAACCTTTTACTCAATGCCTGAGGGCGTTAAAAATATCTAACCCTCTAATTCCCCCAGATAATATTAATGGACACTTCTATAGAAGCCATAACAGCAACGAGCGAATTAAAAGCGAGAGTAGAAAGCGACCAACTAATAGACTATTTACTCCACTTGGCAGATAATGCACTTATTCTTGGACACAGAAACAGTGAATGGTGCGGACATGGACCAATACTGGAGCTTGATATTGCAATAACAAACATTGCCCTTGACCTGATTGGCCAGGCAAGACATTTTTATCAATACGCTGCTGAACTAATTAACCAACCGGATGTCACTAATCGTAAAGCCTCCCCTATGGGGGGAGGTTTGGAGGGGGCCACAGAAGACGCTCTCGCCTTTCTGCGTGATGCAAAAGACTTTAAGAATTGCCTGCTTGTTGAACAGCCCAATGGTGATTGGGGTGTTACTGTAATGCGCCAATTCTTTTTTAGCACCTGGCAATATTACTTATACCAGCACCTTCAAAATAGCAACGATAAAAGAATAGCCGCGATTGCAGCAAAAGCGCTAAAAGAAGTAACTTATCATGTGCGTTGGAGCAGCGAATGGGTAATACGGCTTGGGCGGGGCACGGAAGAAAGTAATGCGAAAATGACAAACGCCGTAGATGTGCTAAATCAATATAGCGGCGAATTATTTACACCGGCTGACTATGAAAATGTTGCAGTACGTGAAGGCTATGGTGCAGATTTGTGTACCATAAAACATTTGTGGGTTCAAAAAGTAAAAGAAACGTTTCAAGATGCTACGCTTGCATTCTTATTACCGTCTAACGATCACATACTGCAACTTTTTGGTAAAATAGGCGAACACACAACCCATTTATATGAACTGCTAACCGAAATGCAATTTTTACAGCGAACTTACCCCGGCGCACAATGGTGATGACCAAACCCTTACCTTATTGCTTATGGTACGTATTTATAGGTGCATCGAAGGCGCTGCCAAAATCAATTACCAGCGTGTTATCCTGTGAGATGTGAAATGCGGGCAACATTGATGCCCCGTTATTAAAATCTATTGTGCCTGATGCCGGAACGCCCGGCGAGCTGGTAATAGTATAAGAGCCCGTTCTTGCGAGGGAATTGTTTGAGTATTCGCGAAATGTACCATTAGAGAAATTGCAGGCATTGCCAAGACCGGCCTGGACATTGGTAGTGCCACCCATGCCGGAAACGCTCGTTAATTCCCAGGTACCCTGTAATGTTACATTAGCAGCGGCAGTATGGCTTTTTTTACAACTGTTAGTGGCAATTACAAACCCAATTGACAATAATAAAAAAGCAAGCTTGCGCATATGAGCAATTTTATACCTGACCATAAAAAGATAACAATTGTTGCAAAGCAACTACATAAATTTTAAGTTGGTGGTCAGGCCCGGGCAGCAAGCTTATTTATATCACTTACTTCAAGTATTTGCTTGTCATAGCCGTACAAAGTAACGTTTATCATCGCCAGGCCTAATTGGGTTAGGGTGCTTGCAGTATTAGGCGCAACTACTTTTAATATATAGTACATCCATTTTATATATGCATAAAATTTATGGGCATTCTTCAATCCTTTTGTGGGGTGCAGATAACCGGGCCTGAATGCATAGGCTTTTTTAAAGGGCATCTTCATCAAAGCATTTTCAGTTTTACCTTTCACACGCGCCCACATGCTTCTTCCCTTTTCTGAACTATCGGTACTGGCACCTGATATATAGCAAAAAACCATATCGCTGTTAACCTTACTTAAGATTTCAGCAAAGGTTACAGTTAAGGTGTAAGTAAGGTCGTAATATTCTGCCTCTTTCTTACCGAGCGATGTTACACCAAGGCAAAAATAGCACGCATCATACCCGGCAAGCTGTTGTTGTATGGGCGTTATATCAAAAAAATCTTTGTGAATTATCTCCTTTAATTTGGGGTGCACAACGCCGCAAGGCTTTCGGTTTACAACTAATATTTCTGATACTGCAGAATGCTGCAGGCACTCGTGCAAAACCCCTTCTCCTGCCATGCCTGTAACGCCCGTAATTATTACCTTGATTGTATTGCCTGCCTGCATAACCTGTTGATTAATAAACTACCTAAAGTTCCAATAAAAATGGGTAATACCTGCGTTATCATATCAAATATTACCCAATAGTGACAAAAAGTCAATAGGCTTAAGCTGTTTGAGCAATCTCCGCCATAGGTAGATAGACTACTAAAAACAATACTTTCCTTCAGCTACTAATTTCTCTGATATACGCCTGCGCGCATCCTTTGTATTAAACGGATCAACCTTTGTAAAACGCTTTAAGCCTATATGCATCATTCTAAGTTCGTCGCCTTCTGCAAAACTGTTTAACGCATCTTTGCCGGCCTTGTTTATACGGTCAGCTGCGTCGTAAATATATGTTTGCACAATGTCGGTCTGCAGCTTCATAGCATCTGCTCCATTCCTTTCCACCAATTTCATTAAGCGCAGCAAAGCGCTTTCTGCATGAAATGTTTCAATGGCCATATCTGCCAGGTTCATTAAAATTTCCTGTTCTTTATCAAGCTTCATCATCAGCTTTTGTACTGCAGCGCCAGCCGTCATTAATAGGGCCTTTTTAAAGTTTACTATATATTTTTTCTCCTTTGCAAAAGGCCCATCATCGTTGCTGCTAAAATCGGGTATACTCATTAGCTCTTTGCTTACTGCCATGGCAGGGCCCATTAGGTCAATTTTACCCTTCATAGCACGCTTTAAGGTCATATCAAGCGTAAGCAGGCGGTTAATTTCATTGGTGCCCTCAAATATGCGGTTTATACGCGCATCGCGGTACGCCTTGCTTATCAGGTATTCGTCGCTAAAGCCATTGCCACCGTGCACCTGTACGCCTTCGTCCACTACGTAATTCAGCACTTCGCTGCCAAATACTTTTAGCATGGCGCACTCAATGGCATACTCTTCTGCCGCGCCAAGCAGGGCTTTCTCAAATGTTTGGCCCGCGGCCTGCATTTCCTTTTCTTTTTCATTTATCCAGCCGGCACTACGGTAGGCCGCACTTTCACCAACCCAAATACGTATGGCCATTTCAGCCAGCTTATGTTTTATCGCGCCAAAGTTGGAGATGGATGTTTTAAACTGTTCACGCGTTGTCGCATATTGCACTGTTTCAGTGCTGGCCCTTTTGCACGCGCCTAACGCAGCAGCACACAATTTAAGCCTGCCGATGTTTAAAATATTAAATGCTATCACATGCCCTTTGCCAATATCGCCCAACACATTTTCAACAGGTACTTTGCAATCCTGGAAATACAGTTGTACGGTTGATGAGCCCTTTATACCCATTTTATGTTCTTCAGGACCTTGCGTAAAGCCTTCAAAACCGCGCTCAATAATAAAACCGGTAAATTTATCACCATCAATTTTTGCAAATACGGTATATATGTCAGCAAAACCGCCATTTGTAATCCAGCATTTTTGCCCGTTAAGCAAATAGTATTTTCCATCGGCGCTAAGTGTTGCTGAAGTTTTAGCACCCAGGGCATCGCTGCCACTGTTAGGCTCTGTTAATCCGTAGCTGCCTTTCCACTCACCGGTTGCGAGTTTTGGTATATATTTCTGCTTCTGCTCATCCGTGCCAAAATATAAAATGGGTAACGTGCCTATGCCTGTATGGGCAGCTACTGCCACCGAAAATGAATAGCCTCCGCCCAAGCCTTCGTTAACAATGGTTGAAGTAATAAAATCCTTCCCCAATCCGCCATATTGCTCGGGCAGCACGGTTGCTAACAACCCTTGCTCACCGGCTTTTTCAAGCAGAGATGGCATCAGGCCTTTTTCAAGTTTATCAATCCGGTCAAGCACTGGCATCACCTCCGTATCAAGAAACTGCGCACACATATCCATTACCATCTTTTGCTCCTCATCAAAATCTTCGGGAATAAAAGTGTCAAACGGGTTGCTTCCTTTTACCAACCATTCGCCGCCCTGCAGCGATTTGCTTTGTTGAGATATGGCAGACATAAAAATTATTGTTAAGTATTATAAAATTGTGTTTACTGCGCAAGTGCAAGGTTATCGTATACCTGCTGAAGTACCTTTTTTACCGTCTCAATTTCCTCTTTGGCAATGCCTGTTAAGGCTTCATTCATTGTTTCGTTTGCAAGGTCTATCGTTTTCTGCTGCATATCCTTCGCCGCATCAGTTAAGCATACGAGATTTATTCGCCTGTCGGTTTTTGAGGCAGTGCGTTTTACCAGTTTTTGTTTCTCCAGGTTATCAATAAGCCTTGTAATGCTGGGTTTGTCGCGAAAAGTACGGTTACACAACTCCTGCTGGCTTAAACAATCTTCTTTCCACAAATGGTACAGCACACTCCATTGCTCAATGGTAATATCAAGCCCAGCCTGCCTGAAATTTTTTTGCAGCCGGCGCGCAACCGCAATACTTGCCATACCATTTATTACGCTATAAAGTTCACCCCTTTTAAATTGGTTGTTTGGCATATAGTTAGTTATGCAACTATTTTCAAAGTTGGCATATCTTTACCACATACACAAGTTAAAAAGCATTAATTTTTTAAAGCCCAAATTGTATATAGTTTAGCGCAGGTGCAAAGCAATTTTATACCATATAAAAACTCATCTATTCATTATTGCCTGTATGGCAAGGGTGTGCAATTTGTATTTTGTTTTCATGGGTATGGGGGAAATGCGGAAAGCTTCGCATTTTTGGAGGAAAGGCTGGGGGAAGATTATACCCTTGCAGCCATTGATTTACCTTTTCACGGCCAAACCGAGTGGAACGACGGATTGAATTTTGAACCGGCAGAACTGGTTGAAATTATAAAGCAAATAAAGGCTATTATCCAACCGAACTCCCCATCAACAGATCAAAAAATTACTCTTCTTGGCTACAGTATGGGTGGACGCGTTGCCCTGCATTTGTTGCAGATTATTCCCGAAGCGTTAAGGCGCGTGGTGCTTATTGCGCCTGATGGTTTGCACAAAAGCCTATGGTATGCATTCTCAACACAAACATGGCTGGGCAATAAAGTTTTCAGGCGTGCCATGCATAAGCCTGCGCGATTTTTTTGGGTACTGAAGATGGCAGAACGTTATAAACTTGTACATGCCAGCATTGTGAAAGTAACGCATTATTACATGGACGATGCCACTAAGCGCAGTGAACTATATAAGCGCTGGACAACTATGCGCAGGTTTAAACCAAACCTTGGCCTGCTGAAAAAAATCATTCCACAAAATAAAATAGCCGTGCGCTTTTTATTCGGTAAATACGACAATATTATTTTGAGTGAGAAGAGCGTAATATTTAAGGATGATGAAAACATAGAAATAAATATTATTGAGGCAGGCCACCGCCTGATGCAGGAAAAATACTCCGGTGAAATAACCAGGCTGTTTTATTGATAATATTAACTTTCTTTGCCTGTATGTCGGGTGTAATAATAATTATCAACATTATACTTATTATTGTTTTAGCCGGAGGGTATGCCGTATTGATTGCTTATTATGAAAAGCTTTTTAAAAAGCTTGACATATTTGAACCAAAGGCTTTTGCACCGGAGACAAAATTTTCAGTGATCATCCCTGCAAGAAATGAAGAAGATAATATTGAAAAGTGCATTCTTTCAATTCTTAATAATGATTACCCACATGAATTATTTGAAATAATTATTGCAGACGATTTCTCCACCGACACCACTGCTGCCATTGTTAAAAACCTGCAACAGCAGCACAATAATATAAAGCTTGTGCAGTTAGCCGATTTTGTTGGCGGCAAGTTAAACTCTTATAAGAAGAAAGCGATTGAGCTTTGTATTGAACGCGCCGCTAACGAATGGATAATTACCACAGACGCCGATTGCTTAGTACCACAACAATGGCTGAGTTATTATAATTCGTACGCACAGCACACTGACGCAGTATTTGTTGCTGCACCTGTTATGTTTACCAACAACGGCTCATTCATATCAATATTCCAAAGCCTTGATTTTATAAGCCTGCAGGGCATTACTGCGGCATCTGTATCTGCTGGCTTTCACAGTATGTGCAACGGGGCTAACTTAGCCTATAGCAAAGCTGCATTTAAAGCAGTAAATGGGTTTAAAGGTGTTGATAACATTGCCAGCGGCGACGATATGCTGCTGATGCATAAAATACAAAAACAATACCCCGGAAAAATCGGTTATTTGTTTACACCCGAAGCAATAGTGCTAACGGCGCCCATGCCTGACTGGAAAGGTTTTATTAACCAGCGCATACGCTGGGCCAGCAAGGCAACAAGCTACCAGGACAAAAGAATATTTTGGGTTTTATTATTGGTTTATATATTTAACCTGTACTTAGTTGTGCTGCCTGTTTTTGCCATTTTTTACCCCTACTATTTTATTATTTGGTTTTTACTTGTGTTTGCCAAAACATTTATAGAGCTGGATTTTATGCGGCCCGTTGCAACGTTTTTCGCGCAACGCAAAATGTTACGGTGGTTTACAATAATGCAGCCTTTTCACATCACCTACACCGTTATATCTGGCTGGCTGGGGAAATTTGGGAAATATGAATGGAAGAAAAGGGTAGTGAAATGATTGCAGATTGGCGATTGCGGATTTTAGATTGAACAATGCGGTCTGTATTATAAATTACCCTGTTTGCATTTATTTTATAAGATTTATTGCTTATTGCTTACAGTCCGCAGCTTTTTGCACTTGATTGCTGATGTAGTTGCTAAATGCTATAAGTTTGATGAAAATATAGCTGAGTGATACCGATAATTTTTTCAGATAAATTACAGCGATCTGTTAATGAACGCACAGTGCTGGCGGCTGATGTTGGCGGTACAAAAGTTAACCTTGCATTCTACAAAATAGCGGCAGGCAAGCTTGAAGCGGTTGCTGCTGAACAATACCATAGCTCATCTTATCAGTCATTCACTGAAATAATACAAAAATTCTTTGCTGATACAAATTGCGAGAAACCAGGCAGCATTTGCGCCGGTGTTGCAGGTGCAATTGTTAACGACAGTGCGGAACTTGTTAACCTGCCATGGGGCATTAGCAAAAAGGAAATTGTTGAAGCAACCGGTGTTGAAAAAGTAACACTTATTAACGACCTTGAAGCAAACGCGTATGGACTTGCTTTGCTAAAAGATGAAGATTTTGTTACCCTGCACGCCGGTGAACCGGTTAAAGGCAATGCGGCCATTATTGCACCGGGCACAGGACTTGGCGAGGCAGGCTTATTTTGGGATGGTGGCTTTTACCGTCCATTTGCAACAGAGGGCGGCCATTGCGATTTTGCGCCGCGAACAGATATTGATTCCGAGTTGCACAGTTATCTTAAGAAGGTACACGGTATTGTAAGTTGGGAGCATGTTGTAAGTGGCCCCGGCATTTTTGCTGTATATGAATTTTTACGTGATGTAAAAAAGATGGAAGAACCGCAATGGCTGACCGATGAGATGAAAGCTGAAGACCCATCCGCCGCGATAAGCGAAGCGGCTTTACAAAATAAATGCGGGATATGTATTGAAACGATGAGACTATTTGTTGAGCACCTGGCAAGAATTTGCACCATCCTCGCACTTAAGATGAAAGCCACCGGCGGTATATTTTTAGGTGGGGGCATACCGCCAAAAATTGTAAGGCTGCTGCAACAAGACATTTTTGTAGAAACATTTCTTACCTGCGACAGGCAGCAAAACCTAATGAAGATAATACCCATTAAAGTGGTAATGAATGAAAAAACGGCGTTGCTGGGAGCGGCATATTACGGGGCTTATAGCAATTAGTGAATAAAGCTTAAAACAAAAACCATGGCAATACAATGGCAGGGTGTTTTTCCCGCAGTAACTACCAAGTTTACTCCTGGCGACACGCTTGATATAGAGATGTTTACCAAAAACATACAGGCCCAGGTTGATGCAGGTGTGCATGGTATAGTGCTTGGCGGTACTTTAGGAGAAGCGAGCGTGCTAACGTCAGCAGAAAAAGAAACGCTTGTAAAAACAACCTTGCAGGTGGTTGATGGTAAAGTGCCTGTTGTACTGAATATTGCTGAAGGCAGCACGGCTGTTGCGGTTGAAGAAGCACGCAAGGCTGAACGCTGGGGTGCAGCGGGGCTTATGCTGCTGCCACCCATGCGCTACAAAGCTGATGACAGGGAAACCGTTACCTATTTTAAAACCATTGCTGCTGCCACACCGCTGCCTATAATGATATATAATAACCCGGTTGATTATAAAATTGAAGTTACACTGGATATGTTTGAGCAGCTTGCAGAATGCCCGACAATACAGGCGGTAAAGGAATCAACAAGGGATGTAAGTAACGTTACGCGGATGATAAACAGGTTTGGTAAACGCTTTAATATACTTTGCGGGGTGGACACTATTGCAATGGAGGAACTTTTACTTGGTGCAGATGGCTGGGTTGCGGGGCTGGTGTGTGCCTTTCCCGAAGAGACGGTTGCAGTGTATAATTTGTCCAAAGCAGGCAGAATAGCCGAAGCTGCTGCAATTTACCGCTGGTTTATGCCGCTGCTTGAACTTGATATACAACCAAAACTGGTGCAATACATAAAACTTTGCGAAGCTGAAGTTAGCCTGGGTACCGAGCATGTGCGTGCACCACGTTTGACGCTTGTTGGCACCGAGAGAGAAAGAATTTTGAAAATTATACGTACTGCGCTGGCAACCAGGCCGGTATTGGGTTAGCAACAGGTTATTTTGCCATTCTTTTATATACTGTTACTTCCTGTCCATCGGGCGTGGCAATCGTTTGTATAAAAGTATCCGCATCATTCATCACAACCTTTAGGGTAACCGTTTTACTAACGGTAGATGGCGTATTTGCCTCACGGATTGTTTCCGTAAGCGTTTCGGCCTGTAATGTAAAGGTGCCGTAAGAAACATAAGTGCTTTTTGCAAAGCCAGCAATATATTCTCCATAAGCAAAGCTCCCCTTATAAAAAGCTTTGTATTGCACATCATTCCAATGTATTGTGTCTCTCCCTTTTATGGTGTAAGCAGATGCCTGTTTCCAAATGCCGTCAATTGGCGACGGGTTGCCGGCTGTAACAGGTTCATATATTTCAGTTACCTGTACAGTGCCTTTGTCAATTATTACATTGCCTGCTAATGTTAGTGTTTCCGGCCCTTTGATCAGTTGTGCTGTATCAGCAAAAGCAACATCCCTTTGCATGGTATCTGATGCGCTGTAAATTGTATTTTCAAAGAGTGTATTGCCGTTAATAGTATAAGTGCCAACGCCAAACGAACCGCTTGCATTTGCGGGGCCAACGGCGGCAAACATCATAAAGCTGCCAGTATAAATCTTCAAAAGTTTGTTATAAGTTGCCGTGGTATCTATGCCAGCACCTTTAAATGCCTGGGAGCGCATAGTATAAACACCATTAATGCTTATTGTTTCTTTTTTTTCGCTGCATGCGGCCAGCGTTACAACTGCTAATACGTGCCAAAGCCTTCTCATTCCAAATTTTCACGAAAGATAGGTAAAGTGGTGTATGGCTTTTTAACACACCTGTTTTTATTTTATCTTCATACCATGAAATATGTATTGTTAGCTTGTGTGGCGTACAGCTTTTTATCGTGCAGGTCTCAAAATATAAACTTACCACCGGGCCAGCCGCCGGGTTTTTGGCTGGCACGCAGTAAAGGAAAGCTTACCCAATTGGCGTACAGCCTTGGGCAGGACAGGCTTGGCAGCGCCAAAGAAGGTTATATTGATACCAATATTTTATTAAAAGTGATTGACAGCGTGGGCAGCCTTTACCAGGTACAGCTAAGCAAATACCATACAGCCTATTTAGCAAAGGCTGATGTTGAGCGGGACACCGCCAGCCACATGCGTCCATTTTACCTTACACAAAGCTGGCAGGAGAAGCCTGACACCGGTAAAAACGGCAAGCACGACTCGTTGTTTATAAGTATGGATGAAAAACTGCCATACAAAAGCTGGATGGAGATAAACCCGGCTAAAATAATGATTGATATTTATGGCATTGAAAGTAACACCAACTGGATAACGCAGCTAACCAGTATTAAAGAAATAAAGAACGTTTATTTTAACCAGGTTGAAGATGATGTGGTGCGGGTAACCATTGAGTTAAAGCACCAGCAGCATTGGGGGTACACTATTGCATACAAAGGCAACTATCTTGTTGTTGCTGTAAAACGCCAGCCGGCAGATTTAAACATTCAAAAGCTGCGCATAGCCATTGATGCGGGGCATGGTGGCACCAATGTAGGGGCCGAAGGCGATAAAAGCCACGTAACTGAAAAAGAGTATACACTGCTGTTTGCAAAGGCCCTGCAAAAGTTTTTGAAAAGCAAAGGGGTGAAGGATGTGATAATGACGCGCACAAACGATACTACCTTTGGCAATACCGACCGTGTTTTGTGGCTGCAGCAACAGCAACCCGATATGCTGGTTAGCCTGCACTTAAATTCTGCCGATGGGCAAACAAGTGGCAGCAGTACCTATTACAAGCATATTGGTTTCAGGCCGTTGAGCACGTTTATTTTAAAAGAAATGCTGGCCGCCGGTATGGATGAGTATGGCAATACGGGCAATTTTAATTTTTTGCTAAACCAGCCTACTGATTTTCCCAATGCGCTGCTGGAAATTGCCTTCTTAAGTAATGAGAGGGATGAGAAGAAGATATTGAAACCATCGTTTCACGCACTGGTGGCAAAACAGGTATACCAGGGGATGGTAGACTTTCTAAATAGTTGTAAAACGCCGGGGCAATAAACAAAAAGGGAAACACTTAATAAGAAGTAAATATTCAATAATCAATATTCAACACTCAATGTTCAAAAAGAACAGCTAAGCGCAGGGAACGGATTGAGTGGGTAATGGTTAATGTAAAAACCAGCAAATATTTTTTTTAAAAATCAACATATTCAACATTCAAATAACAGGCAATGCAACTACAAAATGTATTTATCCATCATGTTTATTTTTTTCTGAAAGACAAGGGCAATACAGCACACCAGGCCGAATTGATTGAAGGCCTGCACAAGCTAAGCGCCGCACCGACCATTAAAGATTTTCATATTGGCATACCTGCTGATACAAACCGCGATGTTATTGAGCGGGGTTATGCTGCATCATGGTGTGTACTGTTTGCCAATGCCGAAGACCAGGCAAGCTACCAGGTTGAACCAATACATTTAAAATTTGTGGATGAATGTAAGCACCTGTGGGAGCGGGTAATTGTGTATGATAGTGTTGATGCATAACAGTTAGACCGGTTTCTAATTTATTGTAAGGCAACGTGTTAGCAAGGGGTTTTTACTTAAGGGAAAAATGGCTATTTTTGTTAGATTAAAAGTCACCCAATGACAGCAATTCCTTCAGGCAAACAAAAATCTTTGCTTGTTCAGATTATGAATGAGTTGGACGAGTTTTCCATAGAGGAAATGAGTTATGTGTTATACTGGCTAAAAGTAAAAAAGAAATCTGCAGCGGCTACATATATTGATGGTACTGTAGTGCCTAATAATTTAACCCTTGATGATATTTATGCCGAGCGCGATGCAATGCGTAAAGAAAAGATACAATAATGGATTTTTATAAATGGGTGATTGACCCCAATGTTATAATCAGTTATTGAATCTCTAAAAAGTTCCATCAATTACCGGCTTTAATTGAAAAATATAATCTGGAGTTTTGTTCCAGCCAAAATTTGCTATCTGAGTTCTCGTCTGTAATAAAAAGAGAAAGAATAAGGCAATTTCTTTCTAAACCACCAGAGTTTTATCTTGAAGAAATAAGTGAAATTTTGAATTTTTATGACATCGAAAAGCGGTTTGTTGGTTCGCCGGATATTCACGATGACTATTTAATTGATATTATTCTGCAAACAAACGCAATAGGCCTCGTTACCGGGGATAAGGCTTTACTGGCATGGAAAGAGCCCGCTATCCAAATTGTTTCATGGCTTGATTTTCAAATGACATATCCGTTATAAATAAACGCCGGGATATCATAGTCCCGGCGTTTATTTATAACCTGTTTCAAATCCTTATTGTCCCAAAAATCCATTCTAAATCTCATTGATCGTGGTTCTCTTATCTCACCTCCAGTTCATCCTTTGTAGGCAGCGGCGGGAAGGGATTGTGCGGCTCTGATTGGTACCAATATGATACCGAGGCTATATCGTCCCTGCGGGGCAGGTAGCGCCCGTCCTGGTGCCAGCCAATATCCTGTATGGTAACCTTAAGGCCGTTATTAAAACGTATAGGGTCGGTTATATGCCAGCGGTACATGCCAAAGCGTTGCATAATATCATAATGGCCATCACCACGTATTACCTGTGGTACACCGGTGTATGGGCTGCAGAATACAGTATATTCCGATCCTTCCTGTCCATTCTCACGCTTTTGCCTTGAATCAAAATCGTATGAGCCGCAGAAATAATCCTCAGTACCGGTGCCGCATATTGTAGGGAATTTTGTATCTCCATCCATAAAGAATTTTATTTCCCCTTCACCCCACCAGCCGTTATCGTAAGCGCCAAATGCAATATAGGTGCCTACGTACTGGCCTTTACCCTGTATACTGTCAACAAGGGTGTAATCCTGTTTAAAAGGCAAGGGGTTAGTGCGGCGGTATTGTGCGTGAAAATAAGCGGCGTCACTTGGCACTTCGGTTAGCAAATAATCAACCTGGTAATACAGTACCATGTCATCGTTAGCAATATTCTCTAATGTTATTTTACATTTTTTCCTGAAAGGCATTGGCCAGTAACTGTTAAATGCGCTGCCCGGGTTTACTACAATAGGCAGCGATGCTACCTGCGCATATTTGCCCCAGCCCATACAGAAAAAATCGCCAACGGGTACTTCAACGCTTGGGGTGGTTTCATCGTCCCAATAAATCCTGAATATTTCAAACCGCCAGTTACCTGTAGGCGTCATCCAAATATGCTGTATGCTGCCACTGCTGTCAATTTCAGCAACAGTATAGGTGGTATGCTTTTTTATAACAACACTTGGGCTCATTTTCCATGTTTGGCCCAGTTCGCGTGCGGGGCCAAAGCCCGTACCGGTTGTTGCCATGCCACCCTTACCTTTTGCACCGTCAAAATTTTCAGGGCTTATGCTGCGGCTTCGCGCATCAGACAGCATAAAAATGTTGCCAAGGTTTACACCTGTGCCATTAAATTTTTGACCATATACGGTTGGTGTAATAATACATGCTGCAATAAGCATGGCAAGCAGTTGTTTCATATATTGGTTGTTTACGTGACTATTGAAGGTTTTAAAGATAAGAGAAAAATGCGATTTGCAACAGCCACGTAAAAATTGCCAACCAACGGTATGTTCAACCGCTAAAACCGCTGTAGTGAATAGTCTAATATATGTTTAAAACAGCTTTACAGCCAGTGAAAAATTAAAGTAGCCAAAACTTTTATTGCTTATATCATCATGCTGAAAAATATTGGTAAAGCAAATCTTAACGGCAAGCTGCCTGCCTTTTACAAGATAATATCCAACACCCGGCTTTATACCCAGGTAAGTGCTATTATTAAAGAATGCAGGCCCGAGTGTGAATGTTGCAAATACCCGCTTTGATGGCTGCGTATATATGCCTGCAAAAACGGTAACAACTTCATCCTTGCTGTAAATAGGTTTATTGCCGTCCGCCACGTACAACTGTTTTGTGCCGCCAAAAACTTCACCGTTCACATCCAAAGCGGCACGAAGCCACGTTTTAGTACGAATATATAATTGCAGCCCGGCACCAAAGCCTACAGCATTGTTCGCCAAAGTCCGGTCGTACATGGTTGAGTTCACATTAAAAGCCACATAAGCCGAAACCGGCCTGTCTGCCTGGCAAAAGCAATGGATTGAAAGTAATAGCGTGGTAAAGCAAAAGAAGGTCTTCATTCATTAATGACTTACAAAACCCACACAATATTGCATTAGACCCGCTGGAAACATCCAAAACAGGAATATACAAACTTGCGGTTTTTAAAAGCGGGTCATTACTTCACCACCAACTTAGCTTCTGCAAGAAATACTTTAGCAACCCTTGAACCCAAAATAGTTTTTGATAAATTGCCCTGCGGGGAGAAGAAAAGCAGTGAAGGGTAACCGTCAATAGAAGTAAGCCTTTTTGCCAGGCCCGGCCCTTCACCTTTTTCCATATCAACCCTTATCGATACAAATTTTGCGTTAAAATACTTTGCAACATCACGATTAGTAAAAACCTCTGCCTCCATGGTTTTGCAGGGGCCGCACCAGCTTGCATAAGCATCCAGGAAAATGTGTTTGTTTTCTTCTTTAGCTTTTTTGACGGCTTCGGCAAAAGTGCCGTTGAAAAAATTGATGGCGGTATCGCCTTTCTGCGCTTTGCTATAACAAGCGCTCAAAATAAACATTGCAGCAATCAACAACTTTTTAATAACAGGTTTCATAATTATTTGTTTTTACCAAATAACGTATGAATGTAACCTGTAAACAAAGTAAACCACACAGGACGATGAGTTTATAGGATGAGTTGTTATAGCTTGCCAGTTACCGCTTTAAGATTTTGCCTGTATGTGCGGCTTAACCGTGTTTGCATGCCGTTTGTGAGGGCAAGTGTATAGTCGCCGTTTAACAACGACTTTACAGCAGAAATAAAGTTTGTATTTACAATGCAGGAACGATGGACCCTTTTAAAATAAAAAGGGGCTGTTTTTTCAATATCACGCATCAGCATCGTTATTAAATAGCTGTTGCCTGCTGTAATAACTTTAACATAAGCGCCTTCGGCTGCAAAACATATTATTTCCTCATACTTTAGTAACGTAGTTTTTTGCCCGGCTTTAACAGCAAGGGTTTCATTTGCCGGTTGTTTAAAGGCTGCCTGTATTTTTCCGCGCAATATTTCTGCATCATTCTGTGATTGTACCAGCAATTTTTCAAGCGCATCAGCTTGTTTATTTGCATCAGTTGAGCGATCATAATAGTCCCAAACATAGTACATAAGTACCGTTGCGGTGTATATGAAGAGGTTGAGCAAAAATGAATCATTCTTTACGGTATTAAAAAGGTTCCATAAACGTTGGTCGCGCAAATGAATGGAACTGAGCACCGCAACAGATATTCCGCAATGCAACAACAGGTATGCTCCAAGACCCATTATTTGCACTGCCAAAAATTTGGGCCATTCATTTAATTCTACCTGTAACTTTTTAACAAATACTACTAAAAAAGGGGCAAGCAACAGGCGCACTGCCCAAAAAACAGCCGTGTATTGTATGGTTGCTTCGTGCCACCCCCGTGCATAATAAAAGTAATTTTTGTAAACAATAATAAGCATGGGGAAAAAACACAAACTGCAGGCTAACAATTGCTTCTTCCGGGTTTGTATAAACGCCGGCAAATTAGCCGGTATAGTGAGATTGGGTTTGCTAAATGTAATCATAAAACTAACTTGATTCCGGGCCTATATTACGCATTATTTATTACTGGCTTTTGTGTTATTATACCAGCGGCAGGTAAGCGGGCAGGCAATTGTAGTACCTTTATTCTTTCCACATAATTAAAAAAATATGACCGGCACCGCCAATACACTGCCTATTGAAATTCTTCGTTCAGCTAAATATATATTGCTGGTTGACTGGCCAAACCCCGGCGTACCAACTGCTTTATTGCAAGCGGGCTTTACCGTGTTTAGTTACTCGCCGGGCGGGTATTCAAATACTGTTTTAATTAATGATGATGAAGTCTCCGGCAAAACCCGGCTGGTTTTTAATAAAATAGATGGCAAACCGGGACATATTGATATTGTTAACGTGTATAGGCCGGAAAAAGAGCTGCCGGGCATTACCGAAGAGCATGTTTTACCGCTTGGTGCTACTACGGTTTGGCTGCACCCGCCAGTAAGCTCTGACTGGGCGGCTGGATTTGCCCGCGACCATGGTTTAAATTTTGTGGAAGGGATGGATATTGCAGAATTGGCGAAAGATTTATAAACTCCTTTCAATTATTTCCTGTGTTCCGGTATCAAATATTAAGATACCTTCTTTCCCGCCCTTTAACTGGCTAAGTAATTCGCCTTTGTTATTGAATACAGATGTTTTACCGGCACAATCTTCTCCATCGCAAGTGCCAATGCAATTTGACATCAATACGGTTGCATGGTACGTATTAGCAATGTAGCTGAGCCTTTCAAGCGCTTTGCCTATACCTGTTACAGACTTTGCCACACTTGCAATGTAAATACCAGCACTGCCGGCGAACGCTTTTTGTGTATGCGCATCAACCGAAATTTCATAACATATTGCAAGGGCTATATCGCCCTTATCACCCAATGATTGTATTGTGCTTTGGCCGCTTACAAAAAATGGCTCTTCATCAACATGTATATATTTTTTTGCGTATAGTTCTCTAACCTTACCTGGTTGAAAAATAACCAGGCCAATTGCCGGTTTATCGTCCCCTTGTATCGGTATGCCAACACCTATGGTTACATTTTTATCGTTACTTATTTGCTGAAAAGCATTCAGCCTGGCATCGTCTTTATCCATGGCCAGTTGTTTAGCAAGCGTTGGCTCATAACCTGTTAGCGACAATTCAGGAAAAATAATTACACCCGCACCTCCGGAAACAGCAAGGTTTATTAACTGAATATGCTTGTCAATATTAGCAGCAATATCACCCTTTACCGGCCTTGTTTGTGCAACACAAATTTTCATATTATTACAAATTTAACCCGTTGTTTGATAACCATGGAGTTAAGAAAAGTCAATTAGAAAATTTATGATGCATTTGCCGGTAAGGCATGCGGTATATAGTTAACTATAGCACTTCTTTACTTTGTTCCCCAAACTGCAATTACGGGGTGGGTCAGGTGCACTGCATCAGCATCATTTTCTACGCGCCTTAATTCATTCACCCAGGCTGTGTGTTCTTCTTTGGTTGAAAGCTTTTTAGCTAATAAAGCACCCTCCAGCGCTTCGGCCGTTAGGGTGTACATTCTTCTAAGATCGTTGGTGTGTACCTCAAAAGCAATATCTGCATGGTACTGAAGATTATGCAAACCGGCCTGTTTAAAATATGCAGGTAATTTACGACCTATCAATCCATCAATAAATAACGCGTTGAAATATTCCTTTACCTTGTCATAAGCCCAACTGTGCGGATGGCTGCCGCTGGAGTTAATGTCAGGCTCCTGCGCAAACACAATCCCGCCGGGTTTGCAAACACGTTTCATTTCCAGCAATATAGTTAATGGACTGGGAACGTGCATCAGCAAATAGCGGCTAAAAACAACGTCAAAAGTATTGTCCTCAAAAGGCAGTTGCGTTGCATCTGCAGTTATAAAATTTATATTGTCACCGCTTTGTGCTGTAATGGTTTTTGCTGTTTGCACAAGCACACCGTCAATATCTGCGCCGGTTATATCCGCGCCATTAAAATGTTTTGCAAGCAACCGTGTTGTTTCACCCATGCCGCACGCTACATCAAGCACTTTAATATTCTGTGGCAATTTTATATGCTGCAAAGCGCGCTGGGTAAGCGGCTGCAGGTTTTTTGCCAGCAGGTACTGGCGCTCGTGATTTTTTTCGTCAATGGTGTATTGCCCGCTCATTATGTGCAATTTATTGTTCCAAACCATATTCTTCTTTAACCAGCGCAATTAACTTTTCTGCATGTTTTTTTGAAGTGCCAAGCAATACAGCATAACTTGTTAGCATGCCCATACATTTGTAATACCTATTGCTTATTTCAACAGCCAATGCAGAGGGATTACTTAACATTAATCGTTTTGTACTATCAATCAAATGCTCAATCTCACTGATATCCCTTGAAGCGAATTTAGCATCAGTAGCAGCAATATAACTGAGCTGTTGTGTAGCATAAAAGTTAAACAGCAAAGTAATTTTGTTATTATTGATCTCGCCCAGGTCGTGCAAAAAAATATCATCCACCTTTGCATCAAGCGCCTTTGTGGCCTCGTAGTTATTAATTTCCTTTACTATTTCGGTATTGGTTATTAAGCTAAGGCCGCCATTATTTTTTAATTGTGAAATTGTGCCCTCTGCATAAGGGGTGTAAATGCCAATATCGCCATATTTATAATAGTATGCAATACATTGCCTTGCATTTTCTGCATCTGTAAGCGGTTTATTTAATACCTCAATTAACTTTTCTACACCTGTCTGCAACTTTTTAATGCCGTTAATATTTATTGAAAGGTAGGCCGTGTCAAGCTTAAGGTCATTCACAAGACCCACCATATAAGTTTTTGCCTTCTCGTGATTGGTTATACTTTCCCGAAGGCTTTCTGCAAAAAAACCAAGAGTTACCGCAATAAAAATCATTAATCCTTCAAGAAGGTATTCTTTAATACTTTTCTTTTCCGCACGCGGGTGATGATGCACTTCCATATTGGCATTTGATAAATTTGTGTCAGCCTGCGCGTCAGCAGGCGGTATGTTTTCTATTTGCAGCGATTGCTCCATTTACAATTACAGTTTTTTTAATTCGCCCTTCTGCCCTGTATTAAGAAACCATGCTTTTGTAACATTACCATCTTTGTCAACTTCAAATTCAATTTGCTTGTCGGTACCGTCATCATAAAAAAACTTTGTGGGCGATTCAGGTTTCAATTCAACATCGGGCGCGCCATTGCGGTGGCGGTAAAGCTTACCATTTTTGTCTATAAACTCCATTGTAATAAATGCATTGTATTTGCCTGCGTAGTGGCGTACAAGGGCTGTATCAATAGCTATTTCTTTATGTTCATACGGCATTACCAGGGTATCACCAAATAACAGGCTCTCAATGCCTGCAGCCACAAAAGCGGTAGTCATGTCGTTGTTGCAAAGCACGATGACTGTTTTGCCGCTATCTGCATAGTTTTTTACCAGGGTAGCGTAACCGGGCCAGCCGCCTGTGTGCGAAATAATTTTGCCGTTACCGCTTTTGGGCTGAACCATTACACCAAAACCGTAAAATGTGTTTGCATTACTGGCGGTTGTTGGCACTAATGGAGACGACATTTCGTTAAGCGAACTTTCGCTTACAAGCTTGTTGCCGTGCAGCGCATTTTCCCAAATCAGCAAGTCGCCGGTGGTTGAATTTACGGTGCCGTCACCCACAATACCATCCAGCCAATACACCATATCAAGACGCGGAAGTTTGTCGGGCAAAATATAGCCATGCAGGCTATCAGACCAGGTAAAACCTAACGCGTAATCTGCTGGAATTTTATTTGTAGTGCGGCGCGTATTATACACAAATGTGTGGCCCATGCCAAGTGGCTTAAAGATATTCTTGGCAAGAAAATTCTGATAGCTCATAGCACTTACCTTTTCAATTACAGATGCCAGTATCGCATACCCTGTGTTGCTGTATTCCCACTTCTCACCGGGCTTAAAGCGCACCGGTGTTTGATCGGCAGCAAAAAACGCGATCATATCGTTATTAAAAGCTATTTTTTTATGGTCCCATTTTTTTGCCATGGCATCCATGTAATCAGGCAGGCCTGATGTGTGCGTAAGCAACTGGCGTATGGTAATATTTTGATAAGGCAATTGCGGGAAGAATTTGCGAAGTGTATCGTCAAGGCTAAGCTGGTTTCTTTCTTTTAATATCAAAATGCCCATCGCCGTAAACTGCTTTGACACAGACGCAAGCTCGAAGACTGAGTTGTTGTCCAGCGGCCGTTTAGCATCATAATCTGCATAGCCATAAGCTTTTTGCAGAACGATGTTGCCCTTGTCTGCAATAAGCATGTTACCGTTAAACTTAAAATATTTTGATTGGCCGCTTATAAATTCATCCAGTAACTGCGCAGTATTTTTTTGCGCTGCAAGACTGAGCGGGATGAAAAGAGCAAGTATTATTTTTCTCATGGCAAGTATGTTAGAAATGATAAATTATTCAGACGACCTTTTTAGTAAGCGGTCAATACTCCATTTATCCCACTCCTGCGGAAGAAGGAACAACGCGGCAAGCAGCAATGCACGTGGTATTACATGCTGCAGGTCCCATATAGGTTCAAGTAAACCATGGCCAAAAGATACCACCAGCAGATCAACAGCAAGCAGGTACAGTGCGTATTTTTTTAAAAAACCTGCAATAAGCAAAATGCCGCCAATTAACTCAATGTACGATGTGTAGTAAGCGGTGGCCCATACAAGCCATGTGGGTAAAATTGTTTTTTCAAAATCTTTAAAAAACATGCCGTATAAATGGCTCACACCAAGCGTAAATATTTTGCCAAACCCCTGCATTAAAAAAATAATGCCGAGCAGCGCGCGGATAAATAAAAGCCCTGCAGCCCTTGCAGTGGTGGTTTGCATAATTATTAATTTGGTGTATTTGCTTTAAACACCCTTATAAAATTACCGCCTAATATTTTCTCAATGTCTGTTTTAGAATAGCCGCGCTCTAATAATGCCTTTGTTATTTTAGGATAGTCTTCCACGCCATCCAAACCTAATGGAGTTGATTCGCTGCCGTCAAAATCAGAACCCATACCTACATGATCAACACCAATAAGCTTTACTATATAATCCAAATGGTCAAGCAGCATCGACATTGGTGGCCGCATGCTTTGCACTTCGTCTTTATATTTTGTGTACAGGTAATCGTCTGCAAAATATGCATCTGCATTTTTTGCAAGCAATGCATCGCGCTCTGCTTTGTGCTTTTCATTAAATATTTTCTTTTTTTTCTCAAAGTTGCTGTCAACGAAACCGGAGTAAAAATTAAGCTGTATTACACCGTCGTTTTTACCAACCGCTTTTATCTGGTCGTCTTTCATATTGCGGAACACCGGGCACAAGCTATATACGCAACTGTGCGAAACAATTACCGGCTTGGTTGTAGTATTTATCGCATCCCAAAAAGTTTGCTCACCGACATGAGAAAGGTCGACCATCATGCCCAGTTCGTTCATGCGCTTAACTATTTTAATTCCAAAATCAGTCATGCCCTTTTTTTGCCCGTGCAGCATGGTGTCATGTGTTTCAGCCATTGCTGACGTTGCCCATGGCGTTGGGTTGTTCCAGGTAAGCGTCATATATCTTACGCCGCGCGCAAACAATGCTTCAAGGTTGGCTATTTTATTTTCAATCATGTGGCCGCCTTCAACACCCATCATGCTTGCAAGCTTGTGCTCTTTTACAGCCTGCTCTAATTGGGCTGGTGTTTTAACTATCATCATAGCACCTGGGTTACGTGCCACCCATGCATATAAAGTATCTATCTGGCGGTTGGCATAAGCGTAAGGATCTTTCTGCAAACCATCGCACCAGATGGAAAATACCTGCACATCAACGCCGCCCTGTTTCATGCGTTGTAAATCGCTGTAGGTTTTCCCTTTAAGGTTTTGATCGAAACTATAGCCCTTGGTAAGGCAGGTAGTGATAATGTCGTTATGCGAATCAACCAATATAGCGTCATTATGAATTTGCCGGTAATCTTGCGCCTTTGTATTGCCGGCAATACAACAAAGAGTGATAAGTAAATACGATGAAAACTTTCTCATGATAGTTGGTAGCTTATTCTGAATGAAAGTAAATATAAGCGTTATTCCATTTAGTGCAGCACCATTGATAATATGTAAACCATAAGCAAACCAGTTGCGCCCATTAAGATGGTGGCAATTGAATATACGCGCAGCATTGTTTTCATTTCAATGCCAGAGAATTTTGATATTACCCAGAAATATGCGTCGTTGGCATGCGATACCACCATTGACCCTGCGCCCATGGATAGGACGCATAGCAAACGGCCGTTATCTGACTGCAAGCCAAGTGAAGCTAACAACGGCTGAATGATAGATGCTGCGGTTATTATAGCCACTGTTGACGAACCCTGTGCTGTTTTTAAGACTGATGTAAGCAGAAATGGGAACAGTATACCAAGGCTTGCCAATGGCATGGCCTGGCTAAAATGGTCGCCCATTTTTGTGGCTGCCAGCACGGCACCAAATGCACCGCCAGCCCCGATAATTACAAGTATGCCGCCTGCTTTTTCAGCACCTTCCTGCAGTAATTTTCCAAGCGTATCCTTTTTCCACTTTTTACCGGCAGCCAATGCAAGCAGCACTCCGGCTGAGAGGGCAATTACGGGGTCGCCCAGGATGGAGAAAATATTCATTGCACCAGTGGCCGCTTTTGCATCAATAGTCAAGAAAGATTTTACGGCTATCAATACTATCGGTACAATAACCGGCAGGAACGACATAATTACTGATGGATTATGAGAAGTATTTTCTTCTTCTTCGTCATCTTCTATTACAGTGTCTTTTATTTTTTTGCCGGCATATTTCGCCCACGCATAACCAACCAGCATTACCGGAAGAGCAACGCCAATGCCGTATAATATAAGCCTGCCATAATCAACACCTATGGTTGTTGCAGCCGCAGCAGCACCTGGGTGTGGCGGAATAAGACAATGCACCGATAATAACCCTGTCGCCAGCGATATGCTCATTACCACTATTGAAATGCCGGTGCGCTTTGCCATGCTTTTGTTAAGGCCGCTAAGCACAATATAACCTGAATCGCAAAAAATGGGCAAGCCAACTATAAAACCGGTAATACTCATTGCCAAAGCAGCATGGCGTTTACCTGTCTTCTTAAGAATATATTCAGCCATTACCCTGGTGCTGCCGGTGTGGTGCAACAGTACGCCAAGAGTGGTGCCAAGCACGATGATCAACCCCAGCGATTTCATTATATTTCCAAAGCCATCCTTAACTGTGGTAATAATATCTACCACGGGCATTTGCACACCCATACCCGTTACAAAGCAGGCCAGCAGTAAAGCAAAAAATGCATGCACTTTAAACTTTGCAGTAAGCAGAATAATAAGCGCTACACCAATAATTAAACTTATTTGCAGTTGCGGCAGTGAAGACGTCATTGTGGTTATGGCTTAAGCAGCTACAAGATAGCAAAACTGTAATTAATTGTTAACGCCAAGCACAAATGATAATATACTTAAAAAAGTAAGCCCCGATAGAAATCGGGGCCGCAACCAAAACTAACTGCTTATGAGAAAAATTGTATCTTAAGTAAGTTTATTTAATCTAAATGTTTCCTGCTCTTTCACCTCACAATCACAACTCAAAGGTACATCACTAATCTGGGTCCAATTGTCACAAAATCTACAAATCACACAATTTTAACGGTGAAATCCGGAAATCCTGCTTTTCAAATACCTCTTATTTTAATAAGCAATACAAATGCCAAAATCAACTCTTCTACGCTCTTTTTTACAGCACCCCACTAATTTAAGCAAAAATTCAACACAATCCAATTATAACCCTGCCTATTTATTTATGTTTGCGCAAACAGCACCAATGTATTTACCCGGCAGCGACGAATATTTTATGCAGTTTGCCCTTAAAGAGGCCCACATTGCCTACGGGGACGACGAGGTACCTGTTGGCGCTGTGGTGGTGGTGCAAAACAAGATCATATCCCGCGGCCACAACCAGGTTGAAAGGCTTAACGACTGCACTGCACACGCTGAAATGATTGCCCTTACCTCTGCCTTTAACTACCTGGGATCTAAATACCTCTCAGACGCCACACTGTACGTAACTGTTGAACCATGCCTTATGTGCTGCGGCGCTTTATACTGGAGCAAGCTTAAACGTATTGTTTATGGCGCCCCTGATGCAAAAAACGGCTTTAAACACATTACCGGCAATAATTGGCCTTTTCACCCCAAGACGGAACTGGTAACTGGCATTTTGGAGACTGAATGCACCCTGCTTATAAAGAACTTTTTTAAATCTAAACGCTGAAAACTAAAAGTAAAATTTCTTCAATCACACAATTTTAAGCTGCTGCATTATTTAAAGGCATAACCTCTTTCTTTTTAAAACCACCTATAAAGGCAGAGCTCATTTGTACAATGTACTTGTAAGGCCTTGCGATAAGTGAAAGTACAGATTGATTATTTTCTTCCACATTTATTGCCCCAAAGCTTTCAATATTCTTGATAGTAAAAGTTATCTGGCCTGCTGCAACATCACTAACAGCTATGCCATGTAACACAAAACTAAAAGGCATGCCTTTTTTGTAGCAATGCAACTCACCGCCAAATACATCCCAACTTTGCTCAGTAAGCGGTAAGTATGAACAATTAAAGCGGATAGTTGTATCGTTCTCAAAATCAAGGTGTTTTACAAGTGCAACGGGCAGTTTATGAGAAGATTCATTAAAGCAGAAAAATGTAGCCTGGTCAATTTCTTTAACCTTGTTAATCAAGAGGTTTTCAACAGATTGGTGTTCCATATTTTGGCGATTTATATTTTAAGCTATTAATTATTTTGGTTGACAGTATGTACGGGTATAAATAACGCCTGGTTGCATAAATTTAACAATTATCCCGCACCCTGCCAATACTTTCCAAAAATTTAATCCTGTTAAAGAAGACCTAAAAATGTGCCAGAAAAATTGCCATCCCGCGCTGGGAATATTTTTATGTTTTCTCCCAATTTGAACATCTTTTCACCCGCGCCTTCCTTCTCAAATCGTTCAGCTTTATGACTGTAAAATTAGCTGCACGTTTAACTGTGCCACCTGTGAAATATCACACAAACCTACGTGATTAATCACCCGGCGCTTATACCACGTTCAGGGGATTTATTGGAGTAATTGAGTGATACCAGCCCCGGTTTTTCATGGCAGCCCGGTTGCATCGCAATCACTTATACTGCAAAGCTTATGGCGTCCCAAAACTCTGTAAAACTCCGCGAAAAACTTGATGGCACCCTGTGCCCAAAGCATCAGGCAAAAAAACCCGCAGATGTATAGCTATGTAAATTATAGCTTTCTTCCCTTACGCCAATCTCCTTCATCATCTCGTGCGGGCCGCGCGCAGCGCCCACTCCGTTAACTCAAAACATCGCACAAGGTTACCTTAATTAAACTCTGCGAAACTCTGTGAAAAACTCCGTGGCACTCTGTGTCCTGAGTTTTTTTGGATTTGGGGGAGCGAAGCTTACCTTACAACACTTCCTGCAAAACCCTAAGGCTTTTTAGTTCCCCAAAATCCTGTATGTGTAACGCAAAAAACTGCTGGTAGGCCTGTAACAGGCTGCGGCGGGTATTGCGGTTTAGGTGAATATTTTCCAGGTCGTTATAAAACATAATATTGTTTATAAGCGATGTGCTTTGGGCCAGATCATCTGCTATATACAATTGATGCGCAGGGGCCTCCCTTACAAAGTTGCCGTCCTGCAGGTCAAATACCGGTGTTTTGGCGCTGTATTCGCCCTGCATGCGTAAACCAAGCTCGCTGGCAAGGTGCAACGTAAAATACAGCGGCAGGTTGGCTGTAAGCGCATCACTGCTTTTGTCTAATTGCTTTAGTGAGTCTTCAACAAGATAAAACAGTTCAGGGTTGGCTTCGGGCTGTTTTAAGCTGTGTTGCAGCAGCTCTATCATATACATTGCCGCCGCATTTTTAACTACGTTGAAAAACACATGCTCGTATAAATAGCTCCAGTTAAACTCTTTTACAAACTGCAGGTTTTTAAGCTCGTTGTGGTACACCTCCATATCAAGCATCGCACCCGGCTGAAAATAGCTGCTTTTACCCTGGCTTGTTTTACTGCCTTTACGAATGCCTTTTACAATGTAACTCTGTACGCCAAACAATTCAGTATAAGCGCTGGTTATAACGCTGGTTTCACCATACGCTATAGTTCGTAATATTATGCCCTTTGTTTTATGAGTCATGGAATGAGTCCGAAAGTCCGAAGGTTGGAAAGTCCGGAAGCATTTAGCAATATACACATTTGCTTACAGCTTAAAGTATATGGCTTTCAGCGTTCACAAGTCATTGGATGAGTCCGAAAGCCCGAAGGTCTGAAAGTCCGGAAGCATTTAGCAATATACACATTTGCTCTCAGCTCAAGGAGTGTGGTTTACACCATGCTGATTTCGTAATGCCTTCTTTATTGACCGATGACTTATGCCCCATTTACTATCAACTGTAATTTCTTCCGGTCTTCCTGGCTCCGGTCTTTCTGTCTTCCTAACCCGTCTTTCCGTCTTCCCGACTTCTCCACCTTTCCCACTTCCTGACTTCCTGACTTTCGGTCTTCCCGACTTTCCGCCTTACCCCTCGAACGTGCTATAAAAATAGGGCGTCTTCGCTTCAAACTCAGCGCTGCAGGTATCAACCATTTTATATACACGCGTAATACCGGCGGCCTTCCGTTTTTCGTAAACATCTTCTTCGGTGCAGGTATCCTGTAATATGCGCGCAATCTGCTCATCACTAAAGCCGTTCTTCTTGGCTTCCTTCAGCAGGTCAAGCGGAAGCTTATCAAGCGTATACTGCGCAAGCTTCTTTTCAATAACGCATATCTCCTGTATCTGGTAAATAAACCACCTGTCAATAAGCGTAGCCTGCACAATGGTTTTAACCGTAACACCCTGCATCAGCGCATCTTTTATGCGGAATATCCTGTCCCATTTCGGCGTTTTAATATACTCCACAATATCCCGGCTGTGCATCAGGCTTTTGCCATAGTAGCCAAGCCCAACGGCCTCATTCTCCAGGCTTTGACAAGCCTTTTGTATCGCCTCCGTAAAATTCCTGCCTATTGCCATTACCTCGCCCACGCTCTTCATCTGCAGCCCCAGCGTATCGTTCGCGCCTTTAAATTTATCAAAATTCCAGCGCGGCACTTTTACAATTACATAGTCAAGCGCAGGCTCAAAATATGCCGAAGTGGTTTTTGTTATCTGGTTCTTTAGTTCATCAAGACTGTACCCGATAGCCAGCTTGGCGGCTATTTTTGCAATAGGGTAACCCGTAGCCTTACTGGCAAGTGCTGATGAGCGGCTTACGCGCGGGTTTATCTCCACGGCTATAAGCTTTTCTGTTTCAGGGTTTTGCGCAAACTGCACATTACAGCCACCCGCAAAATTGCCCAGGCTGCGCATCATTTTAATGGCCTGGTTACGCATATCCTGGTACGATGAATCACTAAGCGTCATGGCCGGTGCAACGGTTATACTGTCGCCGGTATGTATGCCCATCGGGTCAAGGTTCTCCACCGTACAAATTATCACTACGTTATCGTTCTTGTCGCGCAGCAGTTCCAGCTCAAACTCCTTCCAGCCAAGCACCGCTTTTTCAACTAATACCTCGTGTATAGGGCTGGCCTGCAAACCACGCTGCAAGGCCTCATCCAGCTCGCTTTTATCGTGAACAAAGCCGCCGCCGCTGCCACCCAGCGTAAAGCTTGGGCGAATAACCAGCGGAAACCCAATTGCCTGTGCAAACTCCTTACCTTCCAAAAAGCTGTTGGCAACACGGCTTGGTGCAACATCAATACCAATATCAATCATCAGTTGGCGGAACTGTTCCCTGTTCTCTGCCTTATCTATGGCCGCAATATCAACACCTATCAGGCGGCAGTTATATTTTTCCCAAATACCCAGCTCGTAAGCCTCTTTACACAGGTTAAGCGCCGTTTGGCCGCCCATAGTAGGCAATACGGCATCTATTTGGTTTTCTTCCAGTATCTGTTCAATGCTTTCAACGGTAAGTGGTAGCAGGTATACCCTGTCGGCCATCATAGGGTCCGTCATAATAGTGGCAGGGTTACTGTTTATCAGTATCACTTTAATGCCCTCTTCACGCAGGCTGCGGGCAGCCTGGCTGCCAGAGTAATCAAATTCGCAGGCCTGGCCGATAACTATTGGCCCCGAGCCGATGATAAGCACCGATTGTATGGAATTGTCTTTAGGCATAATTTGATAAATTGTGCAAATGTAAGGTGCTGCAGGTTTTTGCAGGGTTATTTTTTGAGCTGGGTGACAATAGGTGTCATGCCGCCAACGGCGGTAGCTGCCCA
>Ga0206931_1017_pt3 | contig 55086 bp, 49 predicted proteins | sample Alteio_BWOrgHeat_17_FD_152946 | JGI IMG/M metagenome (GOLD analysis project Ga0206931, IMG submission 152946) | Enriched cells from forest soil in Barre Woods Harvard Forest LTER site, Petersham, Massachusetts, United States -... | ecosystem: Environmental > Terrestrial > Soil > Temperate forest >...
GTTCAAGTGCGGAGGAACGAACGATGACCTCTACCGCATCTTCATGACCGGTGTGGACGGAACTCCTATGCCGTCGTTCGCCGATGTCATCCAGCCCAATGACGCCTGGGATCTCGTGCATTTCTTGCGTACCCTCCAGGTACACCGCCACAGCAAGGAAAACGATGTGGCCAAAGGTGCAGGCATCAAGGCGCCGGCTCCGCCGTCGGACAAGGAAAAACCCTCTGGAAGCGGGAACTGAAAACAGTTCCCGCTCCCAAAGCGGCTGGCAGCAATAGAAAGTGGACGCTCCTCGTCCCCGAGAGGGGGATTCTCGTTGATAAGCCTGCCGCCCATCACCATCTATCTTTGATTAGTGCCCCTTGCTTTTAATTCCCACGATCCCTGCGAGCCCGATGGATCCGGCGGCAAGTAGCTCATCTGGAAGGCATAGCAGGTCCGACCCGCGCCGTGGCATGGGAATTGCTCGGTAGCATACTGGCAGTTGCAGTAAGCTAGTGAGCGGCCTTATGGAACCATTGCGAGTGGTCGTCATCGACGACGAAGCCAACACCTGTACCTTTCTCAAGGCGGTTTTTGAGGCGGAGGGGCACGGGTGCCACACGTTTCTTCGCGCAGAGGAAGCAGAGCAATACGTCGCTAACAACGAAGTCGATCTTGTCATGGTGGACGTATACCTGGGAGCCCTGAATGGAATCGACCTTTTACAACGACTTCGAGCTCTGCGGCCAAATGCGTACCCGGTCATCATGACGGCAAACGTGAGCGTCGAGACGGCGGCCAGAGCGCTCTCCGAAGGTGCGGTCGATTACGTGAGCAAGCCGCTCACCGCTGAACAGATGCGGGCAATCGCGGCGCGCGCCGATGGATTTCGGCTCCAGCAACGGCAGCCTGTTGTTCCTGACGTTCCTGAACCAAGTGATTCGGCCATCATCGGGCGCAGTCCCAAGATGCTCGAGGTCTATAAGGCGATTGGTCGGGTGGCGGCCAGCAACGTAAGCGTTCTGATCACGGGCGCGAGTGGCACCGGAAAGGAACTGGTCGCGCGCGCGATTCACCAGCATTCCAAAAGAAAGGATGGGCCCTTTACACCCGTCAACTGCGGGTCTTTCACCGAAACTCTGCTGGAGAGCGAACTTTTCGGCCACGAGAAAGGGGCTTTCACAGGCGCGGCCAGCGCTCACCTTGGCCTTGTGGAAGCGAGCGATGGCGGCACGCTGTTTCTCGACGAAATCACCGAGACAACACTTTCATTCCAGGTCAAGCTGCTCAGAGTGATTCAGGAGCAGCAGGTGCGGCGCGTCGGTTCAAACAAGTACACGCCGATCGACGTGCGCATGCTGGCCGCCTCGAACCGGGACATGGGGTCGCTGCTGAAGCAGAATCAGTTTCGCGAGGACCTCTATTATCGTTTGGCGGTTGTCCGGATCGATCTACCTCCGCTTGAGGAACGGCGGGACGACATTCCTCTGCTCGTTCGCCATTTCTTGCGGCGATTTAACGAGAAGAATGGATTGGGGGTCACGATCGATCCGGCTGCAGTGCAGCTGCTCCAGCAGATGAGATGGCCGGGAAACGTGCGCGAGCTGGAGAACACGGTGAACCGTCTCGCCATTTTTGCGCCCACGGGCGAAATCACTCTGCCGGATGTGGAAGCCGAAACACAGAGAACGCCGGAGGGCGAGGAAGCTGCGGTGCCAGTCGCAGCGGCGCCAGATCGTTTGATGGAACTGGAGCGGCAGCACATCCTGGAGATTTTGAAACAGACGGGTGGTAATCGATCCGAGGCAGCCCGGCGGCTTGGCATTGAAAGGAAGACTCTTTACCGTAAGGCTCTGCGACTGGGGATTGATCTCCAGGCGACCGGCGACAAATGAAGAACAAGGGTCCAAACCGTCGCGGTTGGGTCCAGATGCTCGGGCTGTCGGTTCTCTTGTTCTTTGCAGTCGCAGTGCTCTCTGCCATCCCATTCATTCGAGACTGGGAATTGCGGTTTGCCGACACATTCTTCCGGTTATCTCCCTCGCCCAAGCAGAAATCCGAAGTGGTGCTGGTCACGTTGGATGACGAAAGTCTGCAACGCTACGGGCGTTGGCCATGGTCGCGGACGCTGCTTGCGAAACTCACGAGCAATCTGGTGAAGGGCGGAGCCAGCGTGGTTGGGCTGGACATTCTGCTCTCCGAACCGCAAACGCCTGATGCGGACCGGGCCCTGGAGAACGCTTTGCAGTCCGGCCGAGTGGTCATCGTAGATAAGATTGCGTCTTATTGGGACGGGCCACAGTGGATGGAGCCGCTCCCGCAATTTGCCCGGGCCGCCGCCGCCGTGGGACACGCGCAAGCGCCGCTGGAGCAGGACAGCGTTTGCCGTCGTTATCCGCCCCTGGAGCTTAGCCTGGATGGCGCGCGCTGGGCGTTTGCGGTCGAAGTTGCGCGGAGAGTGGATGCGAAACGCACGGCCAATTTCCTCTCTTCGTATGGGCTAGCCGCACAGGATGAAACCCGACCCGTTCTCACCGCAAAGCCCGTCCTGGTGCCGATTCCATTCCGCAGGGATGGTTTCGATACGATTCCCGCTTGGACTGTGATGCAAGGGCTGGATTCGCTCCTGTTACGAGGGCGACCGGCGCTCGTAGGCTTCGGGACGACTGAAATTGGGGATCGTTTGAACACGCCGCTGCATCCCGAATTTCCTACGCCGGGCGTCGAGGTGCATGCACAGATTCTGGACGGGATCCTATCCGGACGAAGCCTGCATGAGATTTCTCTTTGGGCGCAGGGAGTGATGCTACTCGTCACCTGCGGTTTGGCGGTCGCGGTGTTCCGAAGCTGGCGGGGACTGGCGGCGGTGGGAGTATTTGCGGTCACGGCAGCAGCTTTGTATGCCGTGGCCCTCCTGGTCTTTATTATAGGTTCGCGAATTGTCCCTGCAGGGTCGATGATGCTCGCCGTCATTCTGGCTCCCCTGCTGGTCTACACTGCGGATTTTGTGCTGGTGGAACGCAGTGTCACCCAGCAGTTGCTGGGGTTGAGATCGTGGCTGGCATTGCTCGGAAAAGATGGGACGGCTCGCGAAGGCGAGGACCTCACGTGGCGGCTGGAACTCCTGCAACAATTGCAGACCGAACTCGGCTCTCTCTATGAGCTTCATAAAACCTTGCTGGAATCAACGCAGGACCTGGTCGCAATCTTTGATGAGCAAGGCAAGCTACTGTTGAAGAACCGCGCCTTCGCCAATGCCTACCACCTCTTTCCAGATGCATCATTGAGTTTGGAGCAAGCGCGCACTCAGTGGATCGCGAGCGATGACGCGCCCCTCACGCATCGCGAGTCAATTGAAGAGGGGGAAGTGTCACTCGATGGGGAACTATATTCCGTCCGCGTCGCCCCTTTGCCACCCACACGTCTGTCCCCGAAGGGCGGGACCATTCTGACCTTGACGAACTTGCGCACCAGAGTGGAACGGGACCGTGCACGAGCGGAGGCACTCGGGTTCATTACGCATGAATTGCGAACGCCGCTTGCCTCTATCCAGGGGTTCGCCGAGCTGATGATGAGCTACCCGGAATCGCCGCTATGCGTCGGCGCGCCCGACACGATCTTCCGCGAGTCGAAACGGTTGTTGGCCCTGATCAGCAGTTATCTGGATGTTTTGCGTCTCGATGCCGGGGCAAAGTCGGTTGCCTCGTCCTCCATCGATTTGGAAGCCGTCGTGCGACAGGTATTCGATATTCTGCACCCGCTAGCGAACGCTGCGGGAATGCAGTTGATACTGGAGAACGAAGAGAATATATCAGTCATGGGGGATGCGCCGCTGATCAGTGGTGCGATCCTGAACCTGGTCAGCAACGCGATCAAGTATGGGAAACCCCAGAGCGATATCCGGGTGCGCTGTTCCAGGGAGAATGAAGAAGTTATTATCAGCGTGCATAATTTGGGGGAACCGATCGCCCCGGACGAAATCGCCCGGCTATTCGATCCCTACTACCGTGCATCTAACACCGCAAAGGGCACGACCGGCTGGGGGCTCGGGTTGGCATTCGTCAAGCGCATAGCGGAAAAACACGGGGGGTCGGTCAGGGCAGAAAGCGAGCCCGCGGGCACCCAATTCGAGATCCGCCTGCCCGCCAAGACCGAGCCAGCGATAGTGGTAAAGGGGGTTCGATGACCGCCATGCGGCAGGCATGCACGTTGACGGTATTGCTCCTCTTGGTTTCGGCGCACGGGCAAAATCCCACGCCGACGGCATTGCCAGTCGGCTCCGCCACGATCGCAGAACTCAAAGGTGACGTACAGGTGCATTCTCCACAGGGCGACGTGGTGTCAGCACAGCACGGAACCAGCCTTCCCGCAGAAAGCAAGATCGACACCAGCAAAGGCAGCATGCTGCTGGATTTACAGGACGGCTCGCAGGTATTGGTAAAGCCCAATAGTCACGTGGTTCTCAAGGCGCCGAACCAGGGGAAGGGGTACTGGCTCGAATTGTTACTCGGCAAGATTACGGCGAAGGTGCAAAAGCGACTCGGCAATTCCCCATCTTTTCGAATGGGTACGCCCACTGCTGTGATCACTGTGCGGGGAACGCGGTTCTCCGTAGATGTGGACAAGAAACAGAAGACGCATGTGGAAGTGTACGAGGGACTGGTCGAAGTCGCTGGGTTCCTCCACGGTGCCCCTGTGATGTTACGGCCGGGCTATACAACCGGAGTCGAGCAGAATCGGGACCCGGAACAGCCCCATGGGTTGGACAATCGGGAGAACGAAAACCGTTGGAATCCTGGCGCAGCACCCGGCGGACGTGGTGAAGACGATCATCAGAAATCACCCGGGACAACCCACCCGAACCCGCCAAATTCCGGGTCACCCGATCACGAACATGAGCCCGAGTAAGACCTTAGGCGGGCGAATGACTTTTCGAACAAGGGCCGTTTCTCCTCCATGCCGAGCTTATGGATGCCAAAATTCGTTGTTGGTTTTCGCTACATTGGGGCACTCTTGCGCCCGAACTGCGTCAGAGCGACACACTCTTATCCTGTAAAGTCGCCGTTTGCCCCCTGCTTTCCGCTTCATAACTAAGGTTCAGATGGGCTGCTTTCCTTGGCACCAGAAGTGCATCCCGGGTTCAAACGGGGTACGCACAAAGCGTGGTCCATCAAAGCGCATTCACGAGGGCCCTCCTTGTCCTGGCTGCGGCCTGCCTCGGGGTGGGCGCAGGATTTGGGCAGTCGGCTGGTTCAGCCGTCTCGCGAAGCCCCCATGGCAACCTGAATATCCCGTGCCAGAACTGCCATACATCCGCGGGCTGGAAGCCCATCCGCGCGGTTCCAGAGTTCGATCACAACACAACGAAATATCCGCTGCGCGGCTTGCACCAGGGAGTGGCTTGTACCCAGTGTCATGCCAAGCCGGTGTTCACGAATACCGGAACGAACTGTGCCGACTGCCACGCCGACATTCATCGCCGGCAAATGGGCGCTGACTGCGCACAGTGCCATACCGTCAAAGGATGGAACATCGTTCTGCAGCGGGTGAGAGAACACGACAATCGTTTCCCCCTTGTGGGAGGACATGCCGGATTACAGTGTGCGGACTGTCATAAAAGCGAGGCAGTTGGGCAATTTCAGGGGCTCTCCATTCAGTGCTATTCCTGTCACCAAAGCACCTATCAGCAAGCCACCGAGCCCAATCACGTGACTGCGGGTTTTCCCGTCCAATGTGAGCAGTGCCACAGCATCAACACCTGGCTGGGCGCTAAATTCGATCACCTGAAATACACCGGGTTCGCTCTCACCGGAGTGCACACCACCCTCGACTGCACCGCATGCCACGCCGGCGGCAGGTTCAAGGGCACGCCGGCGGCGTGCGTGGGCTGTCATTTATTGGATTTTCAGAAGGCCAGCAATCCGAATCACGTCGCGCTCGGAATTCCCCAAACTTGCCAGGAATGCCATACGACCTCAGCTTGGCAACCCGCGAATTTCAATCACGATGCGGTGGGCTTTCCCCTCACGGGGGGGCACGCGAAGTTGCAATGTGATCAGTGCCACACGAATGGAAATTTCAATCTGAGTTCCACGGCCTGTGTCTCGTGCCACCTGAAGGACTACCAAAGCACGACCAATCCGAACCACCTCGCCGCAGGAATTCCACTGCAGTGCAATATGTGCCACACGACCGCAGGCTGGCAGCCGGCTTCATTCGACCATTCGAAAACCGCGTTCCCTCTAACCGGGGCGCACAAGCAGGTGCAATGTGCGCTGTGCCATGTGAACGGGAATTTCAACCTCAGCACCACGGCCTGCGTGAGCTGTCACCTGAAGGATTACCAGGGAACGAACAACCCGGGTCACGTCTCGGCAGGTTTCCCCCAGCAGTGTGAAATGTGCCACAGCACCACGAACTGGACCTCAGCCACGTTCAACCACGCGGCGACGGGCTGGCCACTCACTGGTTTTCACGCGACTATGCAGTGCAGCCAGTGCCATACGAACGGAAACTTTGGCCTCACCAGTACGGCATGTGTGAGTTGTCATCTGACGGACTATCAAAACACGAATAATCCGAACCATGTCACGGGGGGCTTTCCGCAGCAGTGTGATGTCTGCCATAGCACCGCCGCGTGGTCGCCGGCCAGCTTTAACCACAACAACACTTCCTTCCCACTGACGGGCGCTCACACCAAGGTCGCGTGCGCGAATTGTCATGTAAACAACAATTACACCACCCTGCCAACCGATTGTTTTGGCTGCCACAAGGCGGATTACCAGGGAACTAATAGCCCCAACCATGTTGCTGCGGGCTTCCCCACGACTTGTGCGCTCTGCCACACGACCGCAACCTGGCTGGGCGCGACCTTCAACCACACCTGGTTTGATACCAATCACGGCGGAGCGAATGGCGTTTGTGCCACCTGCCATACCAATTCAACCAACTACAGTATCTTTCAATGCACGAACTGCCATACGAAATCGAACACGGATTCACAACATCAGGGGGTCGGTGGTTACGTCTACAACAGTGTGAACTGTTACCAGTGCCACCGCAATGGCGGGGGAGGCTAGAGAAACAGCGGCTTGCACCATTGCATTACTTTTTCTCGGGAATGGAGTAGGGAGTGAAGCGATTTGTATATTTTGGAGCCCTGCTGGCTCTTGCGTCCGGAGCATGGGCGCAGTCGGCAGGCGGAGCCGCCACGATCCAAAAACTCGAACTCTTCGAGGACAAGGGCGGCGTGCGAGTCGAGGTGACCCTTACCTCGTCCGTCAGTCCTCGTGTCACCTGGGCTAGCAAACCTGAGCGGCTGATGCTCGACCTCCCCGGGACTCTTCCCGGCAACGCTCCAAGTTCTGTTCCGTTCAATCACAACGGTGTTAAGTCGGTACAAGTGGAACGGGAGAATGGAAGTACTCCATCTTCCATTCGGGTCGTTGTGGTTTTGGAATCGCAGCGGCCCTACGGAGTGGCGAGCGACGGAAACAAAATCATCGTGAGCATCTTGCCGGCAGTTGAGAACCCAACCTCGGACAAGAAACGCCTTGGTCCCGCCTCGGCGGCTTCGGTCCCTCTCATCGCAAGAATTCATCGGAAGCCGGAAGAAGCGAATCAGACGAGTTCCGTTGAAACCCAGTCAGCACAAACTCCTGCCCCTCCCCCATCACTTCCGCCTATCGCGTTCCCGCCAGAACAGGAGGCTGCGAGCGCCGGTGCTTCTTCTGCTTCGGGTGCTGCCAATCAAGCCGGTCAAAATGCGGCCCCTGCTCCGAATGGATCGAATGTGCCGTCTGCAGCTTCTGGGAATGCAACGGTATCCCCGGATCAGGCGATGCCAGGATCTGCTCCTGTGAATGGCTCTGAATCCCCGGCGAAAACCGAAGCCGCTGGCTCGAATCCGGCAGTTGTTCCGGCACAGGCAAATCCGGATGTTCGCATTGCGTTTCGCGTGAAGTATGTTGCCGAGGGAGTTGCTTATCTCGAGGGTGGGCGGAATGAAGGGCTCGCGGAAGGCATGAAACTCGAGGTCAAGGCCATCGACCCCTCCCAGAAAGCTACCGCTGCGAGCGATGCAGACGCACTCCCTATCGCTGAATTGCAGTTGGCCTCGGCCGCGTTGTCGTCAGCAGTTGGGGAGATTCAGAATCCGACGCGGCCGATAAAAGTAGGCGACTGGGCATACTTAACTTCGGAGGAAACTCAGTCTCTAATTGCGCAACGCTCGCTGAGCGCGACCAGAAAGTATCCGGTCGTAGTCTCGTTCAGCGAGGGTGACACGCTCGATGATGAGGCGCGTGTAGTGATTCCTAGGCCGCCCCTGCCAGAAATCAATCGTGCCCGTGGAAGAATCGGGTTCGATTACTCCGGAGTCGCAAGCCATGATAACGGCGGCGGTGTGAGTTCGAACGCCGGGCTCATGATTCGCACCGATATCACCCGTATCAACGGAACCTACTGGAACCTGACCGGATTCTGGCGTGGACGCATCAACAACCAATCGCATGGCGGCCAGGCGACATTGCAAGACCTCATCAACCGCACCTATACGATTGGGATGACATACGATAATCCTAATTCCAAGAATGTGGCCGGTTTCGGACGTCTTTACCTGCCCTGGGCTACCAGTCTTGATTCCATCGATGGAGGTTATCTTGCTAGACGGTTGTCGCAGGGAGTGACCGCTGGCATCTTCGCGGGTTCGACCCCTGACCCGACCTCCTGGAATTACAACCCTGACCGCAGGATTGGTGGGGCTTTCGTCAACTTCGAGGGCGGATCTTTCGACAATTTCCGCTACACCAGCACGTCCGGGATGGGCATCGCGCTGCTCAAGTGGAATATCGATCGCCCCTTCGTTTTCTTCGAGAACGGGATTTTCTACAAACGGTATCTGTCCATCTACGATTCATTGCAGGTAGATAGTCCGAGCGGTAATCCCCAAGTGGCTGCGCCCGGTGCAGGCGTGAGCCGTAATTTTCTGACAGTGCGACTGCAGCCGACTTCCAGGCTGGAGTTCGACGTAAACCAAACTTACTTTCGCGACATTCCCACTTACAACGCTCAACTGGTTGGAACGGGATTACTGGATAAGTACCTGTTCCAAGGCTTCAGCGGAGGGGCGCGTGTCCAGGTCGTGAAGGACGTCTGGGCTTACACTCTTCTGGGCCGCAGCAACCGCTCGGGAGATGCGAAATCGTCCTTGAACCAGCTGTATGGAGTCACGGTGGGCCGCATGCCGTGGATTGGAATGCGTACCGATGTGCACTACTCCAAGTTCAATAGCTCTTTCGGGAGCGGCTCGTACGAATCGATCTCGCTTTCGCGCAACTTCAACGAGAACCTGCGCTGGGAGATGCTTGGCGGACGCCAGTCGTTCGTCTCGCCGACAACCAGCGATATCTCGCATTTCGTTACGGGGAATTTTGAGGCTTCCCTCGGGCCGCACTATTTCGTGCAGACTGGATACACCTGGAATCGGGGTGCGGGCCAAAACTACGACCAGTGGCTCTTCACATTCGGCTATCGTTTTGACTCGCGGTCGAAGGGACGATAAGACCTAACTGGCGACGGTCCGGTTCCGGCCAGCACTCTTCGCCTGATACAAGGCAGCATCAGCTATCGCCCGTAGTTCCGATTCGATTCCGCCCTCCTCCCTCACGAGAATGCCTCGCAACTGGTCCCCTTTGGGCCGACCGCAAGCATGTGGCAGCGCGATTGACGGCTCCGACCTTGGTGTTCTCCGTCCCCGATCCAACGGTGGGTTCGTTTGGCAATTACGCCTCCTCTCGCTCGCGCAGTACCGCGCCGACACCGTCCGGCGTGATCTCCAACAACGGCTTCGAATCTGAGGTCCCGGGCTCGAAGGGAGCCTCGTGCGAGCTGGGAGCCTTAGATGAACTTGTCTCCTCCAACGCGCTCTCAGCCGAACGTAGCGGGTTCGGACATTCACGGTCCACTGGGACGGGAGCTACGGTCACAAGAGAAGTACCTCCACCCTCAGTGACTACAGCATCGTTTCCCGGGTCGGGACCGTTGACGGTCACGTCCAGAGCGATCGGCGCCGGTACAAACTCGCCTTTGCGCTGTCGCTGCAGACGCTCCAACTGGTTCAGGTCTTGTGTCAACTGCCGATTAATCGAGGTTGCATATCGCCCCGTGCGATCGATCGAGCCAAAGAACTCTTGTGGGGACCGAGCAAAATCGACCTCATACGCGTAGACCGTATGGAGTCTCCAGTAGCCCATCGCGATTCGCTCGAGCAGGATCTCTTCGAGGGTCCCTTCCGGGTGCCAGTCCTCGCGCAGGCTCTCGAGAAGATGAATCCAAGCATCACCGTCCGTGGCTTCGGGAGCAAGCAGACGCTTGGCAAGGAGCCCGTGCTGGACCGCATTCCAGCGACTCCGGGCTTTGCCTTCCGGCGTTCGAGGACCGGTGGACTTCTGTGCATTGCGGCGATTGGCGGCGACTTTCGCCGGCGAAGTGGTTCTTGGCGGGCGGTTCTCCTCGGCGGAGGAGTTTTTCTCGCACATCTCCGTGCTGGCGCCTTGAGCTGGATCGCTGCGATGGCATTCTTTGACTGGACGATCGTGTTCCATAAGGTTTCCTTCAGTTATTGGGATGGGAGGATCCCCGAACGGCGGTGAGCTGGAGTAGCCCTACCGCGGGGTCCTTCCTCTTCTTCTATATAAGGGGGCGGTAGCGGCAATCCTTACGGGTTGGCACTCTGACTTCAGCGCGCCTGCAGGACCCAGGGTCTGCGGCGACCGGGCACCGCGACGTTGACTGGATCATCCAAGGTTGCCGCGATTTGAATGCGAAGGCAATGCCGGACCGGGCGCATGGCAGCCTGCCCCGACGTCTGCCGGTATGTCATTGGCTCCAAAAAACTTAGGTTTCAGGTCCCTCAAAGCACCGCGGGTGCGGAGCGAAACGGTCGGACACGCCAGGTCGACCGCACGGATCCGACAAAGCCACAGCAAACGATCAGTACCCCGCAAACTTCGGGTTTTGTCAAAAACTCAGTAATAGGAAGTGACAAAGGGCATTCCTAACCCGGGCAAGTTGGGTTCTGGAAGGCTCCTTGGACTTTCGTTGTAAACGGAAAATACAATGGCAAAAACCCGAAACGCAAAACCAAACCGTCCGGCGAGTCAGAAAATCAAGGATGAACGTCAACTGATTTTCAAGACACCGGGCGCTCTCACAACCAAGTACTCTGTGGTCATTGAGACCGACAGCCAGCGTCATGTCTTTCATCTCGCAGGGCTGAACAGTCCTGCGGAAGCTCTCTGGCTGTCGCTCGGTGAGTACTTCAGCAACTCGCATTCTCAAACCGCCATCACTGAGATCTTAGTGATCGGCTATTCTCAAACTAAGAAAGAACGTGAGCAGGGCATCGCTTACTCGTACCTCCACTTCCCTCCGCTTCCTACTTCCAAATAGGACAACCGCTAAAGCGCACGAGGAACATTCCTCGTGCGCTTTGGTATCTTGCGAGTCCACCGGATTCTTCGGAGACCTCGAGTCCGCATCACGACCATCGATCCGACCGGCAGACTTGGACTGATCCGGTTACAGTCTCAGAGACACTGCTCGCACCCGTTCAGTTCTGGCCAACCCAGATCCGGGTTTTGCCGGAACGCAACGGACCTCGTGGGGACAATTCCCACCTGCTGCTTGGGCGGGTTTCATTTCGCGCGCTGCTGCAGAGGCATCAGGTAGCTCAATCCATTGCGCATTTCGGGGCGCTGGTCGATATCCGACCAATCCAGGAGCGACTCCGGCGGCGCGCATGTTGGGCTCATCTTTCTGAACAGCCGATCACCTTGACCAGACTATCGGTCGTCGCAGTGCTGGCCTAAGGCAAGCATCAGGGACGACGCGGGCCTCGCGCCCACGTCCGGCCACCGGACTCGGAGATGCCACGGTGGCGTAAACGCTGAACGCTCGATGTGGGGAAGCTGGGTGCTTCCGAGACAGAACTCTCTGAAACCCTCCTGTTGCCTGGGCGGGTTTTGTTTCGTTCCTGGTGCATCTCTAAAGGGATTGCATCCGATGAATGTTTTTTGTTCTGGCGCAAGGACGCGACCACCCCGATGGCAATAACGCCGCAAGGAACTCACTGGCTGGATTTGCTTGTAGCCGGTCCTGTGGCGTCCTTGGCTCGGAACACTGGCAGCTTCGATCACCATCCCAATAGTCGGTTCAACGCGCGGGGGCAGGCTGGCAGATGGCCTCAGCGTGCTTCCGCGCATCCTCCTGGCGTAAATATTACCTCGCAAACCATACACCATCGTTACGGCGGTTCGACTCGAAACACCTTATCCAGTCGACCGGCAGAAGTGGTTTAAGGAATCGATCCCTCACTCATCTACGTTTCCTCCAGAGCCGCGTGGAGTTTGGCAGTTTCGCGTTTGAAACACAGCAGTAAAGTTGGAGCGAACTGCGTTTCGTATTCCCAAGGTCTACCACTACTGATGGATCCCGCCTCGAGTTCCTTTGGCAGCACACCAGGCATTCGCACACATACGCGCAAACATCAAATCCTAGGATCGCCGCGCAAACCTCTGGTTGAACTCCAGCGCGGCAGACTTCATTAGTCTGCTTGTCAACGGTGCCTTCTTAGGTACACCTGATCGTTCCATTTAGAGGTTTTGCTAAGATCTGAGGTGTGACCGAACGCCCTCCCATCACTCGGCGACGACTGCACACTTTCGCCAGAAAAACCCTCCTCTCCTATTACTCTGAGAATGAAGCCACCGAAATCCGAAAAGCGGCTAAGAAGCAGAGGGTCAGCATAAGCAATTTCATCGCGTCTGCGGCCCTCAAGGAAGCAGAAGCGGTAAATTCCAAGCCCCACAAACCGCGATAGTCAACTCAAGCGTTACATTCCACCCTCACTCTATGTATTGATAATATCATTGATATGATATCATTATAATGATATTATTAATTTATGATCGACGATAGAGAAATCACTAGACCGGCCCGTTCTGAGATTCGTTGTGCCAAGCGGTTCTGGGGTACAAAGATCTCCCGAAGTCTTCTGGAACAACTCCAAAAGCTGGTCGTGACGTCTGGCGTGTCAGTGATCGCAGGCGACCTTCAATTATTGAATGGAAGATGGTATGTAACGCATGCTGGTCTTCTCAGGTTAGCTCGCCGAAAGCGTTGTGTTGGTATCGAGACTGTCGCGATTCCGGAATTCTGCGAACGCGCAAGTTGCCAGTATGCCTTTAAGGCTACCGTCTTCACGTCAAGGACGTGCAAGGGGTTCGTTGGTTATGGTGATGCCGATCCTTCGAACGTCTCGCCTCTGGTCCGCGGTGCCGAGATGCGAGTTGCCGAAACCCGCGCCGTCAATCGTGCACTCCGGAAGGCCTACGGCATCGGTATCTGCTCGGTTGAGGAAATCGGTTCCTTTGCATCATCGGAAGCTGCCCGAGTGTCGGAGAAGGTACCGCGCAAGCCTGCAAATGGGAATGGCGGCCCGAAGGTCCGTGATCGGCTTTGCCAGATCATTCGTCAGCACCAACTCGATGCCACCTTGGTGAAGTCCTACGCTACTGACTTCTGCAGCGTGAAGAGCCTGCGCGAGGCCACACGCGAGCAAGTCGAGAATTTCGTCGAGCACTTAGCCGACTGGGCCGGGAAGGACCGCAACGCCCTTCTGTGCCAGCTCAACAGCTACCTGCCTCGAGGAGACAACAAGGAAGGTGCCGCGTGAAACGTCGAATCCAAGGATTGAACGAGACGGCCCACCCTCCCGCCGATTCTGTGCCCGACGGCATTTTCCTTGTCCGCGTCGACCGTGCACAGTACCGCTGGCATCCAGCAAAACCGTTCTACATCCTCCGTCTGTCCGTCCTTGAACCTCACGAACTCGCGGGGCGGGTGATTTCGGGGCGCGTCTATTGCACTGCCAAAGCACTGTGTAAACTGGGCTGGTTCCTCCGCGACTTCCTCTACGATCCGGACTTGCTCGGACGCGCGGAAGTCGACGAGAAGGCCCTAGCCGGACTTCGCGGGGTCGTGAAGATCAGCCATACCACCGTCAACGGCACTTCCCTGCTCAACTTTGATGGGTTCGCTCCTGCCAGTCAGTGGGAAGAGTTGTCCTTCGCGGCCTCGCCGAAGAAAGCGAGTCCCGAGGTGGCCTGATGACGTACAGCTTTACCCAGATCAGCCAATACCTCAGTTGCCCTCGCCGCTACCGGTATCGCTACCTCGAAGGATGGCGGGAGAAAGGCATTCGAGCAGCGATGCTGTTCGGGCGCGCCTTCGAGCAAGCGCTCTCCGCCTACTTCCGACGAGAAGATTCCGCCGCGGTATTGTTCAAGGAATGGGCTGCCCACAAGGAGAGCAAACTCGATTATTCGAACGGAATGACCTGGGACCGCATGCTGCAGCAGGGCATCCAACTGCTCGAGCGCTTTGCCCAGGACGTTCGCATCCGCATTCGCCAGCCACGGAAGAACTTGCAGATCAAGTTCACGCGTCCTCTGCCAAAGGGTAATGACTTCGTTGCCTACGTCGACGCGATCGGGCGCCTGGACGGCACCCGCTGCCTGCTGGAGTGGAAGACCACTTCTACTCGGTATCCGGAGGAACCGCAGGGACTGCTGATGCTGGATCCTCAGCTGGTCTGCTACTCGTGGATGACCGGCATTCCCGACATCGCTCAAGTCGTCTTTGTCAGGAAACGCTTGGTTGAGATCCAGTACCTGCGCACCACCATCACCGAAGAGCAACGCGAGGAATTCGGCCGGTTGGTCGACGACACCATCCGCCGGATCGAATCAGCCCAGTTCCTGCCGCACAGCGGCGTTCGCTTCCCTCAGAACCCTTGCACCAGTTGCCCGTATGTCGGCCTCTGTCTGGGCCAACCGGAACTAGTCGACGCCACTCTGGTCCGCCGTCCGGGAGACGATCTTGGTTTGTTTGACGAGCTTACGTACTAGCAATCCGCCAATGCCGCCGAAGCTGAATAAGAAGCGGGCTCAGTTCGTCCTCACCAAGATCGACGAGATCCTGGCCTGGGAGCAGCGGAATGAGAAGGAGCGGGATACCCGGTTCGTGGAGCTGGGCAGGTACCTATGCGAGGTAAGGGCGGGGCAGTATTGGCGGGTGGAGAGCGTGAAGTCGTTCGACGAGTTCCTGGAACAGCGGTTCCCGGAATCCCGGAGGAAGGCGTACTACCTGATGTCAATCCATGAGCACCTGCCGCCGCAGGCGAGGAAGGACCTTAAAGAAGTGGGGTGGACGAAAGGGTTAGAGCTGGCGAAGGTGGCGCGGGCGGAGGGTCAGCAGTTTGATTGTGCAACCTGGCTGCACAAGGCGAGGGAAATGCCGAAAGAGCAGTTCAAGCGCGAAGTAGAGAAGGAACTGACCGGTCGGGAGTCGGAACCTCATGAAATCATCTACTTCAAGATCTATAAGAGCCAGATCCCAGTTATCGAGCAGGCGCTCGAGACCGCGGCCTTGATGCTCGGCACCGACAAATCCCGCGGCTACTGTCTAGAAATGATCTGCGCTGACTTCCTGGCGGGGGCGAATCTCGAGAACGGCAATCCCAAGATTCTTCTGCAATCCATTATACGGTTCTTCGCGTTCCTGCCCGATCAAGACCGCGATACATTCCTCGAACGGGTAAATGGAAACGTCTCATGAATCATAGAAACCCGAAAAGGCTGCGTATTAAGCTGCCGCTTGAGGTTTACAAAGAGCTCCAGCTCGAAGTCCTAAGACGCGACAATTGGAGATGCCAGAATTGCGGCTCTTCGCAAAACCTGCAGGTACACCATCAAAAATTTCGAAGCCGAGGTGGCGATGACTGTGAGCAAAACCTTATCTCTCTGTGTGTTCGATGCCACTCGTCAATACACGGTGGCTTCGATTGAATTCCTTTTTCACCGGCTAGTAAGGGGAGAGCGTTGAGCCGCGCCAGCGGTGCCGTTACTGTAATCGTATGAGTATCGGGTGGTGTTCCGGCATCGCTGGTACAGGAAAGATTCCACCGCTTTTGTCAAATATTGATATGGACGCTTGATATGTTGGCTTCGATCATCTCCTCGGGTGCGTTCTTAAATAGCACATTGCCTTAAAGAGTACACATTTGGAGCGTATATGGTACTAAGGGTGAGAGGAAGCGAGTGGACTTGCCGCGAAAAATGAGACAACCGGTTAAGAGACAAAATCCATGGAATGGAGAAAATGAGTCATGGGATTGTCTCGCAGACGTGGTTGGAATCAGTCGTGACCAGAAACTTGCGCCGCCGCACGCACAACAGGTTGTTTTTCCGCATCAGCCTGCGACCGTCCATCCGTGGCGACGCAATTCCTCGGTGATGCGCGGTCGCCTGTAGCACGGCCATTCCAGCGCAATGCGCTGGATCGCGTCGCGCAACTCCATGTCGCGATCTGTGCTGGGCTTGGGCCCGGGATCGTAGCGATAGAAGCTGCACCGGCTCACCCGGCCCAGCTCCAGCATGCGTTGAATCGTCAGTCCACCGCGTGCCTTAGCGGCGTATGGACCATAAGTGGTGAAGCGCCAACACTTATATAAGTGGAAGCATGTTTTGATAGTACTTATCAATTAAGCTCGAGCGCAGTTTTAACGAAATATGCGAGGATATTAGGACTTGATCCATCGCTCCAACTTTACTGTGCCTTCCGAAGTCATAATCAGTTTTGCTGAGGAAAATCGGAAGGCTCGACATCAGACAGTCTACGAAGCGTTGACGATGACAAACAGGCTCATGAAAGCCTCAACAAGAGATCAGCGAGCAGCACCAGGCATAGGCTTGGAAGCAGCCAGGAATACCAGTCGCTGCCTGTCTCAGCCATCCTGGTTCGCTTGCTTGATCGCATGCTGTCGCCTCAGTCAGGGATCAGTCTGAGACAAAGCTAGCGACTCGGCAATGGCTCGAACGTGGGGTTAATGAGGTGTATCCGTGCTGAGGTCTCAGGCAATGTCACAAAAGCGACAATGCTTAAGATGCTTACCGGATGCGCGACCGTAGCGCTCAAGCTTCGCAAATTCGGGCAACATCCTGAACTTCACGTACCGAAATGGTTTCAACCCAGCGGCAGCAGCCTATTTTGTTATCATAGAGACTAAATCCACAATTTTTTGTAAGCAAATCGGACTGGGAATTTTTCCAACGAGGAGGCCTCTTGAAGCGAGCACTGGTGTGTGGCGCAGGCGGGTTCATCGGCGGCCATTTGGTCAAGAAACTGAAGCGTGCTGGTTACTGGGTTCGCGGCGTGGATATCAAGGAGCACGAGTTCTGTCCAAGTGTAGCTGACGAATTCCTGCTTTTTGATCTCCGTCGCCAAGAAGACTGCGAAGCCGCGTTAACAGTCTCAGGTGGCAAACTCGACGAGGTATACCAACTGGCTGCTGATATGGGCGGAATGGGATTCATCCATTCGGCCGAGTGCGAGATTATGCACAATAGCGCCCTGATCAATATCTACATGACGCGCACAGCTGCCGAAATGGGCGTCCCGCGGTATTTCTTCTCCTCCTCGGTGTGCGTATATCGCGATATGCAACTCGGCGAGCCGGAAATGTCAGAAGAAGACGCCGTCCCGGCGCACCCGGACAACGAATACGGCTGGGAGAAGTTATATTCGGAGCGCGTAGCGATGGCTTACGAGCGGCGTTTCGGGATGCAAGTAAGGATCGCGCGCTTCCAGAATTGTTATGGTGCCGAAGGCACGTGGCGGGGGGGCCGGGAGAAAGCGCCCGCGGCAATCTGCCGCAAGGTAGCCGAAGTCGATGACGGCGGCACAATCGAGGTCTGGGGCGATGGAAGCGCGGTTCGTTCCTATACGCATGTCAGCGATATGGTGGAAGGCATTTTCATGCTTATGCAGTCCGACTTGCACGGGCCGGTCAATATCGGCTGTCCGCAGTACGTGAGTGTGAACGAACTTGCGGCCACGGTGGCGGAGGTAGCGGGAAAAGGAATTCACGTCAAGCACGTGGACGGTCCGGTGGGTGTGCATTCCCGCAATTTCAGCAACGCCAAAATTTATTCCATCGGATGGCGGGCGAAGGTTTTCCTCAAGGAAGGCATCGAACTGACTTATCCCTGGGTGGATGGGCAGGTTAAGACGCTCGTGAACCGGCCCAGCGTAGCGCTCATCTGACGCACACAGCTGTCTTCCCTGCTGGCGTGCCTGAACGCAGTCCGGTCAGCACTTCATAGCAGGTGAATCGTTTGACGAGTTCGAACAGTCTTGTCGGATGAGCGAGGTGAGGCATTCGCGCAGACGAAGGCGTTCAGAAGTGGACTGGTAGCAACTGAGAGTTCTGGCGCCCGCGTGGAACGTCTCATATCGAACATATGTACCGTATTTCTACGGGCCGCGACCTCACAGATTCTAAGCCAGAAAGTGCGGCAGCGGACCAAAAGCCAGTACGTTGACAAAGGATGAGAAACTTGCCTAAACTGTTGCACGCCTAACGAAATGAAAACACTGAGTTAACCACCCGTTCAACGATCTTGGATCTTTCGACGCGTTTGCTTTGATGCGAATGAATTCGGGCTGTTGAAGGTATTGTTATGGGCAGGGAGCAGTCTGGCTTAGGAGTTTTCCTCCTGGCGGAGAGCCGTCTGGTGAGGGATTTGTTTGCACGCGTTCTTGCAAGCAAGACCGATATTCGTGTTTTGGGCGCCGCCGCCCCTTCCTTACAACATTTGCCGGAGATCATTGCTGCCAATCCAGATGTGATGTTGTGCGATTCATTAGCAACTGTTCTATCTACCGATGATCTCATGTTAGAAGTACGCCGCAATCTTCCTACCGTCAGTATCGTGATGTTCGGAATGGACGCTGACCATGAGAAATTTCTCACCGCGATATATCATGGCGTCACAGGTTATGTACTAAAGGACGCATCGGCTGCGGATGTCGCCAGCGCGATTCGGGCTGTGGCAAAAGGAGAATCAGTGTGCCCCCCGACGTTGTGCCGGGTCCTTTTCGATCACATAGCTAGTTCGCAGTCGTGGCGTCCGGGCGCGCAAGTCAGGCAAAATCTGGGCCTCACCCGACGAGAACAACAGTTAGTGCAACTGGTCAGTGAGGGCCTTACTAACAAGGAGATTGCGTCCCAGCTTGATCTCTCAGAGCAAACAGTCAAGAATCACGTGCGCCGAATGTTGCGCAAAGTGGGTGCCAAGCACCGCTTGGAGGCAATCGAACGATGGCGTGAGCTGGGGTTCTGGACTTGACCCTCAGTTTGATTGCTCCTCTTCGATAATTTGTTCGATCCCTGGGGCCTGCTCACAATTGATTCCGACCTCGTGATGCTGGGAGTCGAAAGCGAATCAGTAAAGCTACCGCGAACTGCCTATTCAGTCTACTATTTAGGTGGCGTTGCCTTAGGCTTTCCTAGCCGGACATTGATCCCGACCATTGGTCCATAAACATTAATTCCATAATTAGGATATTTAGGCTCGGATAAATATAGATTTGATATATGCATATAACCGACGCCAGCCGAGATGGAATAGCGAGGGTTAAAGTTATATCTCACCCCGCTTCCTAACATCACCGTAAAGGTAAAGTCCTGCCCTTGTGCATAGCGAACCCCCAAAGGTTCCTTGGCGTCGATATTGCCCAGGCCGAGGCGTCCTTCAAAGTAGGGCGCAATTCTCCAGCGAGGTTGAACAAAGTTACGTCGCACGCCCATGATATAGACAAAGTAGCGTGTTTCAGGTCCCCTTGGAACTAAGGTTAAAGATCCGCTAACCGTAAGGTCCCAATTACCGCGAAGAAAATTAGGACCTCTCACACTGTCCATCTGCCACCTTAGCGAAGCAATGATCGGTGCAAGCGTATAATCGAGCGGTGCTCTGTTGTACCTACCGCTTGTTAGAAACGTGAAAACAAATGGGATATTGCGGGGAAGTACGCCTCCTTCCAAGGAAAATTCGAGCTTATTTTTATAATAGATTTCCCGATTGAAATCAGCCGGTTTAGGGTTCCGCAAAGTTACATTCAAAGGCGGGTCCTGTGAATCTTGAGCAAGCACAAAAGTGGAAAGAATGATACATGCAAGTACCAAAGTAGGTGTCTTCGATCGTCGTATATGCAGATTAGTAATTAAATATCTACGAACGAGAGGGTTCGCTAGTATGCTATAGGTCGAAAATCTATTTTGAGGTTTAGGATGGCTGGTATTTCTCGATGTTTCCTGGCCTTCTCCGAGATTGCTTAGACAATACTGATGTGGGTCGCCACGGTCGATCATAGCGTCTTACAAATCCTCATCGCATAAGGGATTCTGCCATCCCCAACGACCCGGCATTTTATTCCATCTCGGCTCGGTTGTCTGGCATTAACCCGTAAGGGGAATCGCATATTTCACCTGCGGCGTGGCTGTAACTTGCGTCGAGTCTAGAGGACGGCAGATGATGTTGTGTCTTCGACTGGTCATCATGCCAGCCAAGACGTGCACAAAAATTTGAACACGTGCGTCCGATGGTGCAAACACTTTTTACAAACCAACTCAAGTTGCGGTTGAAAACTAAGATTGGGTACCAAAAGAGTACTTGGCTCGACCCATATTTGGTACTGATGCCTACTCCGAATGGAGCCTCCATTTTCAGACGTGTAGCGAGGTAACCTCCACATTCCGGAGGTTCGGACTGTGGAGAAGATCAGAGTTCTTGTTGCGGCCCGCCCTCGCCTGATGCGCGAACTCGTGATCGAGCTAATATCTGGCCAACCGGACATCGAAGTCATGGCCGAGGTGCAGGACGATAGCAAAATCGCGGAGCTCGTACAAGAGTTACATCCCGATTGCGTTATCATCGGACTTGACGCGTCGGATAACCGACCCGACGTTTGTGATTCCCTATTCGAGCGGCATCCGCATCTGAAGATTCTTGCGCTCGCCTCAGAACGAAACAGCTGCATCTTTTATTCGGCGACGCTCAACATTCGTGCAAGCAGAGTGGAGACCTCTGAGCGGGGTATACTCGATGCCTTGCGGGGTAGGCACCCACTAAGTGCGTCGGTATTGTTCTCTGAGGGCAGCAAAAAGATTAACTAGTTCGGCGTAGAGTTTGGTCGCTAAAGCTTTTTGATTAATAGGGTTATCTCACAAAGGCCCATGTAAGTGAGGGGGCGAAGCTATGAGTGCAATCAACGCGAGGCGCGGGGGAGTTGACGTGGAAGAAAACGCGATTGCGGCCCGAGTTAAGCCCGAGCCCGAGGCGCCATGGTACGCAGCGTACACTTGTGCCAACCACGAAAAGCGAGTTACCGAGCAACTAGAGCAGTGTTGGATCCGCTCGTTTCTGCCGACTTATCAATCGGTTCGTCGTTGGAAGGATCGGCGAAAGCTGCTCGAACTCCCGTTATTCCCAAGTTATGTGTTTGTCCAGTTGGACGAGAAAAATCGACTAGATCTGTTGCGCCTGCCCGGCGTTTTGGGGCTGGTGTGCTTTCAGGGCAAGCCCGCCCCGGTCGCGAGTGCTGAAATTGAAAATCTCCGGCACGGCCTAGCAGATCGAACCGTGGTGCATCCACATCCCTATTTGAAAGCCGGCCGCAGAGTGAGAATTCGAAGTGGTTCCATGGCTGGTGTTGAAGGAATTCTAGTTCGCAAGAAAGATTGCACCCGCGTCGTTCTTTGTATTTCACTTCTCCAACGGTCGGTTTCCGTGGACATTGACGAGGCTGATGTTGAGCCGATTTGAAGAAGCTTCGCCCAGCAAGCTTGCCCCTCGCGAGCGCCAATGCTTTCGTTGTGGGTCCGGGAAGGTGGCGGCAAACACGATGAAAAAATCGCTCACGATCTCAATCGTATTCATTTGCTGGATTTTGTTTTGTCCGGCTCTGAAAGGCCAGGCGAACGAGCGGGCCAGCGACCGCACGAATGACCGGGCAAGCGACCGCTCTGCTGTCCAACCGGTCTATACCCAGCGCCCACGAACGCCCGATGCGTCAGAACTTGCAAAAGACAATTTCAACCGCGTGGCTGCCTCCGCGGTGCAGATTCGGGCTGTGCTTGTTCGTGACACCGGATTGCTTGTCGAACTCAAGCGTTGGGTGGCAAAGGAAGCGACTGACAATGGTCAAATTGTTGAAGATTCGGACCTCACGGACCAAGCGATTTTCGATCGACTGGACCGTGACCTCGCGTTTCGATCAGTCGCGACTCGCTTGTTGCAGCGGTATGGCTATCTGATGCCCACGCCAAATCCCGACTCCGAGTTAGGGAAACAACAAGATTTAATCCTGAAGGAACGCGTGAAACGGTTCGTTGCTCTTGAGGCCGAGCAGGACAATCAGTTGTTACATCCAGAGAAGAAACCTGAAGAGACAGAGCGCACGACAACATGCGACCCTGGGCGAGACGAGATTTGCGAGAAAGAGGATTCTCGCAATGTAAATCCCGATCGCCAAAGGCAGATTGAGCAGCAAATTCCCGAAAGTAACCCTTCGTTGCCCATGCTGCCGCCTGACCTCTCGCCGGGGTCATCCCAACCTAGAACGCTTAGAAGCAGCTTGCGAAGTGATGATTCGGACCAAGGCGACCGTTCACCGTTCTCCAGCTTGGAGCTGACATCAGGCACGGGAAATTCGGGTTCGGGCACGTCCGGAATGTTTGAAAACGGGCCTTTTTCACCAAGTATTACCGACCTGGTAGCAAGTCGGGGCAATTCCACTCTGGCTGACCGCTATGACGCGGAGGCCCACAATACCAATGCTAATATCCGCAACGAGTATCTTCGACCGAAGCGATCGAGACCACGTCGTCCACGGGACGAAGATGTCGAACCGGTAAAGATGGTCCGGCCCCCAAATCCATATTCTGATATTCCTTCACTCTATGACATGTATATGCAAGCCTCCGCCACCCAGCGTCCGGCGGAGCGCTTCGGCCTGGAAGTTTTTCGAAATACTACGAACCAACCAGGAGTAATTCCCATGGATCTGCCGGTCGGGCCTGACTACGTCGTCGGCCCGGGCGATAGTTTGGCTGTCGACCTATGGGGTGGCTACTCCCAAAGACTCGTGCGCCTGGTCGATCGTACAGGGCGAGTGTCACTACCCGAGGTGGGACCGGTGTTGGTCAGTGGCAAGAGCCTCGGAGAAGTGCAAACGACCGTCCAGCGCGCCCTGCGGAGTCAGTTTCGTGATGTCTCGGCGGATGTTTCGGTTTCCCGTCTCCGAACGATTCGTATTTACGTGGTTGGCGATGTGGTGGAAGCAGGCGCCTACGACATCAGTTCGCTTTCGACTCCTTTGAATGCTTTGGTGATGGCTGGTGGGGTCACGAGTCGGGGTTCATTACGGACCCTGAAGCACTATCGCGGCAAACAACTAATCCAGGAAGTGGATGCATACGACTTGCTATTGCATGGAGTGCGCTCAGATGTCCAACAGATGCAAAGTGGGGACACCATCCTCGTGCCTCCACTTGGCCCCCTGGTAACCGTTGAAGGAATGGTCCGGCGTCCTGCTGTCTACGAATTGCGAAACGAGACCTCTCTGGCAGAGGTTCTCGAGCTTGCGGGTGGAATTCTTCCGACAGCGGCACTGCGACACATCGAAGTACAACGAATCGAAGCGCATGAAAAGCGGACCATGCTCACCCTGGATCTCACGTCGAGCGGGGACAACCAAGCCGTTGATCAGCAGCTTCAAAGTTTCACGATTCATGGCGGAGATGAGGTGCACATTTTTCCGATTGCGTCTTACAACGAAGATGCCATCTATCTTCAGGGGCATGTGTTGCGACCGGGGCGCTATTCCTATAAGAAAGGCATGCGGTTAACTGACCTGATCTCGTCCTATGGGGATCTGCTTCCCGAGCCTGCACCCCACTACGCAGAGATTGTGCGCCTGAATCCTCCAGATTTTCATCCCACTGTTGAAAGTTTTGATCTTGCCGCCGCTCTAGCTACCCCGCCATCAAGTCCAACGTTACAACCTCTGGATACTGTGCGGGTATTCAGTCGTTACGATTTCCAGGCTCCACCCGACGTGTGGGTCGGGGGAGAGGTTCGAGGGCCTGGCAAGTACCGTACATCGGGCCAAGCTCATCTTCGAGATGCGATCTATCTGGCTGGCGGACTGGCGCCCGATGCGTCACTTGAATCCGCACAGTTGTTCCGGACCCAGTCGGACGGTACGATGAAGATCCTTAGCATTGACTTGCACGAGGCCCTTGCCGGAAACCCGGCGAGCGATATTCTTCTGCAGCCCCGCGACAGAATACTGGTTCATCGCAATCCCGCGAATGTTGATCCGCCCACGGTTTACATCAAGGGTGAAGTTGCAAAGCCTGGGCGCTACCCGTTCGCGGCGAATATGCGCGTCGAAGATCTGGTGCGGGTCAGCGGGGGACTAAAACGAAGTGCTGACCCGGAACTGGCGGATTTGACACGCTTCGCGGCTGCCAATGCTCCCGCCGGCACCAACCAACGAATGGAAGTAAAGCTTGCGGCAGCGCTCAGCGGGGACGCGAGCGAGGATGTACCTCTTCGCGACGGTGACGTACTTACCATCCGGCAGGTCCCACAATGGAATGCTCTAGGCGCCACGGTGGTGGTTCGCGGAGAAGTTCAGCATCCCGCCCCGTATGGCATCCAGCCCGGAGAAAAGTTGAGTTCTGTGTTGCGGCGCTCTGGCGGCTTTACTGACCAGGCTTACCCTTACGGAGCTGTGTTACTGCGCCCGCAAGTCCGGGAACTACAGACGACCTCTCAACTGGAACTGGTGCAGCGGATCAAAACAGAGGAGACTTATCTAAAATCTCTGCCGGAAGGCGATGCTGACCAGAAGAATGCCAAGCTCACCGCGATTGCACAGGCAGAGACCGCCCTGCAGCAAATGGAAGCGACCGCACCCGTGGGGCGGGTCGTCGTTCACATGCCGTCGAATATTAAGGACCCGGGCAGCCTTGCTAAGACGTCCGCCGACGTTACCTTGCAGGATGGCGACGAACTGATCATTCCGAAGAAAACCAACTACGTGATGGTCGGTGGCCAGGTGTATAACCCGACAGCTGTGAATTATGCTGTTGGCAAAAGCGCCAGGTGGTATTTAAGCCAGGCTGGAGGTATTACCCAGATCGGGGATAAGAATGCCGCATTCGTCATTCGAGCAGATGGTTCTGTTTTGTCAGCCAAGAACAACTCGAGCTTGTGGTCTGGTGATCCTTTGAATGCGGTTCTCAGGCCGGGAGACTCCATCGTAGTACCAGAAAAGGCCCCCAAGATCGCACCTCGCAATTGGTCTCAAATACTGCAGGCCGCCCAATTGGCCTCTTCCGTCGCTCTTACGGTCGCGTATATACATCCGTAAAGTTTGGGGGACCCTGGTTGAGAAGCAGAATTGGACTTCTTTGTGCCTTTCTGGGCGCTACGTTGACTCTTACGAACATGCTTTGGACTCAGGACAGCAGCAGCCAGAGCAATCTCCCAGCCTCTACGACTACGGGCCCGACGATTGGAGGCCAGGCTAGCCTGCCGATTGAGGATTCGGAAGTCAATCACGGAAGAAGCCTTCCGAAGCTCCTGACGGACTTTGGCGGGGACCAGAAGCACATTTGGACGAGCCCTTCGCGCATTCGATTCGCAGATGCAGCCTGGCTCGTTCCTCTGGGTGGACTCACCGCGGGACTGCTTGTGACCGACAGACAGTACAGTGCCTCGCTCTCCAATAAGTCGTCCACCATCAGTCACTATAAAACCGTATCGAATCTGGGAATTGCTACTCTCGCAGGGGCGGGGGCAGGCATGTACCTGTTCAGTTTCCCGACCCACAACGAGCATTGGCGTGAAACTGGTTGGCTTGCGGGTGAAGCAGCCGTAAACAGCCTAATCGTGACGGAGGCGTTCAAGTACTCGCTAGCACGTCAACGGCCCTATCAGGGTAATGGAAGCGGAGCTTTCTTTCAGAGCGGTACCGCATTCCCCTCTGAGCATGCTGCTGCCGCTTGGTCTGTGGCGGGCGTCATTGCCCATGAATACCCGGGCCTACTTCCAAAGCTCTTTGCGTATGGTGCTGCCGCGGCGGTGGACTTCTCGCGCGTCCACGCACGTCAGCATTTTCCGTCAGATGTGTTAGTCGGCAGCGTGCTCGGCTACCTGGTGGCGCAGAGTGTTTACACTCGTCGCCATGAACCTGGGTTGCGCGGAGGTTCTTGGGATCCGCCGAGCGAATTTATCGACGCGGATAGCAAACACTCCCCGGCAAACATGGGCTCACCTTACGTTCCATTGGAGAGTTGGATTTATCCCGCATTGGAGCGACTTGCTGCCATGGGGTATGTCAAAACCGCAATCCTGGGACTACGTCCGTGGACACGGCTAGAGTGCGCGCGCCTCGTCAGCGAAGCTGCTGAACACCAAGCCGACACGGACAGCCCAGCGGAGATGCAACAACTGTACGCCGGTCTTTCTGAGGAATTCGGCCACGAACTAGAGGTAATGAGCGGCGAATCGAACTCTCATGTGCAGTTGGAGTCCTTGTACCAACGCTCTTTGGGAATCTCCGGGAAGCCATTGACTGACAACCAGCATTTCGGGCAGACGATTCTGAACGACTACGGAAGGCCGGTTCAGCAGGGATTCAATACAGGCGCAGGCGCATCCACTTGGGCGACGGCGGGCCCCTTTGTGCTCTACGCTCGAGGTGAATACCAGTACGCGCCATCCTCTCCGAGCTTGTCTCAAGCAGCACTGGACTTTATCGCGACTGCAGACCAGCTGCCAAGTAATCCTCCCGCAATGTCAATACCCGCCACGAAGCGCTTTCGGTTGCTGGATGCCTATGTCGGAATGACTCTTTCCAACTGGCAGATATCGTTCGGAAGGCAGAGTCAGTGGTGGGGACCAAGCGAGAGTGGGCCGATGCTTTTCACGGATAACACGGAGCCCCTCAATAACATGTTTAAGATCGATCGAGTTCGCCCTTTCCGGCTGCCGTGGCTGTTTCATTATTTGGGCGACATCCGGCCGCAGTTCTTTCTGGGACAGCTTTCGGGACATGACTTTATTAATAACGCCTTTTACGGGGGCGGTGGCCACGTTGGCCAATACGGTTATGCTCTACATCCCCAGCCGTTTCTGAGCGGAATAAAACTAAGCCTTAAGCTGACCGAAAACTTCGAATTCGGCCTATCAAAAACGACCGTCTACGGAGGCCCCGGAAATCCACTCACGTTCAAGACGCTGTTCCAAAGCACTTTCGGCATCCATGCCCACGGGGGAGCGCTTGGTGATGGCCGCAGCGGTGCTGATTTTTCCTACCGTATCCCCAAGCTGCGTAATTGGGCGACCTTCTATGGGGAAGCGATGAGCGAAGATCAGGCTTCCCCAATCCCTTACATAAGACAGTCGATCTTTCAGGGTGGACTGTACTTCGCGAAGATACCGACTATGCCCAAGGTCGATTTGAGACTTGAAGGTGGGACAACCAGCGCCATCAGTTACGACGCTGAGCCAGCCAGCTATTTTTATTGGAACGGTCAATACGTCAATGGATACACGAACAACGGAAATTCGTTAGGTTCCTGGATGGGGCGATCTGCCCAAGGTGAAACCGCACGGATCGACTATTGGTTTTCCGCCAAGAATAAGATCGGGCTTGATCTTCGACATCGAACGGTGGACCGACAGTTCCTTCCGCAAGGTGGAACTCAGAATGATATCGCGGTGAATGCGGATTTCTTTGTTGCGCCGGGCTTTCGTTTTTCTGGCAGCGTACAGCACGAACGTTGGCTCATTCCCCTGCTTGCTGCGAACCGCCAATCCAACTTTGCAGTGTCCTTTCAAATGAGCTTCTGGCCGGCTGTACGCGCCCCTTGGTGAACTTCTTCACGGCGAGCACATCCACCACCGAATCCACAACAGTTTTGGGCGCAATATTCGATTTTGCCAGTGTATGCTGGACCGACCCAGTGCGTATATGGGCGTGGTAACGTTTGAATGCGCGAGCCTGAACCCGAACTCCGCATCTCAGGGCACAGCTACTGCATCCCCCCAAACAATGCTGCTCCTCCGAAGCCATTGCGGGAATGGCTCCGGGCTCATATTCTCGTTGTCAGATGTGCAGCGCCCAGCGATCCGCGACGCTTCGAGTGATTGTGGTCAAAATTCTCGAACTCGTTGTGACCAGTAGGATCGATTTTCGGAATTGCCAAGAATGAAGCGCACAACACAGACCGTATCACCAATGGTAGAGCGCACCGCAAGTATGGAGCCCCTTATTGGTGACTACGGCCAGGAAAATATTAATGGCGCCGGCGATCAGCCCATGGTCGAGTGGCTATGGGTGCTTTGGAACCAGAGGCTGTTCTTGTGGCGCGTTTCAGCGTGCGCACTCCTGATCGCGACGGTAATCGCTTTCCTGATACCCAAACGTTTTCAGTCGACCACGCGGCTTATGCCACCGGACCAACAGTCGGGAACGGGTCTAGCGATGCTCGCTGCAATGAGTGGAAAGGCGGGAGGGGGTTCGGGTATCGGCTCGGGGATAAACCTGGGCGGTCTGGCCGGCGATCTTCTTGGGATGAAAAATACCGGGGACCTTTTCCTGGAGATCCTCCGCAGTCGTACAGTCGAAGACCGGTTGATTCAGCGGTTTGACCTGCGCAAGATCTATCGCGACAGATACTGGGAGGATGCCCGCAAGGACCTTGCGAATAGTACCGATCTCTCGGCAGATCGTAAGAGTGGCGTCATTACGATTATGGTTATCGACCGCGACCCGCATCGCGCCCAACTGTTGGCGCAGGGCTATGTCGAAGAACTCGATCGTTTGGTGGCGGAAGTCAGCACCTCCTCTGCTCGTCGCGAACGCCAGTTCATTGAAGAGCGCCTGAAGACTGCCAAAGTGGATTTGGACCAAGCTTCAAAACAGTTCAGCGAATATGCCAGCCAGAATACTACGGTCGATATTACCGCGCAGGCCAAAGCGATGGTCGAAGGCGCCGCGCGTTTGCAGGGGGCACTGATTGCTGCCCAGTCAGAACTGGAAGGATTGGAGCAGATCTATACTCCGAACAACGTCCGCGTAAGGTCCTTAAGAGCCCGCGTGGATGAGTTGAAGCGCCAGTTGCGGAATCTGGGAGGAGATACCTCCGCCGGCCCCTCCGGCAGTACCGGCGGCAACCTCGATCCCAAGCCGCAGGAATTTCCTTCCATTCGGCAGTTGCCGCTGCTGGGCGTTCGGTGGGCCGACCTGTACCGTCAGACCAAAATCGAGGAAACCGTTTACGAGTTGCTTACCCAGCAGTACGAACTGGCCAAGATTCAAGAGGCTAAGGAGATTCCGGTCATCAAAGTGTTGGATGCGGCGGTTGTTCCCGAAAGGAAATCGGGACCCCATCGGCTGTTGATCATGGTTCTAAGCACGCTGTTTGCATTTGTGGCCGGTTGCGTCTGGCTGATGGGAAATGCGATCTGGCGCGATATCGATCCATCCGATGCCCGAAAAGTGCTGGTGCGGGAGATGGCGACAACTGTGCAAGCAAGGTCTCTATATTGGCGAAACCGCTTGCGGGACCGTAGAAGAAACGGATCGGAGCCGAGCGGTTCCTAAATCGACGAACCCCTTTCCTGGGTTTGGCTCGTTAACTCAATGTTATTCCAGCGATCTCTAGACGTCGGTGGTGAGGGCATCATGAGGACATTCCTCACTCGGAACGAGTGGAGTCTGTGATGATGCTAGATGTGAGCACGAAGGCCTCAAATTCAGAGGTCGCGCCTGGATGCAAGCGGAACACGCCGGCGATCAGTGTATATGAATTTGGGGGGTCGGAAACGCAAGTCCGCGAAATACAGCGTTTCTTCCTGAGATACTTTCGTCACTGTCGCAACGTTGCAGATCTGGGGTGCGGGCGGGGCATTTTTCTTGAACTTCTGCGCAACGCTGGGGTTCAAGCCCTTGGGGTGGACAACTCGGAAGAGTCCTTTCAGGCCTGTCAGGCGAAGGGCCTGGACTCGATCTATCAAGGTGATATCTTCACTTTCCTCGCTGACAGTCATCAGCGTTTTGATGGCATCTTCTGCAGCCACGTTATTGAGCACTTGGCCTACGAAGATGCTGTCCGCCTGATGGAATTGTGTTACCAAGCGCTACAACCAAATGGCCGCATGGTTGTTGTGACGCCGAATTCCCGAGATCTCGCGGTCTCCGGAGAGATCTTCTGGCTCGATCCCACCCATGTCCGCTACTACCCCTTGCTCTTGCTGAAGCGCATGGCAGTGTTAGTCGGCTTCGATGCGACAGACGGAGGAAATGTTCTAGGCAGCTGGAGGGCAGTGCCCAAACGTGAACTCGTCGGTTTCGCACTGCGCCGGTTGTTTTGGGGGCGTTTCTTCGGAAGACCGAACACCTATTTGGTAGCAGATAAGATTTCGAAATGAGCCCCGATCTTCAAACTTCGGCTTGTAACTCGGTGATGGATACTGGGGAGGAGTTGTCTTCGACTCCACCAGTTGCTCGATCGCGTGGCAGCATTTTGATATTAGTGGCGGTCCTTACTACGTTCGTGACTGCCGTAGGTTATTTTAGAGACGCGGTGTTTGCTTCCAAGCTGGGTGCTTCTGCGGGAATGGATGCATACTTGGCGGCTCTTTTTGTACCTAACACTCTCTACCTGGTACTTATCGCGGGCACCATGTCTCCGATATTTATGACTGTCTTTTCTCAACACGAGAATCGAAGTCATGAAGACGCTTTGATCGTCTTCAGGGTCACAAGTACCTTCGCCGGCCTAACCCTTTCTGTTCTCGTATTGGTAGGGATGTTTACGGCGCGCTTCTGGCTGCTGCTGCTGTTCTCCGGTTTTACACCCGACCAAATGCGGCTCTCTCTTCAAATCTTGTACATTGTCTTTCCGGCAATCGTGTTTCTCGGTCTGGCGGGCATGGTATCCGCTTTACTAAATTCGCTTGCGCATTTCACTGCACCCGCGCTTTCACCGGCTATGTATGCTGCTGCAACAGTGCCTGTCCTTCTGCTTGCACCGCGGGACAGACTCATCCATTGGGTGGCGGTAGCTACCGCGGCAGGACTGGCTGCGCAACTGTTCGTGCAACTTCCTACAGCTGCGTCGCTAGGCGTGCACTGGCGCCCCGACTTCAATTTCAGACACCCAGCCCTGCGCCAGCTCGTGCGACTGGCTCTGCCGCTGCTGGCGTATCTAGTAGTTGCGAATGCATCGCTAGTGATCGAGCGCAATATCGCCTCAAAGCTCTCGACCGGGGCAATTTCAATAGTCAACTACGCAACCCGCCTGTTTACGATTCCGGGAAACCTTTTGATCATGCCGTTGGCGGTGGTGTTTTACCCCACATTTGCTCGAGAGGCCGCGCGTGAAGGGCGAGGCAATCTGGAACGAGAACTCCGAGATGCTTTACGCATTGCGGTATTCCTGGCACTCCCGGTGACCTGCTGGATGGTTGTACATGCTCTGCCTCTAACGCGCGTGATATTTGAACGAGGGCAGTTCGATTTCACTAATTCCACCCGCACGGCCGGAATGCTGACTCTTTATTCTCTCGGACTGCTTCCCAACGCCGTGGCCGTGATTTTGTTGCGCGCTTTTTACGCTGTCCAAGACACCGTTACACCTTTGTTGGCCGAGGCGGCGAACCTTGCTTGCTACGCCTGGTTTGCACCCCGACTCGCCGAGCGTTATGGACTTATTGGTCTGGGGGCGGCGCGCGCAGGCTCATTCGTGCTCGTTGCCGTGATCCTGTTATTTGCCCTCAGAAATAAACTCTCAGTTTTGTCCTTCACCGGATCCGCGTTCTTACTGAAAACCGCATGTGGCTCCTTTGCGCTGGGCGCAACGACCTGGGCTGCCTCTTTGCTGTTGACTGGCGTTTTCCAGCAGCATGGATTTCTGGTCCGCGCGCTGATTATGGTATTTCTCGGGGCCTTGGGAATCAGTGTCTACATCGGCATTTGTTATTCGCTTGGGGTGCGGGAAGTAAATTCCGTGCTTAAGTTGTCTTATGGGTGGCTACCCTCCACGTGGAGAGCCGAAAGATTCGGAGAGACCTCGGTGTGAAGATCGCGCTTCTTATACATGAGCTCCAAGTTCAAGGTGGAGGGGAACGCCAGTGTGTAGCGTTGGCTCGAGCGCTACAAAGCGCTGGTCACGATGTGACGCTTTACACTTCAGTGTACAAGCCTGCGTGTTATGCGCAGATATGTTCGGAACTGAAAATTCGCGTCACTGGGCGCGGATGGTTGCCGCGAATGGAAAGAAGTGCCTACCTGAGACGGTTTCTGGATATGCGGCGCATGTTAGCTGCCATCGACGAAGCGCATGATATTTGGAATCCACATCACTGGCCTTCTCATTGGGCCGCAGTGTGGCTCAAGGGTAAGCTTGGCGGCCAGGTGGTTTGGATGTGCAACGACGTCCCTGATTTCAAACAAAAATATAGTGGTGCCCGGGTCAATCATTCCCTTGTAGAGCAATTCAAATCATTGCTCTACAAATGGATGTGGAAGTACGATGCGCGCCAAATTAGGGGTATCGACCGGACGGTAGTTTTGTCCGATTGGACTAAAGCGGAACTTTCCGAGGTCTATGAGACTCCCATTTCGGTAGTGCGAAGCGGCATGGATAGCGGGCTTCGCATTCCCGGCGACTCTGAAAAAATACGTCATCGATTTGGTTTTGCCTCAACCGATTTCGTCGTACTTTGGTTCGGTATCTTCATGCCACATCGCCGACTGGAAGATGGCATTGTCGCCACTGCGCGCTTGCGCGAGCGAGGGGTGAGCGTGCGGCTTCTTCTGGCCGGGGCTACCTCCGCATCTCCCGAGTACGCCGCGCAGCTCAGAAGCGTTGCTGCTGAACTCAAGGTCCAAGACTTGGTCGTATTCGCTGGGCCGGTCTCTGAAACAGAGGTAAACGATTATTACGCTGCCGCCGATGTGTTCTTGTTCCCAAACGTGAACCAAACTTGGGGATTGGTTGTCATTGAAGCAATGGCGGCGGGGAAACCGGTCGTGGTATCCACTGGTTCCGGGGTTCATGAAGTTCTTGAGGACCATAAGACAGCTTTGAAGGTGCCGCCATACGATCCAGACGCCATAGCGGAAAGGCTCGAGCTTCTGTACAGGAATCCCCGCCTGCGTGCTGCGCTCGCGGACTCGGGGAAAAACTATTCCCGAAAACGCTTTTCATGGGAACGGTACGCGCAGGAGATGATGGATGCTTTTGAGCAGGCTCAAACTAGTTCCATGAATAAGCTGGGCACTGCCCCCGAAGCTCCTCAAGCCCTTGCCCCAGTCGCCCGTTCTCGAGGGGATGCAAGATAAGTTGGAAGTACTTTACATCTGTAACGTCTGTCGCAGCAATAACGTGTCAACGCTGGACGCGACATCGAACATCTGTCGTTGTGAAGGCTGCGGCTTCGTGTTCGATAATCCTCGGCCCTCAGCTGAGGACTTGGTTGCATTCTATTCCAAGCCCAGCAAGTACGACTCTTGGCTGGCAGAAGTTGAGGCACGGGATCGCTTGTGGAAAGGGCGTCTGCAGCGGCTTCTGCGAACCCGTAAACCGGGCTCCCTCCTTGACGTTGGCACAGGTATCGGGCAATTCTTGGTGCATGCGCGTCCTTACTACACAGATGTCTGCGGAACGGAGATCTCCAATAGCGCTATTGAACTTGCATCCCAAATGTATGGTTTGTCGCTCTATCGTGGGACCATTGAGCGCATCAACTTTAACGGACGCTTGTTTGATAATCTAACCTTGTTCCATGTCCTGGAACACGTAAGCGACCCCGCAGCTGTCGTTCGCAAGTGCCACTCCGTGCTCAGCGATGATGGTGTGCTTGTCGTTGCTGTTCCCAACGATTTTAATTCGCTCCGCGCCCGAGCCAAACGCGCATTGTGTCGATTAACATCGAAACGTATTCACCAGGTGGGCCGGGCGGGGTTGCCTCGCCTTACTCTTGATGGAAGCTTGCATGAAATTCATCTTTCTCATTTCACGCCGCGCGTGTTGAAGCGCTTGCTGCACGAATGTGGATTCGTGGTATTGGAAAGCGGGCTGGATAGGTATTACGTGGCGACTGGCAGTGCACGGGTGCGCCAAAATATGTGGTACGCGATCTGTTCTATCGTGCACTCGCTGTTCCGAGTGAACCTATACGACACGATACTGGTAATCGCGCGCAAGCAGCCAATCTAGCATCGCATCGAGATATATGTTCCAGCACTTGGTAGCTTGTTCCGAGCCAATCCAAACAGTACAGCCGCACGGAGCGAAGGTTTGTCTCGCGCAGACAGCCGAAACGAGACGTTGCGGACTGCGAGTCCAGTAAATTTCGCCCTGGCATGAGCGAGGGAATCACTAGCGACTTACGAACGCTGTCATCCGGGGACGGACAGCGCACCAGTGTGGCAATTTTGCTGGCTGCGATTGCGGTTTTCGTTGTCGCAGTGGCCACGGAATCGGGACAACTGACAGCCCTTGCCGTTTTTCTGGGAGCAATATTCGTGTTGCCGTGTGTGCTATGGCATTGGCCCTATGGGGCCTTGGCTGCCCTGTTCGCCGCGGCGGCGGTGCCACGTATAAGCCTGAAACTGTTCGGGCTGAATATGAAGGTGGAGCACGCCATTGCAGCCCTAATCGCGGTGTGCTTCCTTATATTTTTTAGGAGCCGGCTACTGAAGCTCATCACCGCCGATTATTTTCTGATTGGGTTCCTTTGGATTACCGTTTGCAGTTCAGCCGCTTTCTCACCGCAGCCCGGCACAACGCTGAAGAATGCAGCCATCTTTATATTGGCAGTCCTGCCCTATTGGCTGCTTCGCGAACTTGTCCATGACAATGAAACGCTCCACAAGGCTGTGTATTACTTCCTTATCGTCGGCGCGCTTGAGGCCGCATACGGGATCTTTTGCTTCATTAGCTATGCTTTGTTTGACAGTAAGTTCGGTATCACCCATTACTTCTACTTGGCGGATCTTGCAGCCGTGCACGGGTCCCAGTGGGAGCCGAATATCTTTGGCAGCTACGTGAGCTGCTTTGCAGCAATGTTCCTGTTCTTGTACCTGCAAGGAGGGAGCGCACGGCGTTGGTATCTTGCGGGCCTCGTGATGGCCGGAATAGCGGCTCTCCTGAGCTTGGCGCGGGCTTCGTGGATAGGGTTTGCAGTGGGCGCGACGACAGGGGTATTGCTTCGAGCAGATGTTAGGAGATTTATCCGGCGCTTCCTGGTTCCGGCGTTGGCAGCCACATGCGTTGTGGCTTTAGCGGCGGTGTTGGCCTTGCGCATTGACCCGGTCCGCGAACGGGCCAGCAGCCTCTCGCCCGAAACTTTACTCGAAGATCCCACTCTTGTGCATCGAATGATATTTATTGACCTTGCCCTTAACGATATAGCGTCCCATCCCTGGTTCGGCATGGGGAGCAATAGCTTTGGAGTATTGTGGGACTGGGAGACCGACGAAGGAACCGAACCGGCCTGGGTAGGAAACATTTTTGTTCGAATATGGCACGACAGCGGCTTGGTGGGACTAGCTTTATTCCTCGGATTTGTCGCCACGTTGATTGCACAGTCTTGGAAGATTTTCAAGAAGCAGCGGTCAAACGAACTTGGAATTTTGGCAACTGCTCTTTTGGTCGGTCTTATTGTTCTGGCCGTGGCTTTTCAGGCGACGGAGGCCTCCACACTCGCTTGCACATGGGTGCACCTGGGCTTGCTTCGGGCATTCATCTCCGTGTCGCAGCAGACAAATCCGATTCCGAAGATCAATGCGTAACACTCGCCTTCCCGATGACAAATGAGCCGAAACTACGCCACTGGCAATTGACATCTCCCAGGCACTCTCGTGGATTTCCAGCGAGTTCCTTACAAGTGCAATTCGGAGAGCAATGTGAATGCGTTCAATGAGAGTCTGGTTGCTGCTCCGAACATAAGTCCTTCAACTCGCAGTCTTCGGGTTGTTTTCGATATGACTTTCCCGAACCGGTTGAAGACGGGGACGCGGACTTATGCGACCGAGTTGCTGGCTGCTTTGCAGACCAGTTCATCGCATCAGTTCACCTGTTTGGCTGAGCCGGTCCCGGACCGCAGTCGTACAATCTGGGGCAAGATGTGGAATGGGCTTCGAAATATTTTATGGATTCAGATCGTGCTTCCCATCAGATTGTTTTGGTTGAAGGCAGATGTTTTACATGCACCGTCATTCTTCGCACCTTTGCTGTGTCCATGTCCTGTCGTCTTGACCATTTATGACACTCTGTACCTGACACAAGCGCAGCACTACGGTGACAGGCTTTTCCTGCTGTACGCAAAGCTTTTCATCAAGCCGGCGATTAAGCGCAGTTCATTGGTCAGTACGCTTTCGCAAACCTCAAAAACTGCCATCCTCTCGACGTTTGACATTCCCGACCAGAAAGTACACGTTATTTACCCCGGGGTCAGCTCGCGTTTTCGACCAACGCTGGATGCCGTTGAAATCAGACGTCTGCGTGAAAAATATCACATCATGTCTCGGTTTTTCCTTTTCGTAGGCGCTTTGGAGCCACGAAAGAATTTGCCATCTCTGCTCCGAGCCTTTCACCTGTTTTTGAAAACTAAGCAAGGCAGCGAACACTATCAGCTCGTTTTAGCGGGGCCAGGAGGGCCCGCTTTGCAGGAGTTGCAGCAGATAGCCCACCAGCTTGGTATATCGGAACACGTGCATTGGCCTGGCTATGTCACAGACGACGATGTCCCGACCCTGTATTCTGCTGCCGAGGCCTTTGTGTTCCCATCTCTCGGGGAAGGTTTTGGGCTGCCCATTGTGGAAGCTATGGCCTGCGGCACGCCCGTGGTTACGTCCAACGTTTCCTGCATTCCAGAGATCGCCGGCGACGCTGCTTTGCTGGTGGATCCGACGGATGCACAAGCCCTGGCCAGTGCGATGGAGAGAATTGTTTTGGATGATGCTGTGCGGCGGCAACTGGTCACGAAGGGATTGGAGAGAGCAGCGTTGTTCTCTTGGCAAAGAACGGCTCAGGAAACAGAACAATTGTACCGCCTCGCTTGCCAGGACAGGTTCCGAGATTTCCCTTCGTGAGAATCGGGATCGACGCGCATTACTTGGGAAACCAGAAAACAGGTAATGAGACCTACACTTTGAATCTAATGCAAGCGCTAGCACGAGTTGATCATGAGAAGAACGATTATTTCTTGTACTTAACGAATGCCCGAGTCGCTGCCCATCCAGTTGTGGACGACTCCCGTTTTCAGAACCGGCTACTAAAACCTTCCGCGGCTGTTTTCCGGATTCCCTTGGTATTTCCTTACGAACTGGCACGGCGTCCAGTGGATGTCTTGCATGCGCAGTATTTTGTTCCGCCCTTTGTGTCCTGCAAGACGGTGGTGACCATCCATGACGTTGCGTTCGTGGACCGTCCAGAGCTCTTTAGGCCAATGCACCGCCTGGGGCTGCGGAGCCTCGTTCCGCGTTCCATCCGGCGAGCAGAGAGAGTTTTTGTGGTGTCTCAGTGGCTGAAGGACGCCATCATTGAGCTTTATGACATAGAGGCTGAAAAAATTGTCGTCACCCCTCTAGCCGTCAGCCAGCATTTCTGCCGGCGCGACATCGAGTTCGCGCGCGCATATCTCGCGGAGAATTTCGGGATCAGGGGACCTTTTGTGCTCTACGTCGGCAATATTGTCCCTGGCAAGAACGTGGGCGGGCTCCTTAATGCTTTTGCCAGCTTGCGCACTAGCAACAGCATGCAGGAAACGAAACTGGTCATCGTTGGCCCAAAGCTATGGGGATGGGCTGCGGTATCCGCGCTGGTGGAAAAACTAGGGCTGCAACAACACGTGATTTGCACGGGCTATGTGTCGCAGGAGAGCCTTCCACACTTTTATACGGCATGCGATGTTTTTGTGTTTCCCTCGTTCTCCGAGACGTTTGCCTTGCCCGTGTTAGAAGCGATGTCCTGCGGTGCCCCCGTTGTCGCGTCCAATCGCGGCGCGTTGCCCGAGGTAACCGGAGGCGCCGCATTACTTGTCGATCCTGAAGCGCGGGAGAATATTGCCGCAGGTATCCTCCGTGTCTTAAACGATCCGAGCGTCGCATGCGACTTGAGGAGGAAGGGAATTGAGCGTAGCCGTGCATTTACCTGGGAGGCCACGGCCGCAAAGACGCTGGCGGTCTACAACGAACTGATGTGAACCATGAAGGGTGCAGGTCAGTGCTGTTCGCACTATCAGGCATCGTAGGCTTTCGCCAGATTGTACTGTTGCGGTATTCTTTGCAGACTGCTTTTTCCCACCAAGGAGAAAGTCGTTCGAGCACGTCGATGCCACAGGAAACAAATCCTTTCGGGCCCGAACTGATTTCCGTCCCTCGCAACATACCGTACGGAGCTTGCTGATGCACATTGCCATGATCGGCATTAAAGCGATACCCGCACGGTTCGGTGGATTTGAGACTGCGGTCGATGAAACGTCCCGTGGACTGGTGCGTTTGGGACATCAGGTCACTGTATATAACCGCAAAGGCATGTCCAATCACAACTCGGCAGTCTACGATGGCGTCACGCTTGTGGAACTGCCCACCCTGAAATCCAAAAATCTGAGCACGATTGTCCATGCATTTCTGTCGACTCTGCACGTCACATTTCGACGGGTGGACGTGGTTCACTTCTTTACGACTGGAGCTACGCTGTTTGCGCCGCTCCCAAGGCTCTTTGGGAAAAAAATCGTGTGTTCGGTCGACGGCTGCGACTGGCAACGAGCAAAGTGGGGCCGTTTTGCAAGGTGGTATCTGCGTCTCTCGGAGTGGATCGCCGCCCGGTGCTGTCATTCGCTGATTTCCGACTCCCAAGATGTCAATCGGTACTATGCGGAAACCTATGGGCAGCACTCGACTTGCATCACCTACGGAGTGCGCGAGTATCGGTCGAAACAACAGGAAGTGCTCGATCATTTCGGACTAAAGCCTCGAGAATACGTCCTGTTTGTTGGTCGGCTAGTCCCGGAAAACAACATACACCATTTGATTTCTGCCTTCGAAAACCTCAAAACTGAGAAGCATTTGGTAATTGTGGGCGATGATCCATGGGAGCGACGGTATGTGCAGCGTCTAAAATCCACAACCGATCCCCGTATCATATTTACTGGGGGAGTCTACGGAGACGGGTACGCACAATTACAGCAGTCGGCCTATTTGTTCGTTCTTCCCGACGAAGTCGGGGGCACTCACCCGGCGCTGGTCGAAGCTATGGGGTACGGCAACTGCGTTCTGGTCAACAATACACCGTCAAATCTTGAGGTGATTGGAACTGCCGGCTTCAGTTATCGCGGTGAACTGGGATCGGTCGATCTGCAAGCCCAGCTGCAAAACTTGTTGGATACTCCCTCTGAGGTGGCTGGATACCGTCAGCGCGCGCTAGTCCATGCAACAGAGCGCTATAGCTGGACCAAAGTCGCCCGCGAGCACGCTGCTGTTTACGAGGAGCTCATGGGAGGGTCGAAGCCGGTCAATCTCTGCAGCGCAACGGCCGACAGGCAGCAAACGGAGGAAGGTGCGTGATGGATGCGATCGATCGGTGTCAGCCTTCCCTCCTACTTTCGCCAAACTGGGCCGAACCTTTGCAGGTCCGCGTAAAGCGGGCCCTGGATGTCACTGTTTCGCTATTGCTAATGTTGTTGCTGTCGCCGATGCTCTTGTTATTCGCGTTGCTGATCAAGCTCACCTCTCCAGGGCCTGTATTTTATCCGTGGCGGGTAGTTGGGAAGGATGGAGTGCCTTTCGTTGGGTTCAAATTTCGCTCGATGGTTGTTAACGCCGACGAACTAAAAAGCGAACTGGTGAAGTTGAACGAAATGACCGGTCCAATGTTCAAAATCACTAACGATCCTCGTGTCACTCCGATCGGGCGCTGGTTGCGGCGCTATAGTCTCGACGAGTTGCCACAACTCTATAGCGTTTTCGTCGGAGACATGAGCTTGGTCGGTCCACGTCCTCCACTTCAGACGGAATATGCTCAATTTACCGCTTTCGAAAAACAAAAACTTTCGGTGAAACCTGGTATGACTTGCCTTTGGCAAGTTCAAGGACGCACCAACATTAGTGATTTCGCCGACTGGGTCAAATTAGACCTCGAATATATAAGGGATTGGTCTTTAGCGCTTGATTTAAAGATCCTGGTCCGAACGGTGGCTACCGTTGTCAGCGGGTCCGGCAAATAACAATGTTCGTGCCGCGAAAACTACGGATGTTTTCTTCGAGTGAGCCTACTCAGCACGGCTAGGGTTGCACCCATTTGTTAGGATAGAGGGAGGCAAGCTTGCGAGTATTGGTTACCGGTGGTGCGGGATTCATCGGGTCTCATCTAGCAGACCGTTTTCTCGAAGATGGCTTTCGGGTTCGCGTCCTCGATACTCTAGATCCCAAGGTGCACCCTCGCGGGTTTCCTTCATACCTTCCGAAGAATATCGAGTTCCTGCAAGGTGATGTCACGGACAGGCAAACGCTGCTGCAGGCTCTGCAAGACGTGGACGTTGTATCTCATCAGGCGGCCTACCAGGATTACATGCCTGATTTCTCCCGTTTTCTTCACGTGAACGCAGTAGGCACCGCTCTGATATTTGAATTGATCGTGCAGTGCCGGCTTCCCGTAAAGAAGGTGATAGTCGCGTCGTCCCAAGCGGTTTATGGCGAGGGCCAATACGCCTGCCAACTACACGGATCATTTCTCCCTGTCCCTCGCAGTGTAAGTCAACTACGAGCTGCGAGATGGGAGGTCGAATGTCCGGAGTGCCGCTGTGAAGCGAAACCTCTGCCACTGCAAGAGAAGCATAACAATCCGTTCAATCAATATGCCGTATCGAAGATTGCTCAGGAGCGGACTGCCCTGGGGTTGGGCTGGCTTCATGGAATTCCTACCGTGGCTCTTCGTTATTCCATCACGCAGGGCCCTCGGCAATCACTGTTCAATCATTATTCTGGCGTGTGCCGCATTTTCGTAAGCAAGGCACTGCGGGGGAGTCCTCTCGTGATCTATGAGGACGGAAGGCAGACACGCGATTTCGTGCACATTCGAGACGTTGTCGATGCAAACATCCTTGTCCTGCAAGATGCAAGGGCGGACTTTCAGGCATTCAACGTTGGGGGTGGCAAGGCAATTACCGTGCTGGAATATGCACAAGCCGTTCGGGAGAAAATAGGGCGCGACATCCAATTCCAGATATCCGGTGAATACCGGCGCGGCGACAATCGGCACAGCGTATCCTCCATCGAAAAACTCCGGGCTCTTGGGTGGGAGCCGAGACGTAATTTATCTACCATTCTGGACGATTTTGTGAGCTGGGTTGAACAGATCGGCGGTATCCCCGAGCAAGCGTCCGACGCTTACCTTGACATGAAGAATGCTGGCGTTGTTTTAACAGCATCGCGCTAGCCGGTTACATATCAGGAGCCTGCGTGAGTAGTAGATCAACAACTTTGAAGGATGTGACGGTCACGAAGAATGTACCGCCAGAAACATACCGCTCGGAGCTGTATTTTCAAGGGTACTCCGACATCATTGGAAAGCTGCCCTACCGAGCGATTGATGCTGTAACAAACGCTTTCTGGGAAGCTTATCGAAACGATCGTACCTTATTTATGTTCGGCAATGGAGGAAGTGCAGCGTTGTCGTCGCACAGCGCCTGCGATTTCGGAAAGGGGACGGCCGCCAATGGAAATCGGCGATTCCGAGTCATGTCTCTAACCGACAACGTACCCCTGATGACGGCATGGGCAAATGACCAGCGATACGACGACATCTTCGCTGAACAATTGCGGCCCTTCGTCCGTTCCGGTGATGTAGTATTTGCGATCAGCGGAAGCGGGAATTCGGCCAACGTTCTCAATGGCCTGCAGGTGGCGCGCGACAGCGGTGCACAAACCATTGGCCTGACTGGATTCAAGGGCGGCAAGATGAAGATTTTATGCGATTTGTGTATTGTGATACCCTCTGACAGCATGCAATTAATCGAAGATTTTCACGTTGCCGTGACGCATTCTATCTTTATGACATTGAGACATAAGATATTGAACGAGGTAAAGTACCCTTCCGAATAACTAAGTTCTAGAATGATGAGTAGCCATCACCAGTTTCGTGGTTGGATCTTGGCGGCAGACTTGTTGTGGCTAACGCTGTCCATGATCCTTGCGTGGCTTATTAGATACGGCTCGGCATGGCGTGTCCAACCGCGACAAACAGTCCAGGCATTTTCTATAACGCTTCTGGGGTCATTGCTAATATGGTCGATCCTCTGGTCGGTGCTTGAGTTAGATGGGTTCAGGGGAGGATGGAGGTTCGCTGCGGTGGCCTCCCACCTGGTTTTGGCAGTCACGATCGTAATGGTAGTGATACTTTCGGCAGGATACCTTGTCCGAATTTACGTCTCACGGTTGGCGTTAGGATATTTTAGTATTGCCATGTTAGGTGGCTTCATACTTATCCGGATTGCTGCCCGTACAATACTTCACACTAGATATCGGAGAGGTAGTCTTCGACAAATTGTTATTGTTGGCAGTGGTCCAGTAGCCCGAGAAGTGGCTGCAAGAATAGAGCATCACCCCGAGATGCTTTGCCGAGTGGTTGGGTTTCTTGCCACGCGAGATGAATCGCTGGAGGTTTTGACTGCGCAGAGCGCTCCCGACGTGATAAATCTCCCGACTTGTAACATTGTGAACTTCCTGCGTACTCAGAACGTGGATGAACTGATCTTCGCAATGCCAAGAAATGGAAGTCCGGAAGTTGTCGAACTCCTGGATCATTGCGTAAAGCGAGGTATAGCGATCAGCGTAGTCCCGCAGCCTTACGAGCTTTACCTCTCCACCCCTGAGTTGCTAGACTTAGATGGCCTTCCAATTCTTCGTCTTCGACACTCGCTGTGGGTCGCTACGAACCCGTTATGGAAGAGGGTTCTCGACTTAGTTGTAAGTGTTCCGTTACTGGTTCCGGCGATTCCCGTCATCTTGGGGGCCGCCCTCGTGCTCAGGATAAAGAAAGGCGCCGGATTCTGTCGGGAACAGCGCTACGGACTTCATGGTCAGACGTTCGCCCTTTATCGTTTAAACTCTCCGCGAAGGGCGCAGGGCTTACCCCGGTACGAATTGATTATGCAGCATCTGAGCGTGACGGAACTACCGCAACTATTCAATGTATTGCGGGGTGACATGAGTCTGGTTGGACCTCGACCCGAAGGCTTCGAGAGCGTTCGCCATTACACCGATTGGCATCGGCAGCGACTCAACGTCAAGCCGGGTATAACCGGCCTGGCGCAGGTTCATGGTCTACGCGAGCAGACGCCACTTGAAGACAAAACGCGCTACGATCTGCAGTACATTTTGCGAAGATCTTTATTCCAGGATATGTCACTCCTTCTACAGACCATGTGGACGCTCACGAGTCGGCTCGCTCAGTTGAGCAGCGGTATTAAAGAGGAACCTGAGCCGATTCAGTCACAAGCCACTTCTAACTCTTTGACTGCCTGAAACTCGTCGTGACGGTGACTCTTGCTGATTGTCCGTAGTCCAGTCCGGATAAGTTTTGGAGGCGGCGGGACCGATTTGCCAGCCTATTATGAGCAGTTCGGCGGAGGGGTTGTCAGTGCCGCCATCAATAAATATTTCTACACGATCCTTGGCAAGCGCTCGGATGGCCGCGTTCAAATTATATCTTCCGACTTGCGGGTCTTCGAAGCTTGTCAGGATCTTTCTGCTCTGCAACTGCATGGCAATCCGCTGGAGATTCCACTAGCCGTGCTCAAGGAGATTAACCGCAATCCAGCTGTTGATCTTTTTCTGGCTTCCGAAATTCCACCCGGCACCGGCCTAGGTTCTTCTGCCAGCGTGTGCGTGAACGTACTTAAGACCCTCACGACGTACCTGCACCAACCACTATCGAAATATGATCTTGCTGAAAAAGCTTTTGATATCGCTCGAAATGTTCTAGGTAAGAACGTCGGCAAGCAGGATGAATTTGCCGCGGCCTTCGGAGGTCTGAATCATTTCACATTCGATCCTTCCGGTACGGTAGGGGTCGAGCCGATCACGCTTTCGCCCGACCTCTTACAGGAATTGCAAGGCCATCTGATGCTGTTCTTCACCGGCGCTGCCCACCACTCTTGGACAATTCTCAAGGAGCAGGAGGCATCGGCGCGTCAGGGCAGTGGATCGGCTGTGGATGCGCTTCATGAAGTAAAAGCGCTCGGGCTAGAGATGCGGGAGGCATTGCTGCGCGGGAATCTGCACAAACTGGGAGAATTGTTGCACTCGGGTTGGATGGCGAAGCGACGTATATCGTCAAAAATCTCTGATAAGAGAATTGATGGGCTATATTCCCTGGCGCGTGAATGCGGTGCGCTCGGAGGGAAAATCACTGGCGCGGGCGGAGGCGGTTTCCTACTGCTGTATTGCGAAGGCTCGTTTCAGCCGCGCGTGCGAGAGGCCCTTCAGCAACAAGGCCTTCAGGAGATGACATTTGCTTTCGACATGCAAGGTGCGCAAGCTATCGTTAATGATCCATTCATCGATGGGGACGAGCGGGGCGGCTCACGCTGGGTTTTCGTTTCCGCTGAATCACGCTCTCCCTCGTCCACGTTCTGATCTCTTGTGAAAGCGTTTCTGCTCGCCGCAGGTGAAGGAACTCGCCTCCGTCCCATCACCAACCATATGCCGAAGTGCCTCGTGCCTATTCGGGGAGTTCCCATGCTTGCGATCTGGCTCCATCTTTGCCGCATAGCTGGGATCGACCATGTCCTGATTAATCTCCATGCGCACGCGGACGCTGTACGTCAGTTCGTCGAACAAACTGATCAACGGGTAAAAATTAACGTAGTTGAGGAGCCAGCACTGCTTGGCAGTGCGGGTACCTTGCGGGCAAACCGCGCTTGGGTAGAAGGGGAGGAATTTTTCTGGATTTTCTATGCCGACGTCTTAAATCGAGCCGATCTCCATAGTATGGCGAGACTCCACGAAAGACGTCGACCGGCTGCCACCTTGGGCGTGTACGAGGTGCCAGATCCCAGGCGATGTGGTATCGTGTCGACCCGTCCCGACGGAGTTGTGGATGGCTTTGTGGAGAAGCCGCAAGATCCCGCCGGAAACATTGCTTTTTCAGGTTTGATGATCGGAACATCGGAATTACTGGACGCGATTCCCGAGCAGGTTCCCGCGGATATTGGTTTCCACGTACTACCGAAATTGGCCGGTAAGATGGTTGCATTCCCAATAAACGATTATTTGATAGATATAGGCACAATGGACAACTATCGACGAGCGCAAGAGACCTGGCCGGGGTTGTCTGCGCCTTGACCCCGTGTCCCATCCGGGGAGTAGTTTTCGACATGGACGGCGTCGTAATAGATAGCCACCCAGCGCACCGCTCTGCGTGGAAGGGCTTCTTGAAAAGCGTGGGCACAACAACATCCGACGCTGAACTCGACTTTATTCTCGATGGGCGCAAGCGAGAGGAGATTCTTAAGCACTTTCTCGGAGAACTGGGTCCAGAGCAAATTGCAGATTACGGGAGTCGGAAAGATGAGCTCCTGCGAACGCGTGGGGCCGAGATTCAGCCCGTGCCCGGAATAGTTGAGTTTCTGGAGAGTCTCTCGCGAAACGGAATTCGTACGGCGCTTGCGACCTCTGCAGGTCGGCGGCGCGCTGAAGGAACTCTTCAGGAATTGGGGCTTGCGCGCTACTTTGAGGCGATCGTTACGGGTGACGACGTCGCCGCGGGGAAGCCCGATCCCGCCATCTACCGGCTGGCTGCCGAGCGCTTGCAACAACACCCGGTCTCCCTTATCGCGGTTGAGGATGCCGTTTCTGGAGTAACATCGGCAATATCTGCAGGCATGCGGTGTTTGGGTGTCGCGGATGCCAGGCGTGCTGCTTCGCTTCGCGCTGCCGGAGCTTATGCCGTGATACAAGACTTCAGATCATTCTCACTTGAGCAACTGGTAACTTAGCAGTATCGGTTTTCACTTCGTTATACCCCTGCCATATCCGCGCCCTCTCGGGCCGCATCGAGACTTCCCGCAAGTTACTGCACTGTTAACGTGAGCGGTAGCTGCTCGCTTGTGCTACCGACAGTAGCTGTGACCGTCAGGGTATAAGTCCTGACGTCAGGCTTGCCTCCGCCGCACGAACACAGGAGCATAATTGTCAGCAGAGGCAGCGAGGCTAGGTAACGTCGTGGCGGCTGCTTTGTAGTCGGTAAAGGCCACAAAATAACCAATCCCACCAGGGTCAGCGCGCACAAACCAGGAAAGTACCGAAGTTTGGTCGGACGAAAGGCTGCCATCGCACCTCCCGTGGACATGACATTCACGGTGAAAAGCTCAGACTGTGTGGCACTAACGGCTTCCGTCGCGGGCACGTTGCAGGTGAATCCCCTGGGTGCTCCGCTGCAGATCAGCGAGGCGGTTCCACTCACACCTGCCCCGCCGATGGAAAGCGAATATTTTGATGACGTCCCGGCGGTGATGGTCGTGGAGCTGGAACCTCCAGTTGCGATACTGAGACCCAAACCGTGGGGAACACCAGTGCCTGTTAAAGAAACAATTTGCGGGCTGTTGGGAGCGCTGTTAGAGATAGTGAGAGTGCCATTTCTAGTTCCTGTCGCAGTAGGGACGAATGTTACCTGAATTTGGCATGTTGCAAAGCCTGACAATCCCCCGGAGCAGTTATCGGTTTCAGAAAAATCACCACTCGTCTGAACTAGTAAATCCTGGACGTTGACAGCTCCTGCGGCAAATGTGACTGTTTGCGCCAGACTCGTTGTTGTTATCGCCTGATTGGCGAATGAGAGACTGTCCGGTGAAATGTTCTGGAGCGGGGCCAGAATTCCATTTCCACCTAGAACGTTTCCGCTAAAATTGTCCCCATAAAGAGATGCAGTAGCATCATTGGCAAGTTCAAGAGCATAGAGTTGGGTGCCAGCGCCAGTATCGATCGATGTAACACCAGAGATTATGCCGCTCGTGGCATTGGCCCAACTGATTCCCACTTGCAACTGTCCGCCAAATCTGCCCTGCCCATTGTCGTTAATCTCTCCACCCAGAATCTGCTGGTTGGTACTGTTCACCGCCCAATTCGCCGGCGAGGAATGGTCGGGCGGAGCCGTCGACAAGATCAGATGGCTCGAATCCGTCACCGATGCGATCTGGTAAGTACTACCCTCGAAAACGAACGCCGTTCCGGGACTCCAGGCCAGACCAAAACTGCCGGAGACACCGTCCACGAAGGTAACCGCCTTTCCCACATTGGTTGCCGTACCTGCTTGCCACTCGTCAAGTACACCCGCCGCTTGATTACGATCGATCGTATTATTGAAAAGGCGCACGTTGGGGCTACCCGCTATATCGATCCCCCCCATAGAGCCATCGCTCATGTCTGTATTTTCCACCACCACATCATCGTCGATGAAAACCCAAATGGCTGGTTGTTGATTTCCTAAATAGCCCGATCCGCGGATAATACAATTGGAAACAACAACGTGTCGCGAATTAATAATGTCGATGCCGTCACCAAGGCCCAACGGCGCCGCAGTGTTTTGTCCAATTTCGCCGTCATAAGAGGCATCCACGTTAGTGATGGTGATGTCGCGAGACATCGTTGCGCCGAATGACTCGGTAGTGATTCCATCGGTATTAGGGTTGTGGGTGATGACACCCCCATTTATACTTATTTGCGACGAGCCGCCTATTTGAATAGCACTTCCTCCGACGTCATAACTAGCATCTACATGATTGATAGCCGTATCGTTGATCTCGATCTGGCTGGAAAGATATATGCCAAGTACGGCGGGAATGTCATTCCCAGCAGGAAATACAAACCCACTTGACATTAGATGATTCACTTTTCCCCGAGTGCAATTCACGAGGTAGTACCCTAACTGTACTGATTTCGTAATCGGGTTGTAGCCGGTGATACTCGTTACTGTATTGTTGTCGATCGTGAAATCGCTCACGCCACTCCAGTACACCAGGTTTCCGCCCCCTGAAAATGTTACCGTATCAAGTGTTACATAATTGGTGTTGATGGATTGAACTTCTCCCTGGATGGGCGTGGATGTCGATGAAATAATGCAGTTCTTAATACTAGTATGGCTGTCCTGATAGATGTACGAGCCGGCATTTAGCGAAATCGTGACCTGATTGTCACAGACAAGGTCGTGCCCGACAGACAACGACACTTTACCTTCGCTGATGGTTCCCGACGTAGCAACGTGGATTTCTCCAGGACTCGCCCCCAGAGCCGCATCTTCAGCAGCGATATACGCTCCAAGGTCGCCGGTTTGCCCAAAAACCAGGGATGCCATGAACATCACAGTTGTTAGCGTTAGAAGGAGGCTTTTCGTCTGCATGGAGCGGTTCACAACCTCGCATTCGATCAAGATTTCGACCCCGCCATCCTTGTGGACTGATGCATTATTCCAGCGTACCTGCGACAAGATCGGAAGATGCGCGGATTCGTTCGTTCGGTTGTTACCCTCATTAATTTTCTTTGTTTGCCACCCCCCGTGGGCTACTACGCACACAATCAGTGGTGGCTGGAACGACGAACGAGTTCGCCGGGGTTCGTGGTGTTGGCGCGGAACGCCGCATGAGCGCCCCTCCCAGGCAGTGCAATCCTCATATTCACGACGTTCAACGCGCTGCTTTCCCTTTTCGCGGAGGTTTGCTTCTTCACGCGGAGCTTTAAAGATGTCATCGGCAATTTGTCTCAAACTGGAGAATCAAAAGTCTCGAGAATGAAAGGAAGTGTTAGTGGATGCTGAACAAAGAATGCATGCTTTAACGTGACAGCCAGTAAGTGCTGCTGCCCATAGCACCTATCTTTATGTTTTCAGTCTCAAGTACTCTCATTCCGTACTCCGTTACAACAGTAATAACGTCCTCCTGTGGTACAAAGGCCATTCGGATCGGATGCAAATGCAATCGCATGAGCACGCTTGGAGTTATCCGTAAGAAGCGGCCTAAACTGTACAAACGAGGTATAGGTTGCAATCGATGAATCGGAGAAATATAGCTTGGTACTTGAAATATGAGCAGACCTCCAGGCTTCAACAATCGGCAGAATTCCATGATATATGCAAGAATCGAGGATCGATGAACTAAGTGTTGAAGGACGATGCTCGTATAGATGAAATCGAAATATTTATCTGGAAATATCTCTAGATGCTCAGAAGCATTCACTACAAACTCACAATTGTGTCGGTCACAATTTAGTTCCCTTGCCTTTGCAATCATCCGCTCAGAGAGATCCACGCCAACACAGTGATTAAACCGCGTCGACATGGCGCGGGTCAGCCGTCCCACACCACATCCAAAATCTAAAGCGCGATCCTTGTCCTGAGGAACATCAGGGACACGGGCCATGGCACTGCAAATTTCTGTTTCCCCTCTTTCAAAAAAATCTTGCAGTTGCCATCCGCCGTTCTTCTTTGCAGGGTCGCTCAAAATCGCCCATAACGGGTCCGTGGAGGCTAGTTCTTCCCAGGTTTGTTTGTGTATAGACAACATGTTGGTAAAATCCACCTACACAACGTTCCCAAATGCATAGTAGGGATATTTGGCAAAGCTTATATTCATTTCGCCCCCGGTGTCCAGTCCGTACGTCGCCCGATATCAAATATTGGCGGTCGCGGCATTAAGGCTTTCCTGAACCTCTACGACTCTCTAGACCACCTCAGACCCTTCACACTTCGCTTTTACCCGCCAATAGTCCCATAGGTCCCGGATGGTTTTTTCCAACGGAATATGCGGAGTCCACCCGGTTTCCCTTCGAATCTTAGCTGAATCGCCGACGATTGTCGGAACATCCCCAGAACGCAACCGCCCCGGATCGGTTTCGAGTACGACGGCTGTGCGCGATATGAGTTCGAATTTCTGTATGATGTCCGCCAGACGAGCCCCGCAGCCAGAGCATAGGTTATAGACCTCACCGATTCGAGCTTTTTCGAGCAGAGCCACGTATCCGCGAACTACATCGCGAACGTCCGTGAAGTCCCTTATGACATCGATATTTCCCGCAACGAGTTTTGGCAGGCGCAGACCTAACGTGATCTCCGCAAACTGCTTAGCCATCGACGACAAGACGAAGTCAGGCCGCTGCCCCGGTCCGGAATGATTGAATGACCGCACGGTGATGACTCCACCCGACGGCGCCTTGCTATATTGAACCGACAACAGTTCGGACATGGCTTTGCTCGCCGAGTACGGATTACTTGGCCCGACAAGGCTCGTTTCAGTCAGCACTGAAGCGGATGGTGCATACACGTGAGCTGTACTGACATTCAGTATTCGGGGCGGCGTCACCAGGCTCATCCCGGCTTCGAACAGGTTGTACGTGCCTAGAACGTTTACCTCAAATGTGAGCGAAGGATTCTGCCAAGACAGAGAGATAGATGAGATCCCAGCCAAATGGTAGATCTCCGTAGGCCGAAACTCTCGCACAACCGACCGAACATCGTCTGTCTTCCGAATGTCCACGCGTTGGAACTGCACGCCCGGACCTGGCGACGGAAACTCGTGGCCAGACGCTAAAACTACGATCTGGGCCTCTTGAGCGTGCAGGAGTCGAACGAGGTGCGTCCCTACAAACCCAGTTCCGCCGGTGATGAGAGTTCGTCGCACGGAGGGGCTTCTCGCCGAACAGGGATAGCCTAGAGTGCTATGGAAGGAGAGTTCTGGGCATGCTGAGACAGTAGCCTTAGATCGCTGTCTACCATCATTGTCACTAGTTCCTCGAAACTGACAATCGGCCGCCAGCCAAGGTCGTGTGCCGCCTTCGAATAGTCACCCCGCAAGTGATGTACATCGGCTGGACGTAACAATTCCGGATCAATCTCCACGTGATCCCGCCAGTTCAATCCGACATGCCCGAAGGCGACTTCCAAAAGCGCTCTCACAGTACGAGTTTGACCGGTGGCAATGACATAATCACCAGGTTTCTCTTGTTGTAGCATGAGCCACATTGCCCGAACGTAATCTCCTGCAAAGCCCCAATCACGTTCGGCATCTAAATTACCCATTTTAAGCTTATCCTGAACACCGAGCTTGATTTTCGCAACGTTGTAGCTGACTCGCCGGGTAACGAATTCGATTCCGCGGCGTGGCGACTCATGATTAAACAAAAGTCCTGAACACGCGTGCAGCCCGTAACTCTCCCGCGCATTGACTGTGATCCAATGACCATATAATTTCGCCACACCATATGGGCTACGGGGATAAAAGCGAGTGGTCTCGTTCTGCGGGGATTCTGTGACCATGCCGAACATCTCGCTGGACGATGCCTGGTAGAACCGGATCTGCGGATTGACTACTCTGATCGCTTCGAGCAGACGCGTGACGCCGAGAGCGGTGAACTCTCCAGTGAGCACCGGTTGACTCCAGGATGTAGGCACAAAGGACTGTGCTGCGAGGTTGTAGACTTCCTGAGGTTCCGTTTTCCGGATAGCAGTGATAAGGGAACTCTGATCGAGCAGATCTCCGGGAATCAGTTCGATCCGATCTTGAAGATGTGCGATGCGTTCGAAGTTGATCGTGCTGCTGCGTCGCACCAGCCCGTAGACGCAATAGTTTTTCTCTAGCAGGAACTCAGCCAGATACGATCCGTCCTGACCTGTAATACCGGTGATCAGCGCACGTCTTGATATTTGCTTGTCCAAGTAAAACAGAGGATAGCACAGCGCGGTTCATTAGTGCATGGAAGCCCACTGCACGCGAGGCGGTCTCGCCGGGTCGATCCAATAGGCAACACTTTCGACACGCCGCCTCAGCTGAATCTTTAGCCGTTGCAATTCGAAGCTTCGGGAAATCCGATTCAGAGATGCATCTCGCGATTACTTTTTAGGACCATGCATCGTCGCCATTATGGCTGTTTTGGATTTTCCTGCAGTTTCAAGATGCTATCAGCGCCAGCGCTGAAACCGTTGTCAAATACCACCTTGTTTTGTTCCGGCACCGTCGAAAACCCCAACACGATGTAGTTGCCGACGGTATAGCCCTTGAAATGCGCGCACGCTCCAGCGAAGCCTGCTTCTCCATCGCAATCGAGCGCGCGGACGATGTCGCCGCTCGCGTCCACATCACCCAAGACAGCGGCGTCATTGAACACCATGCCATCGCGATGCGGAGCCGCGCAGATGCATCCTGATCGAGTTGAATGTGGTCGGACTCAGGCTGAAGGAAGTCGACATCAGTGCCCCATATTTGCGCGTTCTTGCGCAAGGGGGATTTCACTGCTGCGTCGATCTTGGATTTTGCTGACGACCGAGGATTAACACCGATGACTGTTTTCGTAACTTTTCCCCGCTTCTTTCTGGGGCAGCCGCGGGGTCGCAATCAATCAGGACTTGGCGGCCGATTTGAGAATCACGCTTAACCTCTGGATGTCTTCGGGTGCGGCGTCGCCGAATACCACGTAGCGGAGGCCCTCCTGGGTCCAGGTTTCTGCATTGAAGGTCTGCCGCCGCTCCACCCGAGAACTATTTCCAAGACTATCGGCTGCACTTTCCGGAAACATGAATACGGAAATCTGGTGCTTACGAATTTGGTAGATCAGGTGCGCTCCGGAGGTTTGTCCCAGGTACGCGACTCGACCTCCGATCAGGGTGAACTCGCTGTTCTGCAGTTCGGGCAGATTAAACGTAAAGGGAATCTTGCCCTGGAACCATGGTTTCACGGTGTGGCGATCGGAAGAAACCACGTCCACCGGGTTCGGGCTGCCGAGCGTCGCGACGTGCAGATCGGCGAGTTCGCCGTAAATCTGCTGCTGGTGCAGATTCTGTCTGCCGATGTAAGTGGTGATCGCGCCTGCAACCAGTAGAAGCGCCAACGTAGCCGTGGCCAGGGTCCACCCGAAATTCCACGACCTGCGCGGCTTCGCAGCGATTTGTTTTTGAATCTTGCTGCGGAAATCTGCGCTTGGGGTGAACCGGGTTCCGGCCGTTTTCACCGCTCGTTTCAATTGAACGCGTGCCAGAACATCCGCCGCGCAGGCCGGGCATGTGCGCAGGTGGGCGTCGAGCGCATGCATGGCCTCAGCGTTCAGTTCGCCATCAAGGTAAGCGTCGATTTGGCTTTGCCACTGTTCGTGGGCCATCAAATTCCTTCTAGCCTTTCTCCAGCTTCTGTTTCACAAGTGTGCGCAACGCCGCGCGCGCCCGCGACAGCCGCGACATCACCGTACCCAGGGGAATTTCGAGCGCCTCGGCGATTTCCTGGTATGACATCTCTTCTACTTCGCACAGCAGCAGAACTTCCCGGGAGTGAACGGGGAGTTCCTCGAGCGCCGAATGCAGCAGAGCCTGATTGGAGCGATCAATCAGGATCGCTTCCGGGGTTTGCGTGTCGGCAACAACAGGCGCTCCACCATCCTCTTCGCTCTCGAGCGGCACGGTCATCTTTGCTTTCAGCCCCGTGCGCGACGTCAGGAACGTGTTGCGCAGGATACGGTACATCCATGCGCGGAAGTTCGTGCCGGGCTGGTAGGACGAGTAGCCGCGTAACGCCTTGACATACGTCTCCTGCACCAGGTCCTCCGCCTCCTCACGATTCTGCGCCAGCCAGTGCGCGAAATTGTAGAGCTGCTCAAAGAGCGGCATGGCCAACTCTTCGAACGTTGCGGTCTTGAGGGGCGGCGCTGACACGCACACTAGAGTAAACCGAGAAGGGCCAGGTTTTATTCCCGATTACATACGATTTTTGAGAGGTCGTTGGTCCTTAGTCGTTGGTCGTTGGCTAAACCCCATGGTCTTCGGTCGTCGGCCTAGGCGGGGTTTGGTCCGGGTCATCGACTCCATCGAATTGCCGGCATGGCGGCAAATGGCAGGGAAGTCCTCGATCCTCAGTTAGTTATCTATAGGCTATAGAAATTCTTCTTCCCAAGCCGAGGCTTGCAGGGTCGAAAAGCGCCCGGCACGGACTCCTGGAATGCCTGTTAATCGCGCCCACAACGCTTATAGGCGCATTTTGGGGCCGGGGTGGTGGTTTGGGGTTGTCCGGAGGCCTAACGAACGATCCTGGGGCTTCCTATCGCCAAAAATATCTTTAAGAAAATGAAATTCAATTTCAGCATGACAAATCAATCCCCCCGAGCGAAGCTCGGTTAAGATGGCGATCTACTCTGCTTTCGCCGACTCGGCGCGGTCATACACCGAGCGGATGATGATCGGCGTATTCAGCTTCTTGCTTTCGACGGTCAGGGTATCGGCTAGTTGCTTGCCTTCGCCGGTTATCTCGTAGCTGTGGGAGATTTTTTCGCCATTGGGACCCTTCTCTTCTGTCACCAGGGTCTCGTGATTCCAGTGCGCCTTTACCTGTGTCTGGTCGCTGTCTTTCTTGGATTTTTCGAGCTTGCGGCCATCCGTGAATAGGGTACGGACGTGGCTTTGGGTGTCGGCCATGTCAATCTCCGGACCCTTCTGGGTAACCTTGAGCTGATCGGGCGCTTCGACAAGGTCGCGCAGCCGTGCCCGCTGATCGTCGGAGCCTGCGCCTTGGCCGCGCCCCATTCCGGGACCTCCGCCTCCGGGACCTCCGCCCGGCCGGCCCATTCCACCCACTCCGATGCCGGGGATTCCCATCGTCACTCCACCGCCGCCCATCCCTCCGTGTCGTCCCATGGGGCCGTTCTGATCACGGTCCTGCATCGCCGAGCGTAATTTCTCGCGGGGATCGTCACTTTGCTCGCGGTTCAGTTTCCAGGTCCCATTCAGCGCGGGCTCTCCCTGATGAGCCTCGGCCTCGGAAGCCGCCGGCTTCGATTGCTCCGCAGACTGTTTTGCCGCGTAAGCCACTGCTACGACAAATACCAGGCCTAATGCAAACGTGAATCGCTTCCAGAAAACCCAGGCATGCGTGTTGTTCCCATTCGCTGACATGAGCAACTCCGTTCGTATGTCGCCCTGCCTCCGGCAGACGTATGCGTCCCCTGGAGACACGAAAAGCGCCCCGAAGCACAGGACTATGACGAAGATTCAGCGCGCTGCTGAATGCTCATGTGATGGAACAAATGAAGCCAAGGATGTCCAGTAGCGCTCAGCTTTCCCGTAAAGATTTGTAAACGCGAGGGCAG
>Ga0206931_1022_pt1 | contig 54963 bp, 67 predicted proteins | sample Alteio_BWOrgHeat_17_FD_152946 | JGI IMG/M metagenome (GOLD analysis project Ga0206931, IMG submission 152946) | Enriched cells from forest soil in Barre Woods Harvard Forest LTER site, Petersham, Massachusetts, United States -... | ecosystem: Environmental > Terrestrial > Soil > Temperate forest >...
TCAGGTGTTGCAGCTACCACATTATTAATGGCATCTACGCCGCCGCTAAATGCAGTTTGGGTAAATGTGGGGCCTGCGGGGTCGCGTACAACAAATACATTAATGCCGTTCAATGTACTGCCCATGCCAGCCGGTGGATGCACTGTAACTACAGCGCCAGCAACAGTTGATGAATAGCCGGTTGTTGCGGTAGATGTGTTAATAAGCGCATTTATTGCAGTAGCAATTTTCGGGTCGGTATCGTCACCGCTTACTTTGCTGTAATCAAAAATCTCTGTGAGGTAACCAAACGCATCCTGCGCCCATCCCTGAATATCTTCGCCGTCCGTGCCAATAGCCGTAATGGTAATGGTTGCGCTGGCCTTTGTTTCAGGCGTAGCAACGCTTGTTGTGGTTACACCTAAAGCAACAGCAGCATCGGCGGCTATTGCAAGGCTTCCACTGCGCACGCGGCCTATATTGCGGTGTATGGCATTGGCTGCTTTTTTACCCAGGGCACGCAATACGCTGTAAGCGCTGCTGCCATTTTCGCTGCCAATAACAATATGTACGTTCGGGTAATTTTTGGTACTGTAATCAAGGCCCTCCGCAGGTATGGTAGCGCTGCGCCCTTCAACAATGCACTCAAGCACTTTGTTTTTTGTTTTCCAAAAATCAGCCTGCGCCTGCGCTTTTATAACGGCGCTGTGTACGTCTTTATCAAACCCATACACAACAACCGGCACATAATCACTTACAGGCTGGCGTACAAAGCCCATAGCCCTTACATTTTTATTTGCAAGGGTTTGCATATCGCTTACGTAGCTGTTGTTAATATCAGCACCATTTGTAAGCGTTGAGGCATTTGAAATAAATACGCAGTAAAGCGGACTACCCTCGCTTGTCTCGCCAAAAAACGCCTCCGTAATGGCCGCTAATATTGTGGCGTTTTGCGCATTGCCCAATTCGGCTTTTGCCTGGGCTTTTGTTTTTATAAGCACCGGCACACCAAAGCCGCTGGTATTGGCTACGGGTATGGCGGCAACAAGGCCCATAGTTCCGCTTGTTGCAGCGGCTAAAATGCCCAGGTTATTATTACCGAACTTGAATGATACTTTTGGCTTTGGCATTATAAAAAGTTATTTGCGTTTAAAAATTAATCTTCGTCGTTGTGGGCGTTAACAGCCTCCGCAGCAATGGTTATTTCATCCTTTGTTACTGTTACAACTACGCCGTCCTTACGTGTATTTGTGGCGTGTTGCATAGCCTGCTTTTTGCTTACATGCGGCATTTTATCGCTTGTAAAATAGAATGCCTCAACCTTTGGGTGTGTTGCAAACAAAGGGCCTGCAAGCGCTATAAATTGTTTATTGTCCATAGTTTATTTGCCTTTAATCCTGTGAATAATTGCACCGATAAATAATTCCACCTTACCGCCAAAAAAATACCATAGCGTTAGCAGTGCGCAAATGATGACGGCGATAATGATAAACTTGCCAAAGCCAAACTGCGGCGCTTTAACCTGTTTTGTTTTAATGGTTTTATCATCCTGCTTTGTAAGCTTAATGTCTGTGGTCTTGCCATTGTCAACCGTTGCGGTACTGGTAATTGTTTGGGTAGTTGTAACCGGCGTTGAGGCAACCTTGTAAAAGGCTTTGTAACCGCTGCCCGCTTTAACCAGGGCTATTTGCAGTTTAATGCCGCCGCTTTCAACGCTGTCATAAATAACGGGTGCATTTACCACTGTATCGGGCGACACATATAAATCGCCCTGTAAATTGCCGCCGTAATAATTTGTAATGGTGCTGGTATTTGTTGCCGTTGTTTTTGTAGTATCAACGGTGTGCGCAATGCTATCAATGGGCGAATGTTCAACGCTTTTTGTTATGGCAACTTTGCGGCTGCACCCTGTAACCAGGCATGCAGTTAAAGCAACCAAAAGAATAGCAGTTAAAGAGGACGTGCCGGGAGAGCCTGTTGTTAATGTTACCTCTGTATCGGGTTTGTCCTCTTTTACTGGTATTGTATTTTTGTTCAATATTTTTTCTGCGGAAATAATGCTGCACCCTGCAATCATAAAAAAGAAGTCATACCACATAAGCTGCGCCCGCAAATCTTTCATCATCTGTGTTCCGAACACATTGTAGTGAATGTATGTCCACAACACTATCGCTGTCCACATCACCGCAGTACGCTTTGTACTGCCTGTACCGTCTGCCTCGCTTAGTATTGACTTTAAGAATTTCATGCCTGGTTATTTTTTTAACTCTTTACGAATTTTTACAAGGTTGTATGCCACTGTTGTAATACCGGCCATTATTGTTACCCAAATAAGCAAGTCGCTTGAGGTGAACGCGTGAATAAAAGCCAGGGTAACAGTACCACCGAATAACCTTGCACTTGTATTATCCATCCTGTTTTATTAAGGGGGTTATTTGCCTTTTAAATGCCGTTTAAATGGTGGTGGTTATTCGTCCTGCCTTCGCACCAATGTTGCGAGAAGTGAACTAACCTGCGTGCCGGTAGTTGTAAACCTTGCGCGGTAGCTTTTATAGTATGTACCTGTAAATGGAAACAAGCCGCTGTTTGATGCCTGGTTAGCAAGCGTAAGCGTATCGCCTGCACCTGCGGGCACCCACGCTACACCATCGTTACTTGCATCAATTATAACAGTACCGGCAACGGTGCCGCTTATTTTTGTAACAGTAAGCTGCATACTCTTTACATGACCGGGTATACCATTAAAATACAGGTATGATGTTGTTGCATTGGTGTTGGTATCAAGGGCATAGGTATAAACATATAAGCTGCCCTGCTGGCTTAAAGTTTGTGCATGCGAAACGGCGCACGCACAAACTATTACTATAATTGCTAAAAGCTTTTTCATTTATAAAAATTATGCGTTAACTAAAGTTGTTGTAAAATGTTTCTTAAGGGTTTGTGGCTTATGCTGCTATATCTTCAATCACGGCCCATACACCGGCTGACCTGCGCTGCCTGCCGCCGAAACGCATATTGCAACTCATTAAATCGCCGTAGTATTCGGCACGGTCTGCATTATCAAAAACCTTTACATCACCCCTTGCACGCTCTATACAGCTTGACTGGTATATTAAGCTTGCGGCGCTGTCGTTGCTCTTATCGCTTGCAGTAAAGCCTGCGGCTTGTGTATCAACGGGAGCCCAAACACCGGCTGTATTTCTCCAGTATTGAACTGTTGAACGCATCATAAATTTGAAACCGAGGAACATACCTACAACGCCGTTTTTCATATCGGCAAAAGCGTTAAAGCCTGTTTTTGCTGCATCGCTCAAACTGTCAAGGAATTGCTGGTGGTGGTAAGCAGTAAGCAATGCAATGCGGTTATCACCAGGGATATTTGCAGCATTCATTGCTTTTACAATTGCACTAAACACGTCCTGCGTAAATACCTTGCGGCTACCAACTGCATTTGGCACAACGTCAGTTGCTGTTGGCGCGCCGGTTGTTAATACATAATTGGCTTTCGTATTGCCAATTACCGCAGGCGTTTTCCAAGCCAAATTATATAAGAAGCCATCCATTGAGTCCTGTATCAACTGCGCTTGCTGTTCACCCATAATGCTCTGGCGCTTGTCATAGCTTAACTCTGCCTCCTCAACGTTCTGCACAAACTGCGGTGCCTGAAAATATTTGTCAATTGGGTAAATAACATCGCTGTCCGTTCTCTGTACGCCGGTTATGGGAAATACAGTCGCATTTTTTTGTGAAGCAAGCGGCGCACCTGCATTGGGCACATGCACTACAGCACCGCCTAAAACATATTGGTCAGCGTTGTATGCAGCCTCCGCAAACTGGTTATTTTTAAACAGGTTGCCGACAATATCATTTTGCCATATTTCTTTTTGTATGGCCATCAGCGATACGCCTTTTGGCATTTTAAACAATAAGCCTGTTACAAACAATACCAGGATAAAAGCGCCCAAATTGAACTGGAATAGGTTGCCAATTAATATGGCTGCTGAAAGGGTTAATAAAAGAGAGGTTACAAATTTTATCGGTTTCATCTATGTAATTTTAAAATTGAATGATGCATTTTGTTTTCAAACGAAAGGGTATTATTTACTTGCCCTTATATTCAGTACCATACCTGTTTTTGAATTTTGCCTTAAACGCGCCCAGGTCTAAAGCTTTAAATCTTTCCAGTTGGCCGCTTCTGTCTAATTCATCGTAGCTTTTATCCATAAGGTTTTTCAACTCGGCAGCTGTGCCATCACCGCCATTATTTATTGCACCTGTAATGCTGTTGTATTTTGGCGTTGCATCAATAAGGCTTTTTAACCCGGTAGGGTTACCAATAAATTGCGCTTCAATTACCTTACCCTGCGCTACAGTAAACTTTCCTTCTTTAATTCCTTCTGCAACCAGGTCTTTTACTTCCTTTTCAATTACAGCCGTTTTCATGTCTGCCAAATCCTTAACGGCTTTGTCATGTTTATTCGCCTTGTCAATAAGGTTTGCAAAGGCGTTTTCTACGTCTGCTTTGCTTGCAGCGGCAGAAAGGTTCATTGCCGCAAGGTTTGCGGGCGTAAAAAATATTTGCTCCATGTTTAAAATTTTATTGTTTGAATAATCGGCAAGGTTTATGGGGTTATTGTCTTTGTCAAACAGTTGCTTCAGCGCATTGTAATTGCCTGGTATATCTACAAGGCTTGCCTCCCTGTTAAACCATACCGGCACTGTAGGCCCTTTTTGGTTGGGCAAATAATCTGCGGGGTTTGTGCTTATATCTAAGGCAACAATATTGCCCACACTTGCAGCATTTAAAAAACCAGTTTCAATTTCATCAACTGTGCGCTGGCCGCGAGGGTGCGAAAGGTTTATACATGGCTTTGCTAAAATCTTATCTCCATCAATGCGCAAATCTTCCCACTTAACCAATACACCGGCTTCACGCGGGTACTCTGTAGTACCATGCATATAATACCCAATAGGGTTGGCAGCAAAATCGGCAAGCCTGTAACCGCTTGTCAATAAACGATAGTCGTACACATTTACGCTGCTATCGCTTAATACAAAATCTTTGTCAATCTTTTTGTAATTGTCTGCCATCTGTTTGCTTTCGGGTGTAAAATTGCAATCCTCTGAAACCCTTGCCAAATAAGCAAATCGGCACATTACACGCATTGCACAAACACTATTTACTTACTGTACCGTCACGGTTTTAGCTATTCGTAAAAGGGCATAGCATAAAGCAACTTTGCGTAAACGCAAAGCGATGGCAGAAATGACAATTGCAGATAAACAGTACCTCGCTAAAATATTATTTACCCGTGAGCAGCTTGAGCAAAAAGTTGTTGCCAAAAGGGTTGGCATCAGCGAAAAAACCATGAGCAAATGGGTGAATGAGTTTAACTGGAAGATGCTGCGCAACAGGTTGCTGGTTGGTAAAGAAGAAATTTTAACCAACATGTACGAACAGCTTGAGGAACTGAATAACGCCATTAAAGAGCGTGAAAAAGGGCAGCGCTTTGCTAATAGCAAGGAGGCAGATATACAGGTAAAATATACCGCCTCTATACGCAACCTTGAAACCGATTTAGCCATTGCAGATTTAGTGGAAAGCGGCATACGGTTTATAAAGCACCTGCAACAGGTGGGCACATACCAGCAGGTGTTAGAAATATCATCATTGTGGAACGGCTTTATACAGGCAAGCATTAAGAAATGAGCACCGTAAAAATTGTAACAGCAAATAAAAGCAATAAGCAGGCCCTTGATGAATGGGAGGCATTTCTGTTTGCCCTGCGCAACAGCACGCCGGTTGATGTTAATGAAACAAAAGCCGACAAAGTAAAGCGCATGCAGCGGCTTGAAAAGGATTTTGAAGAGTGGGTTAAATATTACTTTCCAAAATATTGCTTTGCGCCTGCGGCTGATTTTCAGAAGAAAAGCAGCCAGCGGATATTTAAAGCTGTTAAACGTTTTTACCAGCGCCGTGCATGGGCACGCGGATTAAGCAAAACAACACGCCGCATGATGGAAGTGTTGTATTTGATGTTTGTAAAAAAGCTGCGCATTAACGCGCTGCTGGTAAGCAAATCAAACGACAATGCACAGCGGTTGTTGGGCAGCTATAAGGCTAACCTTGAAGCCAACAACAGGTTTATAAATGATTATGGCGTACAGGAAAAGGCAGGCAGTTGGGAAAGCGGTGAATTTACTACGCGCGATGGCTGCACGTTTCGCGCCGTTGGCGCAGGGCAAAACCCGCGCGGCGCGAAGAACGAGGAATTGCGTATTAATGTTTTGATTTTTGACGATATAGACGATGACGAGGTTTGCCGCAATACTGACAGGCTTAATGCGCTTTGGGAGTGGATTGAACAGGCCGTAATACCGTGCGTTGATATAAGTAACCCCTATTACATTTTTGTTGATAATAACATTATTGCGGAGGACAGTGTTGCAGTACGTGCCGGGGCATTGGCGGATGATGTTGAAACGGTAAACATTCGCGATGAATTTGGCAAAAGTACCTGGGCAGCAAAAAACAGCGAGGAGGATATTGACTATATTGAAAGCAAGATTAGTTACGAAAGCTTTCAAAAAGAATATTTTAACAACCCTATTGCAGCCGGTAAAATATTTAAAGAAATTACGTATGGCAAATGTCCGGCTTTAAAAGACCTGCCCTTTGTAGTTGCTTATGCTGACCCATCACCAAGCAACAGGGATAAACCGGCGCTAAAGGCAAAACAACAAAATAGCTGCAAAGCTGTGATACTGCTTGGTTACCACAATTTAAAATTCTACATCTATAAGGCATTTGTTGATATTACGACCAATGCAACATTTATAGACTGGCTATATGCCATACGCAACCATGTGGGCGGCAATACACAGCTTTACAGCTATGTTGAAAACAACACTTTGCAAAACCCATTTTACGAGCAGGTATTACTGCCGCTTATACACGCAAAGGGTAAAGAGTGCGGCAACGTATTGGGCATTACACCCGATACCAGGGATAAGCCCGATAAATACTTCAGGATAGAGGGCACGCTTGAGCCGCTTAACCGTATGGGCCTGCTTGTATTTAACATTGATGAAAAAGACGATGTGCACATGAAACGCCTTGAGGCGCAGTTTAAAAGTGTTAGCGCCAATAGCAAAACTATGGACGGCCCCGATGCGGTAGAGGGCGGCGTTTTTATTGTACAGCAAAAAATAAACGCTGTAACCGCAGACAGCATTTTTTGGCAAAGGCGTACACCAAACAATAAACGTTTTTAATTATGGCATACTTAACGCAAGCAAAATTATATAAGATATACCCGGAGATTTTAAACGAAATAGGAAGGGCGACAATAAACGTACACGATACGCTTTCCGACTTCCCATCGCCAGGTATAGAGCGTTATTTCTATAAAGCAAATGATACTGGCCTGTATTATATATGGGATGGCAGCAATTATGTGCAAAATGATTTTATTGATAGAATACAAAAAAGTATAAATGAAGGTATTGGCAAAGCAAAATCTTATTTGAACCGTTATGACTTGGTAAAGATGTTTAGTGATGATGATACTAAGCGAACATTTCAGGACGATTTTTTAGACGGTCTTGTACTGGATATTGTGTGCTGGTATGTTGTAAGAATAAGTCCTCCCAATATCGACATGGAGGTTTATAAGGATGCACATAATACCGCTGTAAAGTTTTTAGAAAAGGTACAGGCGGGTGGCCCCGACCCTGACGGTTGGCCACTAAAAGCAGACAACCCAGATACCCCCAACGATGATGCAGGAAACATCATGTATGTATCATTTCCAAAACGTATAAATAATTATTGATGGGTAAAAATAACAGGTTAAAAACCTACGCCAAAAACAATACGCAGCAAAAGGATAATACCGTTACGCCTGTTATAAGCGGTGGGCAGGTATACCCGCATACCAATGCAGGCGGCGGTGTTATGCGTGCCCCTGAACAAACAAACGCGCAGTTTATATTTAACGAAATTGTATTGCGAAATATAGACCGTACGCCAAAAACGGTGGGCAACTGGCGCGATAGCCATAAAGCTGCGGAAAGCATTTATTACCCCAACCGCAGCCGTTACCTTGACTTACTTGCCGATGTTGTTTTAGATGCGCATTTAAGCGGTATTATTGACAAGCGCATAAAAACAACTACCAACAAAACCATACGATATGTGCGCGATAAACAGGAAGATTTAAATTTTAAACTATTGATTGAAAGCAATGAGTTTAACGATATGCTTTATGAAGCCTTGCTGAGTAAGGCTTATGGCAATACAGGTTTTGAGTTTTTACCCGGTGCAGATTTTTGTTTTAAAGAGATACCACGCAAGCATATAAAAACGGAAAAGAAAGTTATTGCCATAAACCAAACAGATTATGACGGCATACCCTACGAAGATTTAGACAACATTTGGGTAATTGGCAAGGACAGGGATTTAGGCTACCTGCTTAAAGCAGCGTTTTATGTATTACTTAAGAAAGGCAACTTTAGTGATTGGGCAAATTTTATTGAGATATACGGACAGCCCATGATGGTTACTAAGTATGATATGTTTGACGAGAAAACCAAGATACAGCTTACCAACATGATGAAAGAGGTTGGCAGCAGCTTAAGGCTTAGTATTCCCAAACAGGCAGATTTTGAAGTGATTGACGCTAAAAGCAGCAACGGTAACGGCGACCTGCAAAAACAGTTTGTTGACGCCTGTAATGCCGAAATAAGCGTGTTAATACTTGGTGCAACCGAAACCACCACAAGCAGTAAAAGCAGCGGCTTTGCACAAAGCAAAACACAGCAGCAGCAGCAAAGCGAGATTATAAAGGATGATATAAAATTCATCCGCAACCTGCTTAACAGCAAAAAGTTTAAAACAATACTTAGCAAGATGTATGGCTATGATACATCAACCGGCGAATTTGTAATTGACGAGGACGACGATGTAAACGACCTGCTTACACGCAGCCAGGTTGACCTTGCAATTAAGAACGGCGGGGTGCCTATTGGGGATGATTATTTTTACGATAACTACAACATACCAAAGCCCGCCGACTATGACACCATGAAAGCGCAGGCCGAAACGGAGGAGGCGGAACCGGAAGCCGAACCAGCGCCAGCGCCGGGGCAACCTGCCAAACCGGGCACAACGCCTGCAAAAAAAGAAAAGGCGCAAAATTTATCTGACAGGATAAGAAATGCGATTGCTGATTTTTTCGTCCCGCCCCGCAGGTAGCGGGGCTGACACACACTGAATTACAGGGGCAGTTAAATAATCTTTATGGGGCTGACTGCTGCGGGTTTGTAAACCTTGCTGACGCAGGCAATGGCGACGACCTTATGCAACTGGCCGATGACCTTGCAAAGGATATTTACGATGCGCAAAAAATGCCGGGCAAGCTGCCTGCTGCTCTTATTGATGGTTATGCTAAAAAGTTTTTAGAGGCGCTTAATAAAAATTTCAGTACGGAGGCCAACGGTGTGCCCGATGCAGAACAGCAGGCTGTAATAAATGACCTGCGGCTGAATGTGTACCAGTTTGCCGCTGCCAAAAGTTATACGCAGCTAAAGGCTTTAACAGAAGCCATTTTAGATGATGCAGGCAAGGTGCGCAGCTGGAGTGAATTTAAAACAGCGGCATACCAGATAAATAACGAGCATGTTGTTACATGGTTGCGTGCTGAATATGATAATGCGGTTGTTGCCAGCCAGATGGCGGGCAAGTGGGTCACCATACAAAGCACCAAAAAAACATTGCCGCTGCTGAAATTTATTGCGGTTATGGATGGCCACACCACATATACCTGCCGCACGCTTAATGGCACCGTGTTACCGGCAGACCACCCGTTCTGGCAAAAATATTACCTGCCAAACCATTGGGGCGAACGCAGCGATATTATACAGCTTGCCAGTGGCGATATAACGCCTGAAAGCGATATACCATCGGCAACATTGCAACCCATGTTTGAGACAAACCTTGCTGAAAAGGGCATGTTATTCCCTCCAAAGCACCCCTATTTTGTTAACGCGCCCGAAAGCGTAATTAAACAGGGCACAAACGCTTTTAAAACGGCTTTTAAAGGCAAATAAAGGCATGACACAATTTGACAGCATAAAGGGCCGGGTTAATGAAGTTATGCTGCGCTTGCCGCTTGTGGTTGGCAACGCTGGCGTTAATTGGGTAAAGGATAGTTTTCGCATACAGGGTTTTAGAACGGTAAGCAATTTTGGTATTGCCTGGTACCCGCGCAAAGATAAAAGCAGCAAGAATGCCGGGCGCGATGTGCTTATAAAAACAGGGCGATTGCGCCGCAGCTACCGGGTGCTTAGCTATACGGCAACCAGTGTAACCATTGGCAGCGACCTTGTATATGCAGCGGTGCATAATGAAGGGTTAACAATACGGCATCCCGGTGGCAGCAGGGTACTGCATTTTAAAAGCACCAGCCAGAACATAAAAACCGGCAAGTTGAAAGGCAAGTTTAGTAAGGAACGCAAGGCCGATTATGCTCAAAAGGTTGACATAAAGCCGTATGATATTAAAATGCCCAAGCGGCAGGCCATGCCAACCAGCGAGACCGACAGCCCAATATTTGTGCGGGATATGGAGAACGTTATTAAGGAACAATTTAAAGACATATTTTAACCATGCCAGTTACAGCACCCATTGCAAACATTTATTTGCAGATAGTGGCACAGCTTAAAACAGCCTGCCCCAATATTGCGTACATAGACCAGGACTTAGGACAACTTGAGCATTATGAATTACGCCCGGCAGTAAGCCTGCCTTGTGCGCTGATTGATATTGACGATATTGCTTTTGAGCATAATGGCGATAATGCGCAAACAGGAGAAGGAATAGTGCAGGTACGAATAGCCCACCAGCCATATAGCGCAAGTAACAGCCTTGCGCCCGACGAGGTGCGCCAAAAGGCTTTGGATTATTATGAACGTGAACAGGATGTGTATTTAGCCTTGCAGGGCTTTAGCCATGACAATTTTAGAGACCTTAACAGGGTGAGCGCAAAAACCGAAAAGAGAAACGATCCTTTGCGTGTGCGGGTTATACGCTTTAGGTTTGGTATGGAAGATTATACAGCTATGCCAAATACAACACCGGTAAACGCTCCTGCGGTTGTTATAAGCCTTGCGATGGAACAGCCTTAGTCCCAAATTATCCAGGGGAATTTTTTTTGCAGGTCTTTAACCGTAGGGGCCTGCTTTTTTATTTGCAGTATAGCATCGCCGTTTGCCTGTATAAGTTTTTGCAGGGTTATTTTGGTTAACCACACTTCGCGGCTAAGTTCTTTAATACAATCGGGGTAAAGCCTGCGCAGCATTTTGCTTTTGTAATAAAAACGGTGGAAAAGGAAGTCGTTACGCTCGGCGATTAGTTGGGCGTCACGGATGCAATTTTGAGGCTTTGTGGCCTCAACAATTGTTTGTTCGTCTTCAAAGAGAGAGTTGAATAATCGTATGCCGCGTTCCATGAAAGCAATAATAATACTACTAATATTATTGGCAAAAAAAAGATAGGAACAATGAGGGGTCTATAAATGAGCCGTAGCAAAGTTTATCCCTATGTTTGGGTTTTTCTTAATTGAGATTTCAGGATTATTGCCATGCCACGATATGCTTATTCTATCGTTTACAAAGTCCTGCGTAATTTCGCCTTTGCTTTTCAAATCGTTCAACGATATGTCTGATTTTTCCCAATAATAAACAAACAGCTTTATCATATTGTCTGCATTACCCGTTATCCTCATTGCTGTTGTACGTTTATCGGAATTGTAATAAACGGTCATATAAATATTACCACTTATTTTAGATGTATTTGGGGTGAAAGTGTATTTGGTAAAATTATCCCCATCTTTAAAATCAACGTCCCATCCCTGATTTTGCAAATAGTATGAAAATTCGTTAATCCAATAAATTTTTGCTCCTATAAATACTACCAGGTTATGATGACTGCTTTGCCTTTTCAATTGCTCCTGGTATCCATACTCGAAACTTGTTCCGAAAGTTTTTGCAAATGATACTGAATCCATCTTTAAATCTAACCAGGGTTGCTTGGTGTTTTGTGCGCTTAACCGGAGGCTGGCAATGCAAATAGAAAAAATAATAAATAGCTTTTTCATATCTATAATTTTAATCCGTTTATAACTGTATCTACCCCTGAACCGCTTTTTACAAAAATGTAAGTGGTATTGTGAATTTTATCGTTTGTTTCGGGGCTTGTATTTAACCACAGAAATTTAGGCTCAATCTTTTCAACTAAAAATGTCACGGTATCGGGTAAGTAATCCGGCTGGAATATTATCCTTATTTTATCACCATCAACATGCCAGTTTATAAGTTCGTTTTTTGGCTTTCCATTATCCTCATAATCAGCTGTGCCGTCTTGTTTAAAATTAAAAACCATCTTTCTGGCTAATGGATGATAACTAACATTGCTGTCAAGGTTGTATTTGTTATATAAAATCCAATCGCCTGAACATAAAACATTTTTATCTACGCCTGGGGAACAGGCGGCAAATAAAAACGCAATGGCAATCAGCTTTTTCATGCCACTAATGTAAAGGCTTTTAAATATTGTTTTATGTGATTTTTCACAGCGGATTTATATTGTGCAGGTAGGCTAATGCTTTGGTGGCGGCTTTGTAAAATGTTTTTGCGCTGAATGTCTCGGTAATGCCCTCAAAGGTTACTGATATATCGGTGATGTTTTCGCCGGTATCGGTTTTAACTACTATGCCGGGCTGGGCGTTGTATTCTTCTAAAACGGTTGCCATATCGGCTTCGTACAAGGGTATCATTGCTAAAATTTGTTAAGGTACTGGTTATATACCTGGGTAAACTGTGTTACTAAAGTAGGCAATTCTTTGTAAGTGTAGTTGTCTAAGCTTTTTTTAAGGTGGCCGTAGGTTTTACACCAGCCATCTATCCGGGGCATGTCGGCAATGGGTTTTCGGTTTTTGTTCAGCAGCAGCTTGCCGGTGCCGTCTTTTTTATGCCAGCCCATTTCATGCGCCAGGCTTATTATTTTTTTTCGCATTTTGTCGGCAGCTGCGGCGTTGGGGTCAAGTGTGCGCAGGTGGGCAATAAGGGCGCCAAATTCGGCGTCTGTCATTGCGCTTATGCTTGCGGTGCGGCCAGCGGTAAAGCCGCTTATAATGTCTTCCTTGCGGCTGCTGTTGCCTGTTCGGCTTAACAGCGTGCGGGCTAATGATATTTGTGCGGCGTTTGGACTACTCATTCTGTGTAAAATTTAACTGGTACTCATCCGGCAGCATGGCTTTTAGCAATGTGCCAATGTTTTTGCGGGCTTCGGGGCAGGGGGTATTTTCAAGGGCGGTAACCATATCGCGCAGCAGGCTTGCGTAATTGCCTGCGTTTCCCTGCGCCTCTATCATTATCACATGCCCTTTGCCGGGTAATTGCTTAATAGTTGTCATTCTCCTGGATATTGTATGCTGACTAAAAAAAGTGGGGATATAAAACCCCGCATGTGTTCGACACACCGGTGCAAAGCACACAATGCCGGTGCATAATAGAATTGCCCTAAAAAAGGCATTCGCAAACTGCACGCCATGCGGGTTACTTTTAGTTGTAATCCGTAGCGCGCTTTGCATTATCCCGGTAGTGTCGAACTTGTGCAAGGTATATAGATTATAGTTATATGCAGGTGTTTAAGGTATTTATAAGGCTAAAGCTTTGCCCATTGGTTTAGCCACTGTTTTGTTTTAAGGTACTTTTCAGGCAGCATGTATTTATACCACTCCCTGTTGCGCTCGTAATACTTGCGGTATTCTGCAAGGCTTATAAAGCACTGGTACTGGTCGCTGCTGTTTAATTTAGGCCAATAAGCTAAGGCCAGGTGCATGTTACGGCTGTAGGGGTATTCGCGTTTAAAATCATCCCAGGTAACTTCAAATTCCTTTTGCTCAATGGTTACGGGTTGCCCCTCAAATGCTTGCTCTATATCCATGCTGCCGGTGGCAGGTATGCGCGCCTTTAACCATTGCAATCCTTTTGGCTCCAGATTAGCGCGAAAAAAAATGGCGCAAATAATATCGCTGGCATCGTAATGCACTTCAATATTGCCGGTAAAGCGTGGTGATGTAATTAAAAAGCGTCTCATGATAATAATTTTGGCATGGCTTCTTTACTTATATCGCCCTTCCCTATAAGCTTCATTGCGTCAACGGTAACTTTGGCAGCGCCTACAATGTTTGCCGCCACGCCGCTTATAGCTTTTGCCCTTTCTATTTCTGTGGTCAACAGTTCGCCTGTTAAGTTTTCATCATTCAGGCGTTCAAGCTGCAAAAAAAGATGGTCGTTTAAATCTGAAAGTTTATTTTTCATGTTGCTTTATTTTTTTATTGATTTTTGATATTGTGCGGATGGTTTTTTGTATCTCTTCCGGATAATTATGAATTGAGTTGCGCCGCATGTTTTCAGCCCTGGTAATTAATTCGAGGTTATTGACCTCGCAGTTCATCGTATCGCCGTTTTTAAAAACCACAATGTACCCGGCGGGTACGGGGCCATTATGCTTTTCCCAATTATACACATGTAGCATACGCCAGTCGCGCAGGGTAACCCTTATCCATTTATATAATTTGTTTCCCCCTTTTTTGCCCATATCCCGGTGTGTAACAATTTCTCCATCTTTATAATGCGCCCAATTGTGTGGTACTTGACCTTTTTTAAACTGCGTTTGCCGTACCCGTTCCAATGCTTCTTTCGATAAAAACTCATGCTGCTTTTTGCCTTTATTAAACGGGTTAAGCCCCATTTTAAAACTACCAGCCAATTTTCGTTGATTGATAATTTCTGCTGGTATTGTCAGTCCCATTGCCTTAAGCCTTCCGTTAATGCCTGTTGCTGCGCGTCCCATTTCGGCGGCAAGCTTTTTAATGGGTGTGGTCAAATATTCCTTTCTAATCCTTTTATCTTCTTCACTGGTAAAGGTTGTCCTGCCTGTCATTTTTTGCGCACGGAATTTTATTATAAGTTCACGCGGAACCTGTAACCCGTTCCTGTTTAAATACCGGGAAACAATACTGCCCGAGCAACCTATGTGCGCCGCCATATCCTTAGCGCTTTTTTTTAGCCTGTTGCGTTTAATATAGGCTTCATTTACTGGCGTTAAAGTTGTTTTCATTTATGTAAACTTAAACCGTTCATTTTCTCTTATTATTGTTGCTTTTATGGGGAATTCATGGTCGGGCACCTGCTGTATTGTTTCCTGCAAGCCTATGGCGCTTGTAAACAAAATACACAGTTCGCCTTTATAGGTAACCTGCAAACAAAGCCGCTTGCCATTACCCTTATCGGTAAAGTTGCTCGGCTCAATTTTGTATGCGTGTATAATAGTTTCAATGTTGAGTATTTTTTCAATTTTTATTTTATCTCCTATAAACCCTTTATCAACTTGCTTAATATTCAGTTCTTTAAAACTTTTCATTGCTGGTTAGTAATTTTTTTATAAGATGGTTAGTGTTGGCATGCTTTGCCCAACCCCAATAAGCGGCAAGGCTTTTTGGATTGCCTTTTTTTACAGCGCGGGCAAAGTTTTGTTTTATGGTTTTGCGCAGGCGTGTATGGGTATGGTAAAATACATAGCCCAAAAAATCAATGCCACGCTTTGCAACGGGAAATACCTGGTGATTGTTTTTTACAGTTAGCTTTAAATGCGTGTTTAAATAGGCTTTTATATCTGCTAAAATGCCGTGTAAATATGGTTTGTTGCTGGCAAGTATTACTATATCATCTGCATAGCGAAAGTAATACCGCACCTGCTTTTCTTCTTTTATCCAATGGTCAAAATAAGTGAGGTAAAAGTTTGCGAAGTATTGGCTAAGATAGTTGCCGATGGGCAGGCCGTCTGCGCTGTCAATAATTTCATCAATCAGTTGCAGCAGGTCGGCATCCTTTATTTTACGGCGCAGCAATTCTTTTAATATATCGTGGTTTACTGATGGGTAATACTTTTTTATATCAAGCTTAAGGCAGTACAGTGTGTTTTGTTCATCTGCCAATGCCCTGCGTACACTTTCAGCAGCAGGGTGTATGCCTTTGCCTTTTATACAACTGTAGGTATCTGCGGTAAAGCAGGCGATGAACATCGGCTCAAGTATGTTCATTATGGCATGGTGCAAAATGCGGTCAGGAAAATAAGGCAGGCGGAATACCAGGCGTTCTTTTGGCTCATATACCGGGAACGTTGTGTAAGGTGATGTGCGGAATGTTTTATTGCGCAGCATGGTATGCAGGGCCACAATATTGGCATCGCGGTTTTTGTTATGCTCAATAACGCCGGGCTGCTTGCTTTTGCCCCTGCTGGCCTTTGCATCTGCAAGGTGCAGGTTTTCAACGCTTATTATTTGCTGGTATATGTTGCCTAATCTTTTCATGTTGCCTTTGCTTTAAAAGGTCGGTTTCGTTGTGCTACTAACGCCCTTTTTAAATGAGGTTATTTTTTGCCATGTGGCAGGGTTTGCATTGCTATAAAAACCAAAACAAATTCGGGAGCTGACGTTCGAGTTGTCGTAGTCGTAGTCGCAGTCGTTCAACTGAAACCCGGCACTGGCAGAACCTAAACGCCACGCAATGCACAACCTTTGTACTTTAAGCTGGTGTAAGCATGTAATCTTTGTACAGGTCTACAAACTGCGTTGCTGCATACTCCGCTGTTTTCTCGTCTTTAAAAACAAGGCGGGAGCCGACGTCCGAGGAGTCGCAGCCGAAGACGCAGACGCCCAACCGAAACCCGGCACCGGCAGAACCCATGTAGAACCAGGGATAATGTTTCCACTGGTTGGTATTATTCCAGTCCGGTTTCCACTTGCCGTTTAATGCCCTGGCTATTATGGTTAGTTTGTAACAGGCGGTGGCGAAAGCAACAAGGTCATCGGGCCATGTTGAAAAATCGGGAAGCGTTGCGCTTATTTTTAATGCCTTGCAGGCATCTTCAAAGGTTTTAATCTTTTTCATGTACTGGTTTGTTTTATAATGTCATGTAAGCTTTATACAGGTCTGCAAATTGCGTGGCTGCATATTCTGCCACCTCCTCACTTTTGAGGCAAAGGCGGGAGCCGACGCCCGAGCCGTCGTAGTCGCAGCCGCAGACGTCCAACCGAAACCCGGCACCGGCAGAACCCATGTAGAACCAGGGTTGCCATTTGCGTTCACGAGTATTGTTCCAGTCGGGTTGCCATCCCTCGTTTAAGGCTTGCACAACAACCTCTAATTTGTTATGGGCAATTATGTGCGGCTTGCCTGTTGTAAATCCTGCATCGGTTGGGTTTATACCCAATGCGGCGCAGGCATCTTCAAACGTTTTGATTTTTTTCATTGCTGATTTTTTATAGAGTGAATAATTAAGCTGTGTAGTAATCTTTGTAGAGGTCTAAAAATTGCGTTGCCGCATACATGGCAAGTTCACGCGATCTAAAAACAAGGCGGGAGCCGACGCGCGAGGCGTCGAAGTCGAAGACGCAGCCGCCCAACCGAAACCCGGCACCGGCAGAACCCATGTAGAACCAGGGATAATGCTTTTCTTCACTTTTGTTATCCCAATCCGGCTGCCAGCCATCATTCAACGCCTCTGCGATAACTTTTAATTTTCGGTGCGCAATTTCATCAGGCTCACCCGAAGTAAATTTTTCGTCAAATGCGTTTATGCCGGTTAATTCGCAGGCATCTAAAAACGACTTTACAATTGCCGTAGTTTTTTGAATAATAGTATCCCCAAAAATCTTAATAAGCGCGTCCTGTACATCAGCGTTTGCTGATATGTAAATACGGCGTGCTTTTAATGTTTGTGCTGTTTGCATTTTTTATTGTTTGAAATGATTAAGAAAATAATTCTTTTTGTTCTGGCTGCTGACTTGCTTTAACCAGTACTTTTATTGCACCGGCTTTTATATAAGGCATCAGCATTACATCAACTTTTTGCTCACGCGCTTTTGCTACCTGTAGCCTAAATTTGTTTGGGCCTTCAAAATATTTCTGTTGCGCCTGGCGCATTTCATATACCGCCTGTAACAGGTCGGTTTGTTCTTTTGGAAAGTGCTGGCTTTGCTGGCTCATATAACTTCTTTTAAATCCTCTTTAAATACCGGCTTTTGCACCTCCGGTAATACCTGCATGTGGGTTACAGCTTCGGGCTGCAGTTTTGGTTTGGCAGTTCTTTTTTTTCTGTTCTTTTTGTCGTTTGCACCTGTTATAGCGTTGTTATAATCCTTGCCCCATTTAAGCTTTGCGCCGTCCTCCCAAATAACATAAGGCTTGTTGCCGCCGTAGCGGCATACTACAAAACCTATATACCTGTCAACATGCACTTTTATACCGGCATCATATCTTATTGCCTCTGCAATACCGCCTTTAGGGTCTTGCCCGCGTGCATGGCTTATGAATATAAAAGCCTTGCGTTTAAACATTTCTTTAAGTGCCTTGTACTGTTCGTAGTTGATGTTCCAGTATTGTATGCTGTCAATCACAATAAACTTTGGGCTTTTCTTTTTCTTAAGCTTTGCAACAAGCTTATCGTACGTCATTTCATGGTCGGCAAATTCAATCTTACCCGTGTGTTCTTCAATATTAAAATGCCTGGTTATTGTTTGCACAATGCTTGCCTCGGTGCCCTCCTCAAGGCTTACATATAACACCTTGCCGTATGGCATAAGGGCCTTAACCACATCAAACGTCATATTGCTTTTGCCGTTGCCGCTTTTGCCCCAAATAATCATTATAAAGGCATCAACCAGGTTGCCAAAGCTTTCTTTCATTTTGGCAGGCAAATCCTGCAAATAGTTATGCTTTTTAGTAAGCAATTGCTTAAGCCCTAATACTTTTGCCATCTGTTTTTTAAGGTTTGATTTTATTAGTATGCTTTGCCGTGTTTATATGGCCGCAGCTTGTTATATTCAAACTTGTGCTTTATATGCCACTCTATGTTTATACCCAATTGATATGCGAGGTCTAATAACCGTATAATTGCATCTGCCAACTCATCCTCTATGCTGTCCTTAATGAAGTACTCAAAACCCCTCTTAAAAACATCGGGGCAACCCTGCGGATGTGATAAAGGCGCTCCGCCACTTCCGTTTAAAAAAAAGGCTTCGTATTCGGCTATATTGGCAAACTTTTTCTTTCTATGCGCCTCCAGTGCCTCGCTTAATTCTGATACAGTAAGCATAAGCTTTTCGCCCACATTAACACCATCGCTCCAAAAGCCTTTTTTGTGGGCTTCTTCGTTTATTTCGGTTGATATTTCATTTATGTGCATGGCTGATAAAATATTTTTTTACTGCATTCAATTGCAATAGCGTGCTCAATGCGTGCGCCCTTGCTGTCTTTCCAGTTGTTAAGCATATAAATACCATCGCATTTAAACAGGTGTAAAATGTCTGTTATCATAAAATCATCCCATGTTTTAGCCGATGTTTCGTGTAAGTCCAATGGGTTTACAACCTCGTAACCCATTGCTTTTAAATGCTGTTCTGCCACCCGAAACCGGCTTTCATATTCGGGTTTTGGCAGGTTTGATATTTTGCCGGAAACATATATTTTCATTTTTCGTGCGGTTTTTTAAGCGTTTTTGGCTTATAACCCTGTATTTACGCGGGTTTTGCCGTTTTTTTATTCTGAACAAAGGGGTAAAAGCCCCCCTGTTATCCGTTAAATAAGGGGGCGGTTTTCATCTTTTTACCGCCCCCATTTGTGTGAGGCCTTCGCCTTTTAGACCGTTAACACGCTCCCTTGTCTGTAGGGTTTCCAAGCTTGCTTTCCAGACTGTCTCAGGTTACAGGGCCTTACCTGTAGGCCGGGCATAAGCTGTACCTCGTTGTTTGTATTTGGTGCGTATTACTTAAGCACCTTCCTTTTTGTGCGTTTGTGGAGACGGCTGGATTTGAACCAGCGAACGCCCCGTTTTAAACTGCCGGGCCGGTTTAGCCTCTGCCGCACGTCCCCTTATATTGTCCCTGCTTAAACAAGCAGGGACACAGTACCCAATTATCCTAAAAAAATCCACCTAAGAGAAACTTACGCCGCAACCTCCTCGGCTTTGGCAGTTATGTAAAAGCTTTCATCCTGTACAACATCAATGTAACAGTCCTCTAAAAGCTGGTTTAATACGACTTCGTTCTTTTCAGCCAAAATGGCCTCCTTATTTACCTCCTCCGTAACACGCAAAAACTTTTTAAGCATGTTGTTTTTCTTCATCACTTCAACAATGCCATCCCATGTAAATTTTTTGGTTGTTTTTTCAACCTTTGGCGTGCCTGTTCTAAAGCCGATTATGCAATGCAGCAGTTCAAGGCTTTTCTTCTTTCCCCAACCTTCCTTTTGTTCGTAGGCGAACACCTCAAGCACTTCTGACGGCTCGGCCAGCCCTTCCTGCAACTCTGTTATTTCAGCCAGGTACTTACTTTTTATGTTGTTAATTTCCGCATTCATTTTCGCCTTTATCTTTTCAAGCGATGTGGTGTTAGCCGTAAATGTTTCCCCGGCCTGCTGCGCCTGCTCAAGGGTTACGTTAACAATTACTTTTTTCTTTGTAGTTTTTGTAGCCATACAGTTTTTGTTTTATTTAAAAAGGTGATTGTAATGCTTTTGCGGTGGCCCTGCTTTGGGGTATTTGCGTTGCTTGCGTTTGTCGCCTATAAACCATGCGAACAGGTGGTAAATAAGTACATCAACAATGCAAACAAGCGCGAGGTAAAAAAGTATCATGTCTTTTAGTTTGGATTATGCGAAATGCTTATCAATTTTTAAACAAATATTGTGTATGGTTATACCGGCATGCGTGCTGTCAACATGGCCCTGCCATTGCAGCAATATTGCAAATGCCCATGATGGCTTAACATGAAAGCTGTATTGCTTTTGCCACTCTACCTTTTGCTTGCTAAGCTTTACCCACAGTTCCTCAAGGCAGGCTTTTATAATGGCATCTTCCAACTCCATCATCTTATTATCGGCAAGCGCTTTATAGCCCTCAATAGCCTCATTAAGCTTGGCGCAGAAAGCTTCCATTGCGGCGTTGGTTAATTGTATTGTCATTTATTAAGGGGAGTTTAAACTTTTCTTCAAAAAACTTTATGGCATTAATAGTTGCAGCATCTTTTACTTTTATATACCCTTCAATGGTGTTTATTGAATTTATAATTGTGGTATGGTCTTGCCCAAGTTGCCTGCCAATAGTTACCATCTTATTATTCATTAAATGGTAGGCCAGGTAGCAATACATTTGCCGCGCTTTAACTATTGTACCTTTTCTGCCTTTCACCATTATTTGAGCCCATGAAACATTATAGTAGTCGCATATCAGCATTTGTATAGCCGACTCGGAAATGTCTGTTGGGTTAACTGAAAGCTTTATTGCAACGCTGTACCCTGCCAGGTGAGATAACTGCCTTTCAGTATCCTCAATAATCTTTATAACGGCTGGCAATACCTGGTCGCTTACCTGTATATTCATTTCTTTTCCTCCTTATTCAGCACCGCTTCCCATATAACCTGGGTGGGCCTTATTTGGGTTGTTAAATAATATGGGTCGTTCAGGTCGGCATAAATGTTGGCCCATTGTGCGCTACAGTGGTCGCCAAAATCGGTGGCAATAAACTGCTGGTTGCGTATTTTAAACTGGTTATCCCACCATGCCCAAAACAGCGGGCATTTTAAAAAGTCGGTTATCAAATAATGATTATGGTCGGTTAGGTAAACAAGGTAACGCCGGGCAATACCTTTGCTAAAACGCTGGTACTGGCTTTCGGTAATGCCTAACAGGTGGCATACCTGCTGCATGGCATCAATAGCGGCAAGCTGCTGCTTTTCTGCCTCGTCAAACACAAATGTGCTTAACAGATTATCAACCTCTTTTATTTGTGCTGGTGTGCTTTGCATGGCGGTTGGTTTAGGCGGCGGTGTCAATTTTGTATGCGGTAATTAAATCACGCAATACCCTAATATCATTGTCGCACTGGTTATGAAATTTTGCTATAGTGGCTTCGTCTGTTACGCCATTGAGTGAGCATATAACTGCAACGTCTTCTTTAAACTCCTTTTGTGTTGGGTTAATCTCAAAAAACATTTTGCGCATGCGGCTATATATTTCAGCATAACCACGCTTGCCACGTGCAACGCCAGCCTCAATACGTTTTTTAAGATATGGTGTGCCCAGGAACACTATACCGCACTTCATGTTAAGCTTGTTTTCAAGGTCAATAAATATTTCAAACACTTCATCCCTAAGCTTGTCAACCTCGTCAAGCAACATTACAGGCTCATTATCGCGCTCCAGATACCTTACAAGGCTTGCAAGCATTTCTGCAAGGTTGCCGCTGCTATCTTTGCCCATTGCCCTTAAAATGCTGCGCAGCAGGTCTACCATACGCATGTGCCTGTGGCAGCGCACATAATACGCAGTGCCATTGTTTGCACTAAAGGCATCAACAACGGTACTTTTACCCATGCTGGCATTGGCTATAATACCGCGTATGCCATTGGGGTTTTCCTTTTCCATTTTGATGATGCCTGACGCTTTTTTAAACACACTGGTGGGTGCTATCTTCCATTCCTTTTGCTTAACGCATGTTTTTTTTGCGAGTGTACGCCACATGGTCTCTGCAATGGCATTCCAGTTGCCGTTAAGTACCTGGCTTATTGTGGCGCTGCTTACATTAAGGCTGTGGGCTGCGCCTGCCTGGCTTTCATACTTTGTTACGTACTCTTTTACGCATTCCTGTATGAGGGTTTTTTGTTCGTGTGTCATGGCTTTTTATTTATTGGGATTAATTGGTTACCTGTTTAATAAAGCTTTGTATACATCAAATTCCTCTGTTATCTCCTCCACATCGTTACCCGTATAACTTAGCGGCAATTGATAGCTGGCCTCTGCCAGTTGCTTAACCTGCTTGGGCACGGTAATACCGCGTTTTAAAATATCCTGCACATCAATATTAGCATCCTGTAAAACTGCTGTGCGCCTAACAGCTTTCGCTAATGCATTGGTGCTGTCGTCCTTTGCTTCCTGCATTATTTGGTTTAATAATGCGCGGCCACCCTGCGCGTGCATATCGGCCATACAGCCTGCAACCGGCGTCATACTGCTGGCTACAAACCGCAGCTTTTCGCCATCGGTAATAAGCACCCTGTTCATATCGTAGGGGTCGTAAATAACCTGTACCTGCTTGCCGTTGTTTGGCATGTAAAGGGCTGGCGGCACACTGTAGGCATACTTAATGCCCATAATGGTTGGGCGAACACCTGCGCTGGTAATGCTGTTTTGACTGCCATTGCGCGGCGCATGGGCAAACCCGAATTTCAACAGGCGCTGTTCGTCGCTAATAGGTATCTTCTTTTCTTCCGGCATTGCGGCCCATGCCTCAAGCCATTCCTGCTGCCTGCTTTTATTGGCTGGGTTATAGTTGCGGGGTTGCGTGCGCAGGCGTTCTACAAAATCAGCCATCTGCTTTTCGGCGTCACATATATGCGGCCAGTTTTTGCGGTTGGCTAAAACAGCCTCTTTATTTACGCCTATAGTTTTTGCACCTATGTTGTGGCCGTTGTAGTTGTTGTTGCCAATTTTAAGGCTGCGCTCCCAATCAATGTGTCCGAAAAAGTTCTCAAGCCAGCCACGGTTTTTACTGCCCACCGGCGTATCGCAGTAATGGGCAATGCTTTCGTAAAAAGGGCGAAGCTGTTTAATGTTCCACTGGTCTGTTTTAACCTCAAAAGGCAAATACCAGCCGCCCGTAAGATCGTGTATATGGTGCATGGCGTTCAGGTAGGCCAGGCGTACCAGTTCTGTGCCCTGCATTTCGCCATCGGTAATGGCATAGCCCAAAATATAATCGTTAAAGCTGTCGGTAACAATAATGCCCTTTATGCGCTTGTAATCCTGCTGGTCGTTTGTAAACCACCAGTCCAAATGGTTATCATCGCTTTCAACCAGGTACAGCGGTTGGGTTGGGCGCTGGCGCATAACCTTGCGGCGGCTGTTTTTATTCCATGCCTCGCGGCCACTGCGGGTATGTTCAATTTCTGGTTTCCATTCCGCAAGCTTGTTGGCTACGGTTTGGCCGGTAATGGGCTTGTAGTTATTTTCCGCAGCCCACTTGTTATACTGGTGGGCTATAAGCTGGCAATCAAACTGGTTGCTTTCGGCCAGCATAGCTATAAGTAAGCTTTTACTTATTTCGTCGGTAAGTTTGGCGGCAGACTGGTTGCCAAAACGGGGGTCTATAAGGGAGGCGTAGCCGGTAGCCTTGTATTCGTTTATCTTTTCAGTAAGGCGGGTATAACTTACAGGGAAATTTGCGCTTATGCGGCCTGTTTTTTTCTCCGTCTCAAGCAGTTCACGCACATGGGTAAAAAACTGGTCTATACTAAGCTTTAAACCCTCTTTAATTACCTTTTTAGCGTTATCGCGGCTGCTTATTATCATGTTAAGCCATGCAGCCTCGTTGCTGTATTTTTGGGCGGTTTCTGTGGGTAATTTTTTATCGTCAGCAAGCTGGTGGGTGAAGAAAAACGACTCTGCTTTAAAATCTTTGGTAACCAGGGCGCGGATAGGTGCTTTGGCAAGGTAGTCGGCAGGGTTGCCGTATAAAGCCTCAACCATCTGGCGGTATTTGGGTGCCATACCTTCGTAGCAGTAAAGAACTTTGCGTTTGTCTGCCGTGTCGTTAATGGATGGCAGCATGCGGTTGCCAACACTATTTGCCTTACGCAGGTACAATTCAACCTTTTCAACCGGCTTTTGCTCAAACTTTGCAATAGCTGCGGCAACTTCCTGAAATTCTATATAAGGCTTGTTTTCTAAAAGTTTCATGGGAAAGGTTGTTTAGTTGAAGGGGACTTGTTTTCTAAATTCGCTTACCATGTTTCTTAAAAGCGCGTTATCTAACTCCTCAAAAAGTACCATGTAGTCTCTAAAAACATCCTCGTTCTCCCTATCGCCGTCAACAATCATCCTCACTCCTCTCCGAGAAAGCCCATGCTTTTCTGCGGTTTTTTGTATGGCAAGCGCCCGAAGATTGTCCCTTTTCTTTTGTTTCATGGGAGTTTTAATTACTTTTATGCTGTTCCTTTCAAGTGAACACAAATTTAATCTCAAAAATTTGACATTACCAAATCTTTTTGCCAATTTTCTGACATAATTTATGAAAAATTACTTTTCAAGCAACCTTTATTACTTGCGAACGACCAGGAAACTAAGTCAATCAGACATTGGTAATCAAATAGATAAGGGGCATACTACTATTGGTAATTGGGAGAATGGCAAAGGTGGGCCAGATGTATTTGAATTGGCTAAACTTTCTCAATTTTTTGAGATAAGTACCGATGATATTATTTTTAGTGATTTAGAGAAAGGTAACCTAATTGAAAAAAAAGCAGATTTAAAAACAGAGCAAAAAGGTAACCTAAAAGGGAACGCAATTGGTAACCTAAATACCAAAAAAGAGGCTAATTACGGCGATATTGAGGATCCAGCGCCTTGGGTGTTGCAGGAAGGGATTAAAACAGATAACAAGGCCATAGTAATGCCCCGCGTGGTTACAATTGACACCAAAGGGGAGGAAAATGCGGTATTTGTGCCGGTAAGGGCGCGCGCAGGGTATTTAATGGGTTATGGAGATGCTGAATTTATAGGCACATTGCCCGCTTTTAAGATAATTGGCGACCGCAATAAAAGCTACAGGATATTTGAAGTTGATGGAAATAGCATGTTCCCCGCCTTACACGATAAAGATACCGTAGATGCTTACTGGATAAAGCTTTCAGAAATAAGGGATGACAGGATACACGTTATTTTAACCAAGAATGACGGCGTTTTAATAAAGCGAGTAATTAACCGTTTCAGCGAGGGCCACCTTGTTTGCAAAAGCGATAACAACGACAAAGGCGAATACCCGCCAATAATACTGCCTATACACGATGTTTTAGAGGTTTGGTACGTAGAAAAGGCCACCAGCCACAATTTAGCCAAGCCAGGGGAGATTTATAAGCGCATGATAGACCTTGAGGCCAACGTTGCTTTACTTATGCACCGCGCCGGGCTATTAAACCTGCCCCAAAACCCACCCAAAATGGAAGGCAATTAACCGCAACGTTTTTTATCGGCAAATTGGATTATACACATCAAACCCGCGCCGGTATTGCTTTTCGTGCAAAATTTGCACATTTTATAAGCTTTATTAAATTATCCTTTTCGTTTTACCCCCCTTAATAGGGAGTAAAAAAATAATGTATTAATTCATACTTTTTGCAAGTAATGCACTGATAATGAGGCTATTACAATTTTTAGCGTTCCTCCTTTTTCCTCCCTTTTTCCTCCCGGTTTCCTCCGTAGCAGGCGGGCCAGTTAGGGGTTTGCCTGAACTTTAAGGGTTACTTTAACTTCATCGCTTAATACCATGCTGCCACCGCCAATATCAAAATCGCGTCGGTTGATATTAAAATTGCCCTGGAAGAGGTAGCCGCTGCCGGAGGATGTGACAGTAATAGGAAAGTTTATTGATTTTGTTATGCCTTTAATGGTAAGATTACCGGTTACATTGGTTGCACTTACAGCGGTGCTTGTAAAATTGATAGTAGGGAAGCGGGCAATATCAAAATACTTTTCTTCCTTTAAATCTTTATCACGCATGTCAATACCGGTATTTAGGGTATTAACATCAACACTTGCATTTATTTGGCTTGCGGCGGGGTTGGCAGCATCCCATTTAATGGTGCCTTTCAGGCCGTTAATGCTTCCTTTGGTGTTTATGCCAAAATTTTTAATAACAAAAGTTACAGCGTCGGCACTATCAACAGGCTTTAATGTAACAAGGGTAAAACTGCATAATAATAATCCCAATAAAACGGGTAAAGCTGCTTTTTTCATGTATGTGTAATATTATGCAAAGCAAAACATTCTTATTAATCAAACGGTTGCCCTGTTTATTATAATTAGGTTAAAACTAACACATTGCGATGCCGGAACGCCATTGCATTAAACAAATTGGCATTATATTTTTAATGGTTACGATAAATGCATATATGCCCGAAACTGTACAACTACCAAAGCTCTCACACCGTGCATTATTAACGGCTGATAAAAACCCTGAAAAGGCGGCAATGCTTGTTAAGCTTGTATATGTAGATACAAACGGGCCTGGTATTATTCGGGCACAGCATGGTAAAAAGGTTACCTATATTTTTGATAATAAGCCATTAAAAGATAATAAAGAAAAGGACCGCATAAGAAAACTTGTTATTCCGCCGGCATGGACCGATGTATGGATTTGCCCTTTGCCCAACGGCCACATACAGGCAACCGGCTTTGATGCGCGCCGCCGTAAGCAATACCGCTACCACGAGTTATGGAATGTGCTTAGGAATGAAACAAAATACCACAGGTTATACGAGTTTGGCAAAGTATTGCCGCAAATACGCCTGAAGATGGAAGCAGACCTTGCAGGTGCGGCCCTTACACAAAACAAAGTACTTGCAGTGGTGCTTAGCGTTATGGAAAGAACATATATCCGTATAGGCAACAGCGAATATGAGAAGACGAATGGCAGTTATGGTTTAACTACTTTAAAAGACCGGCACGCAACTATTAACGGAGATAAGGTTAAGTTTTCATTTAAAGGGAAAAAGGGTGTATACCATGATATTACCCTAAAAAACAGGCGGCTTGCGAAAGCTGTAAAGGCTTGCCGCGATGTACCCGGTAAGGAGTTGTTTCAATATTATGATGAGGAGGGTAAGCGGCGCCCAATTGATTCAGGTATGTTAAACAATTATATTCACGAAGCAGCCGGAACAGATTTTAGCGCAAAGGATTTTAGAACATGGGCGGGATCATTGCAGGCGCTGCAAGCATTTCGCTCAGTTGGCGAAGCGCTTACCGATGCAGATTGCAAAAGGAATATTGTAAAGGTGCTTGATGAGGTAAGCAATAAACTTGGAAATACAAGAACGGTATGCAAAAAATATTATGTGCACCCATCTCTGGTGAAATTATACGAAGAAAGAAAGCTTGTGAACTACCTGGGCGAGCTGGATAAGATTGAAGAACCGGATGATATATCAGGGTTAACGCACGAGGAGCAATTATTAATGCGGATTTTAAAACAAGCGTAAAGCAAAATACAAATGCAACACTGTAAGAGATACAAATGTTGCAGTGGTTAGTAACAATATAAATTGCTGCGGCAAAAAAATTTTCTCTATTGAGTTAGGAACGGGGTATGAGAACTTTAAAACTAAACGTACCCGGCATACACTAAGGCCACATCATCAATCACTCACCTTAGCCGTGGTACGTTTATGTTGTATAAATGTTTTTCATAGCGAATAAAACGGGCGGATAAAAATATACTTATCTATCATGCCCTTTGAATAATTGCTAACAGCAATGAAATTACAGCCAGTACAATAAGTATATGTATAAGGCCGCCAACGCTGTAAACAAATACGCCTAATAGCCAGCCTATTATTAATATAACGGCTATTATGTACAGGATGCTTCTCATAAAATAAAAAAATTAAGGTTAATAATAAGAGTGTTTAACGATACTATTATAATGTAAAAACGGTGCCAGAAAAAAATGGAATGATGCTAAATGCAGTTGGGGCAGAATAAATACGAACGGCAATGTTAGTGTGAAATAAAGTCTACACCATTTATAAAGTTTCATTCTTCCAATTGCTTCAGGCATTTTTTTAAATCAATGCCTTTGCCTAAAACAGGAGAGAAGATGTCGCCAATTTTACTTAATCGCGCCTGTATGTTTTTTATTGTGAAATTGGAAGGGTGCAAGCCTGTTTTCACTTCTTTCCAATACAATGGTGTTGAAACTGTGGCACCGGGCTTTGGCCTTACACTGTAAGCGCAGGAAAGTGTTTGCCCTTTGCGGTTTTGCAAAAAATCAACATATATTTTTTGCCCTCTTTTTGCGAGCGACCTTTCAAGGCTGGTGGTATTTGGCAGTTGTTGTTGTGTTAAGGTGGCAATAAGGTGTGCAAAATCTTTTACCTGGTCGTAAGTGTATTTGGCGCCCATGGGTATATATACATGCAGCCCTGTGGCGCCACTGGTTTTGCAATAGCAATCGGCGCCTGCTTTATCCAGTACGGTTTTTACAGCCAGCGCGGTTTCAATCACTTCGTCAAATGTATTTTTTTCAGCGGGGTCAATATCAATAACCATATAGTTAGGGTTATCAATTTTAACGCTTGTTGAATTCCACGGGTTCATTTCAATACAGCCGAGGTTAGCGATGTACAGCAACGATGCTTTATCGTTACACATGATATAATGAATGGTTTTGCTGTTTGATTCAGAAAAAACATCAATCTTTTTAACCCAGGCAGGAGCGTGTTCGCCTGCATCCTTCTGGAAAAAACCTTCATCCAAAATGCCATTGGGATTGCGTTTCAGCGACATGGGCCTGTTTTTTACGTAGGGTAATATGTAAGGTGCGATGGCTTCATAATAGTCTATCATATCACCTTTTGTATACCCTTCACCGGGCCAGTATATTTTTGAAAGGTTGCTTAATTGTATAACATGTTTATCTACGGTTATAGATTTGTTCGCGCCAGATTTTTCACCCCCTTCTGTTGCAGCTACTGTGGTTACTTCACCTTTTTTGGTGCTAACCTTTTTAACAGGTTTTGGCTCTTCGTTTTGCTTTTTCACGTCTTTAATGTTTTTATCAATGCGTAATCCTTCATATACAGGGTGCCTCAATGATCCTTCGTCAGTAACTTCGGTAAAGCTAAGTTCGCAAACAAGTTTTGGCTTTATCCATGTAACAGGCATATTAACTTTAACCTTTGAAGCAAACGGCGATTTTGCAGTTACAAGGGGCTGCATTTTATTCCACAATCCCTGCAGGCCTTTTTGGTCAAAGCCTGTACCGGTATGCCCCATATATGTTAAAGTGGTACCATCGTATTGGGCTAAAACCAAAGCGCCAAAATACTTTCGGCTATTGCGTGGCTGGGTATAACCAACAATAATAGCTTCACGGGAATTTTTATTTTTTATCTTAAGCCATTCCTTTGTACGTATGCCACACACATATTCGCTGTTAGCCTTTTTAGCAATAATGCCTTCGATATTTTTTTTGCGGGCAAGATCAAAAAAATCAATACCGTATTCTTCAATGTGGTCGCAGTAAAGTATAAGGTCGTTATTGTTTTGTGCTAATACCTCTTTTAATAGTTCTTTACGCTCAAGCAAAGGCAAATGGCGTATGTCTTTTTTATTAAGAAACAACAGGTCAAAAACATAGTATACCAATGGCAGGTCAGTATTATCCTCGTAGCTTTGCAGCTTTTGAAAACTTGGGTTGCCATTTTTATCCAGCAAAACAATTTCGCCATCTAAAACAACATCGGCGTTAATTGTTTTAACGGCATCTGCAATAACTGAATATTTATCAATAAAAGATAAACCATTGCGGCTATACAACTGCAGCTTTTTTTTCTGCCAGTCCGCAACCGCGCGGTAGCCATCCCATTTTATTTCGTATATCCAGTTCTTATCATCAAAGGGTTTATCTGTAAGCGTGGCCAACATAGGCTTGTAATAGGTATCAAGCTTTTTTGGTGGCGCTGGCGCAGGCAGAGCGGTTCTCTTTTTAACGGCTGCTACTACTCCTTTTGCGTTCTTTTTTTTTTCACTGGCCTTTATGGCAGCGGCAGGTGTGTGTTCTTCGCTGTTATAAACGTCTTCGGCAAACTCATCGCGATGCTTTATCAGTAGCCAGCTGTTATCTTTTTTGCTATCACTTTTTAAATGGACTAAAACAAATTCGCCTTTAAGCTTTTTGCCTTTGAGTAAAAATTTTATTTCACCTTTATGTATAGCAGCCAACGCCTGTTTTTCTGTAATGGGCTGGTGTTTTGCATCAACAGGTACAAAGTTGCCTTTGTCCCAAACTATTACATCACCCGCGCCATAATTGCCTTCCGGTATTTTGCCCTCAAAGTTTATGTAGCTTACCGGGTGATCTTCCACCATCATGGCAAGCCTTTTATCTTTAGGGTCAAGTGATGGCCCCTTAGGCACCGCCCAGCTTTTAAGCACTCCGCCAAGCTCCAGCCTGAAATCGTAATGCAGGTGCGATGCATCGTGCCTTTGCACAACAAACCTGTAACCTGCTTTTTTACCTGCCTTGCCTTCGGGTTCGGATGTTGCTTTAAAGTTTCTCTTTTTATTATATAACGCCAATGCCATCAGGATGCTTTTTTGTGGTTAGTTTTTTGCAGGCTTGCCTTAAGCTGCGACATCAGGTCTTTCGCTGCAGAATGAACAACCTTTAAATGTGGCGTAGCCGGTTTTTTACCTTTTGCCTTTGCTTGTATCAATTTCATAAGTTCATCTGAGTAAGTGTCTTTATACTTTGATATATCAAAGTCGCCGCTAAGCTGGTTTATAAGTTCAATTGCCATTTTTAATTCAGCGGGCTTACTCGTTGATGCTGGAATGTTTATATCGTCGGTACTTCTAATTTCCTGTTGAAACCTAATTTTGTTGGCAAGCAGAACATCGCCGTATGGCCGGAGTATGCAAAGATTTTCACGTGTTCTAAGTACAAAATTACCAAGGGCTGCTTTTTTTGTTTTTTTCAGTGCATCCCGCAATAGTGCGTAAGCTTTTACTCCAGATTTTTCCGGCTCAAGATAATAAGGTACATCATAGTAAATGCTGTCCACCTCAGCTTCATTTATAAACTCCGCTATCTCAATTAGCTTGCTTTTTTCGGGGCTTGCTTTTTTAAAATCTTCGTCGGTAAGCACTACATATTTTTCATCAATCTTATAACCCCGTACAATATTCTCCCACGCAACCTCTTTGCCGGTGTTCTCGTTCACTCTTTTAAAGCGAATGTTACTGTGATCTTTTTTATCCAGCATGTCAAGGTCTAATTCGCTGCCCTGTACAGCACTGTATAGCTTAACTGGTATGTTAACAAGGCCAAAACCAATAGCACCCGTCCATATCGCTCTCATAGTAATATTATTTTGTTTAATGTAGGTATCTTAAACTTTATGCCAAAATGCAAACGTTTTGTAAACAAACATTTTCGGCAACCTAATGGCAGGAAAATTGAGCATTAAGTTAAAAAAATTTATGAAACACCGCATAATATATTTTGTTGTATGTGTAATGGCTGTTTGCAGTTTTACCGCGGTAAAAAACAACTGCTTTGCACAGAAAGAGGTATTTACTGAGGCTGCAGGTATTGGCGGCACATGGAAATTAATGCCTGTGCTTGCTTCAGACACAGCTGCAGGTAAGCTGGCAAATCTGCAGTTTGATATGGGTAAGCACAGTTTTACCGGCAGCACGGGATGTAATGCAATGAGTGGTAAATTTAAAATCAGCGGCGCAATGCTGTCTTTCAGCGAACCTGAAATTACAGGTTCCAACACCTGCCAGGGTTATAATGAAGATGCATTTATGGCAAACCTTATAAAAGTTAACCACTTTAAAATTGAGAATGGTGTACTTGAATTAATGGTTGACCAAACTGTGCTTTCAAAATGGGTTAGAAACGAACCTTCTGGCGGTATAAAAACCTGATAACCTGATCTTATAAATAGCCTGATTTTAATTTTCAGTTAATCCCAATTAAATATCCAATTACTAAACCTGTAAGTTGGTTTTTCGCTTTTCTATTTATAAACACTTAAATGTTATGTTATGCAAAACTTAGCAGGAAAAAGAGTTGCAATTTTAACCGAGAATGGGTTTGAAGAGGTTGAATTGACCAGTCCGAAAAAAACATTGGAAGAAGCGGGCGCGAAGGTTGACATCGTTTCGCCGCAAAAAGATAAAGTTAAGGCCTGGAACGGCGACAACTGGTCAATCGAACTGCCTGTAGATGTTACACTTAATGAAGCAGACCCGGAAATTTACGATGCTATTGTGGTGCCAGGTGGCGTTATAAATCCTGACAAAATGAGACGCAATGAAGCTTGTGTGGATTTTGTTCAGCATTTTTTTGATAACGGCAAGCCCGTGGCTGCGATATGCCACGGTCCGCAGCTTTTAATTGAGACGGGCATGCTTAAAGGGCGAAGAATGACATCATTCCCATCAATTAAGACAGATCTTGAAAATGCGGGCGCGACATGGTACGACAGGGAAGTTATGGTTGATAACGGACTGGTTACCAGCAGAAGCCCTAAAGACCTGGATGCTTTTAACCGCAAGATGATTGAAGAAATTAAAGAAGGTGTACACGAACATGCCTGAAGTATTAAATAACAGTTAAACCAATGAAAAAGCCGCTCTAAAGCGGCTTTTTCATAAAAGTTGGTAAGCTTTTTTCTTGTAACATAAAAGAAATGAAGATTTTATGAAAAAGAAGATATTGATAATTGACGACGAACAGGATTTTGGGTTGCTGTTAAAAGGCTACTTTATTAAAAAGAAATATGATGTACAACTGGCATATACAATTGAGGATGGTATGAAAGCTTTGGAAGAAACTCGGCCTGATTTTATATTTTTAGATAATAATTTACCTGATGGGCTTGGTTGGGGTAAAACCGAGTTTATTTTAAATCATTATCCTAAAACTCAAATAAACCTTATAAGCGCTTACCATGTACCAAAAACGAGTACAAACGCCTTTAGAATATTGGAAAAACCGTTAAGTGTGGAGGATTTAAATAGCATATTTGATTAAAAACATTAAGCCGGGCTGGCAACAATTTCAATCCAATACTTTCGCAGTAATTCAACAGCGGTAAGCAACGATTCGTATATCGGGGGCTTTAAAATATAACTGTTTGCACCAAGTTCATAACAGTTATTTATAACCTGTTGGTTACTGGTGGTTGAAAAAACTATCACTGGTATTTTGCGTAAAATGGGGTGCTGTTTAATTTCCCGCAAAGCTTCCTGGCCGGTTTTTTTAGGCATGTTTAAATCTAACAAAACAAAAAGCGGTGCAGCAAAATCATTTTGATGCGCTGCAAACATATAGTTAAGCAGTTCCTCTCCATTCTCTGTAAATACAAGCTTTTCCGTAAAACCTTTGGCAGCAAAAGCTGTTTGCATAAGTTGCCTGTCATCCTCATCATCCTCTGCAATTAAAAGATAGCGATCTTTTTTTAGTATAGCCATATGTTGATTGCAGCTTTTTTACATTTAACTGTAAACCGCCATTAACGGTAATTCAACTACTTGTGGCGCACAATATAATATAGTTTTCAGTTAATTTTTAATTTAGATCTGGTTATTTTTTATCAAGCATTTGTATAAGTTTTTGCCCATTCCATATTGCATTGCCAAAATAGTCGTTATTAAAAAAAGCCCAAATTGTGTGTTTTTCTTTTTGCCATTTTTTAAACATTCCTGCAAAATTTGATAAAATTTCGTCGGTATATGACGAAGCATACAGCTCTTTAGGACCATGAAAGCGTACATATATATTTTTAGCCGTTACAGCTTCTGCGTAAGGAAAACCTACACCCGATTGAGAAATAACAAACGCAATATTGTATTTCGTCATCAGCGAAAAACTGTCTGTTTCAAGCCACGTATTGTGGCGGGGTTCAATCGCAAAACTGTATGCTGTGTAATTTTTTTTCAACAAAATGTAGAAATATTCTGCCACATCGTAATTAAAGGTTAGCGAGGGTGGCAATTGCACAAGTACCGGCCCCATTTTATTTTTCATCGGTTCAAATACTTTGAAAAAACGTTCTAAAGGCTCTTCGGGCTCCTTTAATCTTTTTATGTGGGTAAGGTAACGGCTCATCTTAGGGCAAAACATAAAATTGGCGGGCACCTTTGTAACCCATCCTTCCACTGTGCTCCGTAAAGGCAGATGGTAGAAGCTTGAATTTATTTCAGTAATATCAAATGTTTTGGAGAAATAACCCAACCATTCTGTTGGTTTTAATTCAGGTGGATAAAATAAACCCTTCCAATCTTTATAACTCCAGCCTGATGTACCTATATGAATGTTTTTTAGCATACCCTGTTGTTGAACAGCTAACCCAAAAGTTATGCTAAGAGTAAAAAAAGGCCTTAGGCGGGGTTAAAAGATATGGTGAAAACTGAGCCCTCACCAACTTGGGATTTTACATCAATTAAAGCCTTATGGCTTTGAATTATATTAAGTGTGGCTGCAAGGCCAAGGCCCAGGCCATTACGTTTTGATGTAAAATACGGTTCAAAAAGTTTTGCAAGGTTTTCTTCGTTAATGCCGCTGCCATTATCGGTTATAACAACCTTGTGGTACCCGTCATCCGCTGCTATTTTTACAGTTAATTCACCCTTTTCTTCAATCATTGCTTCAATAGCATTAATGATGATATTAAGAAAGGCTATTTTTAATTTTTCAGCATCTGCCATTATTTTATATTCCCCATCGTCATAAAACACATTCAGCTTTATCTTTTTCAGCGTTATCCTGTCTGAGGCAACGGCAAGGGTATCATCTAAAATTTCTTTCAACGACTTTTTATGTAAAACCATTTCAGCCGGCCCGGATGAGGTTAGCAATTCACTTATAAGCAATGCTATGCGTTTACTGTTACGGTTTACAATATCAAGAAACATTTTTGAATCGCCGGTAGTATCCTGGTAAAGCTGGTCAACAGCAAGGTTAATATTATTTAATGGGTTTCTAACTTCATGCGCAAGGGTACTTACAAGGCGCCCGGCAGCCCTTAGCTTTTCAACTTGCAATGTGGCCTTCTCTGCCTTTTTAAGATTAGTAATGTCGTGTATAATGCCCTGTGTATATTTTTCACCGGTTAAATTAACTTCTGTAGAAAGTGATAATATGCAGTTAACCTTCTCGTTCGTTTTTGTAACCAGTTCAATTTCCCTGTCGTCAACCTCTCCTTTCGATAAAATTTCTTTTCTAAGCCCCTGCTTATCCAGCTTGTTGGCAAGCAGGTCATACAAACTCATATCAAGCAACGTCTCCCTGTCGTATTCCAGCAGCTCTGTTGCCACGTGATTTATATCCCGGAAAATCAGTTCTTCATCAGCCAGGAAAACTATATCTTTCGATCTTTCAAAAATGCTGCGAAACTTCCTTTCATTTGCCTTCAGCCGCTTCATTGATGTTGTACGTTCCAGCGAATAACGAATGCACCGCTCAAGCTTCTCTGTATTAAGTTCGCCTTTTACAAGGTAGTCAATGGCCCCTGCCTGCATCGCCTCTACGTCAATGGCCTGGTTACCTTTGCCGGTAAGCAATATCATAGGTTCCTCGCAATGGTTTTGCAAAGCCTCTTTCATCAGGTCCAACCCGGTTTTAGCACCAAGCCTGTAATCAATAAAATAAATATCGTATTCCCTGCCACATATCCTTTCCAGCGCGTCTTTATAACGGTAACTCCAGTCAATAACAAAAGCACTGCCCTTAATTGCTTTTATATATTCACTGGTTAAAAAAAAGTCATCTTCATCATCATCAACTATTAAAACGCGTATGGGTGCTATTAAATTCATTTTTAAATAAAAACTTTTAACCGTTTGTCTCTGGCAATATTACTGTAAAAATCGCCCCGTTACCAATTTGACTAACCGCGAAAAGTTTGCCATGGTGGTTTTCTGCGATCTTTTTGCAAATAGCTAACCCGATACCAGCGCCGGGATATTCTGATTTGCCATGCAGGCGCTGAAATATCTGGAATATTTTTTCTGCATATTCCTGTTCAAAGCCAATGCCATTATCCCGTATGCTTATGCCATAATATGTTATATTTTTTTGCAGGTAATAATTGTCCTTCTCTGCATCGGTAAGCTTTACACAACTAATGCCTACAACTGGTGCAGCATCGGGCCTTCTGAATTTTATTGCGTTTAAAATAATGTTGCTGAACAATTGTTTTATTTGCGATGGTATTACCGGCAATACCGGCAAAATTTGCTTATTAACTGTGGCGCGGCTTTCATCAAGCTGCAGCTCTATTTCAGTAAGCACTTCATCCATCAAAACATTTAGATCTGTGGTTATGTATTCAACCGCTTTTAACGTTAACCGGGAAAAATTAAGCAGGTTTTCAATAAGTGCACGCATATTGGCAGTAGCCGAAAGCATGCGTGTTATATAAGCCTTACCGTCATCACCCAACTCATTTTCAAATTTTGCCTTTAACCTTTCGCTAAATGTAGCTATTTTCCTAAGCGGCTCCTGCAGGTCGTGCGATGCTACATACGCAAACTCTTCCAGCTCTTTGTTTGAGCGTTCCAGTTCAATTAACTTCTTCTCAAACTGCCTTTCATATTCTTTTAGCCGGCTTATGTTTTTTGTTGCGCCTATTACTTTTACAGCACTGCCATCGCTTTGCCGTATTATTTTTCCGTACGTTTCAAGTCTTTTCTTTACCCCGTTTTTCGCAGTTATAGTTTCCTCACGTATAAATTTATCAGTACTGCTTAAAAATTCAGTCCAGTTTTTTATTGTTCGTTCTGTTTCTTCATCTGAAAAATGGGAAAAATATAATTCCGCGGATGGCTCCGGCAACAACTCTGTTTGCGGGTCGTATCCAAAAAGCCAGTACATACCATCACTCCAGCTTATTTTACCTGTTGTTAAATCAACCTCCCAGTAGCCACTTTCAAGAAACTGTTCTTTTTCAAGCCTCATTTGCAACTCTTCAATTTCATTGGTGTGGTCATTTTTAGCCCGTATTTCTTCTTCGGCTTTAATAGTATGGCTAATGTCTTCGGCAGTAAATAAAAATTGCTGTTCACTTTCTCCCTGTTTAAGTAAACAGCCGCTTGTTTTAAAATATTTGCTGTAACCCTGTTTATGGTTTAAACGGCTTTGGTAGGTAATAGTTTCATCATCTTTAAGCAAGTAAAGTTTTGCCATCTCAAGGGTGGCTGTTGCTGCATCATCTTTATGTACAACATTTTTTAAATAACTATCCCAGGTATCAACTTCTTCAACTTCAAAGCCCAAAATTTCGGTAACCTTATTATTTAAATAGTGTACCTTTTTTGTAGCTGCATCGTATGTGTAAATTATAAGTGGAACTAGTGCGCTTATTTTTTCCAGCATGTGTGTGCAGCCATCGTCAACAGGTATTTTAGTGTAACTTAAGGCTGGGTTTTCTGCTGGGGTATTCATGCGGCAGCATTAATCAGAAATTTTTTAATTCCTGGTACTGGTTCATTTTATTATACAACGTTTTGCGGTCTATCTGCAATATCTTGGCTGCTTTACTTTTATTGTAATTGGCTTGCCTCAAAGCACGCATAATAGTTTCAAACTCCGCATCAATGCTCGCTTCCTTTAACGATGTTCCGTCTACCACCGCTTTTGTTGAATGGGTGGTGCGCACATCCTGGCTGCCGTCATTACTGCCCGCTGGCTGGTCAGCAAACTGCAGCCTGCTGTAATTGGAAATTTCAAACGGCAAAACGTGCGGCTCTATGTAAGTTGTTTCGGTTAGCAGGGTAGCTTTTTTTATAACGTTCTTTAGTTCGCGCAGGTTACCAAACCAAACATAACTTTTAAATATCGCTTCTGTTTCAGGTGTAAAGCCTTTTACGCGTTTATCAAGTTCTGTGTTGGTTTGCTGTAAAAAATGGTGCGCAAAAAGCATTATATCATCTTTTCTTTCGCGCAGCGGCGGCACATTTATATTAAACTCATTAAACCTGTGGTAAAGGTCTTCCCTGAACTTTCCCTTGCGGGCAGCTTCCCAAAGTTGTTCGTTGCTGGCTATAATTATGCGTACGTCAAGGTCAATATCCTTAAGGCCGCCAACCCTGCGCATCTTTCTTTCCTGCACTACGCGTAACAGCGACACCTGCACATCATAAGGCAGGTTGCTTATTTCATCAAGAAAAATAGTGCCACCATTGGCAATTTCAAAACTTCCCGCCTTTTGGTTCAATGCCCCTGTAAATGAACCTTTTTCGTGGCCAAATAATTCACTGCCTGAAAGCTCTTTTGAAAGGGCGCCACAATCAATAGCAACAAATGGCTTCCCGCTTCGTTTACTGCGCTTGTGTATCTCCTGTGCAATAGCTTCTTTGCCACTGCCACTTTCACCGTATATAATCACGCTGTAGTTGGTAGGTGCAACAAGGGTGATCTGTTTAAGTATATTGGTAAATGCTTCAGTATCGCCAAATATATAATCGCCCGAATGTATAATGGTACCTTTTTCACGCGAAGATGTTATTTCACCTGGTGTTGTTTTGCTGGTATTTGCAGCCTCTTCCTTTTGCAACGCATGCTGAATAGTTAATAAAATTTCATCCGGCAACAGCGGCTTGGTAACATAATCAAAAGCACCCAATTTAATGGCATTAACCGATGTTTTAATATCACTGTAACCCGTCATTATTATAACAGGCACGTCTGCGTATTTTTCCTTTATTTTTTTCAATAGTTCAATACCATCCATGTCTTCAAGGCGCAGGTCACTCATAACCAGGTCTGGTTTTGCACTTTCAAGATATTCAAGTGCCTTTTTGCCATTATACATTTCAGTTACCTCATAGCCTTTGCGCGTAAGAAAGTGCTTTAGCAAAAGGCACATATCACGGTCATCATCAATCACCAATATTTTTTGCATGCTTTTTATTTATACCAAAAATTGAAAAGTAAGGTTACTGTTTTGGGGCAAATTCATTACCATTATTAGCAAATAGAACACCAAATAATAAAAACTGTGGAAAATACTCTATAACCTCATTTTAAGCAGGTGAATTGATTTTTTATATTATAAATTTATTTAAGCTGTACAACAATATCCCCATTAAATTGGGGAAAAAAGGCTACAGTAATAAAATTATATAAAAAACTGCAGCAAATTGCAAAACTTATTTGCACCAGCATAAATACGGCATTAATGACGCTTTATAAGCGCTGTTAATAATATTTTATTATGTCATAATATTTTTTTGTAAAGCTTTAAATAACCCACTGACTGTTATATAATTAGATTTGAAAAATGAATAGCTGTAAGAAGACATCAATAGTTATAACCGGGGATGATGGCGACGACCGGTCTTTGCTGCAAACAGATTTTGCTGAAAACGGTTACAGGGATAATATAGGGATTGTAAAGAACGGCGCCGCGCTGATGAAACACCTCAACAGCCTTGCTGGCAATAGGTTTATTAACAATTTGCCTTTGCTTATTTTGCCTGGCCTTAACATGCCACTAAAGGATGGCCGTGAGGCCCCGGATGAAATAAAAACCAATAAAATACTGAAGAAAATACCTGTTTTAATTCTTTCGCTGCCGAAAATATTGCCTAAATAAAGCGTTGCTATTACAACGTGCCGGCAATTATTTAATTAAGCCCAATACCCTTTACGGCCTGGTTAAAGCAGCGCAAAATATGCACAACTACTGGCTTGATACTGTAAGTATACCTGCATAGCAGGTGGCGGGTAAATAGCATAAAAAGTACCTGTTACCGGGTATTTTTACCCAATTCCTGTTTTTGGTAAGATTTTTTCTGCTAAAATGGATATGGAGAAGAAGAAAGTTCTGATTATTGACGATGAACAGGATTTTGGGATACTGCTTAAGGGGTTTTTTACAAGAAAAAATTACGAGGTTTATCTTTCTTACACCCTGACAGATGGCATGCAAATGCTTGAAACCATTGAACCTGATTTTATCTTTCTTGACAATAACCTGCCCGATGGCCTGGGGTGGAGTAAAACTGAATATATACTTGAAAAATATCCGCACGCACAGCTAAACCTTATAAGTGCATACTACGTACCCAAAACCACAGCTTCTATTTTTCGCATTTTAGAAAAACCCATCAGCATTTCTGAATTAGATAAGCTTTTTGCGTAAACAAAAGCATGAATTTAACCGGTGATTATTATATTGCAGCATGAGTTTTTATGCCCTTATACTTGTGCTGGTAGCATCTGTTACGCATGCTTACTGGAATTATCTTTCAAAACAGGCAAATGGCAAAACTCCTTTTATATGGCTTATTTACAGTATCTCGGTAATATTATACCTGCCTTTTGTTATATGGCAATTAATTAAAGGGGGTATAAGTGTAACCTGGTTGGTTTTAGGTATTGGGCTGGTTAGCGCAATTTTAAGGCTATCGTATTTCGTAATTTTACAAACCGGGTATAGAAAAGCCGACTTATCTGTAGTATATCCATTGGCAAGGGGCAGTGGGCCTTTGTTTGCAACCGTGGGTGCTATATTATTTATTCACGAAACACCAAATATATACTCACTAAGCGGGCTGCTTTTAATAATTGCTGGCGTACTTATTATTACAAAACTAAAAATTACTGCAAGCTTAAGCACCAGGTTAAAGGCTGGTTTATTATATGGTATTGCCACCGGTTTATTTATTGGTTGCTATACAGTATGGGATAAATTTGCAGTTTCGGGTTACAATGTACAGCCACTGTTATTAATATACATTTCAAATGTATTTGGTGCTGTTGTTTTGGCGCCCGGCTCTTTAAATAAAATAGCAGAAGTTAAAAAAGAAATTAAGTTGCACCTGTGGCATATTATTGCTATAGCCATATTAAGCCCTTTTAGTTATATACTTGTTTTAAAAGCAATGCAGGTTACGCCGGTTTTATACGTTGCACCGGCAAGGGAGCTTAGCATTTTAATTGGTGTATTTATGGGTGGAAGAATGATGAATGAAGAAGATAATAGGCGAAGAATGTTTGGCTCAATATTTATATTAACCGGCATTATTTGTTTAGCGTTTGGATAACTAACTTATACATACTGCATAGATAAAAAATTGGCAACGCGTTTGCAGTATTAAGCGCGATAACACTTCCCGAAAAAGTAACCTGTAACTACACCAAACACAAAACCCCTGCTTAAACGACAGGGGTTTTTTATTGCTATGCGGTTTGATGATCCCGCAAGAAAATGATCAATTGCACAGGCTTTTAAGCATGCTCAACAGCCTGGTAGCTTTGCACAGACTTTAACTGGTTGCCGATCCATTCCATTAATTCATCTTCTATAATGGCAGGGTCGTTATCGTCCAGTTGCCAATTGTTGGTTTCATTGTCCCTGTTTAAAAAAAATGACTGCAACCCCTTGTCTGGGTGCAGCAGCACAACAAGAAAACGCCCCGTAGTGGCATATTCTTCGCGTTCTATAATTACTTCCGGGTGAAAAGTTGCGTACAACTTTTTGTTGTCGTGTGTGTACTGACGGGTAAATACTTTTTCAGCATAATTGATCATGATACAGACTTTTTAATTATTAAACGTGATCCATGTCTTTAATAGTTTCAACAGTTATTATCATGCCAGATTGTATGTGAAGTTTATAAAATTTGAACGGCATTTAAGTTGCATACTAAAATTAATTTTACGTCTATCGCGGTAAAATTTTTATTTACTCCAACTTTACTTTGCTTTTTTTCTTTTTACGCAATGCTGCGCGCAAAACACATCAGTTTCATCCGCCAACGCCACCTCATTGCATAAATATGTTCGGGCACATTCTGTTGGCAATATAAGCCTGTATTTAGCCTGGTAACTTTCAATGTTATTTTATATCAACAAGCAATACTTCAGTCATTAATTTGCCTTCTTCAATATAATGTTTAAAATTTTCCACGTCCTGCTTAACTATATCTTCAAAAGGCTTTTTCAGCAGGTTTGCTACCGCAGTACCAATATAACCGGCAGGTGGCCGGTAAGTTATTAATATATCTACTTGTGTTGAGTTTTCGCCCCAATCCTCAAAGGTTATTTTGCCGGCCGTTTCAATCATCGATCCCGGTAACGAGCGCCAGCTGAGTTGATTAATGTTGTTTTGTAAAATTTCGGCATCCCATTCTACTACCGGTATGCCTGTTATTGTTTTTATCTTCCAGTGCGAGTGTTTTGGATCGATTACGCGAACCGACTTTAAATGCGTCATAAACACAGGCAGGTTTTCAATATCTTTCCAAAACCGGTAAACTGTTTCTTTTGATTGATTAACCAGCACTGAAGTTCTTATATTAATGGATGGCGCATGCATATCACCAGTTTTATTTTTTTGTAACGCCGCCGTTACAGGGCAGTTACCTGAAATAGCACGGTATAGCATAAAACCACTGGTAAGCTGCAGCAGCTTTTTAATAAATGGTTGTTTTATTGCTTTGGCTGCAGCAAATGCTGTTGCGCCTATAACTGCCGACATTTTTCTGCCGCGGTTACTCACATTAATAACATTCGATTTTTCATATAAATAGGTAGCACGGGGTTGCAGTGCTTCAGCATGTGTGTAGGTGCTCATAGATTTTTATTTTTATAACAGTTGCAAAGCATGTTCCAAACATTGTTCGGACAAAATATTGATGAAGGATTTAATTGAAATAAATCTCAATCACAGATATTTGCAGGGTTATGACAACAAATAATAACAACGAATTGCTTAGCAACGCTTACGATGCTTTTAACCGCCGCGATATTGATGAGGTTTTAGCAACCATGGATGAAAACGTGCATTGGCCAAATGGCTGGGAAGGCGGTTACGTGCACGGCTATGATGGCGTAAGGGATTACTGGACAAGGCAATGGGCTGCGCTAAACCCAAAGGTAGTACCGGTTTCATTTAAAGAAATGGAAGATGGCAGGATAGAAACACTGGTGCAGCAAACCGTAAAAGACTTACAGGATAATATTGTTTTTGATGGCACCGTTAAGCATATCTATACAATAAGCAACGGCCTTATTACCCAAATGGAAATTGTGGAAGTTTAGTTATGTCTGGTGACATTATTTACCGCAACACCTTATTATGCGGTGGTTTTAATTTTTTCAGTACCGGAATGTTGTAAAGAATCGCCTTCTGCAAGTGCCTTTGCCCGTTTAACTATATTTTCAACGCTAAAGCCATATTCCTTCATTACTTCTTCACCCGGTGCTGATTCACCAAACTTTGTAATACCTATAACGTCACCGTCATCGGTAGTGTATTTTAGCCACCCAAGCGGCGAGCCTGCCTCAACGGCCAAACGTTTTCTTATACCTTTTGGTAATATAGTTTCTTTATAAGCGCTATCCTGCTTTTCAAACAGCTCCCATGATGGCATACTTACAACAGAAGCGCTAATGCCATCAGTTTCCAGCATTTCCTGTGCATTTAAAACAAGCTGCACTTCTGATCCCGTAGCAATTAAGATGATATCAGCAGGTTTTTGTGAAGGTGATAAAACATAAGCCCCTTTTTCAAGCCCTGTTGCCTTTGCATATTTATGCTGGTCAATAACAGGCAGGTTTTGCCTTGTAAATATTAATGCCACAGGGCCACCGCTGTGCTCAAGTGCTACACGCCAGGCTTGAGCGGTCTCATTTGCATCAGCGGGGCGTATCACTGTAAGATTGGGAATGGAACGAAGTGAAATAAGTTGTTCAACCGGCTGATGGGTGGTGCCGTCTTCGCCAAGCCCGACGCTGTCGTGGGTATAAATAAAAATTGGCCTAAGTTTCATAATGGCTGCCAGCCTTATTGGCGGGCGCATATATTCAGAGAAAATTAAAAAAGTTGCTCCATAAGGCGTAAACCCCTTTGTAACTGCAATGCCATTTAATATGCAGCCCATTGAGTGTTCCCTTATACCAAAATGAAAATTACGGCCTGTCCGGTCCGTTGCAGAAAATGAAGTGTACTTATCTAAGTTGGTATCGGTAGATGGGGCAAGGTCTGCTGAACCGCCAATCAGCAGCGGTAAATCCCCCGCAATTGCATTCAGCACTTTACCTGATGCTTTCCTCGTGGCCATTTTATCACCTGCTTTAAATGCAGGTAATTTTTGCTGCCACCCGTCAGGCAACTTACCGCTGCACAATAATTCATATTCCTTCGCTAATTGAGGGTATTCTTGTTTGTAAGCAGCAAACAGCTCATTCCATTCCTTTTCAAGTGTAGCGCCTTTCTTTCCTTCCTGCCTGTAAAAGCTCAATACATTCCCTGGTATAACAAAACTTTCATCCGGGTTAAAGCCAAGATTTTTCTTTACAAGCTTTACTTCATCTTCCCCCAGTGCCGCACCGTGGGCCTCTTTTGTATCAACCTTGTTAGGGCTGCCAAATGCAATATGCGACCTTATTTTTATAAGCGACGGCCGTTCTGTTTCTTCTTTTGCTTTTTTTATAGCTGCTTCAACAGCGTCCACATCATTCACGTCATCAAGCACCTGCACATGCCAGCCATAAGCCTCAAATCTTTTGGCCACATCTTCTTTATCAAAGGTAAGGCTTGTGTTACCCTCAATGGTTATGTGGTTATCATCATATATATAAATGATATTGCCAAGCTTAAGGTTACCCGCAACAGAGGCAGCCTCGGCTGTAACGCCTTCCATCAAATCACCGTCACTGCATATTGCATATATTTTATAGTTAAACAGGTCAAAACCGGGTTTGTTGTAGCGGGCAGCAAGGTATTGCTGGGCTATTGCCATACCTACGCCGTTTGCAAAGCCTTGCCCCAGCGGGCCTGTGGTTACCTCAATGCCATCAAGTAACCCATACTCCGGGTGCCCGGCGGTTTTGCTATGCAACTGCCTGAATTTCTTTATATCGTCAAGCGTAATTGCATAACCGGTTAAAAATAAATAGCTGTATTGTAACATGCAGGCGTGGCCTGCTGATAATATAAACCTGTCGCGGTTGGGCCAGTTGGGGCTTTGTGGATTATAATGCATGGTTTTTGCCCACAACACATGACCGACAGGTGCCAAAGCCATTGGTGTACCGGGGTGGCCGGAGTTTGCTTTTTGCACCGCGTCTGCCGATAATACCCGCACTGTATTGATACACAATTGTATAAGTTCGTCTGCCATTGCCTGTAATTTTTACTGTTTATATAACACCGCTAACGGTTATATGTTTAGCCAAATTTTTACAGGTAACTGCAGCACAAATTTTAAGCCCGAACGCGCTTTGCAGTCAACAACTGTTTTATGGGTTTTTGTTTCATGGTCTCCATCGGGTTAATAAATCCTTATTTTGCAGCACAACAGTATCACAGCGTAACCTCATTCGTTCAAGGTTGTACGCCGAAATTACCCAGCTCATAGGATATTCCTCCTCATGGGTTTTAGCGGAATCGTATAAATTAATTTTTATGGGGGTTGAGGGCGACCCATTATTAAAATTGCGGAAATAATCTTCTAATGAACCATCAGACACCTTCGTACTTGAGCCCTGTATACCGGCAAGCGTTAAAAAAGGTGTGAACAGGTCGTTCACAAGCGGGTTTACCGGCTTGTGTATAGTGTCTTCAATTGCTGAACCATTATATATATGAATAAGCGTAAAATGCAGGCGCCCGCTATACATCTGTACCAATGTGTCCTTTTTATCGCTTAAAATGGTTTTTAGCTCATCCATAAACTCCCGTACAATGCCGCCGCCGGAATTGTCAAAATAGCCCCCGTCAACAAAATAATTATTAAGAATGCTGCCGGCAGGTGATACATAAGGAAACCGGGCGCTTAACATAGCTGCTGTTGCAAGCATCATATCACCGGTTTTATTTTTTTTGTTGCAGGTGTCTAAAAGCTTTAATATATCAATACGCTGGCTGTTTTGCGGAAGCTTTACTGAACTTACCTCGGCAGGCATACCATCATTCACGCGGGTACTGTTTATAAAAAGTATGGGTAGTTTGCCTGACGTATCAAACACCTGGCTTATCGGCCTGTTAAACAGGTTATTCATTAATGTGTCGTCCGGCCCTTCTTCCATCGCTGCTTCAATGGATGTTGCCCTGTCACGCCACGAAACAAAAGGAATAACATGCCTGAAAAAATCTGGTCCGGTAAGGTGCCCAAGGGTGTATGATAAAAAATCTGACGAGAAAAATGCATTGCTGTGCGGGTATAACACCTGTGTGCCTGGCATGCCATCACCTTGCGCTTTAAGCAGGCTGTAAAATACGCAATTGCCAATACTGCCGCCTGATGCACCTGCCATACAAAGCAGGTGGTCTGAAAAATGGCCGTTTGTGTCGTTCTTATTAAAAGAGGAGTCCTGCATTTTGCACAGGAAGTCGGACACCCAGTCGCCGGAGCGGGATGCCCCGCCATTGGATAAAACTATGTATACCTCGAAAGTATCAGTATTGGTTTTAAGTAAATGCTCTCTTTGCAGAAGCCACTTGTGAAAATATTCTTTTGAAGAAGGCCTTTGCCCAAACATTTTATCGGGATTTGAGTCCACACGTTTTACAGTATAGGGGTCGTAAAACAGCCCTATGATAAATGCCCATACCCACAAAAGAAAATTGATATTAAAACGAACGCGTATGGAAATGTAAGTGATAAGATTAAAAAAGCCTATCAAAAGCCCAAAAGAAAGCAATAAAATACCTATTGTACCAAAATGGTTTGTAACAGATAGCCAGCTTATTGCAACAATAAATAACGCAACTGCTATTACCGCAATAATATTCATGCCTAAAAAATAACCCGCTTCTGCATTTTTATAGTACTGCTTCATTGCAAAAAAACTAATTAACCCTGTAGGCGCAGCTGGCTGCCCATCAGCTTGCTGTGCGTCCTGGTCAATAGCTTTTCTGCGTCTTACAAAAAGTATAATAGCGCATATTTCAAATATAAATAACACAAAGGCTAATATGGTAAGCCACACCGGGTGCCGTTTATAAGTGCCTATTAAATGCCAGTGGGTATACAGGCAGTAAACCATCCAAATCAAATACGCACCAACCAGCAATGCTGCCAGCATAATTTTAATAGTAGCGTGCCCTTTTTTATCGTTTTCTAAAAGGCTTACTAACAGGTAATACAAAACATTGTGCGCAACAATAAACAACAATAAACCCCAGGAATGCAGGTGATAAAAATTTACAACCGTGCCGTCAGCTTGCTGCAAAGTTGACTGCAGCGTGGGCAATGCAAAAATTGCTGACTGAATAGCTGCAAAGCAATTAATTGCTATAAGCCTGGGTATGTGCCTGTGAATGGTAACCGGTATAGTGTCGTCAACAAAATTTTTGGCATAACCCACCATTCTTGAGCTGTACCAAACTAAAAATACCCAGCTTACAACACAAACAAGTGATAATATGGCCGGCCAAATATGTTCACCTACCTGTATAACAACATCAATGCCCTGCTCAAGGCTGGTTAAAAGATAAAATATGGTGATTACCCCTAATATGCCTGCTAAATAAAGCCATAAAGCTTTCATGAAAATTGCTAAGCGGCCTGTTTTTGGCAGGGATGCTGAATTGTTCATATAAAGGTTTTTTAGATTGCTGCATAAAAATTGCACAAATAATTGGCATTTGCAACAGGCAAAACAGTTTTTAAGCCCCGCGGAAAAAAAAACTGTAATAGCAGCTTTTAAGTGCCGGCATGGGCACAAATATTTTTGCCCTAAATACGCAGTACCATTACATTTACATGTTGCAATTATTAAAACAGGCTTACCCGTAAACAGAAATGCAAAAAAGGCTTCGCCCAATTCAACTGGCTGCTATTATTTTTTTAACTGTATCTGGCGGCCCTTATGGCCTTGAGCCTTTGCTTAGTTTTGGCGGTCCAAACGCTTCACTCCTGCTTTTAATGATAACGCCTTTTTTGTGGGATGTGCCGTCTATATTTATGGTGCTTGAGCTTAACAGCATGATGCCCGTAACCGGCGGTTATTACCAATGGGTAAAACGTGCCCTAGGCCAGCGCTGGGCTTTTTATGAGGGCTGGTGGACGTGGCTGTACACTTTTGTTGACCTTGCAATTTATCCCGTTTGGTTTGTAACCTATGCCTCTTTTTTTAACCCTCATTTGCTGGCCTACAAAATACCTATATGCTTAGCCATTGTTTGGCTCGGTGCAATTTTAAATATTGTTGGTATTGTAAGGGTGGGCAAAACCTCCATAATGCTCGGGGCCATGGTAATTATACCTTTTCTTGTAATGTTTGTTACCCAATTTTTTAATCATCATGGGGCAATAACTTTTCCTGAATTATCTTTTAAAGATGCAAAACTTTCCACAACAGGCATGGCATTATACTATGTAATGTGGAACTTTTTGGGATGGGATAACGCCACAACTTATGCTGAAGAGGTAGATAAACCTATCAGGAGTTATCTTATTTCAATAGCAATTACGTTTTGTATGGTGTTCGTGTTGTATGGCATTACCATATTCACGGCCCAGGTATCTGGCATCAGCTTTACTGCCCTCAGAGACGGTGGTTTTCCCCAGTTAGGTATGCTTATAGGCGGTAGGTGGCTGGGCGCATTATTGGCAATAGGTGGTATGGCAAGTATGATGGGTATATTTTCGGCAGTGCTGTTGTCAATGTCGCGTATACCAAAAGCTATGGCCGACGATAAATTGCTTCCTGCCAAATTAAATTCACTGCACCCGCGCTTTAATACGCCGCATATTTCCATTATTGTATGCGCGTGCATTGTAAGCATAATGGTTAATTTAAACTTTGAAGATTTGGTGATACTGGATGTTATGCTTTATGGTGCGGGCCTTTTGCTTGAACTAATAAGCCTTGTGGCCTTGCGTATAAAGGAGCCCAATACCTGCAGGCCATTTAAAATAAGGCTGAATACGCTTGGGCTTTGTATAATGATCTTGTCGCCCCTTACCCTGTTAATAATAGCTTTGAGTGGTGCGCTGGCTGGAACCGATCGTGCATTTGTGACTGCCGTGTCGGCGCTGCTTGCATTGCTTTCCGCCGAAGTAGGCTGGCAGATTATAAGGATATACCGGTTTTATCGGGATAAAAAGGCACCGCTGGTATCAGATTAATAAAACTTGGTATCATTTCACACAATTGCAACAAATTAAACACATACTATTGCATACTAAAAATCGCGGCACGCGAGTTGTTTAAAAATTTATCATGGATAGGAATACTGTATTATTGAAAAAGGTTTACTATGCATTTAATAAAAGAGACATTAATGCTGCGCTGGCAAGCATGCACCCCAACGTTTGCTGGAGTAATGGCATGGGTGGCGGCTATGTACATGGGCACGATGGATTGCGTGATTATTGGAGCAAACAATGGGAAATGCTTGACAGCGATGTTGAACCTGTGAGTATTTTGGCCGAAGGGAAAAACAAAGTTGTAGCAAATGTAAGGCATGTAGTAAGGGACATAAATGAAAACATTGTTGAAGACGAGATGCTGCAGCACACTTACCTTATTGAAGACAACCTTATAAAACACATGGATGTTGTAAAACTGCCCCTTGCAGTATAAAGCCAAAACTTTAATGGCTATGCATTGTTATACTACAGCAAAGCCATTATTATGCTGAATACCACTGCGTTTTTTGATTCTTTCTGCAAAAATGCAAAACATAATGCCGTTGTGATAATGGATACGACGGGTACTATACTTGAAGTTAACCAGGCCTTTCTAAGTTCATTCGGGTACCAGGAAGATGACATTCTTCAAGAACACTTGCGCATACTGTTTACTGACGAAGACAGGAAGATGAACAAGCCCGAAAGAGAGGTGGAAAAAGCAAACGTAGAGGGCTCATGCAGTGATGACAATTACCTTATCCAAAAGTCTGGTAAGCCCGTTTGGGTGAATGGTGAATCAATCTTGGTAACAGGCGATAACAATGTATCGTTTATTATAAAGATCATTCATAATATTGAGGCGCAAAAGCAATTGGAGCGTTTCCTGCTTGACTCAAATGATTTTATTGAAACCATCCTCGAATCAATAACAGACAGGGGGATGATGATTCTTGACAGCAGTATAAAAGTGGTTAAAGTAAATAGCAAACTGCTTGAAATATTCGGGCTGCAGAAATACCCTGACACAGGAAGTCGCATAAGCACACTTGATCATCCGTTTTGGCATAGCAATGAAATAAAACAGGTTTTAAGGAATATAATGGTTCGCGATGAGCCGATAGGCAATATGCCAATGGAATACCAAGACGCGAATGGTGACCGGAAGTACATTGAACTAACATCAAAATTTCTGCAAGCACGCAATGCAGAAAAAAGATTACTCTTGGTGATTAAAGAAGCACAAAAATAACGGGCATTTAATTGTTGTACCAGAAAAAAATTATACCAGCGTTAGCCGAATACGTTTTAGCAATAATGTTAGGCCCCCAGCCTATATTGGCACGAAATTTTTTTACCTGGTAAATTAAGCCTAACTGGTTGCCGATATAGTTTTTAATCTGCGTATTTGGATTTACATAATTAAAGCTTGCACTGGCTGAAAAATAAACCCTTTTTTTTAAAAGCAACTGAAAATAGCAAGCGGCTGAATAACCGTCTACCGAAGATGGAACAGGCGATTTTGCATAATGGTTTATGTAATGGATGTAGCTGATATATGGTATAACCAAACATTCGCCTGGAAACGAAAATATACCAGTAAAAGTCGGTTGAATAATACTCCTGTCGCTGCCCAATCCAAGTTTCCTGTCACCGGAAGGAGCTATTACCTGCAAACTTCCTTCAAGGGCAACGAAATGCCGGCTGATATTGTTTATTAACACAGACGTGTACCTTAACCTGATATCTGACAATCCAAACGATTTTTTGCTACCATTATAAAGCACCGGGAAAACCAGGTTTAAACTATTACCGCTGTTAAATGCATATTGAAGTGTGGGTTCGCCTGAAGTATTGATGAGATTTTTGTTATATGTTGCCCGTTGCGTGTAGCCTGCAAATGATTGAAAAATTATACGTTGCAAAGATGCCACCGGCTGAACATAGTAGTCCTGCGCTGAGCAATATGTTGCTGGCAGCACGCATAAGCAGCAGGTTACACAAAAGAAGAGCTTCACAGCTTTTTAAGGTTTTGGCGACACTATATTACTCAACTATTTAATTAAAACAAGCAGTGAGTGCGAAATTTAATCATTTTATAAAACCGGCATCAATAAATGCGCCCTTTGGCCAAATGTTGCTGTTTAACTAACAAGCCTGCTTACAGGCCGTGTTAGGCAAGTTGGGCCACCGCCGCCTTTTACGCTAATTTCATTGCCTTTATACACTGTTACCCTGCAACCCGCCTTTTCAAGTGCGGCACGTGTTTTTGGGTTGCCGTCAACCATAAGGCATTCACCAGGGGCCAGCGCCAGCACATTACATCCCATACTTTCAAATTCTTCATCTGGAACCTCAACTAAAGTATAATTTTTTTCAAGTAATAAGTTTCTGAATGGTATGGGCATCAGTGGTGAATACACAACAGCGATATTATCCGCCACTGGGCTTAATATCGACATTAAATGAAAAACGTCTGAAGGACCTTTATAATGCGGCAGATCAACAGTTATAACATCAACCCTTAGTGGGTGCAATAATGCTTTTAATTGTTGAATACCGGCTTTGTTGGTGCGGTAGGTGTGGCCAACAGCAAGCGTGTTTTCATCAAGCCATGCAACATCACCACCCTCTATAGTGCCGGGCGCGGTAATTTCCCCAAAAATGCGAATGCCGGTTTTTTCAAAAGCCGTCTTCTCTGCTGCAGGTTCATTTGCCCTTGCAGCCTTGCCCATGTTACAAATAATCATCCCACCGTTGGTTGCAATAGCTGCATCGCGGCAGTATATTGAATCCATATTCACCATTTCATCCTGCGGCAGGTACAATACTTGTATGCCTCGGGACATAAATACTTCTTCAAAACAGTGGTATTCATTCAGTGCTACGTTAAAATTTGGCTTGCTTAAATAATTCAGGTTTTTCCATTCTTTTTCAAGATGTGCATCATTTAAAAAAGCATCAGTTGCTTTTTTAAGAAACACCGATTTTAGTTTTCCAACCTCAGAATGAGCGGTAACTTTCATATAAAACGTTATAAAAGGTTTGTTGTATTAATTATACGTGAATTTGCCCATCTATATTTTTTTTGTACACAATCCACACATAAAACGGCACACCCGTCATTAATAAAATAAATCCCCAGTATACAATTTCCTGGCCCGCGCCAATAATAGCCCAGAGGGAAAAAGCGAAGGACAAAGTTGATAGCATTATTGTTGAAATAATTTTGCGCGTGGTCATCTTTTTCCGGTTAAGGCTAACTATTGCATAAGCGGCCGCACAAAACAGGTAAGGCACTACTGATGTAAGCGTTGACAGCAGCGACAGAAAAGTAAATTGCTTTACAAGCGCCTTACTGTAATTCATGTACATACACACCGATACTAATAAACTTGATATAATAATACCTATTGCAGGCATGCCACGTTTATTTTCTTTTTTAAAAATCGCGGGGAAAAGCTTGTCGGTTGCTATTGCGTATGGTATTTGGCCCTGCACCAATATCCAGCCATTTAACGCCCCAAACGCTGCAAGGCTTACGCCTGCTGCAACCAGGTAGCGCGCATTATCGCCGCCAATTAGCGCGGCTGCGTCAGCTAGTGGCGTAGCTGACAGCTTTAAATGTTCTGCAGGTATCATACCCATAACAGCAACGGTAACAAGTATATAAACCAAAGTAGTAAAAATGGTTCCTATTGTGGTAGCGCGGGGTATAGTTTTCCCGGGATTTGCAACACTAGCGGCAGGTATCGACGCGCACTCAACACCCAAAAAAGCAAATAGTGTTAATGATGCTGTCGCAGTAATAGCCTGCAGGTTTGATGTGCCGCTTATATTAAATGGCTTAAAGTTATCAAGCTTAATAAAAAACAAGCCGCCGATGGCTACAAAAAATAACGGCAACAACTTTAATATAGTTGTTACCAATTGCACTTTCCCGGTCGCAATAATGCCTCTTGTATTTATCCACGTTAAAAGCCATATCGCACTTAGCCCGGTCAATATATCTGCCACAGGGCTCTCTCTCAGTACCCGGGAAAATGTGCTCATGCCGCTTACAAAAGCTACAGCCAAAGTTGCATTGGTACACCAAACAGATATCCAGTACCCCCATGCCATTATGAAGCCTGCAAAATCTCCAAAACCAGCGCGTGTATAGGCATAGGGGCCGCCGTTAATACCTGGCAGCAGTTTACTAAGGTTGCCAAATACTTTTGCCAAAAAAAATGCACCTATTGCAGAAAATAACCAGCCAAATAAACTTATCCCGCCAAAACTGGCCAGGGCTGCGGGCATTAAAAACACCCCGGCCCCGATCATATTACCTACCACAAGCGAAGTGCTTGTCCACAAGCCAAGTTTGTTTTTAGTAGAAGGTTCTCTCATTCGTGGGGAAGATACGGGGAAAACGTGAAACACGAAACTTCATCCCGGTGCTTCTGGAGTGGTGCGATGAGGCCTTGATGATTAACTCCTGCAGATTGAAGCATGAAACGTGAAAAGTGAAACGTCAACGCGAATGCGATGAGGTTTCACTTTTCATTGCCCGCACAACGGGCTTATTTGTAATAGCCAATATTTGTTAAGCAATTAATCCACAGGTATTGTTACTTAGCTGCCTTAACAACCTGGTCGTACTCGTAACTGCTGCCGATGGTTTTTGCCGTTTCCATATAAGCAGTGCGCACTTTGGCATCTGCCGGCATTTTGCCTGCAATGGTTATCAGCACCGTGCTTTTTTCATACGCTGTATTTACGCTTGCGGCTGCATTTATCAGGCTTACCCATTCGTCAGTAGGCCACGTAGCTTTTTCCGCCAAAGCCTTAAATACCCCGCTTTTTTCATAAGCGCCGTCCATACGCCCCGTTACCTTTACTAACAAGTTAAAACTAGTATTGCTAAGGCTGTCGCTGTCAATTACTGTAGTAAGAACACCTGCCTTTTCATAGGCGCTTTGCATGCCATCAGCAGCATTAAGCAGTTTATTGCAGTTTTCTTCATCCAGCCCGTGTGTGCCAGCCACTTTTTTAAGCACCTGTGCTTTTTCATAATCCCCGCGTATGGTTGCTGCTGTTGCCACCAACTCTCCTAAAGCTGTTTTGTCCAACTGCTCATTTAAAGCAGCCTGCAATACCTGGCTTTTTTCATAATCCCCGCCTATGGTGGCAGTTGCCGCCAACAACTCTCCTATAGC